>Ga0247772_1000120_pt1 | contig 21593 bp, 16 predicted proteins | sample UWRJL151409C6_FD_179945 | JGI IMG/M metagenome (GOLD analysis project Ga0247772, IMG submission 179945) | Plant litter microbial communities from Arlington Agricultural Research Station in Wisconsin, United States - UWRJ-L151-409C-6 | ecosystem: Environmental > Terrestrial > Plant litter >...
TGATGATAAATTATTAAATAATAATACTAATAGTATTAATATAAACGGAAATTTTAAAATACTAAATAAAGTTGATAAAAATGAATACAAAAACCTTATATTTTATCCCTCTTCAACTAATGAATGGTTTAGCAGTGTATTTAGTTATAACAAATCATATGTTAAATCATTAATTTCTATAAATGTTAGAGTAAATAATCTAGTAACAAGCTATTTTAATATGTTACAAGATAAAATTAAAAGATTATTTAAACGTAGACGGCATAATAAAAGTCGTTATTCAGCAAATAAAATATATGTGAGTAGAGCTGAAACTAAACACACTAATACTAAACTTGTAATTTTATTTTATGTATATAATAAACAAAAAGCATCTTTTGAACGGTATGTTAGAAAAAATATAAATTTAAAAATTACTAAATATTTAATGACCAATAAAACAGTTAAAAAACTAATTAACAAGAACAGACTTACACTTATGTTAAAAAAACAATTTTTTATTATTAAAAAGTTTGATATGGCTTTTGTGAAAAAAACTGATAATTTATTTAAAGGTATGGCATCCTATGTTAAATTGCAGCTTAATTTACATGAAATGCCTATTTATTACAGATTATATTACAGATTATTAAAAAAACTTTCTAAGTTACAAATTATAATTTTTAATGTTGTAGACTTAGTTAACTTTAATATATCTAAATTTAACAATTTAGTTTTAAATTGAAAAAATTTAGGTTTAAAAGATATTTTAGGAAAAATGTATAACAAAAAAGTAATAATTAAAATAATTGACTTAAAATCTATACACTTAAACAGTGATGTTTTTGCTTCTGCAGTAGAATTGAAACTAAGAGATAGACAAAATAAAGTAGTTAGAGTATTAAGAAAAGCGGTATTGCAAATGGTAAAAATACCTGATCTACATACACTTATAACATTCGATGATCGGATAGAAAGTATAAATGAACATAATATATTAAATGTCATAAAACAACAAGTAGTAAGTGGTGTAAGATTTGAAGCGGCAGGTAGATTAACAAGACGTTTAACTGCAATGAGGGCTATCTTTAAAGTAAGATATGTTGGTGGTTTAAAAAATATACGTTCTTCTTTTAACAATCTAGCCTCTACAATATTAAGAGGTATTTTAAAATCTAATGAACAGTATATACTAATTATGTCTAAAACACGTAATGGAGCTTTTGGATTAAAAACTTGAGTAAGTAGTCATTAATTTATGCCAGTAGTACTTTATTTCCAAAATAGTGCTAACGAAGTAGGTACATGATATGGAGGTTTAGGGGTTTGGATAATTTTGCAGGATATATTGGAATTGCTGCTATCTTAGGAACAGCATGAATACTTTTTGCTACGACCGAAGATTTTTAAAATAGACGTAAAACTATTAAATTGTATTAAAAAATAATTTTAGTAAAACATGACGGAAACCATTATTATGTAGTTGTAGACGAAAGTGATTTATATGGTTCTAAACTAAAACTCTTATATAAAAATAGTAACAAGGTAAGAGGTTGTTATATACGCATGAATGGTAAATTAGCATATGGAGTTACTAATTCAGATGATTCTATTTCTTTGGTGGGTGAAAATGCTTCTTCTTGATATAAAGATTTATTTTTACAAAAACTATTATCTGAGAATTTTTTCCCGAGAGATTATAATTTTTATGAGTTTATAGACCATGTTTTTCTACCAGCTCCTGATAAAGAATACTGGGAACACCTAAATACAACTTTTAATATTTAAATTTTTAATGAAATTAATAATTTAGGGCAAAGACACAGAGCCTACCCTAATTGAAACCCCAACGGGTGTGGATGAATTCGACTTCATTTTTCAAAATCTACCTTTATTAATCCTACTTTCCATGATTAGTGGTCAGCAAGGGCGTTTACAAAAAAAGTATTATAATAAATAAAAATGTTAAAAGATAGTTATAAACTTACTTTACAGAAATTCGTACATTAATAGTGACTAGTTTTTAAAAACATTTTTTACAAGTATTATTAGTTTAATGGTAGAACAAGATAGTTTTGTTATCTAAGTCTAAGTTCAAGTCTTGGATAATAATTTTCCTATAATACAGATATTAATTTCCCCATAATACAGATATTAATTTACACATAAATACAATGAATTTATCACTAATTTTATTTACCATTGGAATTTTAGGTTTTGTTTTAAATAGAAAAAACATTATTTTAATGCTTATTTCAATAGAAATAATGCTATTAGCTATTACATTTTTGATATTGGTTAGTTCACTTAGCTTTGATGATATATTAGGTCAAACGTACGCAATATACATAATATCCATAGCAGGTGCAGAATCTGCTATAGGATTAGGAATATTGGTAGCATTTTACAGATTTAACCTTTTTCTTATACTGTCCCATGGATTATTCAAAGGCTATAGTGAATCAGAAAACGGAGTTGTACAAAATCATAGATCATTCCTAAACCCAGCTCTTATCTATAATAAATTTAGGGAGAACCGTAGGTTTTACTCTACCCTAGCTTCAGCACAACCTAATACAAAAAATTCTGAACTGGATCCTTGATTTGTCACTGGCTTCATTGACGCGGAGGGTTCTTTCGTATGTTCAGTTCGTAAAAGAATTAGTTCTAGAGTAGGTTGAAGAACAGATTCCATTTTTATTATTACTATTCATACAAAAGATGTGGACCTATTAAAACTTGTGCAAAAGTATTTCCAAGGAATAGGTAATATAAGAAAACATGGAAAGGATAGTTATGCTTTCGTAGTTAGTTCCAGAACAAATTACTAACGTAATAATACCCCATTTTGACAAATATCCTATGCTTACTCAAAAGAAAGCGGATTATCTTTTTTGAAGAGAGATAGCATTTATGATAGCTAGAAAGGAACACTTAACGCAGGAGGGGCTACAAGCAATTGTAAATATGAGGGCTTCCATGAATTGAGGTCTTACAGAAGTACTAAAAACAGCTTTCCCTTCAACTGCCCCAGTTAAAAGACCAGAAATCGCCTTACAAAAAATTCCACATGGTATGTGGCTAGCCGGATTCGCGTCAGGTGATGGTTGTTTCTTTGTTAGAATAGGTAAAGCTACTACACAAATAGGGTTTCAAGTAGCGTTGTTATTTGAATTAACTCAGCACTCACGAGATGAAATACTAATGGAAAGTTTAACTGAGTATATGGGGTGTGGTAAATTAGCCAAGCCTGATGAAAATGTAATGCGATTTAAAGTGGTGAATTTTGCAGATATTACTGAAAAAATAATACCGTTTTTCTGTAAACACCCTATTATAGGGGTTAAATCCTTAGATTTCTCAGATTGATGTAGAGTTGCGGAGTTAATGCGAGCAAGTAAAGCAGATAAAACCATAGAATGGTTAGAAAAGATTCGTGCAATAAAAGCTAGGATGAATAAAAAACGTTTTATTTAAGACTAGGGGGCGATACATATAGATAATATTAGGTTTAATGGGTAAATTTATATAATAGCTATAGCTGGAGCAGAATCTGCTATAGGTTTAGGAATTTTAGTAGCTTTTTATAGATTCGTCTTTTTCAAATCAAACCATCTATCCTTTAACTCTAAACATTCTATTAAACCCGTAAGCATTATTCCACTGGGAATAAGGAATTATTCTACAAATACCCATTCTAAAACTTCATTAGATCCTTGATTTATAACTGGTATTTTTGATGCTGAAAGCTCTTTTGTAGTTACTATATTAAAAAACCCTAGATACAAAACAGGGTGAAATATTCAAGCAAGAACTCAAATAAAAATGCATGAAAGAGATAGAGAATTAATTCTAAAAATCCAAGAGTATTTTGGAGGTATAGGATATGTATCAAATCCAAACAAAAATTCCACAGTTGAATTTAGAGTTAGTACTATGGAGCATATAACTAATGTGATTATACCACATTTTACTAATTACCCATTATTAACTACAAAATTTTTTGACTACGTATTTTTTAAAGAAATTGTAAAATTAATGTCAGAAAAAGAGCACAGTAATTTACAAGGAATACAAACAATAGTTAATAATAAGGCATCTATGAATTGAGGTTTATCCAATGAGCTAAAAAAAGCTTTCCCTTATACTGTTCCAGTAGAAAAAGAAGAAATAGTAAAGAATTATAATATCCTTGTGTCTGCTAAAGAATGAATGGCTGGGTTTTCAACAGGAGAATCTAACTTCTTTATTACTGTTCAAAAGTCTAAAACTAAAAGTGGTTTAGCTACTTCATTACGTTTTTCTATAGCTCAAGACTCAAGAGATCTATCTTTATTGGAAAGTTTTTTAGATTTTTTTGGATGTGGGTATGTAGCTAAGTACAAAAATCGTTTGGTTTGTGAATTTGTAGTCACAAAAATAGATGATATAGTAAATAATATAATTCCTTTCTTTGATAAATATAAAATAAGAGGATCAAAATACTCAAACTTCTTGGATTTTAAGAGTGCTGCTTTAATTATTAAGAATAAAGACCATTTAAAACAAGATGGAATAGGTATGAATAAAATTTTATTGTTAAAGAAAAATATTACGGATATGAATAAGGGTAAAAATAATCATGGACATGATTAGGGCTTTGAAAAGAAAAGTGGATCAGAAAAGGTGGAGTGAACCTTCATCTAGTCTTTATCTAAGGCAAAACCTTAAAATTGCGGGAACATCTTAAAGACAAATCTACCAAGTTAATAATGTAATTAATGGAACAGGTAATGACTCGTTGTATGGTAAAAACGATTTGTATGAAGAAATGAAATAGATAATCTGCAGCCAAACACCAATATTATAATGCTGGTGCGCAGTTCATCGACTAAATGTAGGTTGGTTTATAATTATTATTTTAGAATTATTTGCTTAAAACATAGTCAGGCATAATTGAGAGATTATGGAAATATCCTAGCCTTCCTAAGGGAATAGAATTCCTACGGAAAAGGGAGAAAACGAAGAGGAAGTATTGCAATTGAATTTAAATAATGTATCTAGCTATAATAATCTTACCACTATTAGGATCAATAGCTTCTGGTTTTTTTGGTAGAAAAATCGGAGTTACTGGAGCCCAAATAATTACTTGTGCAGCAGTTGTATTAACAACAATATTGGCTGTAGTTGCTTTTTTTGAAGTTGGATTAAATAATATACCTGTTTCAATAGAGGTGTTTAGATGAATAGATTCTGAATCACTAAATGTATCATGAGGATTTCATTTTGATTCACTAACAGTGTCCATGCTTATCCCTGTACTAATAGTTTCTTCTTTAGTGCATGTGTATTCAATAGGTTATATGTCCGAGGATCCTCGAGGTTGCGTTGAGGGAAAACGCTCCTATGGGGATAAATTGTCAAACTCCGGGGATCTTCTAAAGCTTAAGATACCAAGCTGTAGTCGAAAGGCTATAAGTGGCTGAACTAATTACTCAGGTAAGGTAACAAGTTTTAAGATTTGTGAAAACAAAATGGATTATCGCGGATCTAAGTCAACAATATTAAACGTTGTAAAAGAGCAAAGAGTAGATGACAGTTGATTGGTTAAGTCAAATTTAACTGATTTAAGGTGTACTCTAAAGGGTTTTGAAAAAAACCGTGGTATAAACCACGGCTTCAACCTTTCAAAAGGTTGAAGCTCACGTGTTAAAATCCCGTCTAAACAATTCAGTCTTGATCCCGTCGCCCCTCTAAGAGGTTACGTATCCTTAAGTTATTTAGGAGGTAAGTGAAGAGAGGGAAAAGTAAATTATTCAACTTCTACTTCGGTAAATCCTGGTATTTGGTCTGGTTTAATTGACGGAGAAGGTTCTTTTTCTATAATATTAGTTAAAAACCCAACTCGAAAACTGGGTTGACGTGTTGAACCCAAATTTCAACTTGGGTTACACAGAAAAGATTATGATGTATTATCTCAATTACACCTTTTCTTGGGTGGGGCAGGTGCTATCTATTTCGCTCGGAAAGGAGAGTTTGTTAATTACATAATTAGTTCAATTAAAGATTTAAATAAACTTATTCTTCATTTAGAAAAATACCCACTATTAACTCAAAAATCAGCCGATTTATTCTTATTTAAACAGATTTTAGATTTAATTAATAATAAAGCTCATCTTACGGTTGAAGGTTTAAATAAAATAGTAAATCTAAAAGCATCCATGAATTTAGGTTTATCTGATAAGTTAAAATCCGAGTTTCCTGGATATCGAGCGGTGGAGAGACCAGTCATTAATTGTGATAATGCAATTATAAACCCTTCTTGGCTTTCAGGTTTTGTTAGTGCTGAAGGAAACTTCGACGTTCGTACACCTAAAACAAATAGTAAAACTTTTCCGGTGGCATCTATGGTTCGTCAATTACCATTAGGGGCCCAGCTACATAGAAGTAGAAAAACTTCGGGTTTGCTTAGTATTTGAAAGATTTTTAACATAACGGTTTATATCGCCGAGCTAAGTGATAAAGACCGCGCTAGCCTGCATAATGTCAAAATCCCTTCTAACCAATTCTGTCTTATTGCTTCGCCGTTACGTAGGAGGCGGGCAGGCTTACCCGTCATAATACATAGCAGCGTAGCTGCGTGCCGAAATTTTTCTTGCCACAAAAGTAAAATAGTAGGTACCAATTATCTGAGTAGGTCTCTAACTACCTATGCTCCAAATTTATACCTAGACCCTTGATTTATTACAGGTCTAACTGATGCTGAGGGTTGCTTTATGGTTAAGATAGTTAAAAACAAAGAACTTCGAGTAGGTTGACGAATTTTATTAAATTTTCAAATTAGTTTACATGAAAAAGACATAGTTTTATTAGAAAAGGTTAAATCTTATTTTAAGGTAGGTCATATACATAAAGATCGAGAATATTCAGTATATAAAATTAGTTCAAGGGAAGATTTATCAATATTAGTGGATCACTTTAGGAATTATCCTTTAAGAACACAAAAATTTGCAGATTACGTCATATTCAAGCAAATATTAGATGTAATTAATTGTAAAGCCCATTTAACTAAAGAGGGTTTACAAGAAATTGTAAATTTACGTGCCTTCTTAAATAAAGGTTTGCCCTTAGAACTAAATAAGGCTTTTCCTGAAACTATACCTGTTCCAAGACCTTTGGTTAACGATCAAGAGATAAAAGAACCCTACTGATTAGCAGGTTTCACTAGTGGTGATGGTTGTTTTATGGTAAAAGTTTCTAAATCTAGACTGTACAAAGCAGGAGGACAAGTAAGTTTGTTATATATTTTAACTCAACATTCTCGTGATTCAAAATTAATGAAGAGTTTAACACATTATTTTTCTTGTGGACGTTATAAATTACATCCCCACCGTGATACTGGAGAGTTTATTGTAACAGATTTTTCTTCGATTGTCAATATTATTATTCCGTTCTTTAAAAAATATCCTTTAGAAGGAGTTAAGGCCCTAGATTTTTTTGATTTTTGCCAAATAGCTAATATAATGAAAGTTAAGGGTCATTTAACCAAACCAGGTTTAGAAGAGATAATATCTTTAAAGGAAAAAATGAATACCAAAAGAGAGGTAAAATTACCTTAGCACTAGTGTAGGCCCGTGAAACATAAAAAAAATGCTTTCCTGTTGGCACTATAAAAAGAGGAGGTGGTATTTTATTTGTATTAGGCTTATTAGCCAGTCACTCGTTCAGTTAAGATTTAGAATAACCCAACACCTTAGAGATATCAAATTAATGGAAAGATTAGTTAAATATTTAGGAGGAGGTAAGGTACATAAATATACTCAGTCGGGGGTTCATTTGAGTATAGTAGATTTTTCCTTAATCACTCAAAGAATAATTCCTCTGTTTAAGGAAAATCCTTTAGTTGGTGTAAAATCTCTGGATTATATAGACTGGTGTAAAATTCATGAATTAATGGTTAATGGTTCACACCTAACCGTTGAAGGTATGAATTCTATACGAGATATTAAATTAGGTATGAATAGGGGTAGAAGTTTTGAGGTTGAGCAAGTAGTAAGGTAACACTTCCCCCTTTACTCTCGCTCTTCCTCCACCTTTCAAAGAGTAAGCTCAGATAAAATGAGACAAATTGTACGATAAATTTGACAACATAGCATAATCAAAGGTTCTTTAGCTATTTAAGTCTTTTCACTTTCATGATGGTTATATTAGTTACAGCAAACAATTACTTACTTATGTTTGTAGGTTGAGAAGGTAGCCTTTTAAAATGCCTTATATGGCCAAGTCATTCATACTATAGTGAATTAAATTTTAGTTTTCTTATAATTAATCGTGTTCAAAAAAGATTTTTCTATTCTAGAAAATTAAAATCAATTGATAGGATAGGTCCTCATAATTTAAACATAATATCGTTAATAGTAGGTTCTTTACTAAGTAGCTCTTACTTGGAAAAAAGATCTCATGAATCAGAAGCTGGTGTTCGAATTATATTTATAAAATATGGTAATAATGTAGAATATATAATGTGGTTTTACTCAACGTTAGCTAAAGCTGGGTATTGTAGCTATAAAAAGCCTAAATTATATAAATTAATAGCTAAAGGAAATAAAGTATTGTTTTTTTATGTGCTAAAAAGTTTTAGTTTTTCTAGTTTTACCTGGTTATATTCTCTATTTTATAGAAACAACCTAAAAATTATACCACAAAATTTATATGAATACATTACACCATTAGCATTAGCTACTTTATTTTTATCGTCTACTTGGGCAGGGGAAAAAGCTATATTCAAAGCCCAATCTAGATTAAATACATCCTTATCCGCTTCGCATGGTTTGAATAATTTATCTGAGGTTTTAAAAAATAAATATAACATAGAAACCGAGAATAAAAATAGTGATCTTAGTAGTGAATCATTATATATTAAAGATTCTTCTAGAGCCGCTTTTACCAAAGTAGTTAAAAAGCATATTTTACCTTCACAATTACACCTTTTAAGTAAACCTAATTTAAAATTAACTTTATTTGGTAATCCTCCATTTAAAAGAGGTATGGCTACTTTACCAGATTTGGACAAATCTAGGGATTGCAAGAGAAAATTAAGAAAAGAGTACGAATTAAGTTTAGAACAAAAACAAGCTTTAATTGGTATTATGTTAGGTGACGGTTATTTACATAGACCTAAACCTACCAACAATACAGCCTTGTATATAGAGCAATCTTACCCTGAGAAGGAAGAATATGTAAAATTTTTATATAGACTCATGGAACCTGTCGTTTTGAACTCTCCTTCTGTTGTAACAAGAAAACCCGATAGGCGTACAGGTAAAATTTCTCAATCTCTTAGATTTTGAACTATGGCTATGCCTTGTTTAAATTACTATCACGATTTATTTTACAAGGATAAAGTTAAAAGTGTACCTAGAAACTTAGGTGAGTTATTAACAGCTAGAGGTTTAGCCTATTTCATAATGGACGATGGAGGGAAATCAGTATATAATCAAACCATCTTACACACTAGGGCATTTAAACTAGAAGACGTAGAATATATTCAGTCTGTTTTATTAGAAAATTTTGGTATAACCACTAGATTAGAAGAAAAGAAAAAAGATCAGTGAGTTATATTCATCCCTGTAAGACAAAAAACAAGACTTAAAGATATAGTGGGACCCTATATGCACGAAAGTATGTTATATAAAATATAATAATATTTATACAATATACGCTATTTATAAGCAATTATATTATATTCACTTGGTAACAATGACTGGTAATAGTTAGTGATATTATATTTAGAAAATCAAAATAGTTTCAGGAAACTGAAATCTGGCTAAGTACAACGATAGCCTATAATCGTAAGCCAGGAGAATAAATAGATCACAACTTTTAGAGTTTAATATATCACTAGCAATACCTTTGAAAACGATCAAAGAAGTTATAAAACTTTAAGATCGTCAGTTATATTTTGGATCGCGATCGACTAGTACAAAGGTGGGTGCCTGCAATGGTGCTTAATGCATAGTCAAACTATTTATATTATTTTTTATAATATACTAGGGCTTTAAGTAAATCCTTTTAGGTTTTAAAGTACAGGGGTGATGTTATTTAATGTGTATTATGAAACACTTTTTTATAATACAAAAAATAACTATAACCTAATAGTTGGTAGGAGTTTGTAGTTATCTTTTAGTATGTTTCTGATTTACTAGAATTGCAGCAAACCAAAGTGCTCTTTCAGCATTTTTAACAAACCGTGTGGGTGATTGTTTCTTAACTATTGGTATGTTCGCCATATTATGATCAGTTGGTAATAAAAAAAAAATAAAAGTTTCTAAATGTGAGAATAGATATGATCGCACTCTGAAAAATGGATCTATTTCTTACCATCAAACACGAAGATATTCTACTAATCAAATAGGAATAAATCATTCCTTTGGACCCTATTTAGCTGGATTAGTGGAAGGAGACGGGTATATTGGTGTTCAGAATCCAAACTCTAAAACTAAAGTTATTTATCGGCCTAAAATCATTATTGCTTTTAATATTTCTGATAAACCTTTAGCTGAAAAATTATCTGCTGAATTAGAAGTAGGAAAAGTTATTAATCGAGAAAAAACAGGTCATGTATTATTACAAATATTAGCTAAAGAAGAAGTTTTAAAAATAATTAATTTAATTAACGGGCATATGCGTACACCAAAAATAGAAGCTTTACATCGAGCTATAAATTGAATAAATGAAAAAGATAGTACTTCTATACCTTGTCTAGGTTTAGATTTATCCCCTTTAGACAGTAATAGCTGATTGGATAGGTGCTTAGCCCACCTAATAACAGTCTAACACGGCCAAATTCCGGGTAATTCCTAAAGCTCTTATTACCAACTCCTCATATTGGAAATACTGTGAGGTCAATGATGCTTCCCTGGTAACAGGTTCAATTAGCGTCATTACAACTCTGAGGGGAGGGGCAGCGGTAATGCGTAAACTGAAATTCCTCTTAAACAAGATAAACAAGAATTGGAAAGAGGGAATATAGGTCTAAATGCAGGTAAAAAGATAAGAGATTCATCTAAATGAAGGTGAAATGGAAAACCGCGGATCTAAATCATCTGTCCGGCTGAAACGCTTGGTTAGGAGGATTCCTTCACCTCTTAGAAGGGATTCGGTAAAGCTTAGCTAGAGAAAAGTAAATTGGAGGTGTAAAAGAGCAGAGAGTAGACGGTCGTGCGTTTATGTTACGAAGCTATTTCACTAGATTAACGATCGAAAAAGTTATCTGCTAATCCGGCAATGACGAGGGATAGAACCATGGCCACTGATAGTGGGTCTGGTAGGGTTAACCAGCATGGGAAAACCCTAGAACATTAAGATAGGAGCGTAAGTAGTGACTACGAACAAAAGTTATAGCGGGCGAATAGTCCCTCAACAAGAAATGCATTTTAAGGAATAAGGTTGAACTACTAGAGTTACAGTGTGATACCTCTGTCTCGATTGTGAAGGGAAAGAGTATGGATATCGATTTACGTTTCAGGCATTAAGAATGGGCGGGTAATATATCGTTGAGAAACATAACTTAAGTAAGCTCATGTAAGAGTTACGTTTAATATCATATGGTCAGATCTTATTTCACAATACTAAATTGCATGGGAAATATAACATAGGTGTAAGGTGTATTCCAATAGCGACTGAAAGGAAGCGTTATGCTTTTAGCTATGTCCTGAGATGGACGAAGAAAGTTAAGACATGTGGCAGGTTTTACTGACGCTTCTAAATCATCAACAGGGTTTTATTTTATCAAACAAAATACCAAAATGTCCGTTAGATTTATTAAACAGTTTAGATTAGAAGCTACGGAAGTTTTGCCTAATAATGAGGATGGAGAATTAATGAGTAGAGCTTATTTTTCAATATTTAGTAAGATAAGTGAATTTTGTCAAACCCCTCTAATATCTAAAATTGTACACTATAAATATTTAAAATTCAAAATAAAAATAGTTGGCCATACCTTGTTTAGTCTAAATATAATTACGGCTTATTTTACTAAATTCCCTTTATTAGGTAAGAGGGGTGAAGATTTTTTATACTGGAAGGAGTCGTCCAGGTCTAGGTTTAAATTAGATGATAAAGAATATAGAAAACAATTGGAGATAAAACCCTCTAATAAAAGGAGTAATATATCGCTTGGCGGTGCTTCGCAACCTAGCTGAAAAAGTACATTAGATAATAATGTAATTCATTATCTATCTGGTATATCTTCGGTATCTAGAAGGTTTTCGACAAACGCGACGAATCGTATATTTTATATGACAGAAGAAAGAGATATACTTGAATATATTAAACGGCATCCTGGTTGATTGACTGGCTTTATAGACGCGGAAGGAAACTTTACTATTACCCTCTACAATACTAATAGATCTAAAGTGGGTTATGAAGTCAACGTGGCTTTTCAGGTTTGTCTTCATAGAAGAGATGAAGCTATTTTAAATGCAATAAAAGGATATTTTGGTGTAGGAAGAGTTTATTTAAGAGGGGATGTTGCTGAATTTAAAGTACGATCGGTTAAATACTTCGAAAAAATTTTGGTTCACTTTGAACAAAACCCGTTAATAACTAAAAAATCTGAAGATTATTTATTGTTCAAAAAAGGAGTAGAAATAATTAAGCGAAAAGAGCATTTAAGCTCGACAGGGTTAAATAAAATCATAGCTCTTAGAGCCTCAATGAATAAGGGTTTATCTTCTGAACTTCTAGAAGCTTTCCCAGAAATACAACCAGTTCAGTTACCTTGTATCCCCTAGCAAAAAAATTACAGACCCTGAATGGTTAGCAGGCTTCACCTCAGGTGAAGGAACTTTTTATGTAAATGTTCGGGAACGAAGTGATCGCCCTGGATATATAATACAATTAATATTTAAAGTTTCTCAACATATTCGTGATGAGCTAATAATCAGAAGTTTAATTGAATACTTTGATTGCGGAAATATTTATAAAGATAAAGATATGGTGACTTACCGAGTTCAGAAATTTTCCGACATTGATAATAAAATTATGCCATTCTTTTCTAAACATCGTATAGGGGGAGTAAAATATCTTGATTATCTAGATTGATGTAAAGCTGTTGAACTAGTAAAAAATAAAGATCATCTAACGGAAGGAGGACTAGCTCAATTACGTAATATAAAAGCAGTAATGAACCTAGCAAGATATAATAGTTAACCTTTTAGGTGTAATTGTGAGAGGGAGAGGTAAAGGTGGAGGTAGAGTGTAAGGATAACAATTTTTCAGAAAGAAAAATGGAGTCTTTTTAAGAACAAGTGTTCAAACTGTTTTTCGTATAGAAGTGAAACAGAATTATTCTAGAGAAGTTTCTCCAGATAATGGAGGGAGTAGTTATTTTAACATTTTAAGTGAAATATCTGCCTTTTTTACTGTTAACCTTTACACTAGAACTCGGAAAAGAGAGGATAAAGTGTATTATGCTTTTTTGGTGGTGGCTCATAACTCAAGAAGTCATGAAATTGTTCGTAAATATTTTGATTGTTTTCCTTTATATTCTTCTAAGTATCTAGCATATAAAGACTGAACTCTTGTTCAAGATCTTCACAGAGGAAGTCTAAGTAAAGAGAAGTTGGATAAGATAAAAACTATTAAAAGTAATTTTAACAGAAAGCGAAAAGTATTTGATTTTTCACATTTAGATTCTTTACATTTAAAATAAATTGCCGTGGGTATAGTAATACTACCCTTATTATATAACTATATAGCAGGAAACTCCTAAAGTCATTTTATAGGATATTGTGAAACATCTTTTTAGATGCGCACACAGACCATAAACATTAAAGTGAATAAATCTTAAGTTTAAGTGAAAATGGACAATCCGCAGGAAACATTAAATATATACATTATATATCGAGGATCCTCAGAGACTGCACGTTATACCCCTGTTGCAATATATATGCAACAGGGTGAAGATACAGTCCAATTATAGCTGAAAGGTTATAAGTTATTTGAATTTAGATTATGCTACTGTATTCTCACTTGCGCCTTACATGAATGAAAATATTGTAACTATTGTAGGTATATGTTTATTAATAGGAGCAATGGCTAAAAGTTCACAAGTTGGTCACAGAAAGGCCCTTAAAAACTGAGTATACGATGGACAGTTTTTTTGAACTTTGCAAATTGCTGGGAGTATCTCAAATGCTTTAGAATCCATGAGTTCAAATTCTGTGTTTAAATATGTTACGAATTATACACATAAGCTAATTGACTTGGAAAAATTTCAAAGACAAGGGATTAATCAGCAGGATTTAATTAAATTAAAAAAATTTTCAGACAGGAAACCTGACCTAGCGGTTATTAACCTTCAATTAAGAGAATTACAGATATGAAGAGAGAGAAGACTTAAAGAATTAAGTCCAGATTTTTTAAGTTGATTTATAGGGTATACTGAGGGTATCGGTTGTTTTTTAGTTGAAAGAGGAAGAAACTGCTTTGTTATTCATACACATTTTTCAGATTTACTTACCTTGATTGAAATAAAAACTCAATTGAATATTGGAACTATTAATATAAACCAAAAAAATGTAGAATTTAAAGTAAGTGACTCCAAAGAAATAGGGTTATTAATTGAAATATTTAATGGTAAAATTTATTTCAAAACTGTACAAACTGTATGGAAGGGTTGATGTGAAAATTATTTTCATAAAACTCAAGTTACTATTAAATTAATACCTCATACATTCAAACCTTCTTTAAGCGATAGTTGATTAGCTGGATTCTTTGATGCCTCGGGTAGTGTAAAATTAGATGTTTCTACAGCTTTACTAGGTAAAGATGTTTCTATTAATCAATATTTAAGTATCTACCATAAAGAAGATAAAGTTGAGTTTGAGTATTTAAGTAAATTAGTAAAAGGTAAATTATTTGAAAAAGAGAGAAATCGTTATATAATAACTGTAGGTTATATAGATATAAAATCTATAGTAAAATACTTTTCTATGTTCAAATTGTATACTGTTAAGGCTTATTCCATGAAAAAATGATTGGATATCTATAATTATAGAGTATCTAATTCTAATCTTAACTATAAAACTGAAGACTATTTTTTAGTAAAAAGAAATGCTGCCTTTATAAAATGAAATTCTAAACTAGTTAACGTCAGACATTATAGCCAATTATCTAGGGTTCCTAGCTCTACTTTAAATAAAGACTTTATTAAATGATTTAGAGGGTTAGTAGATGGAGAAGGTTGTTTTGATTTTAGACGTAAACAAGGTACAAAAAATTTTTAATTTAACTTTAGAATTATTTTGCACATAGATGATGTAGCATTATTACAATTTATTAAGTCTAAACTTAAGGTTGGGATAGTAAATACTTATAGAAATACTGCGCTATATAAAGTTATTAGAATAAAAGATATTCAAGTTATTATTGATATTTTTGAATCTAATCCTTTAAATACGATTAAGTATTTGAATTTCTTAGATTTTAAGAAAGCCTATGAGCTTTACACGACATCTGATGAAAAATCTATTGAACTTATCAATCTTATAGATAATATTAAAGGCGGTATGAATAAATTAAGAATAAATTTCAAAAGAAATAATGATTTTAAAATAACACCTTATTGATTGCTTGGTTTTGTGGAAGCTGAAGGTTCTTTTTTCGTATCAAAAGGGAAAGATTTTCAATATAAGTTAGGTTTTAATTTAACACAATCTATTGTAGATTTACCTTTAATGGAAACTATAAAGAAATTTTTATTAGATTTACCTAAAAATAAAAAATTTGAAGATACGACAATTAATCTGAATGTAGGCCAAATTAGATCTAAAAGTAAGCAAGCTGTTCTTATTTCTAGTTATAATACTATTTACTTTAGAGACGTTCTTATTCCTTTTTTTGATTCTATGATTTGACAAAGTAAAAAAGAATTTGACTATAAAGATTGAAAAATAATTTTAAATCTAAAAGATTTAGGTCAAAATTATACAGAATTAGGTCGTGAAGTAATAGAACTAATTATAAATCAAATGAATCTTAAAAGATTATCAACTAAACCAATTCATAATTCAAAAGCAATTAAAGGAATTACTACATTTGAAAATAAACAAGCTTTACAAGCCAAAATTGCTGAATTGTTAAGTCTTCCTTCTAATTTAGAAAGAAAAGAAGATGGGCGTTTACTTATTATATCAGAAAATAGATATTTAAATGAAGGAGCTAAACAAATACAACTTTTATCTAGGGATCCAATTAACCCCGGAGAGATTTTAAAAACATTTAATTCAAGAGTTGAATGTGCTAAATTCTTAAATATTAGTAGTACAACTGTAGCTAATTGATTAGTTAAAGATGATTATAAATTTATTTATAAAGGTAAATTAGTTTCTTTAAAAATAGTCACTAATTCATAGATTTATTAGAGTTAAGTAAAAATAAGCAAGTATTATGATTTTTGTTGTAAACAATTATTAGAATCCTTAGTATTCTCATCTTTTTTTTTGTCAATGTTATTGTATGATCTTATGAAATCTATAAGGTGGTCACTGTTTAAGTTTTAATACTCTTATAAATAAAGCGAATTATCCTGTTAGCGAGCTTCGCTAGAAAATTTGGTTTAATTTATAAAAATCCTCAGAGACTGAGTTTATAATTTCAGATCTGAGAATTTATATACAAAGATATAATGTTTATTCTCTCCATACTTCTGATTTCCGAGCTTCGCATCAGAGGAAGTAGGAGTGAACCTACCAGAGGTTAAATAAATTTGTATAATAATATTTGCTGGAATAGCTTCAAATGCCTTAGAGTTCGCAGGTCCATTTTTATACTACCTTAATGATCCGAAAAAATCTCAAGGACAAGGAGCCAATCAGCAGGGAATAAACGAATTAACTAGTTGCTTGCGCACAAATAGATTTGATGGGAAATTTTTAGAATGATTTATAGGTTTTACTGAAGGAGATGGCTCTTTCGTGGTTACAGGTGGAAAAAGTGTATTTTCTATACATTTACATATTGTGGATCTACCTTTATTATATACAAAATCAATTAAATATGGGAAATGTTTATTTTAAGGACGATTCTGCTACTTTTATTGTTAAAGCTAATAAAGATATTTCTACTATAATTCATATTTTTAATGGGAATCTTTTCTTAAAAAAACGTAAAGAACAGTTTTCCAAATGAGTTTATACTTATAATAGAAAGAATAATATTGATATTGAAATTAAAAATAAGGAGTTTATTCCTTCATTAAATCACGGTTGATTAAGTGGTTTTACTGACGCAGAAGGAAGTTTTTTTGTTTCAGTTTCTAATCTTAGAATTGTTCAACGGTTTTCTTTATCACAAAAAGATGCAGAGTCAGAATTTTTATATTTAAAAGAACTTTTAAAAGGTAACTACGAAATACGTAAAACATATAGTCGTGTGGTTGTTAATTTTTTTGCTTTAGATACTATTATAGATTATTTATCTAAATATAAATTACACTCAGTTAAAGCTAAATCTTTAGAAAAATGATTAGAAATTTATGAGTACAGAAAAAATAAACCATCTTCAGAAAAAGTTGACTATAACCTATTAAAAAAAAAAGCCAGTCTTATAAATCAATTAAGAAAAGTACCTAAAATCTAAGTGAATTCTTTAGAAGACCCTCAGAGACTGAGGTTTTACCTCCTGGGCTTAATTTTTATCCACATGTTAAACCTGGACACTCAAAGTAAATAGTCAATATTGATATTACTATTTAAAGATATAGTCCAAAATTATTTTTGCTTCATGTGTGACTACCTATGGCGATAACCTAACATTGTCGCAGATGGTCAATGAACAGTTACTGCTTTAAACAGTAATGGTAAAGTTCGATCATAGCAGCATACTAGAAATATAGCAAGGATTAAACCTAATATATTTTGTACGTATGTAAATACCAAATATACTTCTAAGTATAAGTTTAATTTACATATACAAAAGCTAAAATTAATAGTAGGACCTTTATTCGCAGTATGTACGGTTTAATTGGAGGATTACATAATAAATTAATAATTATTCACAGAGAACAATCATATCCCTTTATATGTTTATGCACAGAAGATCCTGGGGGAGAATCTGAAGGCTATACGGGTGGATTGCCTACTACTACTGGATCAGCAAGTTCTAGAGGATCAGGATATGTAGACCCTTCAAGTGATTCTAAAAATTCTAAGTTTAAAGAATTTTCAAGATTACGAGAAGAAAAGTCTGAAATAGTTGATGAGATTGAATACAACAATAATATCCTTAAAAATATTAAATTAGCTGAAAAATTGGATAGTAAATTACCTGAAATAGCCAAAAATCAAAATAGCTATCTTAAGGATATTAAGGAAGAATTCTCTGCATTTTTTGATGAAGAGAGTGATTATTCTTCTATACAGGACAGCTTAAATGATATAAAACAATATGTTAAAGGTGAACAAGGTAGTTTAAAATCTAAACTTACCAAAATAAATGCTCAAATTAAAGATTTAACTCATGATTCAACTGAAGATAATCCGGAGTCTTCTAAAAATCCTTTTAAAGATGATGGGTTTGAATCTGATGCTCAACCACCAGCTAAAAAAAGATCCCGTAGTGATGATGGAGATGATAATAATAGATCAGATCCTTCAAGTAGTTCAGGTCCTTCAAGTAGTTCAGGTCCTTCAAGTAGTTCAGGTCCTTCATCACCTTCAACTCCTTATCAAGGTGGTGATACTTATTCTTGTAAGACTGCTGAAGGAAATTATTATGATTATAGTCACGTGCAGTGGTTGGATATTATGATTGGAATTATAAAAGCTCTTTTAGGGGATGATAATTAGGATTAATAGTATATTTTCTTCTTATTTATATTTCTGCCTATCAGTCCTACTTATTCCATTGTATATTCGTCAGGGGTATTATAATTTAGCTGCCCCTCAAGTGGTCTTCTTCATGAAAATTAGAGATATATGTAATCCAATATAAAATTATAATCCAATATAAAGTATAATTTGGTATTGAATGCGATTGTTGTGAAAACGGTCAAAGATTGCCATAATCAAGACCGTCGGTATTTTAATCTATCGCTACAGACTGGGTCATTACGGGGTGTCTGTAATGGCGCTGAATGTACAGTCGGAAGCTCCCTTTATTTTGACAGGAAATAATAGGATAAAATGTGTAATCGATAAATAATCCATAAAATTATTTATACACAGTGAGCTTTGGGAAGGTCCTACACCTGTTTCCGCATTAATACACGCTGCTACCATTCATCCTCTGGATAGGATAAGAGGGAAAGTGGAAAAAAGTTTTTTTTAGTCCTATATTATCTAAAAGAGGTTAATAAAGACACTCTTAGGATTAAAAAAAATCTAACTGCCAAACTCCGGGGAAGCCCTAAAGACAATAATACCGCTAAATAGTTAAAAGTCTAATAAGTACCATTACTAATCATAATGGGTGAGGTAATAAGTTATTGTATTAAGGAAACTTAAATGGGTAATCGCGGAACTAAACCATAAAAAAATATGGAAAAGCGCATCGAGTAGATGGTAGTTGTTGTGGAAGGGAAACTGGAAGCAATTAAGGTATACTCAGTCTTCCTTAGAAATAAGGAAATAACTTTTCGTCCTTGCTAAGTCATTTACTAGGATTTGCCTGTTTAAGGGATTCCATGAAAGTAAAACTTTGATATGCTAAAGAAAAGACAGACGCGGGTAAATAAACGCTATTTTAGTTCTAAAACAAACGGTAAATTACATCCTTGATTTGTCACTGGTTATACGGATGGAGAGGGTAGCTTTTCTATTCGTTTACGTACAAAATCTAATAGTGAATTTGGTTATAATATAAGTATTGTATACTCTATTTGTGCCGAGGTAAATCCTTTAAACTTTGTATTATTGGAGCAAGTTAAAGAGTATTTTGGTGGAGTAGGCTCTATTAGCAGATCAGGTAATATGTATTATTATGAAATATCTTCTATTAAATCCCTTGTAAATGTTCGTAAACATTTTGAAGAGTTTCCTCTTCAAACTACAAAATATGTTCATTTCAAACTATGATGCCAGGTTATGGATATTATTGAAAAAAAAGAACATTTAACAGAAGTAGGGTTTAATAAAACATTATCTATAAAATCTTTATTTCCTAGAGGATTACCCTCTAAACTGTTAGAAGTCTATTCTAAAGAAAAGATTGTACCTCTATATAAGCCGGTATTTGAACCTAGTGTTATAAAATTAGATCATAATTGAATAGCTGGGTTCGTACAAGCTGATGGAACCTTCGGATTAAATTATACTAAACAATCAAGAATGAAATTAGGGTACACTTGCCAACCTCAGTTTCGTATTGCTCAACATGAGCGTGATTTAATAGTTTTAAAAAGAATTATTGACTCAATGGGCTGTGGTACTATAGTAAAACCATCTGGAGATAGAGACAGATATAGTATATCTGTCGCAAATATATCAGATTTAGTTAATATTATAATACCTTTATTTGAAAAGTACCCTCTTTATGGAGCAAAACATGAAGATTTTTTAGATTTTTGCAAAGGGGTATATATTATAAAAGACAAAGAACATTTGACTCAAAAAGGGTTAAAGTCTTTGAAAGATTTAGCGTATGCCATGAATACATACAGAAAATTTTAATGAGTATGTATTTGGGTTATTTTAGATACCCGGGTGGTACCCCAACTTCAACTTTAGTAGGGGTTCCCTCCGTATTTTATAATGTATATTCCTTTATTTTACCTGTTTTAGAACTTATAGTGTGTATAGTTTGCCGTTGATTAATGTGAATTAATCAATTATTATGTCACTGTTTGCTGGAAAAACTCTACATCAAGTTTATATATATTTTCGCTCTGCGTTATAAGGTGTATAAAAAAATCTTGTGCCAACTTTTATCCCCATTTTTTTTTAAAAAAAAATTGGATAGGGGTTGAATGGTTAATCAGCAGGTAATTTGATTAACTTTTAACTATTGAACCTCAGAGACTGCACGTGATATAACTTTTACATTTGATAATTATTTAAACGAACAAGTTGCACATAAAAAAAAAAAAATCCCTAAAAGATTTTTAGAATGATTTATTGGGTTTACGGAAGGAAGAGGTTGTTTTATAGTGATGAATGATAAAGTATATTTTGACATTAGTGTAAGTATAAAGGATATACAAGTTCTTTATTATATTAAAAAAGAGCTGGGTTTTGGGAAAATTATAAAGAAAGACTCCTGTGAGAGTTATAAAGGTGGAAGTGCATCTTTTTATGTTACAAATTATTATAATTTTTTTAGATTAGTTACTTTATTTAATGGTAATTTATGTACAGTTAATAAAAAACAAGAATTTAAAAACTGATTAAATTTTTTTAATAAACAATACTCTTCGGAAGTTTCATTTATAGATAGTCCTATAAAACCTAGTTTAACTACTTGTTGATTATCTGGTTATATAGATGCAATAGGAAGTTTTACAGGTAGAATAGAAAATAGTAAGGAACTTAATTCAAGAACTCCTTATTTGACATTTTTTATCTATCAAAGAGAGTTTTATATTTTAAGTGTTATTAGTAAAGTACTAAATGTTAATATAAAAAATATAAAACATA
>Ga0247772_1000122_pt1 | contig 20515 bp, 15 predicted proteins | sample UWRJL151409C6_FD_179945 | JGI IMG/M metagenome (GOLD analysis project Ga0247772, IMG submission 179945) | Plant litter microbial communities from Arlington Agricultural Research Station in Wisconsin, United States - UWRJ-L151-409C-6 | ecosystem: Environmental > Terrestrial > Plant litter >...
CGTCGCGGTCGACTTTGGCCTGTGCCCCTCGAGCATCGCCGAAATTCTGAGGCGCTGCTTCGTGTTCATGGGGCTGTCGTGCTGGCCCTCGCGCATTCCGCTGCTGCTGGTAATGGCGGCACACGCCAAGCATGCCCCCGATGCACAGCGTGGCGCGAAGATGCTCCTGGCTCAAAACCAACAATTCTTGCGCCAGAGCATCAGCGTGGCGCGACCGGACAACGAACTGTCCGAGTGGCTCTCGCCCGCCGAGTACGCCGTCACGCGCCTGCTGATCGAAGGCAAGAGCTACCAAGAGATGGCGAAGCTGCGCGAGACCTCGAAGCGCACCGTCGCAAACCAGTTGGCCTCGGCGTTTCATCGGCTCGGGATCTCCGGCCGTGCGGAGCTATTGTGCCTGCTTGCCAAGCGCAAGCTGGGTGCTGGGCAAGCCATCACGAGCGTGAAGCCCGCCCTCGCGCTTCCGCCGGACACGACTCTCGCGTTCCCCCGCGTCGCCGGGCAAGGCGGGCGTTGAGCTCAGTCGATCGGCCATTCCACGCCGCTGCCGTCGGCCAATGGGGGCAAGGTCGGCCGTTCTTCAGGGGGGGGCGGAGTGCCTCCGGCTTCCAGCGCGGTGACCGTGCGCCACCACGCTTTCAGCTCGTGAGCTCGAGCGGGCTCCACCGGTTCACCCAGCATCGGCATCAGCAATTGCGCGCCGCGTTCTGGCGCTAGGCGCAGCAGCGTTTCGGCAGGTTCGTCCCAAGCGTGGATCGCCAGGTTGAACGTGCCCCAGTGCACGGGCAGCAGCTTGCCTCCGCCGAGCAAGGCGAGCGCGTCGAGTGCATGGGCTGGGCCCAGATGAATGTCGCCCCACGCCTCGTGAAACGCGCCCACCTCCAACATCACGAGATCGAAAGCGCCGAAGCGCCGAGCAATCTCGCTGTATTCGGGGGTGAGGCCGGTATCGCCGCTGAAAAACACGGAGTGCTTGGGGCCGCGCACGACCATCGACGACCAGAGCGTGGCGTTGCGTGAGCCCAAACCGCGGCCCGAAAAGTGTTGCGATGGCGCGGCGTTGATCGAAACCCCCGTACCTGGCACGTCCGCCTGCTCCCACCAATCCAGCTCCGTGATGCGCTCTGCGGGCACGCCCCAAGCCTGCAAATGCGCGCCAACGCCGAGTGAAGTGAAGAACGGCACCTGCAGCTTGGCGAGCTCGATGATCGTCGGATAGTCCAAGTGATCGTAGTGGTCGTGCGAGACGATCACCGCATCCAGCTTGGGCAACTCGGAGATCGCGAGCGGCACGGGCTGAAAGCGCTTTGGCCCGGCGAAGGCCACGGGTGATGCGCGCTCGCCCCAGACCGGATCGGTGAGCACGCGCGCACCGTCGATCTCGAGCAGCACCGTGGAATGCCCGAGCCAGGTTGCGCGGAAGCCGGTTTCAGGTGCTTTCTGCCAGCCCGCGAGCGGGCTTCGAGAGGGCAGGGGCGCGCGTGGAGTGCGCCGTTGCCCGCCGCACAGGAACTCCGCAATCGTCGGTGTCGCGGTGCCTTTTTTCAGCCCCTGAGTGACTGGCGCCGTGTTGACGAACGCGCCGTCGAGGTAGCGTGGAGACGCTTTCATGCGTTCCAAACGCAGCCCGCTCGCGTGTGCTCCGAAAGACTTGAGATGCATCGCTCGTCTCCGTGTACCTTTTGTTCGAGGCTAGGTTAGCCCGGCGACCCTCGGTCGTCAGGCTCTGCTCGATCCTCGTCGGATCCGCGGCTTTTTTCCGGCTTGCAACGTTCATCAGATGGCCATGGTCGTTACACCACCCGAGTTCGCCTCTCGCTCCCCGCTCCGGGCAGGGGCCTCGCTGCCCGCCGCGGAGTTTGCGGCCGTGCGTCGCAGGTCAGCGCTTCACCACTGCAAGTGGGACCCTCAGTTGGGGGACAGCTCGACGCTGGCGCCATTTCCCATCTTCATCTCGGCGGCGGATTGGCGTCAGCTAACGCGTTCGGCCGAGACGTTGGCAGCGGAGGTGGACGCGGCAGAGCGAGAGTTGCTGCAGCGCGTTCCATTGCTGAACCAACTGGGCTTACCCTCTGCGCTGCGGCACCAGTTCGCGAAAGCACCTGAAATTGGCGAGTCGCCGTCGTTCGCGCGCGTCCTGCGTTTCGACTTTCATTTCACCCATGGGGGTTGGATGGTTTCGGAGGTCAACAGCGACGTGCCGGGAGGCTTCTCGGAAGCAGAAGGCTTCAGCTCGTTGATGGCGGCGCATTTCCCGGGCTACCGCGTGGCGGGCAAGCCCGCTTCCGTGTGGGCGGTAAGAACTCGGCTTGCGCTACCGGTCTCGGGCAATATCGCGCTACTCAGCGCGCCCGGCTACATGGAAGACAGTCAGGTCGTCGCTTATCTGGCAGCGTGTCTGCGCGCTCGCGGTCTGAACCCCAAGCTCGTCGGGCCGCGCGAGATCCGCTGGGAAGCGGGGCAGGCATTCTTGGTCGGCGCGGCGGAACCGCTCGCCGGTCTCTTCCGATTTTACCAGCTCGAATGGCTAGCGGCCACGCCGCTCCAAACGGGCTGGCCGAACTTCATACTGGGAGGCGCGACGCCGGTGAGCAATCCCGGGCGCGCCGCGCTCAGTGAGAGCAAACGGTTCCCTCTGTCCTGGCGTGATCTGCAAACCCCGATGCCGGAGTCCACTCGCTTGTTCCCCGAAGCTCGAGCACCTCGCGAGGTCGCCTACCGAGAGCACGAAGACTGGGTGTTGAAAGGTACCTATAGCAACTGTGGCGACGCGGTGCTCTCACGCCGTTGGCTGAGTCAGCGCTCGTGGCGGGCAGCGTGGGCTCGAGCCTTGCTCTCGCCACATGGCTGGGTTGCGCAACGCAGATTCGAGGTCGTGCCTCTGCACACATCGCTCGGCGAACTCACCCATTGCTTGGGCGTGTACGTGATCGATGGTCAAGTTGCGGGCGGCTACCTTCGGCTGTCGAAGGGTAAATTCGTAGACAGCTCGGCGATCGATGCCGCGCTCCTGATTGCGGAGGAGACATGAACTGCGACGACGTATTCGAGGCATGGGCTCCCAGCGACGCTAAGTGGTCGAATTGGGCCAAGCCGGTCCTGTTCGCAACGATGCCCGACGGGAGTTACAGAGCGCGGAAGCCGCGCCTTCGTTCGATTTCGATCTGGCGCCGGCGATAACCACGCCGCGGACGGCGCTGGTCGTGGATCTGCCCGGCAAAGACAGCGTCGCGTTCGGCCTTGCGCTCGCCGCGCGCGGCATTCGCCCCGTGCCGCTGTTCAACGCTTTGCCTGGCGGACAAGCCGGACTCGTCGATGTGGAAAGTATCCAGGACGCCCTGATCGCCGGGGTGGACGCGCTGAATGCAGCGGCCCTCACACCTGACGCCGCGCCCGCGTTTCTGCTCGATGCGTTGCGCCGGGCCCGGCCGACTCGCATTCCACTCCACCGCTTCTTCGACAACCGGTCACTGAGCTTCAGCACCGATTTCCCCTCCGCGGGCGCGCTGAAGAAGGCGGGCATCGAGCGGGCGGTGCTCGTCCATCGCTTTCATTTGCCCGTGCCCAACGACCTATTCGAAACGTTCGCGGCCTGGCACGCGGCAGGCATCGCAATCGAGATCCACGACGCCGCAGGCGAGCACCCCCCGACGGTTTGGACGCCGCCGAGTCTGATTTGGCTGTATCGATTTTGGCATCGCGCCTTGGCCGCGCTCGCGTTGGAACGCGACGATGATTTCGGGCCATTCGGCGGCTGGAGACAGGGCTCGGGTTGACGACGCACAAAACACGAACGCCTCGTAGTGTTGCCACTCCGAGGCGTCGTGTCGATTCGCTGAGCTTCAGCGAATACTGCCAGGCGTCACCCTACTTACGAGCAGCCGCTTCCTTGGCCAGCTTCTCGCGGTAGACTTTGACCATTTCGTCTTGCTCTTGCTTCGGCACCGGGGCGTAGCGAGCGAACTCCATGGTGAAGTTGCCCTTGCCCTGCGTGGCGGAGCGGAGATCCGTCGAGTAGCCGAACATGGCGTTCAACGGAACTTCGCAGGTCACCGTGACGTTCTCGTCGCTGACGGTGTCCATGATCACGCCACGACGCTGGTTGACCTGACCGACGACCGAGCCCTGGAACTCGATCGGGGCCGAGATTTCGACCTTCATGATCGGCTCGAGGATGGTCGGCTTGGCGCCCGAGTAGGCTTCGCGGAAGCCCATCAAGGAAGCCGTGCGGAAGGCCTGATCGGAGGAGTCGACCGCGTGCGACTGGCCGTCGTTCACGACGCAGCGCACGGCCACGACCGGGAAGCCGATCAAGTTGCCGCGTTTGACGCCATCCTTGAAGCCCTTGTCACAAGCCTGGATGTACTCCTTCGGGATCGAGCCACCGACGGTCTCGTCCACGAACTCGTAGTTCTCGACTGCATCGGCCGGCAGCGGCTCCATGTAGCCCATGACCTTCGCGAACTGACCAGAACCACCGGTCTGCTTCTTGTGCGTGTAGGCGATCTCGCTACGCTGCGTGATCGTCTCGCGGTACGCCACCTGGGGCTTGCCGGAGATGACCTCACAGTTGTACTCGCGCTTCATGCGCTCCATGTAGATGTCGAGGTGCAGCTCGCCCATGCCGCTGATGATGGTCTGCTGCGACTCTTCGTCCTGATGAACGCGGAAGGTCGGGTCTTCCTTGGTGAAGCGGTTGAGCGCCTTCGAGAAGTTGGCTTCCGAGGCACGGTCCTTCGGGGCGACCGAGAGCGAAATCACGGCGGCCGGCACGTGCATCGAGGTCAAGGTGTAGTTCACCTTGCCGTCGGTGAAGGTTTCACCGGAGCTCGCTTCGACGCCGTAGAAGGCCACGATGTCGCCGGCCTCGGCCGTCTTGATCTCTTCGCGATCTTCCGAGTGCATGCGGAACATGCGCGGCACGCGCACCTTCCGGCGCTCGTTCGAGATGTTGTAGATGGTGTCGCCGGCCGTGATCGAGCCCTGATACACGCGGAAGTAGGTGAGCTGGCCGTACTTGTCCTGTTGCAGCTTGAACGCCAGGCCAACGAAGGGCTTCGAAGAATCGGAGAGGATCGTCACCTTCTCTTCGTTGTTGTCCTGATCGTGGCCTTCGTTGACGACCTCGGTGGGGTTCGGCAAGAACTTCACCACGCCGTCGAGCAGGAGCTGTACGCCCTTGTTCTTGATCGCGGAGCCGCACATCACCGGCGTCATCTTGAGCGCGAGCGTTGCGCGGCGCACCGCGGCGATCAGCTCTTCGTTCGAGATCGGCTCCTCGTTGATGAACTTCTCGGCCAAGACGTCGTCGACGTCGGCCACGCGCTGAATGATCTGCTCGCGGGCTTCCTTCGTCTTCTCGACGTACTCAGCGGGCGGATCGGTCTCGATGATCTTCTCGCCGTCGGAGCCTTCGAAGTAATAGGCCTTGCCCGTGATTGCGTCGATGATGCCCTGGAATTTGTCTTCGGCGCCGATTGGCACCTGCAGGTTCACGGGGTGGTGACCGAGCTTCTCTTTGAGCATGTCCGAGACGCGCTCGTAGTTGGCGCCCGGGTTGTCCATCTTGTTCACGAACGCGATGCGCGGCACGTGGTAGCGCTTCATCTGACGGTCGACCGTGATCGACTGCGACTGAACGCCCTTGCCGGAGTCGAGCACCAGGATCGCGCCGTCGAGCACGCGCAGCGCGCGTTCGACTTCGATCGTGAAGTCGACGTGGCCGGGGGTGTCGATGATGTTGACGTTGTACTCGTCGAACTGCTTCAGCGAGCCAATCCACACGCAGTACGTCGCCGCGGACTGGATCGTGATGCCCTTCTCGCGCTCGAGATCCATCGAGTCCATCTTGGCGCCGACGCCGTCTTTGCCGCGGACTTCATGGATCGCGTGGATGCGGCCCGTGTAAAACAAGATGCGCTCGGTGAGCGTCGTCTTGCCGGAGTCGATGTGCGCGGAAATACCGATGTTGCGGATGCGTTCGAGCGGGATGCGGGTTGCCACTTTTTGGCCTCGTACTTGGAGTTAGGGAGCGGCACGTAGCGAAAGCGGCCGCAGAAGGGAAGCGCCTATAGCACCTCGCATGTTTGGGCCCAGAGGCCTGTTTTCGATTCGGTTTCGCGTTTCGAATTTGAAAGCCAAATTAGTTCAATAAAATTAGGCATTTGAATCGATTTGTGGCGTTCCCGTGCGTTGACACCGGGCGCGCCTGGCTCGATGCCTGGGGCCGTGGATTTTCAACTTCAAGGCAAGCGCGCTCTAGTTTCGGGATCAACGGCGGGCATCGGCTTCGCTATCGCGCGGGCACTCGCCGCGGAAGGCGCCAGCGTGATCGTCAACGGGCGGACCGAGCCACGCACCGCCGCGGCCGTCACCGCGATTCGCGATAGCGGCCTGCCCGACGCTGACTTGCGCGGGATCGCCGCGGACCTCGGCACGGCCGAGGGCTGCGCCAAGATGGTGCAAGCTGCGGCGAACGTCGACATTCTCGTCAACAACGTCGGCATTTTCGAGGCCAAGCCGTTCGGAGAGATCACCGATGCCGATTGGCTACACTTTTTCGAGGTGAACGTGCTGAGCGGCGTTCGTCTCTCACGTGCGTACTTGCCGGGCATGCTGAGCCGCAATTGGGGGCGCATCCTGTTCATCTCGAGTGAGAGTGGACTGCAGATCCCAGTGGAGATGATTCAGTACGGCACGACCAAGACCGCGCAGCTCGCGGTGGCGCGCGGCTTGGCCGAGATGACCAGCGGCACCGCGGTCACCGTCAACTCCATCCTGCCTGGCCCGACCAAGAGCGAAGGCGTGGCGGATTTCGTGAGTGGCCTCGCGAGTCAGCAAGGCAAGACTGCAGCAGACGTCGAGCGCGATTTCTTCAAGCACGCGCGGCCGACGTCACTTTTGCAGCGCTTCGAATCTCCGGACGAGATCGCCGCCTTGACGGCGTTCATCGCCAGCCCGCGCGCCTCCGGCGTCAATGGTGCGGCATTGCGTGTGGATGGCGGCGTCGTGCGCGCCATCGGCTGACTGGGCTGTAAAACAAGGGTAGTGTGAAATACATGTATTACGACGCATTCGTACAATTCAAGAAGACGCTCGGTCAGCTGAACACCTGGCTCGATAAGGCGGAGGCGTTCGCCAAGGAAAAGTCCTTCGATGCGAACTCGTTTTTGAGCTTCCGCCTGGCGCCCGATCAGCTGCCGTTCGTGAAGCAGGTTCAAATTGCCTGTGACACGGCCAAGCTCGGTGCCTCTCGCTTGACCGGCAAAGAAGCTCCCTCGCACGCCGACAACGAGCAGACGCTGCCCGAGCTCCGCGCGCGCGTCGCATCGGTCATCTCATATCTCGACGGCTACTCGGAAAAAGACTTCGAAGGCACGAGCACGCGCTCGGTCACGCAGCCGCGCTGGGAAGGCAAAGTGATGACCGGCAAGGACTACTTCTTCGAGCACGTGCAGCCGAACTTCTTTTTCCATGCCGCGCACACGTACGCAATCTTGCGCCATAACGGCGTACCGATCGGCAAGAAGGACTACCTAGGCGCGCTCTCTCAAAGGCTTCCGTGAGCGATCGCTGAGGGGCTTGGGTGCCCCCCGTGCGTTCGTCGAGTTACGTCCGGGCGTGCTCGCTTCGCTGCGCCGCCCGGGCCCCCCAAGCACCGGCCTCCGCCGGTGCGAGGGGCCCACGATCTGGGCCGTTATTTGCTGCCCGCACCGACGTTGACGCTACCGGAAGCGCTGCCCGATGCGCTGCCGCTGCCGCTGCCGCTGCCTTTGCCCGAGCCGGCTTCATGTCCGCCCTCCGCGCTGTCGGAGTAGCTGCTCCCGTTGGCCTTTGACACGTTCTTGTTCGGCGAGAGCGCCTGCATGCGCGTGCCTTCCATGACTGGATCGGGCGAAGCGTTCAGATTGCTGGCGGCTGCGTTGCCCGGTGCATTGACGTCGCCGAGCTCGAAGTCGACGCGGCGATCGCGGGCCCACGACTCCTCGTCCGTGCCTTGGGCGCCGATCTCGCCGCGCGCAATGATGCGGATGTTGTTCGCGGCGACACCGCGCTGCACCAAGTAGTTGCGGGCCGCTTCCGCGCGGTTGGCCGAGAGTTGCTTGTTGTATTCGGCAGAACCGCGCGCGTCGGTGCGACCAATGATGGTCATCACGCGACCTTTGAGCGGGCCGGCACTCAAGCACTTGGCTACATCGTCCAAAATGTTCGCACCGTGCGCGCGCAGTGTGGCATCTGCGTAGTCGAAGTGCGGCGCATCCTTGGGCGCGTTGGGCAGCTGACATTCACGGCGGAAGTCTTCCGAGATGGCGATGGTGGTATCGTTCTCACGCCGACCCTGAGGGGTTTGGGGCCCGGGCGCGGTCATTTCCCCCATCGCTTCCGGCGCCTGGGCGGGGGTTTTGTCGCTCGCGCAAGCTGCCGAAGCGAATGCCAGCACGCCACAACCGAGCCACTTTGCCGCGCTGCGGCCGAGGTTAGAACGAATCATTGTCTGTCTCCTTGGGGATCGGAACCGGTTGTTGGGTCCCGCGGACGATAAGATGCAAGCTCAGGGCCAACGCCGCGCGCACGAACGCCACATCCCACCCCCAGGCCTCGCCAAAACTCGAAATCAAGATGTGGGCGCTCTCAGGTCTCACGCTGCACCTCACCACCCGCCGCCAGACGCGAACGTTTGGAGACGGGATCGGCTTGGTCATGTGCAAGCCGCCACCTTACTCGCCGGAGAGCAACGGCATGGCCGAGTCCTTCGTCAAGAGCTTCAAACGCGACTACGTCTACCTCGCCGACCTGCCGCCGACGTGCTCCGCGATTTGCCTCGATGGTTTGACGATTCTTCAGAATTTCGCCCACCGTGCTGGCTTTCGCGTGAGCGCCGCGTGAGAGCCGACGGCGAGGTCACTCAACGTTGCGGGCGCAGGACACGCAGGCCGTACGATCGATAATTCTGTCACCCATGTCCCCGGTTGCGCCCGTGGTTCATGTCAGAGCAACGCAAAGTGGAGATGTCACCCCAAGATTGGCCAAGGCCCATCCTGTCTCGCAACACGCGCAGGTAGCCCACTGTGCTCGCTTGCTGACATGAGCGCCCGGCAAGATCTCGCCCATCGCATCGTCGCTCGCGTTACGCTTCGGTCGTCGATTCGCGTTGCCGTGAACGAGCCCTGCCGCGCCCTTGCCAGCCATCTTGGGCGCGGGTTGCGACGCTTCGCGGAGCTCGGCGGAGCGGCGGGAACAGCGTGGCGCTCGGAGGTGCGTTGCGGGAATGAGAGCGCCCACTCTCGACTCCAGATGCGACAATGCCCGGAGGACCTTGCGGTCGACCGGGCATTTCGCGCGCGCTGTTGAGCGCTCAGCCTACGCTACGTGCAGTCAGTGAAGCTCACTCGGCATCTGCCGGTTGGGCTGACGTCGCGAGACGGGCTGCGCCCACCGCGTCGCCTTCGACGGCGTGTGAAGCGGTTAGGGTCGAGATCACGTACTCCGGGTACGCCGAAGCACCGTGTTGATCGAGGTCGAAGCCCTCGAGTTCGCCCTGCTTCGAGACGCGCAGCAGGCTGACGGCGTTGAGCGCCTTGAACATCACCATGGCCGAGGCGAAGGTGGCGACGCAGACGATGCCGCTGCCGATGGCCTGCGCTTTGAGCACGGCCCAGCCACCCCCGTAGAACAAGCCGGTCAGAGCTTGCGGCGACTTGGCGACGATTTCCGGGACGCCCGTGGCGCTGGAACCGGCGGCCGAGTACTCACCGCAGGCGAACAAGCCCAAGGAGAGCGTGCCCCAGATGCCGCACACGCCGTGCACCGGCCACGCGCCTACTGGGTCGTCGATGCGCCAATGCTCGAGCAGCTCCATGCCGACGATCACGAGCACACCGGCGACCGCACCGAGGATGCACGAACCAACGTCACTCACCCAGTAGCAGGGGCAGGTGATGGCGACGAGGCCAGCGAGGAAGCCGTTGACGAGCGCGGCGGTGTCCCACTTCTTGACCATGAAGAAGACCACGAACACGGCCGAGAGACCGCCCGTGCAGGCGGCGAGCGTGGTGTTCATCGCGACGCGGCCGGCGCCGGCGTTGTCCATGATCGAGAGCGTGGAACAGGGGTTGAAGCCATACCAGCCGAACCACAGGATCAAACCGCCGATGACGGCGATCGTGAGATCGTGCGGCAGCATCGGGCCACCGCCGTCGCGCTTGAACTTGCGACCGAGGCGCGGCCCGAGGCAGATGGCGCCCGCGATGGCAACCCAGCCACCAATCGAGTGAACGACGGTCGAACCAGCGAAGTCGTGGAAGTTCATGCCCAAGCTGGCGAGGAACCCGCCTTCGGAACCCATCGTGGCCAAGAAGCCGTCCGGACCCCAGCACCAGTGACCGAAGATCGGGTAGATCAGACCGGAGACGCCGATCGAGTAGAGCACGTCGCCAATGAAGCGCGTGCGGCCGACCATGGCGCCGGAGCAGATCGTGGAAGCGCAATCCGCGAAGGCGAATTGGAAGATGTAGTGGGCGACGATTGGAATGCCCGTGGCGCCGTAGACCGACAGGACTCCGACGTCCTTCATGAAGATCAGGCTCTTGGTCGGATCACCCGGCATGTGCCAGCCGATGAACGCGTTGCCCCCGCCGAACATGAACGCGAAGCCGAAGGCCCAGTGCAAGAGACCGCACACACACGTGTCGAACACGCACTCGACCAAGACGTTGACCGTCTCACGGTTCCGGCACATGCCGGCTTCGAGCATGGTGAAGCCCGCTTGCATGCCGAACACGAGGAACGCGCCGAGTAGAACCCAGAGCGTGTTGATCGGATTGATGACCGGGTTTTTGGCCTGATCGATCAGGTCCGCCGGCATCACGGCCATGACGGCTGCGGCCGCGGGCGTGTCAGCCAAGGCTTCCTTGATCTTGAACAAGCTGCCCGTGAGATTCAGCGCGACGATCGTCACCGCCAACACGGCGAGCCCCAACAATTTGCCGAGCACCAGATTCCGGCCGAATTTGCGCCATTCTGGGTCTCGCATTCGATCCGCGAGGCGGGAGAATTTCCGCGCGAGCGGTAGTTTCGCTGGCTCTACAAGGGCACTCATTACACTATCCTTTCGGTTAGACTCGTCATGGTGGCTGGGGGCTGCATCGCTGCATCGCGACGCGAGGGGACGTACTCGCGACCTGTCGGGAAAGCCGAACATGCCCAACCCGGGCGTGGTGGCGGTGTTGGCGCAGGTCCGCCTGCGAGTCAGGGGCGCTCCTGGCTCGTGATTCATTGCTTCCTGATGTTTCGAGCGAGTATTGCCGCCGTATGTTTCGCGTTGTTTTCTGATGAATTAACTAGACGCGCATATAAAAAAAATTTGATTCAGCGACGCGCCGGCAAGGACGCGCAAGTCTCGAGCAGAATCACTAATTTACCCAAGAAATCAGGCCGACGCTGCGCTGTCTGCGGGGCAAAAAGGGACGGCTGTTTCGCACTGCGTCTAACGCCGCGTTAATGGAAGCTCGAATAAATCAGCGCTCAAACCACCATAGCCCGGCGCTCACGATCAGATGGGCGGGCAGCATGGTGGTGAATGCAAACACGAAGTAACGGCCGAAGCTGGGCATGCGGTAGCGCTCACGCTCAGCGACGGCCTTGACCATTAGATTGGGGCCGTTGCCGATGTACGTCGTCGCGCCCATCACCACGCTGCCAGCGCTGATCGCGGCAAGCTTGAGCGGATCGATGCCGGCCACCAGCTCCGTGGAGTGATGGGCGAGGCCGCGTGCGAGTGCTGCAAAAGCGGTATACGTCGGAGCGTTGTCGAGCACCGACGACAGCAGGCCCGAGCCCCAGAACAACTGCCAAGCTGCTTGCACCGGAAAGTGCGGCGCGGCCTTCGAGAGCGTCACTTCGATCGGTCCCAGGCATAGGAATAAGCCGCAGAAGATGATCGCAACCTCGATGATCGGTCCGAAGCCAAAGGCGTTCGCCGAGTGAACCGACTTCGACGTGGTGACGAACGACAGCACTGCGATGCCCAGCAAGGACACCTCGCGAAAGCCCTCGGGCAAGAGCGCAGCCGGGACAATCGCGGCTAGAAATAGCAAATTGCCCCGCCCGCGCAGCGATAGCGGTTCAATCTCGCGGCGATCCTCGGCCAAGGCGGTACGTGTCTCGCGCGCGTAAGCACGCTTGTCGGCCACGTAAAACGCGCTCAAAAGCGAAGCGACGTACAAGAGCCAGATCGGGAACAAGTGCAGCGTCCAGAAGAACGGCACGCCCATGATGTAGCCGACCAACAGCGGTGGATCGCCGAGCGGCAACAGTAGCCCGCCCGCGTTGGCCACGATCAGAATGAAGAACGGCACCAAATGCGCGCGGTGATCGCGTTGCTGGTTCGTTTTCAAAAGCGGGCGGATCAGCAGCATGCTGGCGCCCGTGGTGCCGATGAAGCTGGCGAATAGCGCGCCACATAGTAGGAACATCACGTTGTTCCGCGGGGTGGCTTCGATGTCCCCTTTGAGCTGAATGCCGCCGGAGGTCGTGAACAACGCGCCCAGCGTGATCACGAATGCGAGGTAACCCTTCGACCCCTCCACGAGCTGAACGGCGTGGCCGAAGGTCAGCTCGTACAGAGCCACCGGCAGCGCGCACAGCGCGACGACCGCGATTTGAACCGCGCGCTTCTCCCAGATGTGCGGAATCACCACTGGAAAAACCGCGATCGCGAGCACCAGCGCGGGGAAGGGGAGCAAAGTCCAGACCGGGAAGTCAGCTCCGTGCATGGCCTCCCCCTTATCATGCGGGCCATACAGCGACCCCGGCTATTCTATGTAGAAATCTTGATCCGCGAGCCGCGCACCTCAGAAACGCATCCGACATATCGACAGTGACACGCTATGCTCCACGCATGGGCTTGTTTGCTCGGTTGTTCGGCGGTGGAGCGGGCAGGGTCGAACGAATCGCTCTCGCCGCTCGCGCGGCCAACCTCAGCGCACCGAATCCGGGAAAGCCAGTAAAGGCACGAAGCCGTGCCGGGCAAGGTCGACGTCGAATTCCACGTTCACGACAGCGTCGATGGTGTGATCGGCAATTCCTAACCGCGGTTACGGTCGGCCTTGCTACGTGAGAGAACGCTCAACGATTGACGGGGGGAGGCGTCATGATCGGTACTGCCCGATCGGCTGACTCTGCGCGCACTGCGGCGCGCAAATAAACCTCGGTAATGTCCGCTTCGTCCAACATTGCCAGGACGCGCTGATCGTTCGAGACGACCGGTATCTCGTGCAATTCGTTCTCGAGCATGACCGACATGGCAGTGCGCAGGTCGTCTTCTTGGCGCACCGAGACAGCAGGCTGCATCACGTCGGCCGCGAGAGTCCAAGCCGTGCCGCTCTGGTCGGCAGATAGGATGCGCAGCGAGGCAGGGGAGATCAAGCCAACGACGGTGCCGTCGATGTCGAGCACGGGGAACACCTCTTGCCCACTGTCTTTGCTCGCGTGGCGGATAATTTCGCCGGTCGAGGTTTCTCGGAAGAAACAAACCGGTTCAGGTCCCGGCTTCATTACATCGCGCACGCGAACGGAGCGCAAGATATCGAGCAGAGTTGCGTCGCGATTGGTCGTGGAGTCGCGTAGGGCGGAGATCTGAGCGTGGTATAGCGAGCGATGCCTGAGCGCGACGAAAGCGATGCCTTGCGCGAGCATCAGCGGCACCAGCAAATCATAGTTTCCTGCGAGCTCGCAGACCATCACCAGGGCGCTCAGTGGCACGTGGGCGATGCCACCGTAGAACGTGCCCATGCCCACCAGCGCGAAGGCGCTGGGTTGGATGTGCGGATCGTGCAGAACGAGCTGCGCCGCGCGTCCGAACGCTCCGCCGAACAAGCCGCCCATTGCCAGGGAGGGAGCGAAATCACCGGCGCTGCCGCCCGAACCAATGGTGATCGACGAAGCGAGCAATTTGGCGAGGGTCAGCGCCAGCAACAGTCCGACGGCGGTCCAACCTTCGGTCAGAAATGGTGAGCCGGCGATGGCCATTTGCACCGCGCCATATCCGCCGCCCAGCATGCCAAGCCCCTGACCCGGTGCCCCGATGTGATTGCCAACCCAGTAGATGAGTGGCGTGCAGAGCACACCGAGCGCCAGGCCGCCGAGCGCGGGGCGCGCCCAATCCGGAACTGGTAGCGACTCGAAGGAGCGGCGAATGCGCCCATAGACCCAGACGAAGCCTGCCGACAGTGCGGCCGTGAGCAGCGCCAGTAGGCCAAATAGCGGCAAGTATTGGGGGTGAAACACGTAGCTCGGGACGCGTGCGAACAAGGTGCTCTCGCCGAACACCGAGATGATCACCGAATACGAGACCACGCTTGCCAGCACTGCCGGAACCAAAGCGTCCGACTCGAAGCCGTCCTTGTACAAGATTTCGACGGCCAGCAAGGCCGCGCCGAGCGGAGTGCGGAACACCGCGGACATGCCCGCTGCCACACCGGCTACCATCAAGGTGCGTCGCTCACGTTGGCTGACCCGCAGCAGTCGACCGACGAGCCCGCCCAGCGCGCCGCCGATCTGCATGATTGGTCCTTCGCGACCGCCCGCCCCGCCCGTGCCCAACGTAAACAGGGAGGCGAGGAACTTGACCCAGATCACGCGCTTCGGGATGTAACCGCCGTGGTGATGGAAGCTTTCGATCATCGCGTCGCCGCCGCCGCCGCGCGCTTCCGGTGCAAACCGAGTGATCAGCCCGCACGCAAGCCCGCCCAACGCGGGCAAGACCAGCAGCAACCACCAGCGGAAGGGGCCGTGTGCCTGACCGGCCGCGAACGTCTCGCCGTCCGCCCTGAGTGGGATGTAACCGACCAGTTCGTCCAACAACCCGCGCTGTACGTACTCTAGTCCGGCAAAGAACGCTGCGCCGACCAACCCGGCCGCGACGCCAACTGCCGCCGCATGGAGCAGCGTACGACCGACGATTCCGAGGTCGATCGGGGCCCTATCGACGAACTTGGCCGAGGCGCCGGCTGAGTTCCGCCACGCCGCGAAGCGACGGAATCGATCAACTAGGGCGTCAGCGAGGCGGGACGAAGACATGGGGTTTTCGGACAGATCCCCTGACCCGTTCTAGGCCCGTGCCTGCTCGAAGACAAGGCAACGCGCGGGCACGGCGGATATCGTCGATGATCGACGAAAGCACCCGTTCGCCGGACTTCGTCAGCCGCCCCACGCGGAGCCACGCCCGAAGTGGAGCTCGGTGGGTCCGACTATTTGATGAGTTCCACGCGGCAGGTCGCGCTGCAGCCGTCGAAGCTGAGTCGGTTGCCGTCGTCGCATTCTTCGGTGTCTTGGGTGATGCCATCGCCGCAATAGGGGCCAATCACGCAACCGGTCGCGCACTCGCCGTAACCGCCGTCGTTGACGCCGTCGTCGCATTGCTCGCCCAAGCTGACGATGCCATCCCCGCAGATCGGCGTGCACTCGCTCTTCGCGGTGTCGAAGCCGGCGAGCGTGAGTCGGAAGCTGGAGCTCTCCTTCTTTCGCTCCGCGTGGAAGATGCTCAGCTTGTACACGTGACCGTCAGTCAAGCCATAGGTGGCGGCCGTGGCGGCGCTGATCGTGACGCCACCGTCGACCGGCTGGTGCACGCCGCCCAGGTCGACCGCCAGCTTGTCGTTCACGAACACCCATACGTCGTCGTCTCCCGTGAAATCGAGACGCGCCATGATCTTGGCGTCGTACTTGAACCAATAGGTGACTTGGGTCGTGAAGTGGAAATTATGGGGCTTGGCGCCAGGGATGATCGCGCTGTCCAGCTCCCAGTTGTAGCCGTACTGGGTGGGTATTTTAGCGACGATCCTCGGGTCGTTCGTCTGTGTTTGATCGTCGAGCGGAAAGAACACCGGCGTGCCGTCGTAGTTCGTGGCAGGCGTGGTGATGACTCCTGCGCACGTGTCAGTCTGTGAGCCGAGGCTGGCCGGGCAGGGATAGAAGCAAGTATCCACCAAGGGGTCGAAGTTGCAGCCCGTGAACGCAGGCGGATTCGCGACGCACATGGTGTCGCCGTTTCCGCAAAAGCGGCCAGTGACCTTGGGCTGCGAGGACCACTGTTCGCCCATCGCCCCATAGCGGTTCACGTAGCCGCCCTTGCCATTGTCGAACAACACGATGTCGCGCACGATCGCGGGCGCACCCGTGTCCGAGTACCAAGTGTCCAAGGCGGTGATGCAGCCGTTGGCCTCGGTGCCGGTGGTGGCTTTGGTGACCGATGTCGGCACGCCATTCGTGAGCGTGGGGTTTACGAGTTTGGGCGTCGCGGCAGTTCCGGCAGGTGTCCCCGAACCCAGGCAGGAGGGTTCGACGTCAGGGAACTTCTTCGCGTCGGCGGCGGTGTCACGATAGATGACCGGCACACGCAAGATGCAAGCGTCGTTGATCTTCTCGCAGTTGGCTTTTTGCGAACACTCGAAGCCGCCCTCCTTCTTGCAATCGGAAGAGCAGCCGTCGCCGTTTTTGGTGTTGCCGTCGTCGCACTCTTCGTCGATCAACAAGCCATCGCCGCACTCCGAGGTGCAGCCATCGCCCTTGCAATTCGGCTCGGTCTGACAAGTCGAAGAGCAGCCGTCGAACGGAACTTTGTTGCCGTCGTCGCAGCTCTCTGCGCCTTCTTTCTTGCCATCACCGCACACCGTGGGCGTGCACGTGCTCGGCTGGCCTTCGCACTTGAAGCCTGTCTCGAACTTGCACGTGGCCGAACAGCCATCGCCCGCAACCTTGTTGCCATCGTCGCACTGTTCGGACGAGCCGACGATCTTGTCGCCGCAAATCACGAGCTCGTGGCACGGCTTTCCGGGAGGACTGCAGGAGAAGCCAGGCTGAGTCGCCAAGCAATTGGCCTGACAACCGTCGCCATCGTTCTTGTTGCCGTCATCGCACGCCTCGTCCTCGCTCAGCGTGCCGTTGCCGCAGCCCGGTGGCGTGGGCGTGGATGGGTTGCACGCAGAGCCGTTCGCCATGGGATCACAGCCGACGTTCAGCGCGGGGCCGCCCGCGCCGGGGTTGTTCGATGAGCCGTTTGCGCTGCCACCGCCGCCCGGATTGGAAGTGCTGCCGCCCGAACTCGGACGCAGGCCGCTGCCGGTCTTGTCGCCGGACGTGCCGCACGCCACGAGGCAACTGAAAATACCGAGCACCAATCCGCCAAGCTGAATGACCCGCCAACGCATGTGCCAACGCTACAGCCGGCGCAGCTTTGCGCAAGGCGTCCGAGGGCGTTTATCGCGGATCGAGATCGGTTGTTCATTGGGTTCAAGATTGCGCCTCAGACGGCACGGACAAGGCCGAGTTGGTGACTGCATGGCACTGGTTTAGCTCGTGAGTCAGGGAGCGCCGTGGGACGGGGACGCGACGGGCGCCCGCTGAGCGCTGCCCGCCGCGGGGGGGGGGGCGGAGCTGATTTCGCACCGAAGTCTACATTTCCCATGGGTAACCGTGCGGGCAGCGCGGTGGGCTAGAGCAGCGGTGCGCGAAATCGTGGCAGACTGATTGGCAGTGGCAAAGCTGGTCGCTGCGTTGTGTCCAAAGTGCGGCGCCCACGTGCCAATCGATCCCGCGAAGGAGATTGCAACTTGCAACTATTGCGGGACCAGCTCCTTCGTTCAGACGGAGCGGCGGCCCGTGACGCAGCAGATTTTGCACCACTACCCGGTTATCCACGTGCCGCCAGCGGCTGCGGGCAAGCGAGGACTGATTGTCGCGGTAGCGGTTGCCGTGGGCCTGATGGTCGCGCTGGGTAGTGCGTTCGTCGTCTTCTTGGTGTCGAGCGCGCCCGCGCAATCTGGGCGTGCCGCGCAAGGCACGCCCGGCGCACAGTCGCCGTTTGCGAGTCCGCCCGCGCCGGCTGTACCAAGCGAGGAACTTTTCAAAGACGCGACGTCGATTCCCAAGCAGCTTTCGGCCGCCATTGGCACGCCACTCAAAGGGATCGAGATGGAGATCTACCCGGATCACGTCTCGCTCAAGGCGCAAGATCCGAAGAACCCGACGCATATGGACGAGTACACGTATCGTGCGGGACAGGTCTCGGCCCCCACTCCCATCTCCATGAGCGGCGGTGAGCTGCGCCGTCTCGACTCGAAGCTCTTCGACGTGAACGCGATCGACTACGGAAAAGTGCCGTTCATGGTTCAAGATACGCTGAACGTCGTCTCGGTCGAGGACGGCAAGGTCATCTACCTGTTCATCGAAATGGGCGGCAAGGAGCCGTTCATTCGCGTCTATGTGACCGGACCGCGCGTCAGCGCCGCCTATGCCGAATACTCGTTCAAGGGTGAACGACTCAGGTTCTCCAAGTAGGCGCTGCTACTTCACGACCACCGTCGACGTGGTGAAGTCGATGGTGCCGCTGTTGTTCTGACCCTCGACGCTCATTCTCACTTCTTCAAGCTTGCCGAGTTGCATTCCCAAGCTCGCCCCTGCTCGAAGTGCTTCGAGATCGAGATGTGTCCACACTGACGCTTGGTCTTTCGCACGCTCCAGAATTGAAACAAGGTTGCTTCCGCCGATGGCAGACGTGCCAACGATCGAAGCGCCTGCGCTGCTTGCGCCGGCACCAGTGGTCGCGGTGCTACCGCCGGTCATGGTGCTACCGCCGGTCGTGGCGGGAGCGCTCCCTGCAGCGGCTGCGCCGCCCTGTGCGGTGCTGCCTCCTCCGCCGGCGACGGGCCTGCCCGCGGAGCCCACGTCGTTGCCCTCGATCGACTGGTCCGAATTGCAGCCGCCTATTCCGAACGCAATGCTCAGAATGAGGGTGGGCACTAGTTCGTCGCGCATCCGTGTCTCCCGCGAGCTGATCGGGCGTCGGCGCCGCCTCCCTGGTGGGCGCTGAGAAACGCAAGAGGCCCAGGAGTTTCCGCTCCTGGGCCTTTGCTCATGCTCACCGATGTTGGCGCACTACGCGCGCACGTCGTGTCAGTTGATGGTCAGCGGAGGCACGATGGTCGTCGGGAGACCGCCGGCTGCGCGCGTGATGGCCGTCAGCAACCAGCCATAGTTGGCTCCGCCGCCCATGCACGAGTAGCCGTTGAGCGCGCTGCCATTCCAGAGCGCGGCTCCGTTGATAGCCGTCGCGGTGGTGACGCCGTTCCCGTCGACCACACTGGGCACGAAGAAGTTGCCCGTTTTGCCCTCGTAGACCAGGAATTTTGCTTGGCGCGTGGAGTTCGCGGAGCCGGAGTTGAGCCACTTGGTCCCCGTGCAATCCGCACTCGAGTAGTAGATTTGCTGGTCGGGGAACACGCCTGCCCAGTTCACGGTGTAGTAGTAGCCGGTCGGGCTCTTGATGATCAGCGAGGCCGTGCTGACCGTTTGCAGAGCGCCCAGGTTCACGTTGTTGGAGTCGGTCACCTTGCCGAGCCCCACGGACATACCGGCCGAACCCGCCGCGCCGTTGCACACGTATTGGCTGGACGTGATCTCGCCCGCTTCGAGTACCCCGTTGTTGGCAGTGCCGCTCGGCGCGCCGTCGTCCAACCCCGAGTCGACCTTGACGCCGGCGTTGGCGCAATTGGCACCCGCGGCCTCGGTCGTGACTTTGACGAGCGAGGAAAAGCCGTTGGTGCCATTGGTGCCATTGGTGCCATTGGTCCCGTTCGCACCGTTGCACGCATAGCGTGTGGTCTCGATTTCCCCGGCCTGGAGCACGTTGTCGGACGCAGTGCCCGAGGGTAGCCCGTCGTCCGCACCGGAATCGATGCGCGATCCGCCGTTCGCGCAGTTCGCGCCCGCGGCCTCGGCGGTCATCTTGATCAAGGTGGTGGTTCCGTTCGTGCCGTTGGTTCCGTTCGTGCCGTTGGTTCCGTTCGCGCCGTTGCACAAGTAGCGGGTGGAATCGACCTCGCCGGCTTCGAGCAGGCCATTGCGGGCAGTGCCCGTCGGCAGGCCATCATCCAAGCCGATTTGAATCCGCGTGCCGCCGTTCGTGCAGTTCGCGCCCGCGGCTTCTGCCGTGGCGGAAGTGACCGTGCTGAAACCATTGGTGCCATTGGTGCCATTGGTGCCATTGGTGCCATTGGTGCCATTGGTGCCATTCGTGCCGTTGCACACGTACGACGTCACGTTCACTTCGCCCGCTTCGAGGATGTTGTTCCCGGCCGTGCCAGTCGGTGTGCCGTCGTCCAGGCCGCTGGTTACTTTCATGCCGCCCAGCGCGCAGTTGGCGCCCGCAGCCTCGACGGTCGTGTTCACCAGCGAGGTTGCGCCGTTGGTGCCATTGCTGCCATTGCACACGTAGCGCGTGGCCTCGATTTCACCGGCCTCGAGCACGTTGTTATTGGCGGTGCCGGTCGGGAGACCGTCGTCCGCACCCGAATCGATACGGGTGCCGCCGTTGGCGCACGATGCGCCCGCCGCTTCAAGGCTCACCTTCAACAGTGGGCCGTTGGCGCCATTGGTGCCGTTGGTGCCGTTGGTGCCATTGGCGCCGTTGCACGTGTAGCGCGTGCCGTCGATTTCCGTCGATTCCAAGACGTTGTTG
>Ga0247772_1000123_pt1 | contig 20467 bp, 10 predicted proteins | sample UWRJL151409C6_FD_179945 | JGI IMG/M metagenome (GOLD analysis project Ga0247772, IMG submission 179945) | Plant litter microbial communities from Arlington Agricultural Research Station in Wisconsin, United States - UWRJ-L151-409C-6 | ecosystem: Environmental > Terrestrial > Plant litter >...
CCAGCGCACGGCGATCGCCGCGCGGCGATCGGCGATCACGCTTTGACGGGTCAAGAAGGTCGCCCAGAGTGGCGACAATGGCGCAAGCTTGTCGGCGTCTTTTCGCGGATCGCTGATCGCACGGGTAAGGCGGGCCTGCGCGGCGCGCAGATAGCGAGGAAATTGTTCGAGACGCGCGAGCGGCACGGTTTCGATCAGGTCGCGCGTGAATAGCTGTTCGAGCTGGGCGCGGATCTCTGCGCTCGCTGCGGTTGCGCTCGGGTGCTTCGCGGCGCTCTCTAGTGCGCGCAAGGTCGCTTGCAGCTCCGCCGAGGCTGCGCTGTACGCGCGTTCGAGGGCCTTGAAAGCGGGCGCGATGCGCGGCGTACCGGCCACGAGCTGGGCCTCGAAGGTCGCCTTGTCGTGGGGTAAAGTCGCGCCATCGACGCAACCGAAAGCCTCTTCGACCACGCGCGCCAAAAACGATTCGCGAAACGCCTCGACTTGGACGCGAGGGGTCAAGAAGGCTGCACGCGGCGAAGCCGGTGGCGGACATTGCTTGGCGAATACGGAAAGCGGGCTGCGAGCGGCCAGCGCAAATAGCCTGCGAATGCCCAGGCGGGTGGCTGCCTGGGCTGCGCTCTCGGTCTCGAGCAAGCTCAAATCGACCGACTTCGAACGATCGATCAATGCTGGATACGAACGCAGCTCCGCACCCAGCACGCGCCGGACGATGAACGCAGGTAGCTCACCAAAATCCCAACTGGTGATCCCCGAGCGCTCCCACTGTACCAGCGGTGCCGAGCGGCGCAACGCTTCACGCGCGCGGCCACCGTGCTGCGCAATCAGCTCGGCCACGTCACGACTCTGCGCAACGCTGCGCCCGCCCTCGCCGATCACGCGACAAGTGAGCCGCATGTACGGCGGCACGGCCTCCAAACGAAATGCACTTTCGGGCAACTCGATACCGGCCTCGGCCGAGGCCACGCGCGCGAGAGCTGGCAGCATCGGCCCTTCGAACGGCGTGAGTCGAGCCGCCACTCTCTCCGCCAATTCCGGGATCGATCCGAGCTCTTTGCGCAGCGCCCGCGGCAACTCACTGAGCAGGGCCGTTATTTTCTGCTCGTGCCAGCCAGGGATCGTCCAATCGAGTTCACCCGCATCGAGCTGTAGCAAGAGCGGTAGCGGCACGGACAGTGTGATGCCGTCGTCTTCCGCGCTGGGATCGAAGCGATAGCTGACGGCGATCTGCGCGCCGTGAAGCTCGATGGTGTCCGGATAGTGCTGCGGCAACAGGCCTTGCTCGAAAGTGAGCACGTCTTCCAGACTCAGCCGTAAAAGCTCGGGCTGCTTTGCCTCCGCCGCTTCGCGCCATGTCTCGAAGGTCTTGCCGTTGACCACGTGGTCGGGCACGCGCTGCTCGAAGAACGAGAGCAACGCTTCGTCATCGGCCAGCAGATCGCTCTTTCGTGCCTTATCGCGGTGGCGCGCGACTTCTTCGAGCAGCTTGCGATTTTCAACTTGGAAGCTGCCTTTGCTACGGTACTCACCGCGCACCAATGCGTGCTCCAGGAACATCAACCGCGCGCGCCCCGGTGACACGGTCGCGTAGTCGACCGCGCGGCCGCGGAACACGGGTAGTCCGAAGAGCGTGGTATTTTCTTTGATCGAGCTGCGCGCGGATTTCTCGGACCAATGCGGATCCGAATAGCTGCGCTTGAGCAGGTGCGCGCCTACCTCGTCCAGCCACTCTGGGTCCAACTTCGCGGCGGTGCGCGCGAATAACTGGCTGGTCTCGACCAGCTCGAAGGCCATCACCCACGCGGGTGGTTTCTTGGCCAACGCCGACGACGGGTGCAGCATGAAGCGCGTCTGCTTGGCGCCGACATAGACGCGCTGCTCCGGGTTCCACTGGCCAATTTTCGACAGCAGCCCAGTGAGCAACGCTCGATGCAGGCGCAGATCGAGATCCGCGGCGCTGCTCGGCGCTTTGTGGGCAGTCTTTTCAGTGCTCAGGCGCAGCTCTTTGGCCACGTCCTCCAGCTGCCGATGCACCTCACCCCACTCGCGAATGCGCAGGAAAGAGAGCAAATTATCACGACACAGCCGCCGCAATTCACCGACGCTCTTGGCCTCGCGCGCGAACGCCCAAAGCTTGAGTAGGCCCAAGAAGTCCGAGCGCTCGTCGCGAAAGCGCTGGTGCAGTTGGTCGGCCTTTTGCTCCACACCGCGCGGGCGCTCCCGCGGATCCTGAATGTTGAGCGCCGCCGCCAGCACCAATACTTCCGCGACGCAGCCCTGTTCGACGCCCGCCAAAATCATCCGCCCGACCCGTGGATCCACGGGGAAACGCGCCAGCCGCGCGCCCAACGCGGTGAGCTTGCGTTCCGCGTCCAAAGCCCCGAGCTCTTGCAAGACGCGGTAGCCTTCGGCGATCGCGCGCGAATGCGGAGGATCGAGAAACGGAAAATCTTCGACGTCGCCCAGCTCGAGCGCCTTCATGCGCAAAATGACGCCGGACAGACCGGTGCGTTTGAGCTCTGGGTCGGTAAACGCGGGCCGCCCCGCGAAGCTCTCTTCGTCGTACAGGCGCACGCAGATGCCGTCGCGCACGCGGCCGCAGCGCCCTTTGCGCTGGTCAGCGCTGGCCTGCGAAATGGTCTCGATATGCAAGCTCGTGGTGCCGGTGCGCGACTCGTAACGCGAGAGGCGAGCCACCCCCGTATCGATCACGTACACGATGCCGGGGATGGTCAGCGATGTCTCGGCCACGTTGGTCGCGAGGATCACGCGCCGCTCCGAAATGCTCGAAAACACCTTGCGCTGATCGCCCGCCGAGAGCCGCGAATACAACGGCTGCACCACCGTGTGCCGCAGCTTCTTGGCCAGGATCTCACGCTCCGCCTCGCGAATCTCACGCTCGCCCGGCAGAAACACCAAGATATCGCCGCGCGGATCCAGCGCGGTGACCGACGCCACTGCGTTCGCTACTGCCTCGGGCAAATCCAGCTCGGGCTCCGGAGGCTCGTACAAGACCTCGACCGGAAACGTGCGCCCCTCGACTTGAATCACCGGCGCGCCGCCGAAGAACTCCGAGAAGCGCTCGGTCTCGATCGTGGCCGAGCTGATCAAGACCTTCAAGTCCGGACGCTCCGGCAAAATGTTCTTCAGCCAACCGAGCAAGAAATCGATGGTCAAGCTGCGCTCGTGCGCTTCGTCGATGATCAGCGTGTCGTAACGCTGGAGCAGGCGATCGCCCTGAATCTCGGCCAGCAAGATGCCGTCCGTCATGAACTTCACGTACGTCCGCGCACTCGTCCGTTCCTCGAAGCGGATCTGGTAGCCCACCTCCTGACCGAGCTCACACTCGAGCTCCGTCGCCACGCGCGTGGCGACGCTCGTCGCTGCGATTCGCCGCGGCTGAGTCACGCCAATCAGACCAGCGGTGCCCCGACCCATGTCGAGCAAGATCTTCGGCAACTGCGTGGTCTTGCCCGAGCCCGTCGCGCCCGCCACGATCACGACTTGATTCGCCTCCACCGCTCGCGCGATGTCCGCCACGCGCGCGGATATCGGCAGCTCCCCCGGAAAGCGAATGCGCGCCCGCCCGGAAGCGGGGCGTGCAGGCACGGGGACAGAGGGCGAGCCGGACATGGCGGACGCTGATTAGCACGCGTGCGCCGGGTGTCGTGACCTCGCTGCGCGCACGTTTCCGTTGGCACTGAAGGGCGCGCGGAACGCTCGCAAAGGAGCGAAAAAACCGAGCCGAATGATCGCTTCCGGCGAGCAGCGCGCTCGGGGTTAGCAGATCGAAGCGCTCTTTCTCGCCCTCACACTGGCAAGGTGTCAGTCCGACAACGTTGCTGACACTGCGTGCAGTATTACTGCCATGGATTTAAATCGACTGATTGGCTATCTTATTTGTTGACCAATCGCGCGCAATGCTTCAAGCTGCATGGGTCATGTTGTGCATAGCCCTCAAATCCTCCAGGACGTGGAATCGCGAAAGCGATTGCCGACCGAGCTATGCGCATTCGCAAATGTTCGTGGGAGGGCTGGGTAGCTAGGGGCGCGCTTTTACGCTGATTTTCAGTGGAAAGCCGCCCGGGAAACCGAGGCGGCTTTTCTCGTTTTTGGGCTCGGGGCTCGTCCTCGGAAGGCGACTCGCGCTGTAAACGCGAGGCCGCTCGGCTAGGTGGTTCGACTCCACACGGGCCCACGATTGGAGCGAAAGGTGTATTCAAAGTCGATGTCTGCAATCAAACGCATGACCCGCTAATAGCGAGTCCGTAGCGTAAAGGAAGCGTGCCGGGCTTTTACCCCGTGCGGTGAGAGTTCGAATCTCTCCGGACTCACTCGGGGTGTACCAAGCGTTCGCGCCCGCGAATTCTCGGTATTTCTCGGCTTCTCGCGTTCGTAGCTCACTGGTCGAGCAGCGGTTTCTTACACCGCCGGTTGAGGTTCGATTCCTCACGGACGCACTCGGGCCTGATGGGGCCCTATTTCCGGGGTCGTCCAAACGGCAGGGCGTGCGGCTCTAAACCGCCCGAAGTTGGTTCGAAGAAAGCCCCCAGAACCGAAGGCGCAAGTGCGCCCGCGATCTCTGACAATCCAGAAAACGGCGTGACGGCGTGCGGTGAAGCGCGTGGCGGTCTCCCGTGTAAGCAAAAACGAAACGGGGGGCGGCCGCTCTGGGCCGTCCCCATCTTGTAGGGCTTGTGTGTTGGAACACTGGGCAGATTGTTACTCTGTCTCCCGCGGGTTCGATTCCTGCCCCTACAGCTGATGTTCGCGCTTCCTCTCGAGGAAGCGCCAAGCCCTCGACAGCTGACCCGGTGATAGCGCTCGCCTGAAGAGCGAGAGAGGCTCGTTCGACTCGAGCTCGAGGGACCGATGGAAACCAGCGTGTAAGTCATTGGTAGACATCCTCGCTTGGAACGAGGGAGCAGCAGGTTCGATTCCTGCCACGCTGACTGTGGTCATGGTGTAGCGGCTCTGCACGGCTGGATGTGGCCCAGCAGGTTCGGGTTCGACCCCCGATGATCACCCAAAGTGTTCTCGATCACTGCTTCGTGATGCGACTGGTGTCGCAGTCCCTCTGTCTAAGGGATGAGACGAGTTCAATTCTCGTACGAAGCGCTACAGGGTGCAGGCCACGGCGGCCAAACGGATTCCAAATCCGTCGGACGGCGTTCGATTCGCCGGCACCCTGTATAGCGGGGATGGACGCAGAAGGCTGCTGGTTTGCCTTGCAAGCAAGCCGACTCGGAGCGTTACCGAGCATCTCCACGGAAACTAGCACCGCGGCCGAGTTGCGCCGCGGTGCGCCTGCCCATGCAGCACGATGGTCGTGCACCTCGTTGGTATCGAGGCGGGTTCGGTTCGATTCCGAACATGGGCTCCGGCAGTCCCGAAAGCACCTGCTTCGGCGGTGCGAATAGGGACGGCCACTCGCGGGTATTTCTCTAGGCGAGAAGCCGGCCTTCCAAGCCGTGCCAGCCGAGTTCGAATCTCGGTGCCCGCTCTCTTCCGTATTGCGAACGAGGCCGATTGGTAAGGCGAAAATCTGCCAAGTTTTTCGAAGCGGGTTCGATTCCCGCCGTTCGCTCTCTCATGTCACGACGTGCAGCACTGGTGTGCGCTGCGGGCTGCAAACCTGCGATGGCTCGGCTCGATCCCGAGGCACGTCTCCAAGGCTCCCGTTGCTGGACAGCGCGCGGTCTTCTAGGACTGGCTCTTTGCCGCAGCGGCCAGGTTCGACACCTGGCGGGAGCGCCTGCGTCGCATTCATCTAGTTGGCTTAGGATGACCGCTTTTCACGCGGCCCACGCGGGTTCGAATCCCGCATGCGACGCCATGTCTCGACCGGCGGATCCGGCGGCAGGTTTACGAAGCCAGCTGGCGAAGGTTCGACTCCTTCTCGGGACGCAACTTGCTCTCGCTCGTGGATCGAGTGTCGCGCCTCCGAAGCGTGACTATGCCGTTCGACTCGGCACGAGAGCGCCGCAGGCGAGTGAAACGGCATTACACGCTGGGCTCATAACCCGGAAAAACCGAGGTTCGACTCCTCGGGCCTGCATCGGTGACAACGCAAGGCGCGGCGCGGCTCTCATAAGGCTGGCGAAGTTCGTGGTTCGAGTCCACCTGTCACCACTCCGGGATCGTCTAGCGGTAGGATAGCTTCACTTTGAACGAAGAAGACGCGCGTTCGAATCGTGCGCCCGGAACCCGCAAAAAGGTGGGCGAGAGCAGCAAGCGAAGCCGGCGCTCCTACAAAGCGCAGTTGCCCGGAGCGTTACCGGGGCCCATCACCGCGTGCCGCGTCCCGGTGGACGGCGGGACCTTATGAGCCCGGTAGCCGCGTTCGACTCGCGGGCGGCGCACGAATCACACAGCACGACGATCCGGTTGATCTGCCGGTCCTGATAAGACCGAGCGGCAGGGTCCGACTCCCTGGTGCTGTACAACGCGAGATGAGCCAGCAAGCGACGGCACCGCTGTGACACGGCGGCATCGCTCGGAGCATTACCGAGATCTCGCACCCTGCGCACGTGGCGTAATAGCAGCCGCGCTGGTCTTAGAAACCAGTGGAGAGATCCGTGAAGGTGCAAGTCCTTCCGTGCGCACCAAGAGCCACTTCCGAGCGCCTCAGGAGAGGTCCGTCGGGTAGCTCTAGAGGCTCTTCGGGAGCCTACAGTTAGTGAATCCCGGAACCAACGCTCGCCTGGTGGAACGGCAGACACAGTCGCCTCAAAAACGACCGCGAAATAGCGTGCGAGTTCGACTCTCGCGGCGAGCACGACACGAAGCGAAAACGAAAGAGTACGACCATGCATACCCGCACTTTGTTGCTTTCTCCCTGGTACATCCCGGTCAAAGTCCTGCGTTGGCAAGACGCGGTGAAGATGCGTTACGAGGCCACGGCGGATGTGCTCGTGGAATACGACGACGAGATCGCCTCGCCGTCCGTGATCTGGAAAGTGCCGGCCGTGATGCGCCTGCGGCGCATGCCCACGCAAAGGAAGCGTGGCCTGCGCTTCTCGCGCCTGAACGTATACCAGCGCGATGGTTTTCGCTGCCAATACTGCGGCGGAAAATTCCCGATCGATTCGCTCTCGTACGATCACGTCGTGCCGCGCTCGGCGGGCGGGAGCACGACTTGGACGAATATCGTCACCGCGTGCAAGAAGTGCAATTCGCGGAAGGCGAATCACAGCTGCGACGACGCGGGAATGTGGCCGCTCACGGTCCCGCGTTGCCCGCGGACGTTGCCGCAACTGCCGCCGGTCATCGACTTGGGTAATGCACCCGAAGAGTGGCTGGGGTTCGTGCGTGATCTCGTGGTCTGAGGAGGGCGTGGAAGGTGAAGTGCCAGTGGTGGCACACCGGTCTTGAAAACCGGCGGTGGTAAAACATTGGGGTTCGACTCCTCCGCCTTCCTCTCTGGAAACTGATTCCGCTGTGGAGCGGAGCCTGCCTGCTAAGCAGTGCGCTCGACAGAGTGCCGTTCGACTCGGCCTGTTTCCGCCCTGCTGCGGCCCCTTGGAGGGCGCGCGCTTTCGTAATGCGCTCGAGCGGGTCCGATTCCCGACCGCAGCTCCCTAGATACGCTTGCACTGGAAACCCGATCGGCCTCATGTTCGGCGTTCAATGGACTCGAAGCGGACGAGCAGTAACGGTACGTTCCGCCCGTGAGCGTCAAGGCCAATTCCGCGCGACTGCGCCACGTACCCGCACTCGATGGCCTGCGAGGCTTAGCCCTGCTCGGAGTGCTCTTGTTTCATGCCAACGGCGCGTTGCCGGGTGGCTACCTAGGCGTGGATCTGTTCTTCGTCTTGTCCGGCTTCTTGATCACTTCCCTGCTCCTAGCCGAGCAGCGCGAGACCGGCGGTATCGCGCTGGGGCCGTTTTGGATTCGTCGCGCGCGGCGCCTGTTGCCCGCGTTGCTTTCGCTGATGCCGGTCGTGGCCATCTACGGGCGCTACTTTGCGCGCAAGGAAGAGCTGCTTACCGTACGCGCGCAGGCGCTCGCGGCGCTCGCGTACGTCGCCAATTGGCAGGCTATTTTCCGCCACCAGAGCTACTGGCAGCTGTTCGCCGCGCCCTCCCCGCTCGAGCACACCTGGAGTCTATCGATCGAAGAGCAGTTCTACGTGGTCTGGCCCTTGTTGGTGAGCCTGGTGCTGCGACGACGACGCGGAGAGCGCACGCTGCTCGGCGTGTGCCTTGCGCTCAGCGCGCTGTCGATGGCGGCGATGTCGTTTTTGTTCGACCCCGGCAACACGACACGCGCGTACTTGGGGACGGACACGCGCATGGCCGGAATCCTGTTCGGCGCGGCGCTAGCCACGCTGATCTCACCGAACGATCGTTTCAGCGCGCGGACCGTGCGGACCCTCGACGCGTGCGGCTTCCTTGCCGCACTTGGTTTGGGTGTGGCCTGGGTCACGCTGCGCGGAACCAATTCGTTTCTGTACCGCGGGGGCTTCTGGTTGACGGAGCTCGGTGCGCTCGTGCTGATCGCCTGCGCGATTGCCGGCGATCGCAGCCTGATTGCCCGTGCGCTCGCCATTCGCCCACTCACTTGGCTCGGCACGATCAGCTACGGCGTTTACTTGTGGCACTGGCCGGTGAATGTGTTCTTGTCCACCGAGCGCACGCATTTACACGGGGTTCTCCTGCACGCGCTGCGTTTCGCGGTCACCTTCGCGATCGCCATCGTATCCTACCGTTTCCTCGAGCAACCGATCCGGAAGCACGGCGTCCCTTTCAATCGTCCGCTGTACATCGTGCCCGCCGCCGTGGCCCTATCCGTGTTCTTGGTCGTGCACGCGACGCACGCCGAGGGCCGGAGCGAGCCCCCCTCACCCTCGGCTCAGCTGCCGAGCTCCGCGTCGGCGCCGGAGTTCGTTCGTTTTCGCATCGCCGTATTCGGTGATTCGACGGCAAACTCACTCGGCTGGAGTCTGCGCAACCTGCACGGGCAAGGCGTCGCCATCGAGCTGATGGGCAAGGACGGCTGCAACATGCTGGAAGACACTTGCCAAGGCTCGCGCTGGGTCGAGCAGGTACGGTCGGTCCATCCGAACGCCAGCATCGTCTATCTGGCCGGCGTGTTTCTGTACGGATTTCACGTGAACGGGGATTGGCACACCGCGTGTCGTCCGGACTGGGACGAAAAACTCGGCCGCGTGTTGGTGCAGCGGCTGGGTGAGCTGGCCCACGAAGGCGGCATGGTGTTCACCGCAACCGCGCCTTACCCGGTTGGCCCGTACGAAAACGACAGCAACGATCGCCAAGAGTTTCACGAGCGCGTGGATTGCATCAACACCGTCATCCGCAAATCGGCCGCGGCGGTACCGGGGGTGCGGGTGCTGGAGATCGGCGCTCGGCTTTGTCCGGGCGGGGTGTGCGAGCAAGAGGTCGGAGCGAAGGAACCGATCCGCCCTGACGGTGTGCATTTCTCGATCGATGCCTCCAAAGGCTTGGCCCATTGGGTCTACGAGGAGCTGCGCCGCTGACCTCGCTGCCCAGCCTGCGCAGCTACGACAGAGCCTGGCTCGACGCGGCGACGCCCGATCTGGTCAAGGGCCTGCGCGGCGGGGTAGCCACCCTAATCCCGTTTTACCTGGCGATTTGGCTCGGTCGCCACGAGTTCGCGTGGATGGCCCTGGGCGGTTGGTTGGGCACCTTGGTCGATCCAGGCGGGCTTCGCAGCACACGCGCCAAGACGACCAGCGCGTTTGCGCTGTTCGGCGGAGTTGCCTTGGGGATCTCCGAGTCGCTAGCGCACAGCACTTGGCTCGCCGCACTCGGGCTAATGCTCGTGGCGTTCCCCGCGTCGTTGCTACGTTCGCTAGGCGCGGTCTGGGCCAGCGCAGGCACGATGATCACCATCGCGGTGGCAATTGGTAGCGCGCAAGGCGGCTCAGCCCCCCTGCTCGACGGCGCGTGCTTCGCGCTGGGAGCCGGCTTCGCGACCCTACTGTCATCGGTAATTTGGCCGATCTGGACGCATCTACCGCTGCGTCGAGCGGAGGCAAACGTGTTCGAAGCGCTCTCGCGCTATGCGGCCGCGATCGAAGCTTGCTTGCTGGCCGGCGTGCCAGACGGTGATCCGCGTTGGACGCAACTCGCGCGCGTTCATCATCGACAGATTCGCAATGCCATCGAAGAGGCGCGCCGTTTGGCGCTCGGCGGCCGCGCGCGGCGAGCCGGCGAGACTCGCATCGGCAGTAACCTACGCGTGTTGCTCGGCCTGGCGGAAGCGCAGTTTCCACTGCTCGTCACGCTCAAAGAGGCGAGCGAGCTCGAAGTTGCGCAGAGTGCCAAGAACGCCGTGCTCACCCGTTTGCACCGGCTTGCCGAGCGCAATCTCGACACTGCAACCACGCTGCGCACCCCCAACCTACGCGCCGGCGAGAGCTCGCCGACCGTTCCTCCGCCAGGAAGCTCGGCCGACAGAAGCTCATCGATTGCCGCGCTGCTCGAACACCTGGACGACACCAGCCAGGCTGCGCAAGCGCTAACTTCGTCCCTGGATGCACGCGCCAACGCGGATCTGGAAAGCGCGCCTCATCTCAAGAAGACGTTACGCGACCGCTGGTCGTCCTGGCGCGGCGATTTGTCGATATTGCGCGACGCTTGCTCGCCGCGCTCGACGTTTTTTCACCACGGGCTGCGCGTTGCTTGCACGGTGGGTATCGCATCGCTGGTCGGGCACCGCGTCTCCGTGCACCCGCACTGGGTGACGGTCACGACATTGGCCGTTCTCCAGCCCTATTCGGGCGCAACTGCCACCAAAGCAGCGCAACGCGTGCTCGGCACGGTGCTCGGCAGTATCGCGGCCGTCGCGATCACGTTGCTCTTGCACTCGCCGGTGGCTCTGGCCGCAGCCATGTTCCCGCTGTCGGTGGCCGCGGTCGCGACGCATCGCCGCAACTATCGGCTGTTCACGTTTTTTCTTACGCCCGTGTTCGTGCTGCTGGCCGAGCGATTTCAAGGCGATTGGTGGGTGGCGGCCGCGCGCGCCTCGGACGCCGCGATCGGTGGCGGCATTGCGTTCGTTGCGGCGGTGTTCATATTTCCCTCGCGCGAACGCACCCGCCTGCCCGAGCTCCTGGCACGCATGCTGGATGCGGTCGCCAACTACGCCGTAGCGGTCTTCGAGGGCGTTTCGAATCGCCATACCGACAGCGCAGAAGCACGGATCATGAACGCGCGACGCGGCGCGGGGATCGCGCTCGGCGAAGCAGAAAACTCGCTCGAACGCCTGCTGACCGAACCACGCCACGATACCCCTGCCGGTGAATACGCGCTGCAGCTGATCACCTACGCGCGCCGGGTCGCCGGCGCACTGACCACCATCGATACTTATTCGGCGCGGGATCTGGCGCAAGAGGCCCCGCTCAGCGCCGATCTCGCGCGGACCCTCGACACGTTCCTGGTCGGCAGCCTGCACCAAGCAGCAGCCTTCGCGCGCGGCCTCACGCCCGACCCGGATGCCGCGCTGCCGGAGCTGCCGACGACCCTCGATCCACGCATCCACTCCACGCTCGCCCGCTTGCTACGCGGCGCGCAATTGCTCACGGATTTGGCGCGCGGTGGAATCGACCGCGTCGCACCCGAACTGCACTAACGCAGCATGAAGAAGATCAACACGCCGGTCACCGACACGTACAGCCAGATCGGCAAAAATACGCGGTTCAAGCGGCGGTGGCGCACGAACGAACGGGTGAACGCGAAGTAGAACGACGTCAGCGCGAGCGGCACGACACTCAGCGAGAGCAAGATGTGGCTGATCAGCAGGGCAAAGTACACCAGCCGAATCGGCCCAACGCCAGTGAACTTCGTGTCGCCGTGCACGAAGTGGTAGCTGAGATAGCCGACCAAGAACAACGCGGAGCAAGCAAACGCCGTAACCATCAACAGGCGATGCACCGCGATCTTCTTTTGCCGAATCGCGACGTAGCCGGCCACCAAACACAGTGCCGAGAGCGCGTTGAAGCACGCGTTGACGGCCGGCATGAAACCGAGATCTGGCCCTCCCGCGCTCTTGCCACGCAGCAAGATGAAAGCGATGAACGCCACCGCAGCGCTGGACAGCGCTGCATTGAATGCGAAAAACGTGCGGTCGGAACGCGGCGTGACCAAGGCGTCGGAGCTCATCGGGCGCTTGCCTTAGCATCGCTCGCGCCCGGCCGGCAGCGGCAAAACGACGCTGGCGAAGCAGGAGACGAATGAAGCGCGCCCAGTTCGCTGAAACACGCGGAGAGAGCTACGGCGGGAGGTAGCTCTGCTGCGCCTTTTGCTTCTGTTGGGCCTGGACCGTTCGCGTCGAGGCTCCGGCAGCCATCATCGCCACGACGTAGCTCGTGGCGGCCGCGTTGGCTCCTTGTGGTGAGGCCTCTGGCGGCGAAGACGGCGGCGGCGCGGCTTGGTCGGGCTTAGGGGCCTCGATCGCCGGAGCCTTGGGCTGGCAAACACAACCGGGCAGAGTGTCCGACACGAGCACCAAGGCGCCCATGCGCATGCCGAGCTCGACACAGCGGGCCTCGCAGTCCGCTGGGCCCTGGTGCTTCGATTCGAGCTCGCTGCGGTTCATGTAGCCGGGACTGCACGCAGCAAGACCCGTTGCAAAAACGCCCGCGATAGCCGCCAAAAGCCGCAGATTCATCTTACTCCGTTCGATTCGCCGAGAAGGCTCGAAAGCTACCAAGATTTGGTGGTCGAGCATATCGGCATGCATTGGCGTTAGTCGCGCTTGGTCGTAGGCTTGAGGCAATACTCAAGGAGCGTGTCATGCACACACGAAATCTGGGGAATCTGACGGTCTCTGCCCTCGGGCTCGGCTGCATGGGGATGAGCGAGTTCTATAGCGGGCGTGACGACGCAGAGTCGCTCAGGACGATTGACCGCGCGCTCGAGCTCGGGGTGACGCTGCTCGACACCGCCGATATGTACGGCCCGTACACCAACGAGGAGCTCGTCGGGCAGGCGCTTCGCGGTCGGCGACGAGAGGGCTTCGTGTTGGCAACGAAGTTCGGGGTAGTACGTGGTCCGAGGCCGCAAGATCGCGGCTTCGATGGCAGCCCCGCGCACGTGAGGAAGTCGATAGACGGCAGCTTGCAGCGGCTCGGGGTGGACTACGTCGATCTGTATCAATACCACCGAGTCGACCCCAAAACGCCGATCGAAGACACGGTCGGCGCGCTCGGTGACTTGGTGAAAGCGGGAAAGGTCCGCTACATCGGGCTATCTGAAGTGAGCGCGGCCACGCTGCGCAAAGCTCACCGCGTCAGTCCGATCAGCTCGGTGCAGTCAGAGTACTCGCTATGGACGCGTGAGCCGGAGGTCGACGGCGTACTCGAGACGTGCCGTGAGCTCGGCATTGGTTTTCTGGCCTATAGCCCACTCGGGCGCGGCTTCCTGACTGGCCAAATCAACCAGTTCGAAGACTTCGCCGCAGACGACTATCGCCGGTTTTCTCCGCGTTTTCAGGGCGAGAACTTCCAGCGCAATTTGGACTTGGTGAAGCGCGTCACGGAGCTCGCCCGCGCGCACGGCGCGACCGCCTCGCAGCTGGCGCTGGCTTGGGTGATGCTCAAGTCACCGCAGGTGGTCCCGATCCCTGGCACCAAACGCCGAACGTACCTGGAAGAGAACCTGAAAGCGCTCGACGTCAAGCTGACTTCCGCTGAAATCTCACAGATGGAAGCTGCTTTTCCAATCGGCGTCGCCGCCGGAGCGCGCTACCCCGAGGGAATGATGAGCAGCCTCGGGCGCTGAAGGCAGCGCCAACGCGCCGCAGCGTGGCAAATCGCCAGTGTCAGTTATGTGCGGCAGCGCTGTTTCAGCGTCGAAACATTGCCTGGAATGACCTGACGCTGCGGGCGGTTGCACAGCCGCGAGTGGCCCGCCGCCGCTGATTGATTTGAGGCGGTTCTGACCAGCCAGCGACGGCATCCCTCTTGCTTTGGGAGGGGCTGACGTCAGCTCGCGGCGTAGTCGCGGTCGACGTCACCCGAGTAAAGTAATGAGCGCCCAGTTAGCAATTCCAGACGGCATCCAGCTAATTCCTGGTTGCATCGTCGGTAATAAGTACCGAATCGACGGCTGCCTCGGCGAGGGCGGCATGGGCGTCGTGCTCAGCGCGACGCACTTGGAGCTCGATGCCCCGGTAGCAATCAAAGTCGTGCGCGAGGAATTCGCGGGGAGCCACGATATCGTCGAGCGTGTGCTGTTCGAGGCGCGCGCTGTCGCGAGAATGCGCAGCAACCACGTCGTACGCGTGTTGGACGTCGCACGGCTGGAGTCTGGCTGCCCGTACATCGTGATGGAGCAACTGCAGGGCGTGGACCTCGGGCTCGCGCTTTGGGAAAACGGCCCATTTTCCGTACCGCATGCCATCGACTATCTGCTGCAGGCGTGCGACGGTTTGGCCGAAGCGCACAGCCTGGGCATCGTGCACCGCGATCTGAAGCCGGGAAATTTGTTCTTGGCCACGACGCCCGAGGGCGTCGTCTTGAAAGTCTTGGATTTCGGGATCTCCAAAGAAGTCAGCACGCCGCTGCGCTCGGTGACCCGTATTTCCCGCACCTCGCTGACCAGCGCTGGCGACCCCGTGGGCTCGCCGTACTACATGGCGCCCGAGCAAATGCGTGCCTCTCCAGACATCGACGCCCGCGCCGATGTCTGGTCGTTGGGTGCGATCTTGTTCGAGCTGTTGACCGGTCAGTGTCCCTTCGAGGGCGACACGATGGCGGAGGTCTGCGCCAAGGTCTTGGTTGATTCTCCACCATCGCTGGGCACGCTTTCGAACGGCGCGGCCGTCGAACTCGATCCGGTGATCGCACGCTGCTTGGAGAAAGATCCGAATCTCCGCTATCAAAGCGTGGGTGAGTTGGCGCAGGCCTTGCGCGCCTGGCGGCCGAGCGAGGACGTCGAACTCCCCGAGCCCGAGCCACGATGGAAGCGCTCTACCCGCCTGCCGCTGGCGATGGTCGGGCTGTGTGGGTTGCTCGTGCTGGGCGGGGTCGGGTTCTGGCAAACGCGCGGCAGCGCGGCGAGTTTGGACTCGGGCCGCGTTCAGCCCATGATCGCCGACGCTGCGGCGCCCATCTGGCGTGCACTGCCAGAGCCAGCAACGGTCGAGCCGGTTCAAACCCTGCAGCCCGCAACGCCGAAGGCCAAACCCGCCCTCCAACCTTACGCATTTCAGAGCGCGAGCATCCAAACCGCCCCGGCAAATGTCCGAGGAAACGTCGTCCCGGCTGCGCTCCATACTCAGGTGCAGGAGCCGTCTGGCGGCCAAGGCGAGAGCGAAGCCGCTGCGACCTCCAGTAACGAATCACCAGTCGTCGTGGCGGATCCGGTGAGCGGCAGGTACGGCCTGTGATCGCCGAGCTTTTCGTCAACTGCTAGGCGCAGCAGCCAGGGCCAGCTAAAAAGCGCCCTGGGACATGTTCGACTTCTTCAAGAATCGGCGACGTGAGGCGCTCCGTGCACAGCCGCTCAGCCCCGAAGAGCGCGCGGTACTCGACAAAAACATCCCGTATCTCTCGAGCCTGAGCAAGGAAGACCGAGACGAACTCGAGATTTTGGTGCGCATCTTCCTAGCCGAGAAGTCGTTCGAGGGCTGCGGGGGTCTCGAGCTCACCGACGAGATCAAACTCACCATCGCCGGTCAGGCGTGCTTGCTGCTCCTGCATCGCGAGACTGACATCTATCCGAACGTGGACGCGATCGTGGTCTATCCGAGTGCATACCGCGTTCCCACCGCGCAACACGATGGGCTGGTCGTGCTAGAGGAAGATCAAACGCGGCTCGGCGAATCTTGGCAGCGCGGGCTGGTCGTGCTCGCCTGGGATCACGTGCTCGCGGGCGCCGCGCAGCCACGAGATGGGCAAAACGTGGTGCTGCACGAGTTCGCTCATCAACTCGACGGCGAGAGCGGCGACATGAACGGCACACCGGAGCTGGGCACACGCGCACGCTACACCGCTTGGGCGCACGTGCTGGGAGACGAGTTCGAGGAGCTATCGGAACGCTTGCACAGCGGTCGAAAGAGCGACATCGATCCGTACGGCGCCACCAATCCCGCGGAGTTCTTCGCGGTTCTGACCGAAATGTTCTTCGAGAAACCGCAGGCCCTGAAGCGCCACCACGCCGAGCTGTACGCGGAGCTGGCCGAGTTCTACAAACAAGACCCAGCGGGGAGCTAACGGTCCCCCACCGGGCTGGCGTGTCAGCGCACGACGTCACTATGTTTGCAGCCGAACACGACGTCCATCTTGCCGCGGGCGCTGACGCGCTCGCTGGTCTGTGGGCAAGCACGACTTGCCGAGGATGCTTGGGGTCATCGTAGGACCAAGGTGCTCCGCGAATTGCTCGCAGACTTCTGCGCCGTCGACTTGGAAGAAGGTGTCGGGTCTTCTTCCCGGCGCCTTCGCCAAGAACTGCCGTTGGGGCCTCCGGGGCGGCCGGAGGCCGACGCTTGGAGGCCCCCGGCGCGCGGAGCGCGCAGCGCGAGCACGCCGGTCGTATTGCGACGGCTGCGCGGGAGGCACCCAAACGAACGATGCTCAGAACATCATGCCCAGCTTCAGCAGGTCGACTGTCGGGAGCATCGTTTGACCGATCACCCCCGCCGTGTTCTCCAGGGTGCGTTGCACGGGGGAGACGGCTTGTTGCACGGCGCTGGGCATGCTCGAGCTCTCGAGTGTGCTCGAGGTGCTGCTGGACAGCGGGATTTGCAGGCCCGCGTCGATACCGATGGTGATGCCGGGCTCCCAGGTCCACAGAAACCCGAGTTGTGGATTGATGAAAGTCGTATCGACGCCCAACGCGATCGGCAAGGTGTAGCCGTAGCCGGACACTGCGGCTTGCGCGTTCACGTGCTGACGCCCAGCGCGCAAGCCGAGGAAGAATGGGCCGCGAAGCGGGAAGACGCGCGCGCTACCGGTGATCGCCCAGGACACGAAGCTCACGTCGGAGACGGTGATTCGAGGCTGCGTGCTGTATTCGAGACCGAAGGCCAACAGGCGCTCGAGCTTGACGATGCCTTCTATTGCCACGGGCCGCGGGAAGCCTGCGCTTACAATCGCGCCCACGCGTAGGTGATCGGTGCGCTTCCCCGAGCCGGCGGGTTCGCTGTTGGCTGGTCGATCCGCGCGGATGCCTGGCGCGGGTGGCGACCACTCCGGCTCCAAGCTGCCATTTTGCGCCCGCGCGGCGCAATTCCAAACTGCACACGCACACATACATGCGCTGCTCAGTGCCACGCGTTGCGCGCGGCGCTGGTTTGCACGACAGGATTTCATTGGCATACCTCCGAGCGAATCCGATGCGTTCGAATGCAGCGGCTTTCACCAGCAGGCCGTGTCGAAATATTTCTCGGCGCCGCCGAGTGCCCTGAAGATTCAGGTCAGCGTGAGCGCACCGCTCAAGATACTCGGATCAACCGATTGGCCGTAGGAGTCACTCTCCACGCCGAACGCTTGTTGTACGGACACGAGCAAGCGATTGCTGGGCGTGCCCTCGGCGCCGAGATCGATGTGACGGCCAGCACGCAAGGCGCCGCCCCAGCCGCCCGCCAGCAGCGCAGGGACCTGGCGCGAGCTATGCTTGGAGGGATCGCCCATATCGCTCATGGCAACCAATACGGTTTGCTCGAGTAGCCCGGCTTCGCCGAGGCGCTGCAAAATGCGCGCGATCTTGCTGTAGGTGTAGTGATTCTGTCGGGCGAGTTTGGCTTGCGAGGTCGGTTCGCCGCCGCTGCCGCCGCGACCTGGGCTCGCGTAGCGGTGAGCCACGTCGGTGTGCACGTCTTCGGGCAGGCCCGCGTCGAAATGCGTGCGGCTGAGATCGGCCAAGAACAGCGTGCTGACGTGGGTGACCCCACAAGCTAGCGCTTGCACCATGAGATCGATCTGCAAATTGCTGATCGCGTCGAAGTAAGGTTCGCCGCCTTGGTACGAGCCGACGGCCGGGAATTCTGCCCCATCGGGCGGAGGGGGAACTGCACACGTCACGGCTTGACCAACGACGCGCTTCTCGAGCTCGCGCAGCGCGGTCGCGTGCTGGTCGAGCTTGTCGCGCTCGGCCTGAGGCGCGTGCGTGCGGAGCTCGGCAAGATCTGCCGTCCAATAATCGAGCAGGCTCTTGCCCAGGCGTTGCTCACGCGCGGCCCGTTCGACCGCGAGCGGATCCGGATCCACCAAGAATTGGCCGAAGGCGTGGTTGAAGGTGGCCAACGGATTGATGATCTTGGGCAGCGCCGTGCCGCCCTTGGCGTACGAGATGCACCATTGCAGTGCGGGCTCGGCAGAGCCCACGCCGAGCACCAAACTCGAAAGCGGTGTGTCACGGCCCAAGCCCTGCTCGATCGCCAGGAACTGATCGATCGACGCGTTCTGACCGTTGGTACCGCTGCCGGTCAAGATCACGCGAGACGCGTCGTGACCAACCGTCGCCGAGCGCAGGCCCGCAGTGTGATCGAGGCCCTCGAGCGCCACGATCTGATCGCGGAAACTTCGACCATAGGTCGCCGCGTCGTCGAAGGGGGCGAGCGAACTGCCCTCGTACGCGATCTGAAAGCCAGGCTTCGGTACCCAGAACTCGCGCGCCATGCCGTGAGGCATGTACACGCCGATGAAGTACTTGGCGGGCGCGGGCGCCGCGCGCAGCGGCCGCACCCTGGGGAACAGCAGAGCCATGGTTGCCCCGGCCCCCAAGGCCGTGAGGGCCGCACGTCGGCTGATGGGCAGCGATGTTCGACGAATCATTGCGGCTTCCTCCAAGCGAACCAATCGCTCTTCACGAACTCCAAAAATAGGCCCAAAAACGTGCCTCGCCGCTCCGCACCCTTGGTCTTCAGCGAATCGACGAAGGCTTGCTCGACCTCGACATCGGTCCGCCCGGCCGCGAAGCGCACGACTTGGCGCGCCGCGCACTGTCGCACTTGCTCCGAATTGGCCAGCGCGCTCGACAGCGCCGCGCTGTCGGTCAAAGTAACCAGCTTACCGTCGAGCTGAATACTACCACTGGTGTCGATTGGGCGCCCCGACTCGCTCGTGCGCAAACGTCCCGCGGCGTCGAAGTTTTCGAACACGAACCCCGCGCCGTCGAGCGTGGCGTGGCACCCCCTGCACGCTGCATCGGTCGCGTGGCGAGCGTAACGCTCGCGGGTAGTGGCGTTGGGATCCGCCGCGGGAAACACGATGTCGATACCGAGATCGGTAGGCTTCGGAAAATCCAGACACAGCAGGCGAGTGAGCACGGCCTTGCCACGCAACACGGGCGCGCTTTCGGATTCATGGGCGAAAGTAGCGAGAAAGCTGGCTTGCTGCAGAATTCCAACGCGACCAAGGCCCGAAAGATCGACCCGCGTTTCGGGCGCGGACGGTTGAATGCCATAAAAGCCAGCCAGCGCGTCGGGCACGATACTGTAGCTGCCGGCCAAGAGCGCCGCGACCGAGCCCGCTCGATGGCTGAACACGTCCCCCACGAACTGACTGGTCTCGCTGACCATCGCCTCGCGTAGGGTCGGGAAATCACCGACGACTTGGCTGGATTTGGCGAGCCCGTTCAGGCCAATCAGGCCCAGCCACTCTTGCACGAAGCGGAGGTAGAGATCCCTCGATTGGGGCTGCTGCAGTAAGCGCAGCGCTTGAAGTTCGCGCGCCGCGCCCGAAACGAGCTCGCCCCGGGAGGCAGCCAGCAGCAGCGTGTCGTCGGGCGGCTGACCGCTGATCAAGAGAGACAGCTCGCTGCCGAGCTCTTCGTTGCTCAACCGATTCGAACCGGGAGCACCCTCGCCCAGCGTAGTTGCGTATAAAAATTTGGGCGAGCCGAGCAAGCCACGTACGACCAAGGCGATGCCATCCTCGAAGTCCGCGCCTTCTGCGCCGACCGTGAATAACCCCAGCAGCTGCTCGACTTCGGGCGCGGTCGGAGTACGTCGGAAAGCCGTGCGGGCCAGCGCGGTAACGGTTATTTCCGCGCACGCTCGATCCGCTGCCAATGCGTTACGCGCGCAACTCGGGAACTGCGCTCGGCTCAGGTCGAGCGTGTTCGTCGCGCTGCGCGTGGCGTCGAAGAGCTGACCGAGCAACAACGAGTCGACGCTTTGCGCGACATTGCGCGAGTAGTCCGATTGACGAGCATCCGGTGGCAGCGCCGCGGCCAGCGTCGTGCCTTTGCCGATCAGCGTTTGCGCGGTCGCCTCGAGTTCGGCAATACTCAAACGACGCAGCGTGGGCTCGAGGACGTGCTCCGGCGCGCCGCTGCCGCTCGAGGGTGCAGCCGTGCCGCAGCTCAACGAGAGCGCGAGCAACGCGCCGCACACCGCCTTCGAGTAAGTCACGGGTTGCCTTGGCCGCCCGGCGCAGAGCCGCCCGTACCAGCGGAGCCGGAAGCACCGCCTAAGCCACCGGCGCCGCCCAAATCCACGGAGCCCGCGCTGGCGCCCGAGCCGGCACGGCCACCT
>Ga0247772_1000124_pt1 | contig 20338 bp, 11 predicted proteins | sample UWRJL151409C6_FD_179945 | JGI IMG/M metagenome (GOLD analysis project Ga0247772, IMG submission 179945) | Plant litter microbial communities from Arlington Agricultural Research Station in Wisconsin, United States - UWRJ-L151-409C-6 | ecosystem: Environmental > Terrestrial > Plant litter >...
GCCATGGTTCCAGACAATCTCGAACAGCGCATCGACGCTGCCGTCGAGAGCATCCGGGCCGACACCTGCTTTGCTGGAGACGACCCTTCGCGCTGTGAATGGGCCGATTACGACGTCGCGCCGGCTCGATTCGACATGGCCAAGTCGACCGGCGAAGCCGTGCTCGTGATCGACGATTTTGGTGCTGGGTTCAACCCGGGGCTCGTTCGCTATCGCAATCGGCTGCGCGGCGTGTATCGCGTCGCAGGCGACGAACTGAAAACTCAAGCCATCTCGGCGCACTTGCCCAAGCGGCTGGGGGATGCGCTCGTCTCGTTCGCCGGCCCAGAGTTCATTGCCGCAAGCTCCCTGGCGCGCGTTGGCACGGAGGCAAACGCGACCTATCGCAAGCTCAATTTGCTGTACTACGGCCACGGCGGCTTGATCTTCGGACACCTCGTCGAGCTCGTCCCGGAAGCGCCCCTGGTGTTGCTCGAGCTGGCCGAGCTCCTGGCTTTGCCGCCTTCGGTCTGCACCGGCATCAACGATGCAACGCTCGCGGCAGCGACCTCGCACTTCGCCGCCGTCGCGCAGTCGCTGAAGCAAATCATGACCGATGAGCACGTGCACTTCATCAACGCCAGCTTCGGCTCCACGGTGCCCAATCTGGCCATCGATTGGGCACGAACCTGCGCTAGTGCCACGCCGAACACAGACGATCTGCGGCGCATGCTGCACATGTACGATCCCATTTACGACGTCCTGTTCGACACCGATGGCGTGATCACGGCGCACGCCGCCGCAGATCTGGGCGACCCTGCCGACTACCCATTCGATCAGCTCAGCGCGAGCTTCCCAAACCGGGTTCGCGTCGGCTTCATCTCTTCGCGCGACTCCGGCCTCGACGAACTGGGGCGCGGTGTCTTGCCGCAGACGCAACAGTTCCCGGGCAGCGGTGACGCCGACGTGTACGTCAATTGGCGCTGCGAAGCCCAAGGCGGCTCAACCCCGCTGTGCGCCGAGCCGCATTACGAGTTCGCAGGGCCCTATGGCTTGGGCACTGGCACCGTGCCCATCATGTCGACCTCCTACGTCAATCCGCTGGCCGTGGCACGGCTCGCCAACTTACGCTACGGCCGCCACGGCAACGAGCCGATGACAAACGCATTGGTCCCAACACTGCGGCGAGAGCTAACGCCGCCGGTTTGCGGAACCAGCGCGGCGGAGCCGTGCCGCTATCAAGACCCCTTCGTGCACCGCCAGCTCGAGAGCTATCGGCTGGGTTACAAGTGAATTGAATGCTAAAGGCTCGAGCGCGGGAGGTTATCGTTGAAGCACCGTTTACGAGACATCTGCTTGGTTTTCATAGGCGTGTCGCCCCTCCTCACCGGCTGCGGCAGCGCAGGTCAGAGCGCAGTTCGCGTCGATGCCGCGCGGCGTTTCTCATGCGCAGAGTCGCGAATAACGGTGGAAGACTGGGGGCCGCGTACCGCTCGCGCGTCTGGCTGTGGCCGCTCCTCGGTTTATTCGTGCCAGCAATCCCCAGGCTCGACGCAGGGCTTTCCGCAGGCCGCGCCACTCACCGAAGCTGAAGCGCACAGCCCCGCGCAAAACGGCGCGCCCTGTACCTGGGTGCCCAACGATTGACCGCCCCCTGGCCGCATTGGGGGGTTGGGCAAGCGGGCGCGGGCAGCCAAAGATCGGCGCGTAGCTTACAGGGCGCCTGCGCGGCCAAACTCGAAACTCAAAACGCGCGCCGCATCGCCAAGTCCGCCAGTGCTTCCTCGAAGGTACTGCTCTCCCCGATCAGCGTGTCAAGACTGACACGCAGTCGAGCGTATCAGGTTGGTGCGACAACCACTCTATCCTGCGCAGGACGCACGCTTTACCGTGTAACGGCGACCAGCTAGAGTCCTCGGGGATGGGCCGCGTGCGCATTGGGGTTTCATTGCTCGCGCTGGGTGCGGCGCTGGCATCGTGCGGGCGCGTCTCACGCGATGTTCCAAGCGGCGGGCTAGACGCCGGCACTGACGGGCGCGCAGGCGAGGAAGAGCCGCCCGCACATGCGGGCATGCCCACGTCCGACGCCGCCGCGCCGGGCGCGGCCGTCACGCCATTGCCCTGCAACGCCGCCGATGCTGGCACGCTCACTTGGGGCACGACCTTCGACGACCCGCCAGACGGCATGACCGTCGCGTCGCATGGCGTACAAGGGCTCACCCGCTGCGGGGACGGCCTCTGCCTACTGCAAAACTCAGGACTGCTCAAAAAATTCAGTACCGAGGGGGCGGTCATGTGGAGCCGCAATATCGGCGGCCAATCAAAAACGGATCTGTTTGCGGCCACTTCGCTCGCGGCGGACGCGAACGGCAACATCGTACTTGGCGGCTACTGCACGGGTCGAGCAACGCTCCAGGCGGCAAGCGGGATGCAACTGCTCTCGGGTTGCGGCGACGAGACCAATCACCCACAAGTTGCAGTCGTCCGCTTGGATGCCTTTGGGCTGTTCAGGTCTGCGGAAATGTTCGGCACCTCGGTGAACTACCCGCCTTCAGTCCGAGTGGCCGCCGAGCCCGATGGTGGCCATGCCATCGCTGGGGAGAGCAAAGACCCGCGGATCAGTACGCTTGGAACGGCTTCGTCGTCGGCTCGGCAGCGGATGGCACCGAGCGCTATCACCACCTCTTCAAAGGCGGGAGTGCCCAGCCCACTGATCTTGCATTCGACTCGCACGGCAACGCCGTGCTCGTCGGGTTCTTCTACCAAACGGTGAGCACCGACGCCGACGCCCCAGACGGTGGCACCCCGCTCGACACCGCTGGTTCCCAGATTTGCGTCGTGAAGCTCGACCCAAAGGGCGAGCTCTCGTGGAGCCGCTGCTTCGGCGGCGATTCGCAACCGGCTCTCGAACCTTCGCTGGCCCTTGGCCCCGACGACAGCATCTTCATCTCGGGGTCATTCACCCGGCAGCTGGACTTCGACGCCATCGGCGAGGATGCAGGGCCCTCACCTACTCGGCTCACCACCGTGGGACCCACCGCGGTTTCTCAACCCGACGTCGACCTGTACGTCGCGAAACTCACATCAGGCGGCGACTTTCTGTGGCAACGCGGGCTCGGCAACAGCGAGCAGCAAGACGGCGCCTTTGGCCTCGCGGTCACCCCAGAGGGCAACGTGATACTCACCGCCGGAACACGCGAAAGGCTCGACATCGGCCCATTTCACGTGGACGCCGATAGCTCGGGCAACGGCTTCGTCTTGCAGCTGGACGGCAGCGGCGAGCCCAGCTTTCTCACCCCATTCGGTACCACCCGGTACCTCAGCGCGCACAACGCCCTCGTGCTCGGCAGCTGCCACAATTTCTACGCCGCAGCCCGCTTCTCGGGCACCCTGGTCGCGCCGGGCAGCAAAGGAAACGGCCGCATCTTCTTCGTCGCGGGGCAGTACTAGCCCCTTGCCGTTCGCTTGGGAATCTAGCCCCGAACCTTGCGCCTGGGTTCACTCGCCCCGGGGTGGGACCAAGCGCTTCGATGCGGCCGTCGCCGAAGCCCAGCCGATACGAGAGTGCCTTCACACTTAGAAAATCGAGTTCGAATTCAAACTCGACTTTCGAGAAGCAAAGTGCCTGCCGCGCCAAAGCTTGCCAACAAGAGTCGCCTGCGCGACGCGCTCTGTGGCGATGCGCTCTGTGGCGATGCGCTCTGTGGCGATGCGCTCTGTGGCGATGCGCTCTGTGGCGATGCGCTCTGTGGCGATGCGCTCTGTGGCGATGCGCCATGATTGTCTGCTAAAAGGCTCAGCGGAGGCGGCGATGATTGGGAGAAAGAGCGCACAGGGTCTGCTGTTTGCACTTGCGCTCGCGTGCGCCGCGTGTGGCAGCACCACGACGGCCCCGGGCCTCGGCAACGCCACGGGCGGTGCAAGCGGGGGCGCGGCGTCAGGCAGTGCGGGCCTGGCGGGCGGTGCAAGTGGCTCGGGCAGCGCGGAGCCGATACCTCACGGGATCCCGCTCGGTTCGGCTTGTCCGAAAGACGGCGCAAAGGGCAGCTTTACTGGGGGTTGGAGCCGGCAAATTCCGGTGATCCGGCCACAGAGCTTCGATCTGCCCATTCCGCCGGGCGGCAACGTGGGCGTGCTGCAGCTCGTGCTCCATTCGCAAACCGCCGATGAAGCGCGCGTCGAGCTCGGGCTTGAGGGGCCGCTTGCACGCATGGCGGCGGTGCGTCCACTGCACGCGGAGATCGACACGCTCACCGTGTTCGTAACAGCAGGGCGCACGTACACGTTGCGCCTCTCCCAACCAATCTTCAACGGCAACGGAGCGGAGTTCGAACTCGACTGGGAATACACGCCGCTCGCGGACTGCAATGAGCCGAACGACACCGTGTGGACCGCTAATCAGGTTTCGCCAGGCGACACCATCGAGGGCTATGTCATCGCAGGCGGCGTTGGCCAATACGTCCCCGTCGTGGCCACGCAAGATTGGTTCTGGGTCGCGCTACCCGAGCCGGGGTCGCTCACGCTGACGGTCGAGCAAGCGCTGCCCTCGAGCATTGCAATCACGGTCTGGAACGGCACCGGTGAAGTACAATTGGCTTCATTGCGCAACCCGGCAACCCAAGTCGTGGCGGAGGGTCTGCCGGCAGGCAACTACGCATTTCAGGTCGCGGCGACCACGGATTGGCCGGGTTCGTCCAATGAGACGACGGGGGATTGGCGGCAGCTGGCGCAAGCCGCGCCTTATCGGCTCTCGGTGGCGTTCGCGGCAGGCCCGGCGTCGAGCACCGTGATCGATAAGCTGGGCATTGACCAGGGCGCGCTGCCCTCTTTCTGCAGGGAAGACGGCAACTGTGGCGCACGCCGAACCTGCGTGGATGGGAGTTGCTACGATCCGCGCAATCCGCCCGCCACCGGGCTGCCGTGCAAGACCGACGGACAGTGCCGCTTCGACGACGTGTGCGAAAGCGGCCTGTGCGCCACGCCCACGGTGTGCCAAACCAACGATGATTGCGCTTCCGGGCGCACGTGCGCATTTGGCCGCTGCCTGCTCGGCACGTTTCGACCGTGCACCGGTGACGCCGCGGGCGGCGTGTGTGCCGACGGCACCCGCTGCGAAAACGGCTCTTGCCAACCGACCAAAGGCTGCGGCGTCGGCTTTGATTGCCCCGTCGGGCAACGCTGCGACAACGCCAACTGTGTGGCGGCCCCCGTTTGCTTCGACGACTCGGCCTGCAACTCGGGTGAACGCTGCGTGCTCGGCCGCTGTTCGGTGCCAAAAAACGGTTGCACCGGCACGACGTGCGGCATAGGTGGCTTTTGCAGCGGAGACCAGTGTGAGGCGCCCACCATCGGCAAGCCTTGCTTCGCCAACGAGGATTGTCGCTACTACGCTGGTTACTGCGACTTGCTCTTCACCGGCACGTGTCGGCGGCTGTGCCAGACAGAGCAGGACTGCGAACAGAACAGTGAGTATTCCTACGCGCACGCCTTCGCCCAGAAGTACATCTGCCGCGAAGCGGTCAATGCTTACGGGGTGCGCCAACAGGAGTGCCAAGCCACCTGCGAGAGCGAGCTCCAATGCCCATTCAGCCAAAGCTGCACCGGCATGTCGAGCGATCTGAAGTACTGCGAATTCCCCAATGTCTCGCCTTGGTGATCTAGCCGCGCGGCTCGACGAACGCGCCGACCCGAAAGCTACGCGCCACAATCAGCCGCTACGCGCCCGCTAACCCAACCAACAGCCACCCTGTTGGTATCGCGCGACTCGAGCGCACAGTGAGATCGGCAAGGTCATGCTCGAAGCACAGAAGTACTACCTGGCCGAGCTCGGTAAGACATTCAAACTCAACGATCCGATCGTCGAGACAGAGGTCGGTGACCACGTGAAGAGTTGGTACGAGACCACCGCGATGGGCGGCGACAAGTATTGGCGGGCCCCTCGAGCCTCCCTGGGTCGGCATCACCGTGGCCAACATGCAGCAAGAGCGGCGGTGGCAGCCCGGCTGGGTGATCCTCTGCCAACACGACGATGCCGACATCGGCGTGCCGTCGGTCGCCCGCCGCATCGGTCACCGGAACGGCGGCTCATCGAACGCCCGCAATTTCCGCGAATGCAAGCGGTGCCCCGCCTGCTTCAACTGGTCAACGGTCGCAATCCCGATGCGAATGTGCTCGGAAATCGCCCGCTCATAGAACCGGTTCGCCATACCCGGCAGTTTGAGTTCACCGTGCAGCGGCTTGTCCGAAACGCACAGCAATGTGCCGTAAGGCACGCGAAAGCGATAACCCTGCGCGGCAATGGTTCCCGACTCCATGTCGATAGCCACCGCGCGTGATTGATTGAAGCGCAGCGCCGACGCCGTGACGCGCAGCTCCCAGTCACGATCGTCAGTAGTGACGACGGTGCCCGTGCGCAAGCGACGCTTGAGTACGTCACCGCTCTCGCCGGTCACTTCTTTGGCAGCTTCTTGCAATGCCTGCTGCACCTCGGCGATCGCGGGCAGCGGGATTTCTGGCGGCAGGATTTCGTTCAACACCTTGTCGTCTCGCAGGTAAGCGTGCGCGAGCACGTAATCGCCGATGGCTTGACTCTGACGTAGGCCTGCGCAGTGGCCGATCATCAACCAGGCCTCGGGACGTAAGACAGCGAGATGATCGGTGATCGTCTTTGCGTTTGCGGGCCCAACGCCGATGTTGACGAGGCTGATGCCCCGACCATCTTTGGCGACGAGATGGTAGGCAGGCATCTGGTGCCGACGCCACGCCGAGTCGGCCACCGCCGCGCTGGCGTTGGCGGTTCCCCGAGCGATCATCGCGCCGCCCGCGCAGGAGAGCCCGACGTATTCTTCACTTTGCGCCAGCTTCGCCGCGGCGAAGCGCACGAACTCGTCGACATAGCGATGATAATTCGTGAACAAGATGTACGACTGGAAATGCTCGGGTGGGGTCCCCGTGTAGTGCCGCAGGCGCGCCAGCGAGAAGTCGGTGCGCGGCGCATCGAACAGGGCCAGCGGGAGGTGGGGAGAGTTTGCCTGGTCTCGCAGACCATCGACCAGCTCGTCGCCGATGTCGGCCAGATTCGTGGTCGGGAAATAGCGCGCGAGCTCTTGTGCGGTTGCGGTGCCCAGCGGCACATCAGCGCCATCGAGCACGTAGGGGTACGGGATCTCGCGCGTCGATGGACCGACTTCGACTTCCGCGCCGTAGTCGGCAATGAGCGGGCCGAGCTGCTCGATGAGGTACGGCCGAAACAAGTCCGGGCGCGTGATCGTGACCGAGTAGAGGCCCGCTTGGTTGAAGCGCGCGAATGCGCGGTCGACCTTGGGCGGCACGCCGCTCGGGTGGTAGCTGACTCGGAGCTCGGGATAGACGAATGCGCCGCGCGCGCGCTGCCCGGCCTCGGGTGGCACACCGTCGACAGCGAAGCGCTCGAGCGCTGCGCGCAAGTTCGTGACCGAAGTTTCGTAGATCTCCGTCAGACGAGTGACCGCTTCCTGCGCACTCGCTTGCGGGGCAAAGACGTTCATGCGCCGAGCCTACACCGAGAGCTCGTTGCCGGGCGCGCGCGTGCAATGCGCAATCGAATTCAAAGCCTCTGTTCTAGCTCCAAAAACGCAGAAACTTGCCGGGATTACGAGCAGCGAGGTCCTCGACTAGGTGTCAGCGCATGCGTTGGAGGTCACGCCGGCACCGGAGGCAGCTCCAACAACGGCGGCAGCTCCAACAGCGGCGGGACTGACAGCGCGGCGCACGGTGGCACGGCTGGCAGCACGACCTCGGGGGGCAGTGCGGGCTCGGCAGGAACTGGCGCAGGCGTGCCACCGAGTTGCGTTGGGTTGAACCCCACCTGCGGGTCGACTGGGACTGAGAATTGTTGCGCGTCGACGGTGCTGCCCGAGGGACCTTCCAACGCAGCAACGAAAAGTGATGGGCTGTGGGGTCACGCTGATATGGCGGGTAACATTTGGGGAGTGGGTTCAAGATAGCAATGCACCCTATGTCTCGCCGTGTACGAACTGCGCCAATCTGACGGACGGACTAGATGGACTGATCCGCGGTGGCAGCTATGCGGAGGACGGCTCCTACCTGTTCAGCTGGAACCGTATCAGCGACCCTCCCGGCGAGCTCAGCGCCGACATCGGCGTGCGCCGCGTTATTAGGACGCCGTAGAATATTCGCCTTTGGGGCGTTCTTGGCGCGCACGCCTTGCCTGGCCGAGCTGCGGATCGGTTACCTAATTCAACAGCATGCTCCATTCGCACACCGAAACCGACCTCGGCCACTCACACTCGATAATTCGCACGCGTGGGGCGCGAATGCTCTGCCACTGGGTGGCGGCGGCATGTCTGCTCGCGTGCAGCTCCTCGCCCAACTCGGGCCCGAGCGGCGTCGAGCCGGTCGCGAGCGCTGGGAGTCAGGCCAGCGCCGGCGGGAGCGGGTCGGTTGTCAGCAACGGCGGGGCGTTTCAATTGAACGTCACGCCGGGCGGCAGCGGCGGCAGCAGCGACACCTCCATGGGAGGGGCGAACAGCGCCGTGCAGTGCAACGGTAGATTTACCGGCCGCTTGCGTGACTTCACGGTGGCCCAAGATCCGAGCGGAACGCAATTGGACCCCGCCGCCGTCCCCCCGATCGCCGAAGCAATCGGCGGCGTGAACTACCTAGTGAGTCCCGACTTCGAATTCGCCAACGCGATGCTCAATCCGAATACGGCGATGGGTAAGCGTTTCGGTCCGGATCCGGGCTTGGTCCAAGCGACGCTGGGGGCGGACGAAACGCCCGTGTACGCGGGCCCAGCGGAAGGCACCGTGACGACGACGGGACCCGCAAATTTCGCGACCTGGTTTCACGATACCCCGAACGTGAACATGGCTCAGAACTTGACCCTCCAGTTCTTGGCCGACCCGTCGAAACCGAACGACCCCAACGCCTACTACTTCGACAGCAGCACGATGGGTTGCGGCGCCGCGCGCTGCCCCGGGTTCTTTCCCATCGACGGCCAGCTCTTGATGAACGAGGGCAACGCGCACAACTATCACATGACCTTCGAGCTGCACTTGCAGTTCAAGTACCACCCGGGTGATGTCTTCACTTTCATCGGCGATGACGACATCTGGGTCTTCATCGACAACAAGCTGGCTTTGGATCTGGGCGGGACCCACAACGAAGTGACCGGCCAAGTCATGCTCGATACCATCGGTCTCGTAGACGGGCAGACGTACCCCCTCGCGTTCTTTTGGTCCGAGCGCCACGTCACGGGCTCCAACCTTCGCATCGAGACCAGCCTAGAGGTCACGAACTGCGGCGAGCCAGTGGTCAGGTAGGTCGTGCTGAGGCTGAGACGATTTTGCTCACCCGGCGAATAGTGCGCCATTTTCGAAGCGACGCTCTTTCGAGCGCCATGCGCTGCCCTCGGCTATGTTGCTCCGCTCATGAGCGAGAACTACGCGGAGCTGCACGTCGACGGGCACCGCATCTTGCCGGCTTTGCTGGCTGACATTGCGGCCGCCAAGCACTTCATTCACGTCTCCATCTTCTTGTTCTTTCGAGACCCGATCGGCATCGAGGTCGCCGAAGCTTTGGCTAGCAAGGCACGCGCAGGGCTAGACGTTCGCGTGCTGCTCAACCTGGAAAAGACAGCCATGGGCGATCCCTTTTCGACCGGCGAAAAGGAGATGATGGAGCACGATCCAAACATCGACTACGACCCGACGGACACGAAGCCGCTGTGCCAGCTGATGACGGCCGCGGGCGTGCATGTGCAAGACACAAACATCGACTACGACGCCGAGGTACAAGTCGCCGATGCGCGGCTACGCTCGGTCGCGCAGCAAATCCGCGGCGCCATTGCCGTTGACGACATGCACATCGATCATCGCAAAATCGTGATCATCGATGGCCGCATCGCGTGGTGTGGCGGAGCCAACATCGGCGCCCAGTACATGTTCCACGTGCCGTTCGATGCCCAGAAAGACGCCCAGCAAGAGGGCTTGGAGCGAAAGCTCGCACACCTGCCCGAGCCCTGGTGGAAATGGCACGACAGCCTCACCCGCTTCGAAGGCCCCATCGCCCGCCAGATCGAGACGCTGTTTCGCGATCGTTGGCTGCTCGACGGCGGCCAGGATTACGCATCGCTCGACCAGAGCCCAGGCGAACAGAGCCCAAACGAGCAGCTCAAAGAAGTCCCGCGAGGACAACCGCTGGAGTCCGCGCAAATCCACTGCAACGAGCCGGACGACCAACCCAATGGGGTTCGCGAGCTCTACGTACGTCTCATTCGCGAAGCGCGAGAGTCGATCTTCATCGAAAACCCCTACCTGTATCATCCGGATATCGTCGAGGCGCTGTGCGCGGCTAAGACCGCGAACCCCAGCCTCGCCGTCACCCTGATCGTTCCCGCGGGTCGCAACAACGACAACTCCTTCAGCCAAGACGCTCAGGAACATGAGTACGAGCGCTACCTGAATTGCGGCATCGACCTGTACGAGTATCAAAACCACTTCAATCACCTAAAAATCGCGGTGTTCGATGCGCGCTACTCGATTCACGGCTCGACGAACCTCAATTGTCGCAGCCTGGAGAACGACAAAGACTTCGAGCTCGTCGTGCTCGTGGACGACGCGCCGTTCGCGCAGACCGTGCTCGAGCAAGTGAGAGATATCGACATTCCCAACTCCCGGAAGATCGAGCTCGCGGACTTGCACGGCAGTTTAGATGGGCTCCGGCGCCGAGTTCGAGATCCGCGAACGCTGCTGCTCCTCGCCAAACGCATGCTTTAGCGAGCAGACGGCTCGCGGACCGAGCCGCATCGAGGCAGCTCCACCGATAAAATGACCATTGAGGTCCCCAGGCGAATCATGGCCATGGTTGTCGGATTCGGTGGACCCAACTTCTCGTCAATGCGTCGCAACTACCTTGTGGGAGAGGCCGAGCGTACGGCTGAGCATCCGCACGTTCGTGGCGCACTTCATCAATAGGATGGACTAAAAAACGATGGTTTCGAATTACGGGCTGAGTGCACCCAAATGTGGACGGGCGCACAGCACGCTCATCGCGACAATGATGCGTACGTGCCTCGCGGGCTTGCTTATCTCCGGGTGCGGCGGCGCCGCCGTTCGGCCCTGTGGCCCCGAGTCTCCAGGGCTGGTCCTCAAAGGTGCACATTGGGACCCCGGGCTTACACGCATCGAGATCAGTGAAGCCACGGAGCAATGCCGCACACAACTCAATCCCATAGAGCTCGAATCAAAACTATCCGAGGTAGACCTTCCAGCAATCGACGTTGCCGGGTACGTAGGCATCAAGGGCGGCCGTGTAAAGCTCGATACAGGCTATGCAATCAACTACGAAAAGCTCTCCGAGATTTCGCACATGGCCGTCGTAAATGCGGTGCAGCAATGTGCTGATATCAACCGTCGCTATTCTTGCTTCGTCTACGATGATTTCGCTGACGCCCCCGGTGTTCGCCTTGGCAAGCTGATGCACACCCAGGTCATGGAGATAGCGAGGGTGAGACGAGAGATAGACCAAGCGCTGAAAGCGGCTGAACAATCCTCGCCGCAGGACAAGGAAGCGACATCCAAGCAAGCGCAAGATCGCATTCAGAAGCTGCTCGACTCTACTTCGACCGAGCTGCCCGCGGCACCACCGGCCGGTGCCGGTGCCGGTGCTCCCAGCAACCTGCCGCCGAAGTCCACACCAGACGGGGCTTCCTCGACTCCGACTGTTTCCTTGCTGCCAATCGAGCAGCGTATTTCACAGCTCGAGCGTCAGGTCATTTCGACGCAACAAGACCTCGATGCGGCCCGACAAGAGCTCACGGCAAGGGTGAACACGACAGGCACTGTTGCGCAAAGGGCATCGGATGCGTCGGTGCAGGCGCTAAGCATGCTTCGCGAGTGCTCCGACAAGGTCGAGAGCGCGAAGAAGATCGTTCGCGAGGAGCGCCGCCGGTTTCTAGAATCTCTCGGGCGGCCGCCGGAGGCGAATGACGTCCCGATCACCCGACCGTTGCGCGCATCCCTCGGGAGCGGTGGCTTTGACGAGTGCGACGCGCAATTGCCACCAGCTGTGAAGACTCAACTCGATCAGATTGCCACCGGAATCACCAAATTTCTAGCGACCGAGTCGCACGCAGAGTCGCGCGAGCCGCGCTCACTCTATGTCGAGATTTGGGGGTACTCCGATCAGCAGCCGCTAGTGCACGGCAACAATCCCAAGTGCAATTCATTTACGGGCAACTTGGACTTGGCCAAGGCGCGAGCCAAAGCAATTCGCGACTACCTCAAGGCGAACGTGCCCGGCTCCGTCCGACTCGAGCATCTGGGCAGCGACAGGAGCTTTGTCAAGGACTGTTACAGCCTACCAGTTGAACAGCAAGTCGACTGCCACAAGGAGAATCGCCGGTTCGAAGCAAGTATCGACGGGGCGCAACTGGTGTTCGAGCCGCCGAGTTGTCGCTAGAGCGAGCGCAGAATGGTCAGCGGCGTAGTGCAGTCACTGTGCGCCAACACGAGAGACACCGCGCTTACTTCTTCGTGCCGGACGCCGCTACGGCGCGGAATATTCAGAAACTTGGCAAGAGACGGAATCGACGGTCCAGCCGATTCCGCTTTGGACGTAGGCAGCGCCGAGTCCGGCGTGAACTTCCTCGGTGAAGTCACGCGAATCCGCGAGCACCTCGGCCTTGGAAGAGCTCGGGCATACGTCGGGCAGCACGATCACTTCCAGAATGTTCGTGACCGATAGGTCGATCCCTTCCGCGCTGGCTCGAGCGTTGCCGATGGCGACCTCGCAGGTGACAGACGCCAGACGCGATCCAGTGCCGCCGTTCTGCAGCAAGCAGCGGAGTGGGCCGGCCTCGACGGTTTGACCGCCTTGTGCACTGGCGCCCCCGTCGCCGCCTGAACAGCCCACCAAACCTGTCAGACACGCATAGAAGAACGTTGCTTTGATCGACATCGGCCTCGGCCCCAATCAGCCTTTGCTCACGCTGAACTTGTACGCGCAAGATGCACCCGTCGAGATTTTCAAGAGCTCCTGAGGCGCGTTCCCCGTAGTGAATTGAAAAGGGGTGTTGCCACTCTTGAACGCCAAGCTGCCGGACTTGCTCAACAGCTGCTCGGATCGCCCTGACCAAAGCGCGAACGACAGATTGGCCTCGTTGAAAGGCCCCTCGCAGTTCGCGGCGGACGCCGTCAACGTGTACGTCGTTTGCGGCTCGACGGCGAACGTATAGTAGTCCGCCTTGTCGTCCGGCTGCTGAAGTTGGGCCGAGATCTGCTGGTTCAGCGCGATCTCCGCGGGAGTGTTGGTGGTGTTGTTCGGTTCGTAGTCTGCCTTCGGATCATGCCCGAGGCCGCAGATCGTGCTCGGAACGACGTAGAATTTGTACGCGCATGTTTGCGATGTGTAAAATTCGAGCAGCTCATCTCCACTGGCGGTAGGCGTGAACTCGGCGTCGCCGACGTTGTTGAAGGCAACGTTGAACGGCTTGCGCTTTTGGGACTGGACCCCAGCAACGAGGCTCCATCCCGTCACTTGGATTGAGTCGTAGTTGAACGCGCCCGAGCAGCCCGCGGTCGTCACCCGAATCGAGTACGTGACGCCGCCTTGCACGGGGACGGTGAAGTAATCGAGGGTATCCTGCGGGCCACTCAGCTGCGAAGACGACACCCAGCGGTTCAGCTCGATCGCAGACGCGGAGCTGGGCGTGTTGTCGGGTTCGTGGTCAACGCCATGCTTCAGGTCCTGCGCAGTCGATTGGTAGACCTTGAAACGATATTGACAGGACTGGCTTGTCGTAAACCCAATCAGCTCATCAGCCGTCGTATTCGACTGAATCTCGAATGCCTTCTGCGAATCGAATGGCACACCGACGTTGTTGATTTGCGGTGTTTGACCCGCGCTGGCGAGCGACTTCGCGGTTACGTTCAAGTGGTCGTAGTTGAAGGCACCCGTGCAGCCCTTGGTCGAGATGTCGAGCGTGTAGGTGACGCCAGCTTCCGCGTGGAAAACGAAGTTATCGGTCAGGTCGTCGGGCGCCGAGAGTTGAGTCTGCACCTCGGTACCCAGCGTCAGTTGGCACGCTTCGCCGACCGAGCCATTGGGTTCGACCGTGGCGTCACAGGGGTGACCGCTGCTCGGCTCATCGAGTAAGCCAGGAGCGCGTGGGACAGACGTATCGACCGCCGGAGCGGCTTGGCAATCCCCCGCGAGCGTCCCAAGCACGGACACGGCGTTGCCCGATGCATTGCCCGAACCTCCACCCGGTGCACCCGCGTTGCCGCTCCCGCTCGTGTTCGGAGTGCCGCCCTGGGCGCCGTTGTTGCCGCCTCGAGATTCACTCGGCTCCGTGGAGTCCGAGCCGCCTTCGCTCGGGATTGAATCCGCGCCAGCTTCACTGCCAGAGCTCCCTCCACGATCGCGGTTTCCGCCATCGGAAGCTCCTGCATCTTCGTGCTGCGTGGCGCCGGTCCCTGCCCTGCCCCCCTGAGCATCGTTGTTTTCATCGGGCGGAGCACTCGAGCAAGCAAATACCGCGAGTCCACCGAGTGCCAATGTGAGGTTGAGCCCGCGTTGAATCGTGAACATCAAAAAGTCCCTTCCTGATGAGCGAAGCTTGTGGGCGCAGTGACCAGCAAGACCAGCCCCCAACACCAAGATGAACGACCTGCATTGCAGAAGGCGTGCCGATGTCAGTGATAGGGATGGTGCGGACCGATATCGAAGCCGTTCAGGTCTCGTTTGACGGATTCGGCCGAGGTATTCGCGCTGAGCGCAGCGGTAGGACGGAGCGCTGGACTGCCCCGCGGCGGCGTCCCGAACGATTCGCGAACTGTTCGCACGGACTGCTGACGGATCCGCAGCAACGGCGCCACTGCTGCGCGAGGCGGAGTTGCGCGCAGGTTCCGAATAGCCGACTGACGATAACCGACACGTGAGTGATTGGCCGAACCGTTGCTGGCTCGCACTGGCATCGGCTCGGCATCAAATCGCCATGCGTGTTCCTTTGACGCGGGCTCCTTTCGCGTTTGTGCGCGAGCGTCCGCGCACCTCCAGATGCGACCCTGTCCCCGAGACCGTGAGTGGGAGGGCGTCTTGACAAATCGAAACTGGTTCCCGTATAGAAACGGGCTCGCGTAGGCGAGGGTTTCGCGTGGGCGGGATGTTTATTTGGAGGTGAGTCATGCGGTGGGAATCGAAACTGATTGTGGCGGTGTCTTGCGTGCTCGGGGCTTGCAGCTCGGGGGGCGGCTTCGATCAATCCGAGAGTGGGCCTGTTGGAGCGATTGGCTCCGCGCAGCAGCCGTTGTTGCCGACGAACGACGCGATTCCAATCGCGACCGTCGATGCGAATACCTACTTGGATATCAGCACGTCAGCCACGCAGTACTACGTGCTCACGACGACCGGCGTAAAACGCGTCAATCACACGTCGGATTGGACAATCCCGACCGCGGCGCACTTCAAGAACATTCAGCTCAAGCGCATCGACTACGTAGATAGCACTTGGGGTCTGGTGGGCGTGCGCGACAAGAACGGCGCGACGCCGGCCCAGCTAGTGCTCAAGGTGGATCAGGCGTCGCCGCGCACGGTCAATTTCGCCTCCGACGTCAACTCGTTCAAAGACCTCGAAGCACGGGCCGTCAGCTCGAACTTACTGAATATCTACTTCCAGGTTGAATCGGGCGGCAATTTCCTGATCAAGACCTACAGCTACAATTGGAGCGCCAATACGCTGACTTTCATCAGCCAGATCACGCTCGACTATTTCACGAACGGTTTCACGTTGGCGGGGGCGACGAACTACATCATCTCGAGCCATACCGACCTCATGCGCGGGTTCGCGCCTTTCCGAAAGTCGTACCTGAGCGGCGCGGTCGGCAACATCGACGAAGACTGGACGCCCAGTATCGACACCAGCGGCAACCCCTCGGGCGGCTTCATGGACTACGTGATCCACGCCTACTATACGCCGAGTGAAGTCCATCATTTCAACCCGATGCGCATGGACTACGGCAAATACAACAACAGCGCCAACTACTTCTATGTCGGCCTGAACTCGGGTGCCGCAGCGAATACCTTCGATCTGGTCAGACTCGACACAGCCAACGTGACCTTCGTCAAGACCCCGCAAGGTGGCGACTACTCGTTCTGGAACGGCGACAACGAAACGCTCGGCAGCAACAACTGCTACAACTACGCGACCAATCACAGATCGCAGAATTTTGCCCAGCCCGGTTATCAAAGCACCGGCACGTTCATGAGCAGCTACAGCGCGGTCAACGTGCGCAATGCGTCCGTCTCTGACGGGCTCGAATACGTCGGAAATCAGGCCACCGGTTGGCCGGCAATTCCCGAGGGCAAGACGTTGGTCGCGGCCATTTCTGGCCCTAGCGATTACCATTGGTACCGCCGCAACGTCGCGGCCAACGGCACCGTGACCTGGTCACACAAGCCCGGTTCCTGCAACGCGACCAATCGCAAGTATCCGTACGCCCAAGCCTCGGCGGTCGTGACTGATCCGCGCGACACGACAGCGTGGTCCCCTACGTACAACACGTTCGTCGGTTTCTTCCTGGTCGATTCGAACTACAAGCCAGGCCAGGGCGTCGAGTACGTCAACGGCGCAAGCTCCAAGTATTCCAATCCAGGCGGCTGCGGCTTGTATTTCCCACCGACCGGGTTTGCCGCCAAATCCGCAGCCGCGGGCGCCGCGCAGTCCGGTGCTCAGGGGCTAGTGGTCTCGGTCGGTTTGTACCACGGCAGAGCAAACCCGGAAGTGCTGGTCACCGATCCCGCGACCATCGACCAGGTCCGCGCTGCGTACGCACAGGTTCAGCAACAAGGCGGCACACCGGACGGGGTGAGCCCCGGCTATTTGGGTCTATTCGTGTCCAACCCGTGCGGGCTGAGCGGCTTGCCTGAGTCGTTCCGCTTGTTCACGCCGCCGGCGGCGTCTTCAGCGGCACCGGCAACGGCGGCGCGGGCAACAGCGGCGCTTACTTCCAGCCTCGAGACCAGCTTGCTCGACCTCGCGGCTCAGAAACAAGTCATCAACGCGACGGAGCGGAGCGCAATCCGTTCGCGCGCGGGCAGGTAGCCGCTAAGCGATTGGCGAGCTCGGCATCACACCGCCGAGCTCGCTTACGCGCGGTAAGTGTTGGGAGGTGGGCGCCCACAAGCCAGCATCGCAGCTCATGTCGCGCACTGTTCCGCGCACTCCCGTCTGCAAGATCACCGTGCGAGTAAGGCACCTCGCTCCAAATTACCCGCTGCTGCAGCAAGCTATCGGGGCGCGGTTGAACGCTGTGCGCGTCAGGATTCGCGCGGAGCGAGGCGTTCTTCCTTCAGCGGAGCGGCAGCGCAGGCGTCGGCTGTGGCGCGACGCTGTATTGCAAGGTCTCGCGCTTCACGCCTCCTTACAGGTACGGATCGCGAATGCCCTGCCCCATCGATCTTCCTTACCGGTAAGGCCCGCAGAGGCCCCCACCCATCGCAACCGCTTACCGGTAGCGCCAGCAATGGCCGACTCCATTTCGCTCGAACGACGACAGCATAAAGGCGTCCTTTTCCGACCACCTGTGGTCTTGGAAAAATGACTAAGCGGCATTTCGACTTAGAATTCGAGCCCTCAGCCGCGAGAGCGCAACACTGAGGCTCGTTTGCTCTCTCCTCGCAGCGGTTTCCGTCTGTGCGAATTTGTTTGAAGCATCGCTCGAGGTTGCGCCCTAGCCCGAGAAGGTCGACCCTTCGTCGAGACTACTGCGGAGGGACGTCGAATGAATGCGCGAAGCGGGTGCTTGGGCTTACTGACGTGCCTTGGATTTACCGTGAGCTGCGGTTCGCATGCTCCACCTGGAGAGTCGGCTCGGGTCGGCGCAGTTTCTGAAGCGCTGACTTGGAATGTATCTTCCGAAGAGCGCCTCAGCTTACCCACGACGACTGAGCAGTTCCCTGCAGTTTTCGGTTTGGCCGCAGACCCAGGGGGCTTTCTGGTGACCTGGATAGACTCGCATCGTGAGCTGATCGAATCCACATACGTCTCGAACTCGGGTGTCGTCGCGAGTCCGTTCGGGAAAGTGCTGGTCAACGAAGTGACTCGCCGTAAACCCGACTTCACCCCGTCCATCATCCCGGCTTTCAATGGCCAATTTTACCTGGTCGCGTGGACCCGGTTCGTTCCGAACCCTTTGGGAGCAGACGAGGCGCCGGTCAGCACACAGATCGTCGCGCTGCGAGTGTCGACGAGCGGTGAGCCGCTCGACACCGCGCCGATTGTCATCTCGACCCAGGATAAGATCGGCATGATTGATGCGCTGCTTTCGGACGGAGCCGGCTTTTTCGTGGCTTGGCAGCCGGACGCAAGCCCGTTCGTGAACACGGCCGAGCAAGGCCGGTTCATCTCATTTTCGGGCGCGACTCCAACGCTGTCGCCGATTGTGGACTTCGGGTTCCCCCACAACAACTCGCACTATTTTACGTTCGACGGCAGTAAATTCGTCACGGCATACGTCAGCAACAGCCTCGGCAATAGCTTCACGGTCAGGCGCTTCACGAGCGCCGGTCTCGGCTCGGAGCCGGCCGTCAACTTCCAGGCATCGAACTGCAGCGGCGGCGGCGTATCGTTGTCGGCGCTCACGTCGCACGGAAGTGGGGAGTCGCTCGTCGTCTACGGAGGCACCTCGTTCGATGCCTCTACGGGTGCTTGCCAGTTCGCCAAGAACGCCCTGCAGCTCAACGCGGCTCTGCAACCAAAGTTCGCGCCCGTCTCGCTCCCGAATGCCTCCGAGCTGGGCTTGACTGCTGCCTATTTGGGAGAAAAGTATTTTGCGTGGGGTCTGCAGATCGATCCCGCGACGAACGCGACATCCCCAACCACCCTGCAGCTGCGTGGAGCGGTCGCCTGCAATACGACGGGGTGTGTGATTCAACCCGGGCTGTCCGGTACGAGCCTGTCGCGCCTCTCGCTCCAGGCTACACCGCTCGACCCAGCAACCATTCAGCTGTCCCGCGGAGCTACGCTCGCACAAGAACCGTTTGCGACCGCCGGAGCAGGACAGTACTTGGTGGCGTGGACCAACAGCGCGGGCATCTACGCCCGGCGGGTCAGCGCCAGCGGCGCGCCCCTAGACCCACTGCCGTTGCTCATCGCGGCTTCGGATCGAACTCTGAGCGGCGTCGCGTTCAACGGCACGGACTTCCTCGTCTGGGGCTCGGCTTCGAGTCAGAACTACCTGACGCGAGTCTCATCTCAAGGGATCGTAAAGGATCCCGCCGGTGTCACGATCCCGAGTTACAGCCAGTTGGCATGCCGGGCCAACCAGTGCTTGCTCGCCTGGAATGGCCCGGGCATTTCCGTTTCGCGTCTCGGCGCTGACGGCAGCCTGCTGGATTCGCCGCCGATTCAAGTGCTTCCGACGGCCGATCCGGACCTACCGCTCATGCTCGCGCCCAGCGCTACTGGCTACGTCCTTCAATCCGCCAACAACGGCGCAACCGTGCGCCTCGATTCGACCGGTCATCGAGTTGGATCGCCAATGGCCGGCAATCCACGCCGCATGTATCCGTGTGGATCGAATTTCTTGATTTTCAATCCACTTTCAGTGATCGACACCTACTCGGCGTCTCTAGCCGACTCGTCGGGCGCAGTGTTGGTCAGCAACGTCCCACTCGGCGCGCCGGTCAGGCAGAACTTCGACGTCGCATCTCGCGCGGACGGTTGCGCCGTTGCTTGGCAGAAAGCCGGCCCCAAGAGCAGCGACATCTACGCCAATTTCGTGGCCAATGACGGCAGCACCGCTGCACCGCAACCGATCCCACTCGCGACCGATCAGTTCAACGAACGGGAGCCCGCGCTTGCGTTCGACGGGGATCGGCTGCTGGTCGCGTATTCGCACTTGGTGCCAGAGGAGCCATACGGCAACTATTGCATCGCCGCGCGCATCGCCACGAACTCGGACGGCGCGGCAGGCACCGGAGGAGTCGGCAGCGGTGGTGCACCGAGCAGCAGCGGTGGTGCACCGAGCAGCAGCGGTGGTGCACCGAGCAGCAGCGGTGGTGCACCGAGCAGCAGCGGTGGTGCACCGAGCAGCAGCGGTGGTGCACCGAGCGGCGGCAGTGGTGCGCCGAGCAGCGGTGGTGCGCCGAGCAGCGGTGGAGCAGGCGCTGGAGTCGGCGGTGGCAGTGCGGGCGGTGGCGTGCTCGCGGGGAATGGCGGCACAGCTGGCAACGGCGGGAGCGCAGGCACCGATGGCGTCGCCGGAACGCTTGGCAGCGCAGGCAGTGTCAGCGGCGGCTCTGCGAATTTTGGGGGCGGCTCCGGCGATACGAGCCTTGGCGGTACGGCAGGCCTCGG
>Ga0247772_1000125_pt1 | contig 20071 bp, 17 predicted proteins | sample UWRJL151409C6_FD_179945 | JGI IMG/M metagenome (GOLD analysis project Ga0247772, IMG submission 179945) | Plant litter microbial communities from Arlington Agricultural Research Station in Wisconsin, United States - UWRJ-L151-409C-6 | ecosystem: Environmental > Terrestrial > Plant litter >...
GCGAGCACGAGAGACAGAAGCGCGACGCTCAGGCCGACTCCGCGAGGCGACGACACGTGAGAATCGACGGCACAGCCAGCCGAGTCGGATGAAGCGCGCGAAGCGTCACCCGCCGGCTCGCCGCCCGCGTCCGTCGTTGCCTCGCCTGCCGCCGAACTCCCTCCGGCGGATACCGGAGCGGTGCCTGCCGCGCCACTCACCACCGGCTTTCCTTTTCCGCTACCGCTCGTCCCGGCGTTGCTATCGATCATCGTCGAATCAGACGAATCGCTCGCTCCCGCGCTGCCAGCGTCGGCGAATGACAAGGTGCCACCAACGCCGAGGGACGCTTCGCTCCCGGCACTCCCGCCGAACCCTCCGGGCAGACCGGTCGCGCCGCCCGGGGTGTGGTTGACCGCGCCGCCCATCCCTGAACTGCCGCCAACCGCCGCCGGTGTACCGTAGATGTTCACGAGCACGCTGTCGTAATAGTCGTGGTCACGATTGACCTGGGTGACCATCAGGTAGCAGCCGACACACCAGACGTCCGGCACGAGCCAGTCATAGCTGTGCAATGTGGTCGGTAACTCGTGAACGATCGACGAGTAAACGCGCTCGTCGGCAGCGACGAGGTCGAGGTCGTAGCCGATGCCATCGTGCAGGATCGTATCTTCCCAGGTCACCTGAACGGTGCTGCCCACCGCGAGCGTCAGACCCGGTTTCGGTGTGTCGAGCGCGACATGGGCGAAGCTTGGAGTCGCGAGCGTGAAAGCGCACAGCGACGCAGCACCCAGCAGGCCCATGCCGCGCTTGCTAGGGCTGGGGGTGGTTTGGGAGCGCCGAGACATTCGCGGCGAGGCTGTCGCAGGTCGTGTTTCGGCTCGAAGTCGGCGTGAGTCACCGGTCAAGCGCTGGCCATCGCGGCTGCTTTCAGCCATAAGTTCGAGCACTTAGGGCTACTCCGGACGCGCAGGCGATTTGGCTCGGATTTTTCTCTAAGAAAGGGTCGGGGGCGGCGTTGTCCCTGTGAGGCGACACGAAATGAGGTTGGTCGACACGGAGCACGATGCCGAGCCGGAGTGGGTACTGGCCGCACTGCGCAAGCACGAGGGCGCGCTACTGCGTTACGCCGCTTCGCTAGTGGGCGAGACGCGCGCCCAAGACGTCGTGCAAGACGCCTTCTTGCGGCTATGCACTCAGCCTGCGGAGAGCGTGCAGGACCACCTCGCCGCCTGGTTGTTCACGGTCTGCCGCAACCGCGCTTTCGAGCTCCGCCGCGCAGACCGGCGTCTCTCCAAACTCGAGGAGAAGGATGACATGCGCGAATCACCGGAGAGCGGACCTGTCGCCAAACTGGAACGCGCGCAGGATCTGTCGCGCGTCGGTGCGGCCATGGCCGCCTTGCCCCGAAAACAACGCGAGGTGCTGCGACTCAAGGTCGAAGCGGGCTTGAGCTACAAAGACATCGCCGAGGTGATGAACCTGACGGTCGGCAACGTAGGCTTCATTCTGCACCAGGCCATCGCTCGAGTGCGTGAGACCATGAACGCACAGGACCGAATGCCGCGCAGCGAAGGGAGCGCGCCATGAGCATCGACGAAAAAGACCCCCGGTTGACCGCCTACGTGTTTGGCGAGCTCTCGAACGAAGACAAGGCGGCGCTGGAAGTCGAGTTGGCAGACGACGCAGCGGCGCGTGCACGGTTGAGCGAGATCCAGAGCACCTTGAGCGCACTCGAGGGCGAATTCACCGACTCGAAGCCCCCGCAGCTCGAAGCCGAGCGACGCCAAAAGGTTGCCCAGGTCCTGGGCGAGGGCAAGCGTAAGAAACGACGGCGTCTGCTCTGGGGCGGGTCAGCGCTGGTAGGGATGGCGGCTTCACTGCTACTGCTTTCGACGGCAGTCCTGCGCGAGCGCAAACCGGCAACGCAGTACTTCGAGAACCCCTACGCATCGCCGGTAGCAGTGGCGCCCGCTCCAACGACGGGCCCAGCTTACGAAATGTCGAAAAAGGCGCCGCAAGGCTTGCCCCCGCTGCCAGCGCCCCTGCGCCCTCCAGCAGACTTGAGCGGGCTTCGCCCTTCCGCGCCCCGTCGCTGGGGTATTTCACGCGACCTCGGTTATGGCTCCGCGGACACGCCGCCTCCAGTTGCTTACCGAGAACCACCCTCGGAGAACGCCCTCGGCGCGGCCCCGAGGGTGAATGCTGGCGAGTGGGACGACAACGCGAACTACCGCGAATTCATGCATTGGCTCGCCGGCGAGCCAGCACCGACCGCGCACCGGATCGACATCCGTGATCGTCGCTTCCTGGTGGTGCGCGATGCGGCCGGGCTCGGCGTACCCGGCTGCCGCGTGGAAATTGCGGACGACAATGACCGACAAACCGAGTTGGTGACGACCGCGACGGGCCGCGCCATCCTGTTCCCACACGCGGAAGGCCTGGCCGGGCGATCGCTCACGGCATCGACGGACTGTGCCGGGGGAGCCAGAAAACGCTTCTCCATTTCCGAACCAGACGGCATCGTCGATCTGCGTACTTCCGAACGCCGAACCCTGCCGACAGAGCAGCTCATCGACGTCGCGTTCATCTTGGATTCGACGGGATCGATGGCCGAAGAAATCGCGGCGGTGAAAACCACCATCCAAAAGGTAGCCAGCGGCCTACGCGCTTCGAACGTGCGGATCCGGATCGGCTTGGTGGAGTTCAAAGATCGCGGCGATCCGTTCGTAACTCGTATCTTTCCCATCTCCACCGACCTCGAACGCTTCTCGGCGCAGGTCGCGAGTGTGCAGGCGGATGGCGGTGGAGACACACCTGAATCGGGCAACGAGGCACTGCACGTCGGCATCAAACAACTGGCTTGGAGCGACGCCGCGCTAGCCAAGCTGGCTTTCCTAGTGGGGGATGCGCCCCCCCATCTCGATTATCCGCAAGACTACGATTATGCGCTCGAGGCTCGGGCGGCGGCCCACCGCGGAATTCAGGTGTACACGGTCGCCGCTTCGGGCATGGACACGCTCGGGCAAGTCGTTTGGCGGCAAGTCGCGCAGTACACCGGGGCGACGAACTTGTTCGTGCTCCGGGGGGGTGCAGGCCCTCAGTCCGCCGGCGCCGGAGATCCGAAGTCTAGCTGCGGTGGAACACAAACCGCATATACGAGCGGCAATCTGGACGAGCTGGTCTTGGCCAAGATCAAAGGCGCTATCCGCTCGCTCGAACGAGATCCGATGCTGATTCCCGGTCTGAACACGGACGAGAACGCGAAGCCCTGCGCCAATCGCGTTTCGATTGCGCAGTAGCGCGATCTTCGCAGCTCGCGCGCGCGGTGCCCTGCAGTTGCCTCGCGTGTGTCGTATCGAGACGACAGAATGCCGGCAGGATGCGACAGTTTCCGAGTTCTTTCGACGCAAATCAAGCTCGAAGGCCGCACCTCGCCGCAGCCGGGCTGCTGGCATATTCCATGCTCTATGCCAGCTCGTGCCGAAAACGAAGCGCGCAAAACGAACCTCGATCACTGCCACCAACCTGCCGGCCGTCAAGAAGCCGGGATCACTTCGCCCCCTGTCTTCACGCCCGCCCGTTTCGGCACGCGTCGACATCGTGGTTGCAGACCTCAAGCGCGACCCGCGTTGTAAGTAGCTGCGGGGAGCAGCGCGCGGCTTGGTGCTGCGCCGCGTCAGGTGTCAGGAAGGAGTGATCCCGCGCGAGCGTATGCCAGAGCGGGTACGATGCTGATTTTCGCGTACTGGGCGGGCTTGGGTGGCGTGATTTGCTCGCTCGGTTTGGCGCTGCTGGCGTGGGTCGGTGCGCCGTTCACTGGCTATGCTGCGCCCTACATCGTGCTGTTCATCAGCGTGTTTCTCACGTTCGCCCCTGCGGTAATGGCGCATCCGGCATGTACCCGTTCGGGCGGCAGGTTCAACGTCGAGCTCCGTGCGCTGGCCAACGCGGAAGGGTGGACAATTGCACTCGCGGCCGCGCAAATCCTTGCACTGTTTGCCGCGGCCTTTGCTTTCTCACCACGCGGAGACAACTTCACCATCGACCACGCTTCGCTGCTGGGCCGCGTGGACCGACAGCTGACGCTGAGTTTGTTTTTCGGAGTGTTCCACGCTTTTGCACTGTGCACAGCTAGCTCCGGCTTGCGCTGGGGGCAGTACTTCGCACCGTCCCTCCCTTCGTGGTTTGCGCGTTTGCTGAGTCCGCCCCTCGCCGCTCCGGGCGGGCTGCCGGGCGCGCCATTCAGCTATCGAACCGCAAGCATGAGCTGGCTCTTCATCGCGCTCGAAGCTGCCGGCGCAGTCGCGGCAATCGCCATCAGCGGCAGCGAGCTCCGAGAGACCCTGCCGTTGCCACATGCAAACCTTCTGGTATTGGCGCTGCTCGCGGTCCCGTGCTGGCACATTTTTCTCAAGGTTTGCAGCACGATCACCTTTCAGATGGAAGCTGGCTGTCTACTGACTCGACATTTCCCATTCACCTTCCGCAACCGCCGCATCCCCGTGCTCGGCGTCCGCGGCATCCAAGTGAACGCGGAGCTCGACGACAAAGGCAACGTGACTCACTACTCACTATTGCTGATCCGCGATCATTCCAGAGCCGATCGCCTCGTGGAAAAGCTTTCCTCCGCCGAGCACGCCCGTGTCCTCGCAGCGCGAATCGACGGCTTGATTCGGCTCGGAACGGCAGGCACTCTCGGCTGAGCTCGGATCGCGCGTAGGAAACTCGATGAACAAAATCAACAAGCGGACAATGCTGGCCGCAAGCGTCGCGCTCGGCGGCACGGCGCTGACTGGTTGCGGTGGGGCGAGTGCAGCGAGTTCGGCCAAGGCGCCACCCTCCGGCATGAAAACGGGATTCGTGCGCCGCGATGGCATGCGGCTCATGCTCGACGGCAAACCCTACCGCTTCGCGGGCGCCAACATTTGGTACGGCGCTTATCTCGGCGCTGACGCGGTGTATGGGGACCGCGCGCGACTCGGGCGTGAGCTGGATCGGCTGAACGCGCTCGGCGTCGGCAATCTACGCATCTTGGCCTCCGCCGAAGAAGGCCCGCTCAAAAGCTCCATCAAACCGGGCTTTCGGAGCAAGGACAGCTGGAACGAGCCCTTGCTGCAGGGCCTCGACTATTGCCTCGCTGAAGTCGAAAAGCGCGGCATGAAGGCGGTCCTTTACCTGAGCAACTTTTGGGAGTGGTCAGGAGGCTTCGGAAGCTACCTCTGGTACGCGACCGGTCAGTACATGGACATGGGCGATCCACGGCATCCGTGGCCGGCATTCCCCGACTACAACGCCGCTTTCTATCGTTCGCCGGCCGCGGTCGCGATGTTCCATGATCACGTTCGAAGACTCGTGGGGCGCACCAATCGCGTCACCGGCGTCGCCTACGCCGACGACCCGACGATCATGGCCTGGCAGCTGTGCAACGAGCCGCGCCCAGGCGTGACCGAGGCCGTCGTCAGCGCGACCTTGCCAGCCTACTATGAGTGGATCAACGGCAGCGCGCGCCTGATCCGATCACTCGATGCGAATCATCTCGTATCGCTCGGCCACGAAGGAACCATCGCCGCTGGCGATGGCGATGACCGGCAAGCTCGCGTCGCCGAGGCGCACTCACAGATCGACTATGTCACGGCCCACATCTGGCCGCTCAATTGGGGTTGGGTAAACGGAAAAGACCTGTCCGGAACTTGGGCCAGCGGCTCGGCGAAGATCGCCGAGTATCTGCAAACGCACGAACGAATCGCCAAAGCCCTGAACAAGCCGTTGGTCTTCGAAGAATTTGGCTTCCCCCGTGACGGGGAGCTGTATGAGCCGAGCGCCACCACGACCTTCCGGCAACGCTATTACCGCATGATCTACGACGCCGTGGAGTCGAGCATCCAGAGCGGCGGACCGATCTGCGGCTCGAATTTCTGGGCCTGGAACGGCGAAGCGCGCGCCGAACACGCAGACCATCGCTTCCTCGAGGGCGACCGCAAATACATGGGCGACCCGCCACACGAGCCGCAAGGCTGGTACGGCAACTTCGACAGCGATCAGCCAATGCTCGACCTGATCCGCAGCCACGCCAAAAATGTAAGCACCTGAGCCAAGAGTGAGAGGGCGTTCGCGATCCGGCAGCGCACCTCAAAGTTCACCGAGTGCCCGTGTCAGCGCGACCGAACACGTGGGCCGTCGCAAGCGAACCATGCCCTTGCATCTTGAAAATCGGGTTCGAATTCGAACCCTGTTTTCAAGATACCAATGAGCTTTGTAAGCAGACGATTTTCAGGTTCGAAGGACCCTGACGCCGGGGAAATATCGACGCAGGCGCTCTAGATCTTCGAGATCGCTCGAATACACAACATCCCCGCGGGACGCGGCTGAAGCCATGACGATCGCATCGACGAGGGTCGCCCCCTTGATAGCGGCCCGCGCTTCGCCGGCGCGCTTGGCCACGGCCTCAGTCAGCGGTTCGACGTCGACGCTGTCGAGGATATTGTCCCGCAAATCCGTGCGACCGCGCCACCATTCGCCCACGACGTCCGCGGGGACCGTGATCGGCTGGTCTTTCGCCAGGGCGTGCTCGACGATGGCTTTCATGCGCTGCCGGCGATGTTCGAGCGCGATCAGGGCGCCAGTGTCGAACGTGATGCCCGTCACGCAGCCCTCGTGCGCCGCGTTTTCTTCGGCTCATAGCGAGGACCACCCGCCTGTTCCGCGTCGATCGCAGCGGAATCGTCCGCGGTCAGGGTTGGCCCGCCGAGGGCGAGGATCAAGCGCTGGCGCGCCTCTCGCTGGCGCAGCCACTTGGCGGCTTCGCTGAAAGCCGCCGACAGGTTGCCGCCATAAGACTCTTTAGCCCGCCGCTTCAGAACCGCGACGTCCTCGCGCTTCAATGAGACGCTGACTTTGATGGTCTTGCCTGCTCGCTTCTGAGCCATTGTCCGACAATGGTAGTCCAACGCGGTGCGCGGGCAAACAGGCATGGATGGAGGCGGCCGTGGCCCACCTCAAAACGCCCACCCCCGCGTCACCTCCTCGGTTGCGAAGATGCACGAGCTCGAGCCCGAGATACTGAACGCGCCGGGGTTCGCGGTTAGACGTCAGGGTTCGCGGTCGAAGGTTTGCCAGGTGCCGTCGATGCGGCGTTGGTGCGGAAGGAAGCGCGCCTTGTATTTCATGCGCTCGGACTCCGAGATGTACAGGCCGAGGTACAGGTAGCGTAGACCCCAAGTCTTACAGAGTTCGATCTGCTTGAGCACCGAGAACGTGCCGATGCCGAGCTTCTCGTAGCTCGGATCGTAATAGCAGTAGACAGCGGAGAGCGCTTCGTCGCTGCGATCGACGAGCGCGACGCCAATCAGCTGTCCGTCGAATAGGTAGCGTAGCTCGAAGGTCTCGCAGCAGCTGACGACGAGGAACTCGCGGTAGCCTTCGAGATCGATCCCGTCACGATCGCTGGCGAGCCCGCGCAGCTCCTTGTGTCGGTTGTACAGCTCGACACGACGCGCGTCGGCGATCGGGTCGGCGACTTCGACGGTGAGGCGCGCGTTGCCGCGTTCGAGCGCGCGACGCTGTGAGCGATTGGGCACGAATTGACCAACCTCGATTCGAATCGGTTCGCACGCGCGGCAGCCGGGACAAGACGTACGGTACAGGAATATCCCTTGCCGGCGATCGCCCGTATCCAAGCGCTGTTCGAGCTCGGCGCGTTGCAGCAGGCGGGCCGGAATGCGCAGCGGCATGCGCGCGATGCGCTCGGGCAAGTACGGACACGGCTGCAAGCGGTCGTACACGATCAGCTCGGGCGGGTCGCCGGGCAAGACTCGGTCGTGCGGCAGCAGGCGCGGCTTGGTCATCGATCGAGCACGAAGGGTTCGGGGAAAATTTCGGCGAAGCCGAGCACGCGCTGCTGCCTCGGGTTGGCCACCACCAAACGCGCGTCGCGTTGGAACTCCGAGATCACTTGCCGGCACAGGCCGCAGGGCATGGCCAGCGTGTCGGCGTCGGTGAACACCGCGATCTCCGTGATCGCACGCTGGCCCGCCGCGACCATGGCCAAGATCGCCGAACGCTCGGCGCAGATCGTCGCGCCGTAGCTCGCGTTCTCGACGTTGCAGCCGACGAAGATTTCGCCGTTCTCGGCGCGCAGCGCGGCGCCCACCAGGAACCGGGAATAGGGCGCGTAGGCTCGCTCTCGCACGGCGCGCGCGCGCGATACGAGCTCGGCTAGCTCCGGGGTCAGCTCTGCCTTGGCTTCGTTCACGCGGCGTCCGTTCCTGCGGAAATGACCCAACGAGTCAGCACGGCCGTGAATGCGTCGCGCGAGCGGCGCGCGGTCGCTTCGACCTCACTGTGGTCGAGCAGTTGCGCCGACAATCCAGCCGCCAAATTGGTGATGCAGCTGATCGCGCCGACGCGCACCCCAAGCTGACGGAGCGCGATCACTTCGGGCACCGTGCTCATACCGACGGCATCGGCGCCGAGCGTGCGTAGCATGCGGATCTCCGCCGGCGTCTCGTAGCTCGGCCCGAGCATGGCGGCGTACACGCCTTCACGCAGTGTGACATCGGCGTGACGCGCGGCTTCACGCGCCAACGTTTGCAGGCGCAGATCGTAGGCTTGGCTCATGTCCGGAAAGCGCGGCCCCGCGCCGAAGTTCGGACCACAGAGCGGGTTGTCACCCATCAAGTTCAGATGATCGGTGATCAGCATCAGATCACCGGCTGCGAAGCTGCCGTGAATGCCGCCCGCCGCGTTGGTCAAGAGCACGACGCTACAGCCGAGTTCGGCGAGCAAGCGAACTCCGAACACCGAACGCGCATGGCTGTTGCCTTCGTAGACGTGCGCGCGACCTTGCAAGCACGCAACGTCCACCGAGCCGAGCGAACCCGTGCACAGATTGCCAGCATGACCTACGACGCTCGAACGCGGCATGTCCGGGATCTCGGCGTATGGCATGCGTAGGCCCGAGCTCAGTTGATCGGCGAAGGCACCGAGCCCCGAACCGAGCACCACGCCGACCCGTGGACGAGCGGAAATGCGCTCGGCGACAAACGCAGCGGCGAGTCGCACGCGCTGAAGTTCGCCGTCGGGCATCGCCATATCCTAGCCTGGGTTCGGCCCGGGCGGCCCGCAGCTGGCGATTTGTCGATAAAATAGGCTAGAAACCGGGCAACGAGTGGGCGGCTGGACGACTTCGAGGCTTCAAGCTAGGTTCCGCGCCCCCGCCGGTCCGTTGTGGATGGCGTTTGGCATCCTCCTCCTCGTTTCCCGGCGCGCGCGCAAGAAGAAATCAATGGCCACCAAGTTTGCTCAATTCCTCCAGGACAACAAGATCGACCCGCGCCGCATCGTCGTCGCTTCGCAAGAGCTCGAGCGGCTGCGCCCCGAGGATCGCAAGGTGAAGCACCAAAAGCGCGCCGCCAAGAAAGCTGGCACCAAGCCGGCCGAGGGCGAGAAGCCGGCCAAGCCGCGCTCTGGTCGTGCGGTGACCCCGCGCCTGATCGAGTCGGTGACGGTAGGCAAGCCGGTCTCCGGTCCCGCGAAGACCCGCTTGTTGCGCGCTCTGAATCACGTGCTGACGACCAAGAAGAAGACGGCCGTCGAGCTCAAAGCCGTATTCTGAGCCGAGAACCCCTGCGCAGATGTAGGGGTGAGTCGTCGGTAGTACCCGGAGTCGTCTTTTGCAGACGACTCCGCGTGCTGAAGATTGAAACAATCTGGGGTGTGGCGCATCTGACTAGTTCGTGGTCGCCACTCCCCACATCGGTCGCGTTTCCTGGTCGGAACCCGCAACTGACGACCGGCAAGTCAGCCCGGTAGCGGTTAAGCTACGCGCTGTGACTGACCTCACGGACTTGGTCGAGCGCTGCAAAGCCGGCGACAACTTGGCGTTCCGCGAAGTCTTCCGAAATCACCGCGCGGATGTCGCACGCCTCGTGCTGCGCATGACGGGCCGCCCCGGCGACCTCGAAGACTTGGTGCAGGATGTGTTCTTGCAGGTCTACCGCAGCATCAAAGATTTCCGCGGCCAATCGCGATTCTCGACCTGGCTCTACCGCCTCACGGTGAACGTAGTGCTGATGCAGCGCCGCGCGGCACGCAGCCGCCCCGTGCTGCAACCCGCAGCGGACGACAGCTTTGGCGCGGACGCACGTGATTTGCCGGACGATCAGCTGGCGCGCGCGCGACGCGTGGCCGCCTTTTACCGGCTGCTCGATCGCATGAGCGACAAGAAGCGCGCGGTGTTCGTGCTGCACGAGCTCGAAGGGCTGTCGCCGAGCGAGGTCGCCAAGGTAGTCAGCGCGCCGGTGCTCACCGTACGCACGCGGCTATTTTACGCGCGCCGCGAGCTACTCGAGATGTTGCGGGACGAGCCCGCGCTGGAATTCGTCGCGCGCGAGTTGCGCGACGAACAGACACAGAGCGCCGAGTCGCTCACTGAAAGAGAGTCGACGTGAGCTTGGAACGACGCCCCGAAGAGCGGAAACTCGACCGCTTGATTTTGGAGCTGCGCGAGCAAGGCACTCCGCAGCTGGATTGGGATCGCGTGGAAGCGCGCCTGCTGCGCGAGCCGCCGCCGGAATCGCCGGGCCTGGCCCGCTCGTTCTTGAATCGACTGCGCTTGCCGGCCGCGGGTCTCGTCGCCGTCGCAGCGGTGGTCGCGATCGTCCTCGCTCGCAAACCCGAATCGCGGCCGGCCAAGCCGGTCGCCAAGCTGAGCACTCAGGTGCTCAACGGCGACCAGCTCGCGCTCGGTACCCGGCTGACCGCCGGCAATCAGCCGCTCTCGGTCGAACATCTGGGTCGCGCGCGCTGGACGCTCGAGCCACACGCAACGGCGCTGGTGACTGATGCCGGTGAATTCTTGACCGTGAAATTGGAGAGCGGCGCACTCTCGGCCGCAGTCGTCCCCAATCCGAAACCAGAAACGTTCGCGGTCGAAGTCGACGGCACGCGCGTAGCGGTGCACGGCACAGCGTTCCGCGTCGAGCGAGTCGGCGAGCGTGTGCAGGTCGATGTGAGCGAGGGCACGGTCGCGGTCGAAGCCAGCGGCACGCATTCGGCGCCGGCGTTCTTGTTGCGCCGTGATTCGCGCGGCAACTTCGCGCTCGACGGCCGCACCGGCAGCGTCGAAGGCAACGCTTCAGCAGTGGTGGCTGATGGCGGCGGTCAATCGCATCGCACCGTGGCCAAGCTGGCACCCGTCGCCCATCCTCACGCTTCCGCGCCTGGGATTCAGCCCGCGAGGCCAGAGGTTCCCACAGAGCCAGCCGCGCCGGCACTGCCCGTTCAGCCGTCGATTTCCGATATCGAAAGCGGCGTCAGCTCGGCGTTGGAACTGATGAATCGTTGCTTCCGCGACCAAACTCGCTCCACTGGCAACCGCGTCAGCGCTAGCACTGGCCTCACCCTGAGCGTGGCCGGCGATGGCACGATCCAAAGCGTGACCTTCGCCCCTCCGCTCGCTCCCGCCGTCGAAGATTGCGCAGTCAGTGGCTTGCGCGCCCTCACCTTCACACGCTCCGTGGAAGGCGTCACGTTCACGCGCCTCCTCGAGCTTCAGCGCTGAGCAACGCTCACAGCGGGTCTTCTAGGCCGATGCTGCGCTCGCTGCCTCAGCGTGCACACGGGCGTTCTTGGCACGTGCTATTGCAGTTGCCCGATTCGCAACTCGAAGACTGACTACAGTTCGCCCCGGTCTTCAACAGTGGCTGGCAGCTGCCGTGTCCGGCGAGCGTTCCGGGTTGGCAAAAGAGCCCGCTGTTGCAAGTTCGTTGGAAATCGCCGTTGAAACAGGCCGCGCCCAGCGTGCCATCACCGCTGGCTTCGCAGCTGCCTTGGTCGCCGCTACAGCGCAGACCGAGGCGCGGATCGCAAAGACGAAAGGCTGCATCGTCGCAGGCATCACCGGCCTGCCTCAACCGCGTCACCGAACGACAGGCACCGATCGAGGTGTCACACAGGCCTTCGCTGCACGCATCGTCATTGTCTGTGCAAGCTCCGTTGGCGAGGATCGGCGGCTGGCACGTACCCAGAGTCGCCATCGCGGCTTGGCCCGCAACCGGGCTGCACCAAAGCGTATCGACGCACAAGGAGAGCTTTTCCGCGCCAGAAAGGCGACGCGTGCAAGGCTCACCGAGCGCTGCTTTCGGCGCTACGGGCAAGGTGCGGCACCCGGCCCCCGAAGCCAAGTCCCGATCACAGAACGTGTAGCCGTCGCCCTGAGTGCATTCGCCATCGCTTGCGCAACTTTCCCCGGCCGCTTTGCGTGCTTTGCAAATTCCCGGACAGCTCGAAGCGTTGTCACAGAACGCGTCACCCGCACAGTCTTCTGCGCGCTGGCAAGGTGAGCCTGGGCTGACCTTGCCTTCGAACATATCGCGGCAACTACCGCGCGACAACGAATCCGTGCCATTGCAGGAAGCAAGCTCGTCCAAACACGCTTGCGCTTTGCTGGGTACGATCTGGATGGCACCTTGCTTCAGCTGCGCGCTCAAATCGCGAATCGAGAAAGACTTCGCGTTCAGATCTGCCAGCAGCGCCTCGCACGCCGCAGGTGTCTCCAAGAGCAAGCGGGAACCCATGAAGTCGTCGTTCCCCTCCCAGCACCGAAACAAGCGGGCGCAGTAACCGCGCCCCTCACCCGCCAAAATGCTCTCGAGATCCACGACCGAACTGGCCGTCGTCTCCGCGCTCCCGGCGCTGCCAGCGCTCCCGACGCTGCCAGCGCTCCCAATCCCCGAGCTGCTCGGAGTGGGGTCATCCGATCCGTGACACGCCCCAACGAGCGCCGAGACGATCACCGATACGCACGATGCCCGAAACCAAACCCGCCTCGGTGTATCCCAGTCCATCGCAGCGAGTGTGCGGGAGCGGGGCCATCATTGCAATGCCAGTGGGCAATCGAGCTCGCTCATGACCGAGAATCGGCCGCTCGCAGGAGCATCAAAACATGAGTGTACCGGAGCCCAGCGTGAAGCTCACTCCGCTACCGAAGCGCGAACGAACGCCCGCGATGCTGGCGAGCGCACTCGTCGTCAGCGAGAGGCGCGCGGCGGGGTCGGTGGTGATCGACGCGGAATCGAGCTGAGTGAGGATCGCGCTGAGCGTGCTCTGCTCGGCAGTGTGCAGCGGCGGGCCATCGGGGCTTGCCAACACACGCAGGGCGTCCGCCACCTCTTTGCGGCCGAGCTTGATCAAGGTCTTTTGCAGATCGCTGCGAAAATCCCAGTAACTGCTGTTGAAGCGCTTCGCCGCTTGCAGGCGCTGCGTGGCCAGATGCAAATTGAAGAAGGTGTTGAGCACGCGCAGGAACGCGGCGATCTCGACCAGCGAGTTTCCGGGCAGGGTGATCGGCGTTCCAAACTGTTGGATCAGCTTCTTGCCCGCGGGCGATGTATTGAACGCAGCGCTCGAATAGAACGCGACCGCTCCGACCAGGCCGATTGACGCACCTTCGGAGCCCAGGTTGTTGTGGTGATAGAAGGGGCCGGTGTCCGCGGCCTCGATCAGCGACGCTACGTTGAATGAACCGTCCCCAAACCCGTTCAACGTCGGATCGTCACCGACGCCGGAAGCGTTGACGCTGAGCGCTACGTTCGGTGCCGTGAGTGCCTGACCGCCGAAGCCGCCGTCGCGAACGATCACCCCGTTGAGCGTAGGACGCGCTGGGAGTTCGGCGGCAAAGCGCTCGAAATTTCCAAAAAAGTTCGAGTTTTTGCCGGTCGCCTTGGCGTTCGCGCCAGCGTTGCCGTGGCACTCGTTGCAGCGGCCGATCTGCGGGTCCAAAAAGTCGAGCCGCCCCTGCTCTGCGAACGAATCGGTCAGGCGCACCGCACTCAAGTTCAGTTCATTGCTTCGACCAACCGACCTCTGGAAGTCCGACAATCGATCGAGCTCGCTGGGCGTGGCCAAGCGAAACGACGTGCCCGGCGTGCGGCCGAGATCCTTGGTGAAGTGCTGAGCGATGGCGCCGTTGGCGAAGTCCCGGAGCGCGCCGCCCGTCACGCCGTCGCCCGACCAGCCCGTGCGCTCGCTGAACGTCGAGCTCGTGCCGTCCGTGGTGTCACGGACGGTGCTGGTGGCAAGCGCGAAAATGTGCGGCACGCTGCGCAAGACGAACTTGTGAGCCAGGTCGTTGAAGCCGTCCACGTTTTCACGCACGAGCGCCAGGTTGTCGAGCTCGGGCGTCTCTAGTTCGGCGAGCGCAAAGTTCGGATTTTTGTGCACGAACAGCGGATCGCTGGCGGGCAACGCCTGCACGAAACTATGATCGATGGTGTAGTCATTCCCGACCGGATGGCACGAGCCACAAGTGCGGCCGTTACCGCCGAAAGTCTCGTCGAAGAAGAGGCGCGCCCCGACGCATACGTTGAGCGAAACGAGCCCATCCCAAACCCGGGGATCGCCGTTGCACACGCTTTCGGGGCTGGGTTGCACGAGCGCGCTTTCTTGGGTGACCACGAAATCCGCGTCGGAGTCGCCCGTGTTGCCGCTGCAGGCAGGTAACGCGCCGATTGCCAGCAACGCGCTCCCCGCCCTTACAAGGAACCGAGACGTGGGTTCGCCCATTCGACCTGGAGCCCGAGCACGGAAAAGCGATGACATTCGTTGACATTCTCCTGAAGGAAAGCGCGAGCTAGGTACACGGCCGCCTTCGGTCGTGCCCAGCTTCACTTGAGCAATCGAGCTAATCGAACTAGGTGAGCGGCCATCGACTCGAAAGCGACTCACGAGCACAGTTAGAGCTACGCGGCTCCGATTCCTTCACTCGCGGGGAGTCTTTTTTTCTCACGCGGCGCCAGCAACGATCAGTCTCTTTACTCTGGCGGGTTACACAACGCGGCCGCTAGTGATTGACCGCAACTGGCTGGCACCAATGCTGGCGGCGTAGCCTTTGGGCTCCCATTGCGGATGCGACGTCTATGACGCCGAAGGCTGGGTGCGGCCGCGCTGCTTTCGGTGACCATCAACAACCCCTCACCAACGCGGGGCTCGCCAACGCTCAGGGCGTGCTGCGCGCGAATCCTGCGCTGACTCATGCGCACTCGACGCCTCTTGCGGAGCGGGGTGACGTCTTGTACGTTGGACAGCGACCTCGCGCCACTCGGAGAGACCAGCTGTGGCTAGCAATTCGCCCGCTAAAAGCCGCAATTGCGGCGCGCCCGCTCAGCGCATGCACTTCGCTCGGATCAATGTGGTGGGCGCATCGGGTAGCGGCAAGTCGACGTTTGCGAAGCGGCTTGCCGCGAGGCTCGATCAGCCGTTGATTGAAATGGACGCGCTGTTTTGGCAGCCCAATTGGGCCGAGCCGCCCGACGAAGAGTTCTTCGCGCGTTTGCGCTCGGCTCTCGCGCAGCCGCGCTGGGTGCTCGACGGAAACTACGATCGAACAGTGCCCATCAAATGGCAGGACGTGACGGCGGTCGTCTGGTTGGACTATTCGCTGCCCCGGACCCTCCTGCAAGGCGTCAAACGCGCGCTGATTCGAGCCTGGACCAGGGCAGAGCTGTGGCCCGGCACCGGCAACCGCGAGTCGTTCCGCCTCACGTTTTTCAGCAGGAAGTCAGTGCTGCTGTGGTCGCTGCGCAGCCACGGCCGATTGCGCAAGCGCTATGGCGCACGCATGATGGATCCCGCCTACGCACACATCGCGTTCATTCGCTTGCGGAGCCCGGCTGACGCGCGGGCTTTCCTGCGCAGCGCGGCGGAGTGGCCGTGAGCTGCTGATGGGCGAGCTAGCCGACATGATAGTTTTCGTATAGCCGGAGCGTGTTGCGCAGCCCCATTGCCACGGTCATTGGACCCACTCGGGGAATGAAGACGCTGGCCTTCGTCTCGATGTCGTCGGCGAAGTTCTTGAGCGTAGAGAAGTTGACGCATACCGCGCCGGGGCGAATTTCAGCGGCGGAGACCAAAGGGAACGCGCGGCTGGGGACACCCGTGATGACGATGTCGGCGGCTGCGAGCGCTTCCGCGCGCGAAACGCTCGTTGCGTGCTGGTGTGCGCCTCGGAACAGCAGTGGGCCTTCGATATCGAACGAGTACACTTCGGCGCCGTCGTTGGCGAGCATGCTGGCGAGCGGCCGCCCGACCACTTCACTGCGGTTGAACACAACAATGCGCTTGCCCGCGAGCGGCCCCGCGCCGTCAGCGCGGCCCGCCATGCAACCCGCCGCATCGAGCAGCTTGACGACGGACAGGGAAGTGCAGGGCAGAATTGCCTTCTGGGTCTGGGCAGCATCCACGAAGCGCTCATTTCGGTAGAGCTTGCGCGCCCAATAGGAATTGAGCCCCTCGATGTCCTTTCGACGGTCTACGAGGTCTTGAATGAAGCGGTCGCGCTCGATCGCAAAGATCGGATAGTAGACGATGATGCCGTGTACGGCGGGATCGCTATTCGCTTGTTGAATGGCGTCTTCCACCTCGAGCCGGTCGACCTCGCGAAGGTCGAAGCGGATCCCCAGATCTTCGCAGCCGATACGCGTGTAGTCGGCATAGGTGCGCGAAGGCGCCGCCTCCGTGGCGAGGAAACCCACTAGGGTGAGCGGCTCTGGCAGTTGCGCGACTTGCTGGCGCAGCTGGTCGCGAAATTGCCGCGCTACGGCGCTGGCATCGATACGTCGTGCGGTCATGCTGCGCGGAGGATAGCGCAACTCTTTGCGAAGGGGCGCGGCTCTAGCGAACGAACTTGGCGAGCAGCCGCAAGTAGTAGGTTTGGTAGCCGTTCGAGTTCTCGGTCACCGCCCAAGAGTTGACCGGCCAACTGTCGTTGAAGTTGGCGTAGCTCTTCTGTGCGGGTTGCCCGTACGGAGGAGAGGGGCGTACAGCCGGACAGAGAGCATTGCCCGGGCACTGTGCGTCCCAGTCGTAACTGGGGTTGGGGCCGCCCACGAGAAAGCCGGGCGGTGGACCATACGTCGACACGCCGACTTCATCCCATTTGGCGCTCTTGTCCGCGAACCAAGAGTGGAAAAAGCTGGTGACCGATTTGTGCGCGCCGCTTTTGCCCATGTTGCTCAGATAGACGAGCCCAAGCGGATTGACGCCGTGAAAGTAGTGCACATAGCGCTCCGCGGCACGCCGCGCGTCGGCGTTCTTCGCGCTGTCGAGATTGAACGAGATCACGTCGTGCAACAAGCAACCGGTGCGCGCCTTGTGAGCATTGGAGCCCCAAGTGTAGTCGGCCACGTACGCCAAATACGGATCCGGATCGCGCGTCAGCGTGCCCAGGTTGTCACCGCCGCCGATGCTGCTCGTGAACGCGCTGGTGATCGCCGCCTTGATCGTCGGATCGGCCTCAGGCAAGGCCGCGTAGTCCAGGTAGTACTCGGTGAACTGCAGCTCCCAGGCGGCGTTGTAGCCTGTCAACACGCCAAGGCCGGCACTGGCATAGTTCGCGTCGAAGAACGCCTTGTAGCTGAGTGCCCCGTCCGTATCGGCGCGCAGCATTGCCACGGCGAATCCCAGCTTGTACAGCCCTACCTCCTTCGCGACCGCCTGCTGTTCGCCCGCTGCCACCTTGCCGGTGTTGGCAAATTCTACGTTCGGGTTGGCCTCGGCCCAGGACCAGGCCTTCTTGGCGCGCGCCAGCAGGTCCGCGGAAAATGCCGCGTCGGTGCTACGAAACATGCGCGCCGACCACGCGAAGGCAATGCCGGCCCGGATCGTCGCGTTGGTAGTCTCTGGACCGTACACACTCGGCCCCGCCGATGCGGAAGGCGGGCTGCTGCTGGCGACGCCCAATACCGAAATGCAACCGCCGCTTTCGGATTGCGTGCGTGCGAGCTGCTGAAGCCCGAAGCGCACCTCGTCGAGCACGTCACTCTGCCCGTTGCCAGACTCGGGTAGACCGAAGTCGTCTCCGAACACGCTCGGTGACTCCTCGTACATGCGCAGGAGCGTGACGATGTAGTCCCCGGACCACGCGGTGTAGCGATTGTAGTCGCCCGCGTCGTACCAACCGCCAGACAGGTCTCGTTCCGTCGTCGCGTCGTCGGTCTTGCCGTACAAGCGCGCGTTCTTGTCTTGCCCGGCGCCGATGTGACTGGCCGTGTCAGCCCAACCCTCTCCCGCAAATTCAGCCGTTTTCGCGAACGCGGCGCGTTGATAAAAGAACGTGCGAAAGCCGTGGCGGAGCGCCTGACGATACACATCCTCCGCAATGCGAAACAGATCTGACCGCTGCGCGCCGCTCGAGTCGAGCACGTAGTACACGCCCGGAGTTTTGACGGACGAGAAGTCGACCCGCCACGCGCGATCGCCGCTCTTGTCGTCAACCGCCCCGGCGTTCCAAGCCACCGGTGCGACCTCGGCGACGACCGCCTTGCTGACCGCATTGATCACCTGATACGTCGCGCCCGGCGTGTAGCTCTTACCAGCATCCGCGTCGGCACCCTTGTCCGGATCGCGCAGCACCGCGATCTTCTCCGAGTCGGGCAAATACCCGAACTGATCGACTACGATGAAATCGCTCACTGGCTCCGTGGGCTGCGGCACTTCACTCTCCATGGGCACGCCGGAGCCCACGCTCGCGCCGCCCAACCCGGCCCCCGCAGCGCCACCCTGCACCGCGCCGCCGCCCGCAGCCGCGCTCGCTCCGCCGCTCCCGCCGAGCGCGCCACTGCTACCAGAGGCCGCCGAGGCGCCCGCTGCCGAGCCGTTAGCAGACGAGCCGGAATCGCACGCTGCCACGCCACACACGGCGATGGACAGCGTCAGGGTCGAGACAGAACGCCAGGTAGCGGAGAAGGACGAAAGATAGGCCACGTGACTGATTAGCCCGGCCCCTCCCCGTCGCAAGCAGAAATCCAGCGCCCCACCCTCGAAACACAGGCCCTCCCGCACACAATGTCGGAGAGTTAAGCAGCTTTCCTTGCTTCGATTGCCACGCGACGCCCGCGCTTATCCAAACGACCTAAGTGATCGCCGGCTCAAGGTTGATCGGCTTCGCACTCGGGGCGCGAGCGAAGCGCGCTGACCGCGTTCAGGAGCTCGGCTTCGCTGGTCAATGTCAGCTGCGGATAATTGTGGACCAGCCAATTTGCGGCCCGCGGAGCGCCTTCGAAGTACTGCATGGCGAAGCGTGGCCGTGCCAAAAACGCGAGGGCCGACATGATCGGCCGTACGATCCAAGCGGCGCCACCTTCGAGGGCGGCCGCGTAAACCGAGAGGCGCCCTCGCGGGTCTTCCAACATCGCGACCAGCTTCTTGCGCGCTTGGCGATCGGGGGGCTCGGTGCTGGCCTCGACGACCGCGAAAAATGCCGCGCCTGCTCCGCAAATCTCAGCCGCACGTAGCAATTGCTGCTCGACGACCTGGAGCGCTTCCAGCGTGGCCGCGCCGGGCCAAACCGCGATCAGCACGCAGCCGACCAGACCCACGTTCACGGCCGGGTGCCGCGCGAGCACGCGAAACTCGCTGGCGCGGCGCACTCGAGTGTCGGGCTGAGCCGGTGGCGTTGCGGGCGTGCGAGAGCGAGGAGTCTGCGTGTAGTCCGCGCTGATCAGCGCGGACAAGCGCCGCAACGCGGCTTCAAGCCGCTTGCGCACGGTCTTGCGGTCGGCTTCGATCAGCTCGGCCACGTTGACGAGCGGCAGATCGCCGACCTCGTGCAGCGCGACCAAATCTCGTGAGTACTCGTCGAGCTGGGTGAGCGCGTGGTGCAGTCGCCGCTGCTGCTCCTGGAGTTCGAACGCAGTATCGGTGCCGCTGGCTTCGTCGGCGATCGCCATCGGTTCGCCGAATGCAACCTCGCGGCGGCGGTGTGCGCGCCGCCGATCGCTGGCCGCCACGCGCCGACAAACTTCGCGCAGCCACGGGTCGAACGGGCGAATCTGCGCCAAGAGTTCACGCTTGGCGTGCAGTACCAGGAACACCTCTTGAGCCAAGTCATCGACATCGTGGCCCCGCGCTCCGAAGCTCTGCAGATGCCGTCGGATGGCCGTCGTGTGCGCCTTGTACAGCTCCGCTAGAAAGTAGCCCCCTCGGCTGTCCCTTTCCGACCGCTGGCTCCGAATCGGGCGCGAGATTTCCTGCTCCACCGCTTGGCGGTGACACGGGCCGGTACCTGTTGCAATCGCGGTCGATTTTTTCCCCA
>Ga0247772_1000128_pt1 | contig 18145 bp, 15 predicted proteins | sample UWRJL151409C6_FD_179945 | JGI IMG/M metagenome (GOLD analysis project Ga0247772, IMG submission 179945) | Plant litter microbial communities from Arlington Agricultural Research Station in Wisconsin, United States - UWRJ-L151-409C-6 | ecosystem: Environmental > Terrestrial > Plant litter >...
GCTCGGGGCCGGCTTCGCTGCGGCCCGTGAGCGCGCGCCAGGCGGCACGCGCTGCGGCTTGCCGCGGGTCGTTCGGTTCGATGATGTTTTCTTCGAGCGAACGCGGTGGCGATAGCGCGCCTGCGCGGGCTTCTTCGCTCACCAAGCTGACCGCGAGCGCCGCCTCTTTGGGGGTCACGCCCGGGTCACCTTCGGGCAAGCTCACATCCACCCGCAGGCAAGCGCCGCGTGGGCGAGCCTGAAACGCCACGCGCTCCAGGCTAAACCCCGGCAGAAAAGTGCGCAGCCGCGCCGCGAGTGGTGCGCGGCTCGCGGTCAAAGTGCGCAGCGAGGCGAGCGCGGCGTCGGCATCTGGCATGCGCAGGGCGATCGACAGGCGTCGCGCGCCCTCCGCGCTGTCGGCGTCAGCGACGTCGTTCGCGGGCCAAGGATCTTCTGGCGCGTCGCCACTCGGCCAGCTCGGCACGTCTTCGAGAGCATCGGCGGCGGCATTGACGAAGTTGCTCGAGCCCAGCGCGGCGAAGGCGCTGGCGCGCCGGGCGAACGCGAAGCGCCGATAGCCCTCGAGCTGCTCGCGCCCCGCAGGGGTGCTCACATCCGGCACCGAGGCCCCCGGAAGTTGCCCGAGTTCGCCCGAGCAGTCAGCCACGTTCGCCTCGGCCTTGCCGGCAAACGAGCGACTGCGCAGGGCGTTCAAGTGCTCTTGGATCAAGCGCAACGCGCTGTCACGTTCCGCTACGGGGGTGGCCAGGGCGGCCGTCACTTGTTCGACGAACGCGCGCGCCGCCGCGTCGTCCGCGCACAAGACCGCGAGTTCGATGCCGCTTTCCGTGGGCACGCTCACGACGTCGTTGATGCCGCGCGCCGACAAGCGCGCCAAGATCAACGCCGAGAGCGCGACCGACGCGACCGAGCCGCTGTCGTGGGCACTGGCGAAGGCCACTGCCGGTAAGGGATCCCCCAAGCGCACCACCAAATTGATCGGCGGATGATTGTCGAGCTCGCGCCGTTCGACGCGAGCGCTGCCGCCGCGGCTGCTGCCGCTGGCCGAGCCGCCATTGGGGCCGTTGGCGTGCGAGCCGCCGCAGCCGCTCAGGATCAGGCCGAGCACGCTGGCAATACCCGCTGCCGAGCGTAAACCGCGTGAGTGAAGGGCCCGAGACGAGACGCGCACGGCGTCCCGTTTACCACACCCTCTGGATACTCACGCGGCCAGTTGCGCCTCGACCAACAGCGCCTGTAGCCGGGCCTGAATTTTATGCTTCTTGGAGTACACGGTTTTGACGCTGATGTTCAGCTTCTCGGCCACGATTTCCGGGGCCAGACCCTCACCGAAGTACAGTTGAATGAAGGCGCGATCTTTGTCGGTGAAGTGCGCGAGCAATTGGCCGACCAGGCTGGCTCGCTCGCGCATCAGCGCGCTCTCGCACGGGTCGGGCAGGCTGGAGGACAATTCCTCGGCTTCGCTCAGAGCCGCACGGCGAGGTTCACGGCGGGCACCACGCAAGAAGTCGTACGCCGTGTGGCTGGCAAGCAGGCCGAGCCACGTGCTCAGCTTGTTGCCGCGCTCGGGGTCGAAGCTGCGCAGCTTGAGCTTGTCGTTGGCCAGCAGTTGCACGCAAAAGGTCGCGTAGATTTCGCGCAGATCCTCTTGCGAGACGACACCGCTGAAGCGCGCGGTGACGCGGCTGATGGTGCTCAGCACCAAGCGCGAGAAGCGCGTGTTGAACTCGCGCCAAGCGTGCGCGTCGTCCGCGATCAAGGCACGGACCAAGCTCGCGTCGTCCGTGGCCGGGGTGGCCTGCAGCAAGACAGCGGCTTCTTGTTTGGTTTGCTGTGAGCGGTGCGGGGCGGTTACGGTGGTCAACATGGTGAGTGGCTCCTCGGCTTTCGAGAACCCATTCAGCACGCCGCGTGCCAGCCTATTAGCTTAGTAAATACGCGTGGTTGCGCGTGTGTAACAGGCCGTAACAGCGTCACCTGATACGCGTCACAGTGGGCTCGGAGCCGCGCCTTACGGACACTGTCTACGCTCGGCCGCGTGCTAGTTTCCCTCGAGACTCAGCATGCCTCCGCGACTCAAGGCGATTCTGCTCCTGGCCCTGTATCTGGTGAAGACCGTGGGGCGCCGCCTCTTCACCCGCAACAAGTCGGGCATCGCCGCCTTTCGCGGCAACTACGACGCGGACGGCTTGCCCCCGGTGTCGCCCGCCGAGCGCGCCGAGATGCCGGACTTCAGTCGCTGCATCGCCTGCGGCTTGTGCGACCGCGGTGAAGCCGAACGCATCGCGGCTTCGGGCGGCGCGTACCGCGGCGTGATGCCGCTGGTGCTCGCGGGCTCGCGCAGCATGCCGGACTACCGCGCAGCGGCCTACAGCTTCGGCTTCGTGAGCGACGAAGTGCTGGCTCAGAAAGAAGCCATCTGCCCAACCGGTGTTCCGTTCCGCGCGATCGCGCGCTTCGTGCGCGACAAGGCCGCTGCAGTGGGCGGCCCCTTGCCGCTGCCGGCGCGCATCGAGTCCTTACCGCCGCGCGTCCGCTGAGCGCGGGGGGAGGATCGTTAGCCGAAACGAACACCGAGCTTCGAGGGATCGTTCTTGGGCTGGCCGCGTCCCGTTGCATCGGCGGACGCCCCAGGCTACGTTGTTTACGTGGCGTGGCTGATTTTAAGGGGTTTTCTGAGCGGCAGTGTGCTGACCGTCTGTGTCGCCTGCGGGGCGAACAGCTCGGTCGAGGCTAGCGGCGGCGGAACCAGCGGTGCTAGCACCGGCGGAAGCGCTGGCGGTAGCAGCAACGCTAGCGGTGCCAGCAACAGCGGCGGCAGTAACGTCAGCGGCGGCAGTAGCGTCAGCGGCGGCAGTAGCGTCAGCGGCGGCGGCGATGGCAGTCAGCGTGAGGCGACGGCTGGGACGGATGGCGGGGAGCCGCCCGCAGCGTGCGATTGTGGTTCCGAGGCTTGCGCCACGCCGGCAGCCGAGATCGCTCGGTTCTGCATGTCCGCGGGCTCGATGGATCTCGGAACGTATACCGAGCGTGAAGGTTGCGATTCCGTCGTCGTGCGCGTGGATTACGACCGCGGCGATCGCACGTACTATTACGATCACCAAGGGGCGCTGGTGGCGCGTGTCTCCGACAATGCGTTCGCAGGCGGCTACTCGGTCTGCGGCATGGTCCCGTCGTGCGCCGGGACTATTTTGCGCCAGTGTCGTCTTTGTCGAGGCAGCTCCTTCAAAGACGACACTGTTCCGGATTGTCCGGCAGACCTTTGGCAGTGAGCGCTTGTCGACGCTTCACCACTAGGTCCCGCGCACTCACTTCACGAGCGTGAGCCGCGGCGCGACGCTGAATGCGGCCACGTGCCCGCTCTCCTCGGCGATGTACACGTTGCAACGCTCGTCGACGCGCAACAAATCCGGAATCAAATCCGAGGGGATCGTGCCGATCACTTCGCCGTCGCGGGGCAGCACCACGTGCACCTGGTGCTGCGGTACGAACAGCGCGCCGTTACGCAGCACGGGCTCTAGGCGGCGCGGTTGGTCTGCGTCCACGTGGCGCGAGAACACTTGATTGTAGCGCAGCGTGCCGGTGTTGGCGTCCAAGCAGATCAGCGCGCCCGAAGCCGAGTTGGCGATCAAGGTCTCATCGACCGCCAAGAGCGCGGTCGTCGGCGACGAAAGGCCTGGAGCTTGGTCCCAAACTGCGGCGCCCGTCGCGCGATCGTAGGCCGAGATCCCCATGCCGCGGCGATCACGGGTGGCGATGGCCACGACCTGCGCGGCCAAGAGCGGCGCTTGTCCCGTGGCCGGGCGCTCTTCGAGCTCTTTCGACCAGCGCACTTCGCCCGACCACAGATCGACATGGTGCAAGCGCGTGGGCCCAATCGGTCCGCCGGAGAGCGCGAAGACCGCGTCGTGATCGATGCTCATGTCGCCCGAGAACGGCAAGCGATCCCGCACGCGCCACACGACCTCACCGCTGGTCACGTCCAGCGCGAGCAGCGCAGAGTCGCCTCCGGCCACCAAGATCAGCTTCCCCGCACGGCGCACGCGGTAGTTGGCCGGGCGCTTGGCGGTGTAGCGCCAGCGCACGTCACCCGTGACCAAATCCAGCGCCGTCACCGAACGATCGCCCTCCGCGACCACGAGCAGCTTGGGCAAGCCGGCCGCGTTGACCAGAGCGCCGGTCGCGCCGCCGTTGGCGCGCGGGGCCACGTGCGCTGTGAAGCGCGCCTCGCCGTTGTCCAAGTCGTGAAGCACGATCGTGCCGTCCGGGTGCAGGCGCGCCAAACCGAGCGGCGTGACCACGCTGGCTGCGCGCGGCGTCGGTACGCGCCACAAGACCTGACCCGTGCCGCGCTCGATGCTCGCCGTCTCACGTTGCGAGCCGACGATCAGCCGCTCGCCGCATTGGAACGTGGCGCGCAAATCGATGTTCGGCACCGTCGCCACCCAGCGTGGCAAGAAGCGCATCTTGCCGCCCGCGTCCCACACTCCGCGTTCGGGGCGCGCGCGCGGCAAGCCGAACGAGCGGTAGCTGTCGGGCTCGGGGTTCTGCAAAGAGTCGTCCGCGATGCTGTCGGCCAGCGAGTCCGAGAGCGTGGTCGCGGCGCGGACTAGCGCTTTGAGCCGCAAATTGCGGCCCTGATTCGGATCGTGGCTGCGATAAGCGTCGGCCAACGCGAGCGCGAAGCGAGCGGCTGCGCCGACGAACGTGCGCGCGTCGAGCTCGGGGAACGAGAGCTGCTCGTGCTCGGCGGCATCCCGCGCGCGCACGGTGAGCGTCATCGGGCCGTCACCCGGGCCGCGTCGCACCGAGAGCTGCACGCCGTCCACGCTGGCGCGGCGGAACACCGCGCGCTGCGCGCGCCAAGCGTCGAATACGTCGTCGCCCAGCATGACCAAGCGCTCGGCGAGCAAGAACACGCACGCTTCGCCCAGCTGCACCGTTCGATTGCGGCACGACAAGCCAAACGAACCGCGCCCGAGCAGCGAGTGCAGATCGGCGCGTTCCAGTTCGGTGCTGTGACTGCCCGGCGTGCCCGCAACCGCGCAGCGCAACTTGGCCGACGCGGAGAAGTTCAGTCCGCCCAGCGCGCGCGGCGCAATCGTCGCCTGCTCGCGGGTGACGGGCCTGCGCCCAAAGCTCGGCCAAGGCGTATCGAGCAGGCGCCGCGCGCCACTGAGCGAAGCGATGATCGCGGGCGGAGCCTGGCGCAGCGGCGCCTCCTCCAGCGCGGAAAGGATGGCCCGACGCAGCTCCAGCAGCTCGACCCGACGCTCGTGGACCGCGACCTGGGGCGACGGGCCGGAGCGAAATACGCTCACCAGCACGTCCCCGCCGTCCGCTTCCAGCCCGATTTCCCAGGCTTCATCGTCTGTGTAAAGCTGCAGGGTCTCGCGATCGCGCTTACCGCGCGCCAGCGATGACACTGCCGTGCCAAGATCCGAGAGCAGAGCTAGCGCCTGACCTTCCCCGAGACGCGCCGTGATATTCACGCCGTCGACGATGACGTCGAACAGTCCGTACAACGGCGCGAGCGCCGTCGTGGGGGCGGTTTCGGGGCGGGGGCGAACAACGACCTGTATTGCCGACATCCAGTGAACGCAATCGTATGAATCTCCAGCGAAGAACGACACTTTTGCGCGGCGATCGCACAAGAGTGGACAGCTCGCGCGGACCTCGCTAGGGGCTCCCGCGCGCGCTTCGGGCTGCCCAGCGGGGACTGAGATCAAGGCAATGTCGGCCGAATTTGCGCAGGTTGTAGGTGATCAGCCGGGCCCGGGCCGGTCAAGAAATCCGATCTGGCCGCCCCTGCTAGGCATTTTGGTCGCTTTGCCCGCCAGCGCGTGGCTCTGGGGCTACACGGTCGATGACGCCCTGATCACCGCGCGCGTCGCCGCCCATCTTGCCCAAGGAGTTGGCCCCCGCTTCAACCCGCACGGTCCGTCGGCCGACGCGGTCACGCCGCTCGGCTACGCCCAGCTGCTGTCTCTCTTTGGGTCGAAAGACGTGCTCGGGACGTTCGCGGCGGCCAAGTGGTTCGGCCTCGTGGCTTGGCTCGCAGCAGCCGCGCTGCTCGGTCGACTCGTGGCCGGGGTCGGGCAGCGCGCGCTGCGCTTCACGCCGCTGGCGATCATTCTGGTCAGCGCGCCACTCGGGGCTTGGGCCGTGTCCGGCATGGAAACCGGATTCGTGACCTTGCTCACCACGCTTGGCCTGCTCGGCGGGGTCGGCGGAGCGTGTGCACTCGGGGTCGGGGCTGCGCTCAGGCCGGAGCTCTTGCCGTTCGCTTGGCTGCTGGTCGCGGGTCGAGCTTTCGTCAACCGTCAGGGTAGGGGAACGACGCTGCTGCTCGCAAGCGCCGCTGTCGCGCCCACGCTCGTCGTCGCGTTCTTGCGACTGCACTCGTTCGGGCGCGCGGTCCCGCTCTCGTTTTACGCCAAACCCTCGGATTTTTCGCATGGTTTGCGCTACGCGTGGGGGGCGTTCGCGTTTACGGGCCTCCCTTGGCTTTTGCTGGCCCCGCCCGGCGAGTTTCGGCGCCTACCGCGAGCAGCGCGAGTGCTGTTCGTCGCGCTGCTCGGGCACGGCGCGGCGCTGATCTTGTGCGGCGGCGATTGGATGGCCCTGTACCGCTTGGCCGTACCCGCACTACCCGCCGCGGCACTCGCGGCCGCGCACCTCTGCGAGCACGCGCGGCTCGCGTTCGCCATCCCGCGCTTCGCGCTCGCGCTGGGCGGAGCACTGCTGCTCGCGGTGGGCCTCGGGCCGTCCGCGCGCAGAGTCGGTGCCGACCGCTCGCAACTGATCGAACGTGCCCAACCGGTGCTCGCGCACGACGCGCGGATCGCGGCGCTCGATGTGGGCTGGGTGGGCGCCGCGTGCGACGCGGACGTGATCGATCTCGCGGGCGTGACCGACCCAGTCGTGGCGCTTTTTCCTGGCGGGCACACCTCCAAACGCATCCCCGGGGCCTGGCTCTTCGCGCGCAAGCCGAGCGCGGTGGTGTTGCTCTTGGCGCGCGGCGCCACCCTTCAAACGCCGTTCGAGAATAGTTTTTTCGCGCGTGCCGTCGAGCAGCGGGTAGCAACCCTGATTGCGTCCGAGTTTCGTGTGCGCGCGCAGCTCGCCCTGGGAGACCAAACCTACGTCGTGCTCGAACCGAGTGGGTCCGCGCGAGTCACGGAGCCTTGAGCGCGTCAGGCCAGCTTCGGCTCTGAGCTTCGCCTTCGACCGAGTTCGAGCAGCGCGTCGCGCAGCGCGCGCGCGTCAGCGAAGCGATCGCGTGCCAAGGGCGCCATGGCTTTCTCGATCAGCACCAGAAAATCCCGCGGGATCGTGCGCAGCGCGCGCTGCACGCCGCTTTCGCTGTCGGCTTCGGAGTCCGGATCTTTGCGCGACCAGAGTTCGCTCGATTTGAGCGGCGGCGCAAAGCCGGTCAGGCATTCGTAGAGCACGCCGCCCATGCCGAACAGATCGCTGCGCTGGTCGATCTCTTCGCCCTGCTCTTGCTCGGGCGACATGTAGCCGGGCGTGCCGAGCGGCGCGTTGGCGTTGGTCAAGCGCGTCTCCGCCCACTCGACGCGGGCGATGCCGAAATCGAGTACCTTCACGTGCGGCACGGTTCGTCCGGGCTCTTCTGCCAAGAAGATATTGCTCGGCTTGACGTCGCGATGAACGATTCCGGCCGCGTGCACGGCGCCCAGTGCGTCGCATAGCTGCAGGGCGACCGGCAGCAGCTCTTCTGGTGTCATGGCGCCGACCCGATGCAGGCGCTCGGCAAGCGATTCACCGTGCAAGCGCTCCATCACGAGGTAGCTCGTGCCGTCCGGCAAATGCCCGTCCTCGTACACCTCGACCACATTCGGGTGCCATGCCAAGCCGAGCGCGGCCGCTTCGCGGCGTAGGCGATCGGCCGCGATGGTGTCGTGGGCCACCGCCGCGCGCAGCATTTTGACGGCAACCAATTCGCCATTGGCGAGTCGCTCAGCCTCCCAAATGGTGCCATTGGCGCCGATGCCGAGCTTCTCGGTCAGGCGGTACTGGCCGGCTAAAACGAGGCCGGCTTGGAAGGCAATCGAGCCGCGTTCGCGCCGTTCGCGCAAGGTGGCGGTGCGCTCCAGCGTGTGGATGCGCACCAGTTGTGCCCGCGATTGCGCGCGCCGGCGCTGCTCGTGGGTGAACAACATGCCGCCTACCACTCCGATGCCAGCACCGAGCAGCATGTGCAGGAGCACTTGCTGCGTGCCGTCGATCAGCCATGACCCTGTGCCTGCCCCGAATGCACCCGTCAGCGCGCCGATCAATGCGGGGCGCGTATCGGGCTCGCTGAAGCGCACTTCGAACACGCGCTGATCGCGGGTGTCGCTGCTGGGGATGCGCGACACGCGGCCCAGCGGTAAGCCGAACAACAACGGGAGCGCGCTCAGATCGGCTTCGCGCGCCAGCGCGCACAAGCCATCTTGTTCGTGAGCCGCGTCCTCGCGAATACGAATGCTGCCGCGCCATAGGCCAGGAGCGGTGTGCAGCGTGCGCCAGCGCTCCGTCCACACTTGATCACCGCCGAAGTGATCGAGCCGCAGGAACGCTTGCGCGGCGCCATCGGCGCCACGCAGCACGTGCGTCCACACGCCGAGATTTTCGGGACCGACCACGTGCGGCGCAGTCTTGGCGATGGCATCACGGCCCCAGCGCGCCGCAAAACTGACCAACGCCGTGTGCCAGAGCTCGATCGGCACGAGCCGCGTTTCGTCGCTGAGGTATTCGCGATCGAGCTTGGTGCGAGCCAAGAAAGCGTCGGCCTCCGCGGGCCCATGTTCGCTCTGTACGTAGGCGTACAGGCTCTTGAGCCGCGAGGCGGTGGTCTCTCCCCGGCTGCCCGCACGTCTTTGCACGTTAGTTCCAGGTTAGTCCCTTGCTTACCAAGGTCAAGCTACCCGCAATTTCCTTCAAGCCCCGCCGACGTCTCGCTCCGTCTCGTCCAGCAACGGCAAAATGGCGGTCCTATTCAGCACCGTTTCGCCGGCAATTCCGGGAGAATCCCTGAGCAGCGCTGCCGGCGTGGATGATGGCGCTACGGTATTTCCGGGGCGGGCCGCGCGCAGCGCAGCACGGACCCAGCACTTTCTGCACAGTTTCCAGGGAAGCAATTCATCACCCTGGTGCTATAGTGGTGGTAGGCATGTCTCGCATTGGCTCTACGAAAAGGAACCGAACCGCACTGGCTGGGGTCGCGCTGGCGCTGGTCGCCGCGGTGCTGCTCGAGAGGCCCGTCCCGGCCAACGCCGGCACCCTGGGCGTGATCGAAGGTCAGACCTTGGACGTGGGCGCAGACAAGCTGAACGTCGACATCGAGAAGGGCACCGCCACCCTAGAGGGCCACGTCGCGGCGACCCTCGGTGACATGCATGTGGATTGCTCCCGCATCGAGCTCAAGTACGACGAAGCCCCGAAGGTCAAATGGGCCAAGGGTAGCGGCGGCGTGACCGCAAAGTTGAAGGGCATCGAGGCCACGGCGGCAACCTTCGAGGTCGATGTCGCGCACCGCTCGATCAAGCTGAGCGGCGGCGTGAAGTTGAGCCGCGGCCGCGGCTGGGTCACCGCCGATACCGCCGCCATCGATATCAACACCCGCAAAGTGACGCTCGAAGACGTGAAGGGTTCGATCCCGGTCCAGGCGCCCGAGCGCTAGGCGTCGTTCGTCGGGAGCTCCGCTCCCGCCCCGCTGACGCGGGGGACCAGCCTCGTTTTTTGGGGCCCTGGCGCCAAAAGCATTTCGCGCTGGGGCGGACGCCACTGGCGTCGGCGCGGTTGAGCGCTGACGAACGCTTCTGACCGCTCGCTGAAGGTTCTGCTCCAAACTGTGGCAACTAGGATCGGCCGGTTTTTTGGCCGGGGCCGGGGCTATTTTTCAGAGGCCCGCTTTTTGCTTTCAGTGCTACGCTGTCCTCTGACTGGGGTTTCTGGAGACGAACTCCGGTAGGACGCCATGGAAATCAAGCAGCAACTCCGCCTGTCGCAGAGCCTCGTAATGACGCCACAGCTGCAGCAGGCGATCCGCCTGCTCCAGCTCTCGCGCTTGGAGCTCGTCGACGAGGTTCGCAAGGAACTCGACAACAACCCGGTGCTTTCGGACGAGGAGCCCGCGGAGCGTCTCCGGAACTCACCCGGCGAGGTGCGTACGATCACCGAGCATGGCGGCGGGGTAGAGGACCGCGAGTATCAGCGGCCCGAAGCCAAGGCCACCGAGAAGGCCACGCGCGAGGTTGATTGGGAGAAGTTTCTCGAGAACCGCACCCAGCAACAAGCGCCCTCCGCTTCAGGCCGCAGCGGCTTCGAAGATCTGCCGCCGATCGAGCAGAACCTGACCAAGCCGGGCAACCTGCAGGACCATTTGCTGTGGCAGCTCCAGATGAGTGACTTCGCCGAGTCCGAGCGGCGCTTCGCCGAGCTGATCATCGGGAATCTCGACGAAAAGGGCTATTTGGACCTGGTGGGCATCGAGCGCCCGGATGGCACGCGCACGCCCGATCTCACCATCGAGGACCTCGCCGCCGAGGCCGAGCTGAACGTGGAAGATGCGCCCCTGGTCCTGGAGATGATCCAGGCCTTCGACCCGATCGGCGTCGCGGCACGTGACCTTCGCGAGTGCTTGCTGATTCAAGCCAAGGTCGCCGGTTACGAAGACGGCGAGCCGGAGCTCGAGATCATCAAGAACCACCTGCATCATCTCGAGAAGCACAACTACCAAGCCATCGTGCGCGAGATGAAGATCTCGCTCGAAGACGTGTACGAGGCCGCCAAGACGATTCAAGAGTTCGAGAGCCGCCCCGCGCGCAACTTCACGGACACCGACGACCGCACGATCGGCATCACGCCCGACGTGTACGTGATCAAAGACGAAGACGAGTTCGTCGTGCTCGACAACGATCGCGGCGTGCAGCGCTTGTTCATCAACGAGGCGCTGACCAAGCGCTTGATGAAAGATCCGTCGGCCAAAGAGTTCATCGGCGAGAAGCTGCGCAACGCTCAGTGGCTGATTCGCGCCATCGAACAACGCAGGAAGACGATTATCCGCGTTGCCGAGTGCATCGTCGAAAAACAGCGTGATTTCTTCGAGAAAGGCGTGGCCTTCTTGAAGCCGATGATCTTGCGTGACGTGGCCGAAGCGGTGGGCATGCACGAATCTACGATTTCGCGGGTGACCACCAACAAGTACATGCACACGCCGCAAGGGCTGTTCGAGCTGAAGTACTTCTTCAACTCCAGCATTCGCCGCGTGGCCAACGAGGACATCGCGAGCGAGAGCGTGAAGCAAGCGATCAAGACCTTGATCGATCAAGAAGACAAAGCCAACCCGGTCAGCGATCAGGCGATCGTGGAGATGCTCGAGAAGAACGAGGGCATCAAGATCGCCCGCCGCACCGTGGCCAAGTACCGCGAGATGCTCGGCATCCTGGCGTCGTCCAAGCGCAAACGGCTCTTTTGAGCCCCCCGGCTGCCGCCGATAGCGGGCAAGCGCGCTCCCTGAGGGATTAACCGCCAAGACGCCAAAACGCCAGAAGAGGAAGAGGGATTGGGTTTCGCGAGGCGCCTCTTCGCGCGTCGCGGAGATCACGCGCTCGGCTATCCACCCTCGCTCGGCGTAGGCTGGCGCGGCCACCGTGCAACGCTGCCGCTGCCGCTGCCGCGGGGTGCACGGCAGCGGATGCAAGCTCGCAGAGTCGTGTATCTCGCAGAGTCGCAGATAAAGCGCGCCTCGCGTCCGCTGTTAACCCAGTCTTTCAGGCTCTCCTCTTCTGGCGTTTTGGCGTTTTGGCGGTTCAAATCTGGGAGCCGTCCGCGCGGAAAGCGCGACGCTCAGCGAGCTGCGTTGCGGGATCGCGAGCGCCCCACTCTCGGTAACCGTCTCTGCTGAAGATCGCGGGAAAGGATCTGTCCAGCTGTTTGGAGGGGAGTGGGAGATAAAGTGCGCGAGGGAGAAAGCGTGCTCGCCGGGGGGGAAAAGCCCTAGGCCCTCGCTTCCGGTGTGACAGTTCGGCTAAACTGGCGTCGAAGGCCCCCAAAGCCCAGGAGAGACATGATCAGCATCACTTTTCGCCACGTGGATTCGAGCGACGCCCTCAAACGCTACTCTGAGGAGAAGATCCAGAAGCTGCAGAAGTTTCTTCGACAGCCCATGACTGCGAAGGTGACGTTATCCGTAGATCGTTTGAAACAGATGGCGGAGGTTCGCATCTCGAGCGGTGGCGAACACCTCGAAGCCAAGGAAGCGACGAACGACATGTACGCTTCGATCGACGTCGTGCTCGGCAAACTCGAGCGCCAGATCCGCAGCCAGCATGGCGCCGCCAAAGCCAAAGCCAAGGGCGGAGAGAGCGTGCGCAAGAACCCCACCACCCGCGTTCCGGATCTCGAAGTCGACGCGCCGCGCGTGAAGAGCGCCGCAAAAGTAGTGAAGAAGGCTGCCAAGAAGCGCGTGGCGAAAGCCAAGCGCTGAGCCTGGCACGGACGCCCCCATGCGCCTCTGTGACATCCTTACAATCGATCGCATCATCGTAGATGCGGACGGCTCGCAGATCCCAAACAAGGAAGCTGCGCTGAAAAAGCTGGCGGAGCTCCTCTCGCCAGCTGTTTCCGTTCCGCAAGCAGAAGTGGAAGACCTGCTGATGGAGCGTGAACGCCTACAAAGCACGGGGATCGGCGATGGCGTGGCGATCCCCCACACGGCGCTCGATCACGCGGAGCAACAGGCCTCCGCGCTGATCCTGTGCACGCGCGGTATCGATTTCGAAGCCATCGATGGCAAGCGCGTGCACATCGTGTTCGGTGTGGTTGGCCCGAAGCGCGCGACCGGCGAGCACCTGCGCACGCTGGCGCGCATTTCGCGTTTGCTGCGCGATGACCACACACGAGCTCGCATGGTCTCCGCGGCCAGCCGGGAAGAAGTGTACGGTCTGATCGCGGCCCACGACGCGAGCGAGAAATAACCGTGTACTCGGAGCCCCCGTCACTGCTGCCGAACGGGGTGAGCGTCCGCGCACTGCTCGACGATTCCGCGCTCGGTTTGAACGTGCGCTTGGTCGGCGGCGCCAACGGCTTGGGGCGGGAGATCCGGCACCCGCGAATTCAGAAGTCCGGCCTCGCGCTGGTCGGTCACGTACACGGCGTAGTGCCCAGCCGCATCCAAGTGCTCGGTGAAACCGAGATCAGCTATGCGGAGTCGCTCACGCCCGAGCAGCAGGTGCGGGCGGCGGAAGTGTTTTTCTCGCTCGGCGTTTGCTGCGTGATGGTCACGCGTGGCGTCGACCCGCCGCGCGCGTTTTGTGAGGCGGCGGAGCGTACGGCCACTCCGCTCGTAGTCTGCGCGGAGCGCTCTTCGCAGGTGATCACCGCCGTCCACGCGCTGCTCGACGAACAGTTGGCCCCACGCTCGCGCATCCACGGCGTGCTGGTGGATGTATTCGAGGTCGGCGTGCTCTTGCTCGGCAAGAGCGGCATCGGCAAGAGCGAGTGCGCGCTGGAGCTCGTGATGCGCGGCCATCGCTTGGTGGCCGATGACGTCATCGAGTGTGACTATCGCCCCCCGAACATGGTGTTCGGTCAGCCCGCGGCGCTGCTCCGTCACCATATCGAGGTACGCGGGCTGGGCATCCTCAACATCAAAGATTTGTTCGGCGTGACCGCGATTCGCGAGCGCAAACGCCTGGATCTGATCGTCGAGTTGCAGCTCTGGCAATCGGACGCGCCGTACGATCGCATCGGTCTGGAAGATCGTCACCGCGAGCTCTTGGGGGTGCCGATCCGTGAAGTGGTGTTGCCGGTTCGGCCGGGTCGAAATATGAGCTCGATCATCGAGATCGCTGCGCGTAACGAGCTGCTTCGCCAAGCCGGTCATCATCCCGCGCGCGAGTTCGTGGAGCGCGTGGAGAAGGGGCTGCTGCGCCCGGAAGAGCCGGAAGAGCGCATGCATCGCTCGCCCAGTGGCTCGTTCCGCTTCATGGCGCCCACGCCCAACGAGAGCTCGGCGCCGCCCCCCGTCATCGCCCCGGAGCGCAGATGAGCGACTCCTCCGCGCATACTTTGGTCGTGGTCGTCACCGGCGTGAGCGGTGCCGGCAAGTCGACCGCCGTGCACGCGCTGGAGGATCTCGGCTTTTTCTGCGTGGACAACCTGCCCACGCCGGTAATGAAGAGCACGCTGGAGGCGTTCGCCACCGTCGGGGTGCGGCGCATCGCGATTGGCATCGATGTCCGCGTGCGTGGCTTTTTGGACGCCGCTGCCGCCGCCCTCGAATCGCTGCAGGTGCCCGGTGAGCGGGAGCTGTCCGTGCTGTTCCTTGATGCCTCGGATGAAGCGCTGCTGCGCCGCTTCTCCAGCACGCGCCGGCCCCACCCGCTGAGCACCTCGCTCGAGCCGGGCAGCGAACGCGCCGCGACCGCCGTCTTGGACGGCATTCGCATCGAGCGCGAGTTGCTCATGCCCCTGCGTAGTCGCGCGACGCTGGTGCTCGATACTACGCGCCTCAGCGTGCACGAGCTACGCCGAGAAGTGACGGCCCATTTCGGCCCCGGCGCAGGCCGCGCGCCGCACATGCGGACGCGCTTCGTGTCCTTCGGTTTCAAGTTCGGCACGCCCGTCGATGCCGATCTACTGTTCGATGTGCGCTTTCTGGACAACCCGTACTTCGTGCCCGAGCTGCGGGATTTGTCCGGCAGCACGCAATCCGTGAAAGATTTCGTGCTGTCGCAGCCAGACAGTCGCGGGTTTCTGGAGCGCGTCGCATCGTTACTCGAATTTTGTCTGCCGCGTTTCGAACGCGAAGGAAAAAGTTACCTCACCGTCGCCATCGGGTGCACCGGTGGCAGGCATCGTTCTGTCGTGATCACCGATGAGCTCGTCGCGCTGCTCCGCAAACGCGACGGTGTTGCGATCGACATCGTGCACCGGGACATCGATCGCGTGCGGATGACGGGCCCCGGCGCCGACCCAGATCATTCGACTGCCCCTCAAAAGTCAGTAGGAGCTGTTTTGCCATGAGTAGTTCGCGTGGAACCTTCGAAGTGCGTAACAAGCTCGGGCTACACGCTCGTGCGGCGACCAAGCTCGTGCAACTCGCTTCGAAGTACCCGTGCGATATCCTAGTGAGCCGCGCCGGGCAGGCCGCCAACGCCAAGAGCGTGATGGGCGTGCTGCTTTTGTGCGGCTCCAAGGGCACCAAGCTGGATATCGAGGCCACTGGTGAAGAGGCGGCGGAGGCCGTGCTCAAGCTCGGTGAACTGATCAACAACCGCTTCGGAGAAGACGAATAGCCCCCATGAGATCGGACGGCACGAGCATGCTCCAGAGCGGCGCCGCTCTGGTGCTCGATGGCATCGCCGGTTCGGCCGGTTATGCCATTGGCCACGTCGTGATCGTCGACACGCGTCGTTCGGGCATCGTGCGCCGTCACATCCTGCCGGACGCCGCGGCCGATGAGCTGGCGCGCTTCGATGATGCCGTGTCGCTTTCGGCGGGCGAGTTGCGCGTTGTTCTGGCCGCCAAGCAGGGCACCGCGAGCCGCGCCGAAACGTCGATCTTGGAAGCATACGTGCTGATGCTCGAAGACGAAACGCTGCGCGCCGCCGTCGAGAGCAAGATCGCGAGCGCGGGGATTTGCGCGGAATGGGCGCTGGATCTGGCGGTGGCCGAGATGGCCGCCGTGCTGCGCCAGAGCGGCGATCCGTACTTGGCCGAGCGCAGCCACGATTTCGAATTCGTCGAGGATCGCCTGCTGCGCACCATGGCCGGCAAGCAGGGCGCGGTCGTGCTGCCCAAGGATGGCACGCCCAGCGTGCTGGTCGCGCACGATTTATCGCCCGCCGAGACCGCGGGTTTGACCAAAGAGCGCGTGCTGGCGATCGTGACCGAAGTCGGTACGCGCACCAGCCACACCGCGATCTTGGCTCGTGCCTTGGAAATTCCCGCCGTCGTCGGCGTCCCGAACCTGCTGTCACGCGTGGGCACGGGCGACGTGATCGTGGTCGATGGCGTACACGGTCAAGTCGCTATCGGCCCGAGTGAGACCCTGATCGCGGACACGATGGCGCGAGCGGGCCGCTTCAGTGATATCGCCCGGCATCGCCGGGAAGCGCGCGATCGACCGATCCGCACGAAATGCGGCCAAACCGTCGAACTGCGCGCCAACATCGAGCTGCCCTCGGAAGCCGAAGGCGCGCTCGAACAAGGCGCGCGCGGCATCGGCCTGTACCGCACGGAGTTCTTGTACCTCGATCGCAGCGAGCCGCCGACCGAAGACGAGCAGTACGAAACCTACCGCCGCGTGGTGGAGGTGCTCGTGCCCTTGCCCGTCACTTTGCGCACCTTCGACATCGGCGGAGACAAGTTCGCCTCCGTGTTCCAAGTTCCGTCGGAGATGAACCCGGCGCTCGGTCTGCGCGCAGTGCGCCTAGGCCTGGCGCGGCCGGAGATCTTCCTCACCCAACTGCGCGCCATGGTGCGCGCTTCGGCGCACGGCCAAATGCGGGTGATGGTGCCGATGATCGCTTCGATGGGCGAGTGGCGGCAGGTCAAAGCGCTCTTTTCTCAGGCGGTGAGGGAAGTGGACGCTAGGGGCCAAGCGCGCAGCCCGCATATCCCGCTCGGCATGATGGTGGAAGTCCCGTCCGCCGCGGTGCTGGCCGAAGAATTCGCGGTCGAGACCGAGTTCATGAGCATCGGCACCAACGATCTGGTGCAGTACACCCTAGCCGTGGATCGCTCGAGCCCCGAGCTCGCGTACCTGGCCTCGTTTTACGATCCGGCCATTTTGCGGCTCGTGCGCATGGTGATTCAAGCCGGCAAGAATCACTCGCGGCCCGTCTTGGTCTGCGGCGCGATGGCCAGTGATCCGCTGGCCGCGATCTTACTCGTGGGCATGGGCCTGCGTGAGCTCAGCATGGAAGCTGCGGCGATCCCCGAAATTCGTGAAGCCGTGGCGAGCGTGACGGTGGCCGAAGCCGAAGAGATCGCCCACAGCTGCTTCAACGCCGAGACCGCTCGCGACATCGAGCACATTTTGCACGGGCGCTTCGCCGAGCGCTTGGACGCCGGCGAGTAGTTCCACCCTCCCGCTCCGCTCACTCCGCCCCCACGTTATTGCCCGGTTTTCTTTGGTGTTGCTTTTGATTGGCATAATCAGTAAGCCGCCCGGTCATGTCGACCGACCGCCAATCGTCCCTCTTGCCCACCCTGCGCATCTCGGGCGCGCTGTTGACCGTTCTACTGCTGGGGCTGAGCAGCGCCTGTAGCGACGACGAAAACACTCCCGTTGCGACGGGCGGCACCGCCGGATCAGACGAGCCAGTCGCTGGCAGAGGCGGCGCTGGCGCGGTTGGCGGAACAGAGAGCGCGGCAGCTGGCGCCGGCGACGAACCAGTTGCCGGCAGTGGCGGTATGACGGCAGAGGCAGGAACCGGCGGTGCCACGAGCAGCAGCGATGCCGGCAGTGCGGGCAGCGGCGCGGTTGGCGGCACTGCTGGTGGTGGCAGCGCGGGCGGTGCGCCGATCGGGACCATCTGCGAGCAAGTTTCCGCCTACCTGACCAGCTGCGGGCAGACGCAAGGAGCTGCCGAAGCCACCCAGAACTGCAACCCGGACAACGAACTGTCCCAGTGCGTCGTTGCCTGCATGCTCGCCAAATCATGCACAGACGTGGGCAACTGGCCCGCTCCGATTCTCGGCTGCGTGAGCGACTGCGGGGCGTAGCGGGTAGCTGGCTTTGCTAGAGCTGTAGCGTGCATAAAGGAGTGCGGCGCCTGCGGCGCGCGGTTGGAGACTCACGTTTGCGCACGCTCGGACGGGGGCGCTGGGCCGCCCGCGCTGAAGCCCGTGGAAAGCACGCGCCTGGCCGGTCAGCTCTCGTGGGTCTCCATCTCGTTCGCGGATCGCGATCTGGTCTTCCAAGACTTCACGCTCGTTTTAGTTCCGGGAATGCGGCTGAGCTGTCTTGCGCGCGCCTGGCGCGAGGCGTGCGGCGCTGCGCGCGCACCGAGAGAGAGGAGCGGTCGGCTGAGCTGTCTTGCGCGCGCCTGGCGCGAGGCGTGCGGCGCTGCGCGCGCACCGAGAGAGAGGAGCGGTCGGCTGAGCTGTCTTGCGCGAGCCTGGC
>Ga0247772_1000129_pt1 | contig 18015 bp, 6 predicted proteins | sample UWRJL151409C6_FD_179945 | JGI IMG/M metagenome (GOLD analysis project Ga0247772, IMG submission 179945) | Plant litter microbial communities from Arlington Agricultural Research Station in Wisconsin, United States - UWRJ-L151-409C-6 | ecosystem: Environmental > Terrestrial > Plant litter >...
GAACTTATTATTCAAAAAAAAAAAAAAAGAAATATAACAAAACCTACTAAAATACTCAAGTAAAAAGTTAAAAACATAAAAAAACCATTTGGCTAAATACTTAAGAAAAAAGTAAAAGACATCCCACAAAAGGGAGGATAAATTTTACCTACACACCTACACCTGATGCCCACACCCTCCACCCTACCAACATCCACGCCCCAACTATCGGGAGGATACCCTGACTTGAACAGGGAACTTACTGTTCCACATACAGTTGTTCTACCTATTGAACTATATCCACCTTTAATGTTTTAATTTATATATTTCTATGTAAATTTTTTTAACAAATAAATTTTTAGGTTAATTTTTTAATAACTAAATTTATATGCTAATAAAAAAAATCTTATGTAGGGGTGATTCGAACACCCATAAGTAAATACCAAAAATTTATGACTTACCATTAGTCTACTACATATTAAAATTATAAGGTTCATTACTACCAATTCTTTACTAATAACATAATCTCATTTTTAATACTATGTTATTTAATATAGAAGGTTTTTTATTATTTTCCTATGAAAATCTAAATTTTTAAGGGGAAAGAACTTACTTAACAAATAATCGCTTAGGTGAAATTTGTTTTATTCTATATACAGATAAAAAAAATAACACAACTATAACAAATCATTTCATACGTTTAAAAAAAAGTGGAGTGGGAGTGGGAGCAGGGGAGAAATTTTCGAAATAACATCTTTAACTTGCCGTAAAGTTACAAATTTTAGTTGATGTTAGTTATAAATGTGTACTAGGAAAAAAACTTTTTAATTATGCTATTTCAAGGGATTAACTATATAATTAAGAAGCCTTTTAGAAAGTATTAGAAACTTTTACAAAAGTGACAAACATACTATTTTACCTAAAGTTTCTTATTTTTATCCTGTAGTATCTGCAAAAAAAAATGCAAAGCATAATTTCAGAACATAATTTTTTAGTATGTCATGCTTTAAATATATGTAAGGTACAGACTTAATTAGTAAGTAATTTAAATAACCTGTATAAAAAATACTAATTTAGATATCAACTGTATTTATTTATGTCTTTACCAAATACCTTTTTTAATTTATTTAACAAAATATAAAACTAAACTTTCTAGAAAAGATATGGATAATAAGACTCGAACTTATATGAACTAATATCACCCCGTCCTAAGCGGGATCTGTCTACCAATTTCAGCATACCCATTTTTTTTAATGTATTTTCATACTAATTATATAAATTATTTTATCATAATATATGCCAAACAAGGTTTCTTTATATGTTAGCCCTTAAATAAAAAATTCAAAATAAAAAGTTGTAAATTTAACAAAACAATAATAAAAAGATATATTATCTAGGTATGTTTCATTACTCATTAGCATTAATATCCCAATCTCTCATACAACTTATTTGGTAATGCCCAAGATAAGATTTGAACTTATAACCTAAACAGCTTCAAAGTTTCGCTCTACCAATTGAGCTACCTGGGCTTTTTTTTTTATAAAATAACTGAGTTGCACTTTTAAATTACTCAAAACATAAAATTACCTTATTTATCTACTAGATATTACTTCACATATTTTTAAATAAGTACCTCTTATTTTTACTTACTATTAGTTAATTAACTAATTTTTAATAACTTACAATTGTAATAAAAAATTTTCCTAAACTGTTTTTATGTCTAATATTTTTACAGGCAAATATATACGATATAAAATACATTTTAATTTATAGTTTACTGTATTTTCTATTTAAGAAAGTATGTTTATTCTAATTATTTCACTCATTAGTACAATTTTAATATAAAAGTGGTTAAACCCTAATAAACAACCAACCGCCTTTAGTAAATTGTAAATTGGGTTTAAAGTACGTCAAAACAAAACAGCTCTCTTTCTTTTTATGATCTCTTCTTTATGACAATCCTCATCTCCAACCTGAATGCAATTAAACCGTTATTTAATATTAGCTGAGTGTATAGACTTATAAGTTTTAATATAATTAATATATAAATAACATTTAATTCTTCTATTTATAATTGTACTACTTTTTACAGAATAATTATTAGTTACAGGATTTATTTACTTATAAACACTATCTATCCCATTATTCTAATCTCAAATTTGTACCTTATGATATTCAATTTTATCATATATTAATAAAGTAGTTACTAATAAAGTATCATTTTAGTGTCATTAGTAAGTTACTTCTTTAATAGTAAATCCGCTATAAAAAGGAAAACCAAAGATCCCACATAGATAGTACTATGTATATACAACTTAAAAAAAAAAACCAAATTAACCTGAAACACTACCTTATTATGTTAGTTTGTATTTTCTGACAGCACCACATATTTATAATAATAATCTTATAGTTAATATTAACATTGGAGATATTAGGACTCGATCCTAAAATAACGATATGCAAAATCGCAGTTTTACCAATTAAACTATATCCCCTTAATGTATAAACATAAACTTTAAAATAGACCCAAGCGGGGATCGAACCCGCGTATTTAACAGTGAAAGTGTTACGTCTTAACCACTTGACTATTGGGCCTTATTATTTTTTAGATAAAATCTGCAAAATGTTAAAAAAAGGGGATAAAAAAAAGTTGTTTACCTTATCCTTAACTACTTACATATCTACACTTTATTTGTATACATAACTATTTTAACCTTATTAAAAGCATAATGCCAAATTACTATATCCTTATACACTTGTATTTTATAATTTATAAAAATATTCTCTTTTAAAGGCGTTAAAGCCTTTTATCCGAAGAACGACTTGAACGTTCACGACATAGAGCCAACAAAGCTTAAATTTGGGGGAAGATATCAAGATTCGAACTTGAAACCCGACGTATTGTTACCAATCAGGGTTAAACCTAAATATTATCCTCTGTTTTTTTTGGTGGGTTATTTTGTAAAGATCAAAAAATCCTGTATCTAAACCTATATCTTTAACCGTTAAGATATTTAATCCCTTACTAACCCAATAAAACCAGAAAAGTCTCTTTAAACCTTTAGATTTGGGAATATCAATAGCACAGAAACAATAAAGTAATGGAGCATAAACATAATAATATAAAAAAATTTAAGTATACTATTTTCTTACTACGGTATGTCCTTTACAAGATTTATTATTAGTTATACATCTACGAACATAAGATTCATCTACGTCTAAGAATTTTGCCGCAGCGGACACAGAAGAGAATTCTGAAGTTTCTTTAGTTTCATTATTTGTAACTATTACCGGTTTAGCATTCCTACTGTTTAATGAAATTTTTTCTATGGTTTCTAGGGTAAGTTTTTTACCAAGGTTAGCTTTACGAATTAATTCCTTAGAATCTGCTGAGTGTTTTTTTGATTCACGTAGCTACATTCTTTTTATAAATTTCATCATTTAATATCTCTTCTAAAGAAGTAGAGGATTTATATACAAGAAATTCACTATTGGAGTAAAATTTTCTTAATTTAATAGTTTTTGCTAAATAACTATGATGGATGCCAATAAATTCTGCAGCTTTTCTTGCAGAGATGAAAGATACAATTTCACCTGTTTCATTCTTTTTAAACACAACATATTCTCCTTTTGATAGTGTAGTTGCAATTTTTAATTTTGTTTCTTCTTTGACGTTACTATTCTTTTTTATCAAACTCATGATCTCTTTCGTAGCTTCACTGTGTTTAAACCCTCTGAAAGATCCTGCAATTTTTAAAATATTATATTCTGGGTTAAACTTATCAAGATAATATTGCTCTCTATCCATAAGTGTATCTATTTCACAATATTCTAATATTTCCAATTTAAAGTTAGAATAGCCATTTTTAATAAGAGATCTGTATATCTTACTATTGTTTATCGTAACCTCTTTTTTTAAAAAATTTGTGTTAAAATATTTTCTAAATCTATCTTATAAATTTCCAGACGAACCTATATAAGACTTACCTGTGATTAAATTAACTCATCTATAAATCCCCACTCTATTATCATTAAGGATGGCTATTTTTTGAATATCTGCATTTGAATAAGAAATAACAGGAAGAACTGCACTGTCTGGAATAATAGAATTGTTATTAGTAGAATAAAAACAAATAGAGTTTAATCCTAAAGCGGCTATATTCTTTACTAACACATTAGTATTATTACTCTCGTGTACGTTACGAGAGATTTTTTGTATAATTATGAAGTTTAATTTGTTTGTGACGTTTATTTGTAGTAATTTGGAGCCTTTCAACAGAGAAAAAAAAAGATAAATATATAACAGGTAACTCCAAAAGTTCAATATAAATGTTTAAAATCTAACCTAATACTCCGATATTATAGTTTGAGGGATTTTCTTCCTCAACAACGCTCATAATGCTAATTATGGGAAATTATAAACACATATTTAACATTACTTACTTTACAATATAAGGGCCTTAAACTGTACTATTTCGAACATTATGGTTTAGTTCTGAAATTATTTAATGTTATTTTATAGCATTAATTAATTTTTGTAGGTTTTTAAGGATGCTCGGTTGAACTTGTGATCCAACCACTTTGTATTAAGGAATATTAGCACAACTCATACATTCCTAGTCTCATATCTGTCATACACTTACTTAGAAAGACTTGACCTTTAGGTAAAAAAAAATAAAAGATCGCAGGGAGTCAAAAGGGTAGAGTGTCAGCCTTCCTTTTACCTTAGTTATCGAAAACATACCTTCTAATTCAATTATTTTTATCACAAAAGGGGGGCTAGTATCATATTAATCTTATTTTGTGATGATAACATAAATATGACCTTTTTTAAACCTTAAATGAATAAGGTTATACCTGAAGGACGAGTTGAACGTCCATGAGATTAACTCAGAATATCTTAAGTATTCCCTGTATACCAATTCCAGCACTCAGGTTTTATTAGTATCAATATTAAATATTACCAGAAAAGTTTAACAGGAAAGGAGGTCTACCCTGAACTCTTTTTTTTATAAAAAAAAAATGGAAGAGTGAAAATCTTTAAATTTTCATATATGCTTTTCAAAATCAGGTTGAGTAATTTTACCATCTTTTGTACTATTTTCCAGCCCTGCGCGAGTCAGGTTTTCCCTGCCGAGCTGCTGAAAAGGCAGCCCGGAGGGTATTAATCATAAAAAAGGTTTCAAAGTTGGTAACATTAATACAGCTTTACCAGCTTCAGCCCTTTTCTCTTTTTTTAATCTAGCTTCTTCAGTCAAGGGAAAGGAGGTCTACCAATTCCAGCACTCGGATTTAAAATATAAATTAATTAATATTAAAATATAAATCATAAAAAATATCTAAACCTAAAATCTAATTATGGGCCTAAAAAAGCACAAACTTAATAAACCGAAACATGAAAAATATATTAAACCAAAACTTAATTTTTAAACATTAAGTATAAAATAAAAAGGTGTTCATAAAAACTAACTCTACCCCATTAACAATATAAACTTAAAAAGATTGTAAAAATTAAATACATAAAAAAATTGGTTTATATTTAAGTACTATAACTAAAATGAACCTAGAAATACAACGGTTTAATATATAAATATTTTCTCACTCTCATAGTTTTTTTATATCAAAATGTTTTTAGATAAAAAATTGTATTACACAAAAATAAACCAAATTCTTACTATCCAAAGGTTTATACTTATTTTTCCTAAAATTTCGTTTATATAAGGCCAGAATGATTCGAACACTCATCTGAGCTATTATGAGCAGCTTGCTTTACCATTAAGCTATAGCCTTAAATTATGCGGACAGAGGATTTGCACCCCTATTGCCTGGTCATGAGCCAGGTATGTTACTATTACATCAATCCACATTATAAAAATAAAACCTCTAAATAGCCCAGTACGAGATTTGCACTCATATCTTCCGACTACAAAACGGGTGCATTACTATTATGCAAACCAGGCTAAACAATGTATTTTTTATTCTGATAAGTATATTATTTAGTTAATAATAAATTAGTACTTTGTACCTAAAAACATCAAAGCTCTTTCAGCCAAAGCCTATTTCGAGATAAGGTATAGAGCTATATTCATCTTTTTAGTTTATAAACTGATCTATTCAAGAAACTATTATATAACCATCTGATTAAAAAATAGCCTCTTGTCTTATATCTCGGCGGGTCGTACTAATTAACATTATATTTCTAAAAAAAGATATATTTTGTCTAATTATCCCGCGCCCACTTGACAATCATCACCTGATGTCCCTGGGGTCGTAATGTTATACTACGAATCTAAGAGTATCTTAAGGTAAGCTTCGTGCCTATATGCATTCAGCACTTATCTTAACTAACATAGCTTTCCTGCCCTGCCTATACTATGAATAAATACTTGAGTATTAAGTATTACCCCCTAAATATTTATTTGATATAGGAAATTCATTCGGTTTATTAAATAAATAACTTTAACCTAAATAAATATATTTTACTATCCTTACTAAGAAGATACCCTTTTCTACTTATTAAGGATAACCTATTCTTGTCTAATAATAATCATTTGTTAATATTAAGCATATAAACAACAGGTAAACCATAGGTTACCATACCCAACTCCTTTCGTACGAAGGGGCTATCCTTATTTGACTCTAATTTTCTCTAGAAGATAGAAACCATACTGTCTCACGACGTATTTACAAAAATTCAAACGCTTTCACGCCTGTTTAGACTATATCTTCAATTATATTGTTGTTAGTTAATTTATCTTTAACTTCATCTGTGTATTGTTCTAATGTTAACCCACCAGTATTCTTAATAATATGATATAATAATCCAATTATGTCGTTTAGAACTTGTTTATTTCTAATACCTAAAGTATCTAATTCTAAAATCTTATTCGCATAATATATTTTATTATATTTAATTAAGGGCAACCTTAGTTCATCTATGTTATAATTTTTAAGCAAATCATTGGCTTCCTTACCCGCCAACATGGGTAAAATAACTGTTATTAAATCAGATTTATCTCCTGTATTATAAATACTACAATTATTACTTAATTTGTGTATAAACCCTTTATCCTTAAAATACCCCTTTACTTCATTCAATAGTGAAATATTATGGGAATCTTGGATAATTGTAAATTTAGGTCTTACAGAAATTATATTTTTATCTGTCTTGGCCTCTCTAAGATTAACTAAAGAAACCGATAGACCACCGTCCCCGTCAAATAAACCCTGAATAAAGCCTAAAGTTAGCTTATTTTGTTTAAAATTTTGAATACTTTCTGTTAATTTACTAATATCTACCCCTTCAGGTTGGACATTATTTATAACATATTTTTGTTCATCAGGGGTTAAGTATCTAATTTTATTCCCTAATTTACCTAAAGGGTTCATATTGCTTGCTATAACAATTAAACTTAATAATATATTTTTATTGCTTCAGTGTGCCCTTGTAGACATAACTTCGGCAATATACTTAAAATGTAAAAAACTCAGTAGTTTACCACTTCTTAGTTGATGCTCCATAAAGAACGGTATAATTACATTTAATAAATCCTTTTGATTAGTTACCTGATATCTTATTGTGTTATCTTTTTTACCTGAATACCAATGACCTATACCTCCAAATTTCTTTTGTATTTCTAATATCAAATCTTTATACTTTAGGTTTTGCACTATAGTAAAAACCAGTGATATGTTGAAATATTGTTTTGTACCTCTAGTTTTACTAGTCAATACTGCTGAAAATGAACCATCTGCTTGAACAAACCCTGCTATGTACTCACCTGTTAATCTTTTTTTATTTAATTCTCAATTCATAGTTATAGTGACTTATTATGTATATATTTTTATAGAAGAAGACACTGAAAGTGTCCGCAATTATGAGGTAACTTGATAGTTCCTGTTGGAGTCTTTAGATCCTTAATAGGCTAGGTCTTGTTGCTTGAGGGATTTTCTTCCTCAACTACGTGATTCGACTTTGGTTCGAACCCCTAAACAAGATAAGGGCCTTGTTACGTTCAATTGACATTATGGGTTAGCCTAATCCACTAGATAATAATTCTGGTTTTAAATACAGCAGAGCACAAATATCTAGCTTTATAATCGTTTACCAAGGATACCCACCCGAGCTTGTGACTCGAATACCCTTTATCTATTAGAATGGGTAGGATGTCCAATATTCTCTATCGCATATCTCATAATAGGGAAAAATCCAGGGACTCCGACCTTCGACTATCACTAGGATAATTTCGCAGTAGTGTAAAGCAGGAGGTGTCAGCACCTACCTCATACTTGCTTTTTTGACAAAGCGCCCTCTGAATATATCCTAGCCTATCTGAAAGCCAGCATCCTTATTGATGTAAACCGAAAGTTGAAATGAATCCGCACGACGAAGAAAATGAATCCGCATAAAAAGTGTGTACGTTAAGTGAGATGTAGTCATAACGAATGAATAAAGGCACGGTCTGATTATTTAGTAAAAATAACCAAAAAAAAATTCTAATTAGATGATAGATAGGTTTATAGTTTACTGTTCACCCAATTTATTTGCATAGAGCAACTACTGGGTTAGTAAATTATTACACAGAAATAGTTTATAAACGTATAATTTAACTTGTCAATAATATAATGCTGACGGTTTTACACATAGTTTTATTATTCTATATGTCCAATATATTTATTATATTGAGTCGTTACGGGAAGCGTTTAAGTAGATAAATAATTATATTTGTTCTCTACCCCTGCTTTCCCACGGTATTAGCATAGCTATATTAGATATAACCTTAGCCTTCACCGTATTCTGTCAGTGTTCATTCGTATTGATTACAGATATATATACTTGTAACCAATACGTTCCTTATTTGTTCAGGGCAGAGCCCAAAGGAAACTTCCTCACGGAAGAAGGGGCTAAATACTAACCCAGCTCGTGTAGCTCTTTAATCGACGAACAGTCGTACCCTTCATGATTCCTACATTCATGTGGATGAGCTAAGCCGACATCGAGGTGCCAAACTGCGCACTCAATTTGTACTCTCTGGCGCAATTAGCCTGTTATCCCCAGCGTAGCTTTTTCAATGATACAAGACCTTTCCTTACGACCACTACTTTATCCTTTTATACGGATTGGCTATAGTGGTGTTTGTAATTAATATAAATATTTTACTTTTATTTTCTAAATGTATTCATCTTTTGTTTAATTTTTCGTATAGTTTCTAACCCATCTTTTGTTAAATGAGCTTTTGATTTCATTAATTGAGCGACTTCTTTAAAGTCTTCATAATCTTTAGCTTTTACACCTATTATTGGATATTTATCAAAAAAAGGTATAATAATCTCGATAATATCTTAAATTTTTTGGACTACTAAATAAGTTGCTTTCGAGTCTTTATTTAATGTACCACACCCAAAATATTGGAGTAAACTATTCATTAAATTATAATCTCTGTTGTGTTGAGTTAATATAAATCTTATTCAAGAAGTTTCACCTAATTTAGCTTTAGATTTAAGCAAACTTACAGAGAAACAGCCATCTCCTGCAGTAAAACCAGATATTCAATATGGATTAATACTTAGATAGGCATTCACTGGTAAAACTGGACGTTTTACTGGGACTATACCAGCAATATCTGCTACCTCTATTTTATTATTCATAGATGATTTTATATTAGCTATTTTTAATATTCCTTCTGAAGCTAAGTGTTCTTTATCCTTTATCAAAGTAAAAGCTTGTTTAAATAGAATAAAGTCAGAATATTTTTGAGTTATTAAGGGATAAGCATCAAAGTGTTTAACTATTACACCCATTTCATTAATAGAACCCACTCTAAATATAGCTTCATTTCTTTTTTTATCCTGTACAATCGTACCTATTCCTCCAAAATAAGCTTGGATTAATTTTAACGCATCTAGATCTTTGTCATGTAACCGAATAGAAAATGTAGGTTCCACTGTTCAACCTGTTTTTGATAGAGATTTGGGGCTAATTCTGATATAAAAATTCGCTTCGGCGTCTGCAAACCCTGTCACAAAGAAAGGGTTAAGTTCTGTAAAAAAGTTGTTCATTGTGTTGTTCATTGTGTTGTTCGCTGTATAAGTTTAATTTATTAGTCACTAAAACGGAAGTTTAGTAAAAGGTAACTCGTTTAACTCCTACTTAGTCTCTCGGTTACCGTATAATGTCCTATTCTTTATTAGAAATTTAAGCAACATTATATTATCTCTTGATCCTTGTTTAGGTTCAATTAAACACAGGTATAACAAAAGGCCTTTTATCTCTTACTACACCTCTCACTTATATCCCTAATTCCTCTGTTAACTTGATGAGGGGAGTGTGGACATAGGCGGGAGGACATCTTGTGAATGTCTCCTGTTTAAGAGCGGCAACAACGGTTAAAACTAGTTATTGTTAATTTTATATCTTTTAAAGATCTTGAGTCTAGTGACTTCCATGTCTTCAGCTTCCACTCAGATAATCTATCGGAATATGTACAATGGGGTGCGAGCCCAGCTTGCCATATTTAACTGCGCGACAGCTCGCCGCCTAAATATACACTCGCTAGCTGAGACGTTAGTGTTTAGTTATTACCAAAAGAAAAATGAATGAGAATAAAAAAAAGTAAATAAAAAAGTAGCCCTTCAACTATTAGTAGTTGGGGTCGCTGAGCTATGGGGGACCCGCTGGAAAAAGATGATACAAAAATTTAAACAAGAAAAACTCATTAAGTTTTTTCGAATATTAATAAGAAAAAAAAAGAAAGCATATATTAATTACAATACACCGGTTTCCCGATGCACTCAGAGTACACCTTACAGCACTACAGTACTGAAGAACCGTCTACTCGTTGCTCTTTTACACATATTTATAGAGTGGTATTTACCTACTACAATAGAGGTGATTTAGATCCACGATAACCCATAATCTTTTCAGCAGCAAAAAAACAATTTTTTTTGCAGCCCCCCGCTCAATCATTATCTTGAGTGAGCAAAGGGATTAACCTAGTGTTATTACCCTACCTAAGTGATTAGTTCAGCCGCACCATGACCCTTTTAGATCTAGTGTTTGGTAACTAAGTATTTAGGGCTTCCCCGGAGTTTGGCTCTTATACACTTAATAAACTGCCAAGGTTTATATTATATGTGTCTTGCGATCTTTATGCCCTGCTTACGCAACTGATAGACGTGTATGTCAAACAGTAAAGCAAGATTAAGCCATTAAACTTTGGAAGTATATATCAATATCATTTTTTTTTTCTTTACATAATAATACACAATATAAAATTTGTTATTAACTACACAATATAAAATTTGAAATTATTAACAATATAATATTTTCATGTAAAATTGTTTAAAGACTAAAAAATAACTAGTTGTGTTACAATTAATAGGTAATTACTATAATATCTTCATATTTAAATTATTACTATAATATCTTCATATTTAAATTATTACTCTCACCTACTCATCATATTTAAATATATTTCACTAAAACATTTTAATATATTAATCATTAACACTTCATATACACCTATTTTCCACATAGGTAAAATCTTACTTATTTTAAATTGTTTTAGTTCTAACTCAAATAGAAATATAACTGAATTAATTATAGATACTTTTTAGATGGTTTATTTATTTTACAGTCGTATAACTATCCTATATTTTCTGGTCAATAAACATCTATTAACTTCACAAATTCTTATCTATAGCTCTAAAAAGTAAATATAAAAAATCACAAACTAAAATATAATAATTAAAAATATAAATATATCAAACTATAAAGCCGTAATTTAATACAAAAGCTCTATAAATTCTGCGTGTAGCATAATTACGAAATTAAATTTGGATACTCCCAGGTACTCTTTATGGGATCTGTGCCCCGCATAAACCGTCCGCTAGCCATTGTCTCCTGAGAAATTCTTCTCCTTTTATGGATTATTCAGACGTCAGTAAACAAGAAGACTTGTAAACCTATTCTACTAATATAACAACCAGAGTAAAGGTGTTTCAATTTTGTACTATCAACTACCTTATACCCTAAAACCTGTTCAGTTATACCCTTTAACTAGTAACAGTAAAGCTGCATGGGGTCTGTCGAGATAGGTCGTCTTATTACTAAGATTTCCCCCTCCAAGAACCGTACGTGCGACTTTCATCGCATACGGCTCAAGTCATATAAATACACATTAATTTTTATTATCTCTATTACTATCTTGGTTTTCAGACCATCTGAATATATTTAATTTATCTGAGTTAGAAACTAAACTATTATTCATTAATCTTCCTGTGTTCATACCTTTCTTTAAAGAAATCATAGACTCTAAACCTTTTTCAGTTTTATAAGCTTTATTCTCTTTCAATGTTATCAAATCTTTTCAGTCTAAGTAATCTAAGTTTTTACGTGTAAACATAGGGTGTTTATCCAAAAAATCTGTTATAGAACTATCTCCATAAACAATATATCTTGAAACGGACCTTACTTTTTTACACTCATTTAATGATGTTATATCATACTTAGGTTTTAGATAACCAAAAAATAATCTTATACTTTCCAATACCTTAACATCATGGGTATTTTGAGCTATTTCTAATGTGTTAGTAATAGCTAAGCGAGTTTTATCTCTATTCTTATGCACTCCTATACCACATTGGAAACAACCTTCACCATCTACAAAGGCTTGTACTCATTCATTTTTTAGATCTATTGTAGTACCATTTAGGTAATTTCATCTTTCCTCAAAAGATCTATTAGAATTCATATTCTTTTTGATAGTTAAAATGCCAAAAAAAATGAAAATCAAAAGTACAATTAAATTTCTATTAATCTATTTCTAATCTATTAATTAATCATCAGTGCTCATGTGTAAATATAAAACCAGTTCTAAGTCAGCATTCTTTCGAATTAGTCAATTTCTTCTTTAATTACTATTTGATATTTAGTTTTTAAAATTTTAGTAATTTTTGAAAAGAGACCTATTCCCACTATTACGGTGAGACATTCGCTTTTTAGAACATCCTTTACCCACTAATGTATATACAACTTTACAGTTGCACTTCCTCTTAAGAGGACATTATTGGGCTTACCTAGTTCACTTAATAGCACCTTTATTATTACCTTAGGATTTCACTATACGTATGTTGATTTAAGGTCCATTAATAGACAGGCGAAATCTGCCTATACAATCAACAGTAATTATTTTTTAGACTTTTCTTTGTGGTATAATTACTCTCTAGTACGCCTCAAACGTGAATTCAGAAATATTATCCATAGTAATATAGCTCACCTCCCTTAAAATAGGCAGGACAGTTTATTAACTTAATTTACGGGCTTCACACAAAAAAATTACTTTTAATGCATGCCGTATGAGCTCTGACAATGGACTGTCAGGTGGGTTTTCACCACATTGCTATAAAGCGCTTTCTAGTCGCACTCTCGTCTATCTAGAGATAGGCAGTATCTTCACTGCCATTCCAGTTTCACTGAGCCAATCATTGAGACAGCTGTTGCATCGTGAGATCATTCATGCGCGACATCATTTAAATGCCAAGGTATTTCGCTACCTTAGGACCCTCATCATAGCAGATAAAATTTATCATACAAAAAAGATTTATACACTCCTATTTTCTTTTTAAATTCATATTATCTTTAATAGTTAAAATTTTATTAAAACCATCTTCTGTTAAATGGTCTTTAGAATTAATAATTTCAGCTACTTTTTTAAAATCAATAAAATCTAATTCTTTGGCTCCTTTGATATTATATCTATCAAAAAATGGTATTATAATATTCAATATATCCAGAGTATTTACAATTTGAATTGCTACTGAAGTTTCTGTAAAATAAATATATTTCCCAGATTCAAAGTCAAAGAATTGAGCTAATCCTTTAATAATTTTTTTTTCTCTTATATGCAAATGAACAGCAAATCTTAATTGTACTTTACCTATACGGGTTTTTGTAGTCTTAATGTTAAAACTTCCATCTCCACTTACAAAACCAGCAATTCAATAAGGGCTAGGTATTCCTTCGAATTTAAACTCTAATCTTTCAAGTAAATCTATATCACTAAAGTTATGTTTTAATTCTTCAGATAATCCTTTATTAAGTGAACTTTTAATTTCAATTAATTTAGATATACCTTTTTCAGTTAAATGCTGATTAAGTTTAATAATGTTGAAACTTTCTTTAAATAAAGCATAATCTAATTTCTTAGCCGTTACTAATGGATATTTATCAAAATGATATATTATAACTTGTAAGTCTTTAAATGACTCAATTCTATAATAAACTTTTGTACCTGAACTGTAAGTCTGTCCAACACCAAATCAAGTTTTAATATTTTCTAAAATTGCTAAATCTTTTTGATTAAGACCAATAGCAAATATAGCTTTTACTCTTCACTTAGTTTTACTGTCAGAACGTGGTTGAATTAATATGTTAAAAGTTGACTCAGCATCCGCAAATCCTGTAATAAATCAAGGATTAAATTGGTTTGAATCATTAGTTGTGTAAAATCTTTTTTGGTTAGAAAGGACTTTTATTTGATGAATTCTCTCGAAAACCATTAGAGTATACCTTAAACATTTTACATTAAAATGTCAACTACCGTCTACTCGTTGCTCTTTTACAATTCCAGGTTTGTGGCTTGTGGGTGTATTTAAACCTGTAACTGACTTAGATACGCGATATCCCATTTCTCTTTCGATCATCTTCTGACTTGTTACCATATCTGAGTAATTAGTTCAGCCACAAATATTCTTTCGAATACTGCTTGGTATCAGAAGTTTTAGGAGTTCCCCGTAATTTGATAGTTTAACCCACATATGAGATATCCTACATCTCAAAGCAGGTAAGGCCGCCATTAAATGGGGGTTCCTTCAAAACCTAGCCTTTACAACTAAGAAAATCCGTTAACCAGCCATCATCGGGCAGATAGCGCACTCTATACATTGATTTACATCTTACGCAAAGTGCTGTGTTTTAATTAAACAGTCGTACAACACCACTCTATGTCTCCTCTTCCTAGCCTGATATTAATCAGTAGGAATGGCACACCTTCTCCCTCAGTTACGGTGTCAATTTGCCGAGTTCCTTACGACCACAAATTCATCCTGACTGCCAACGTGGTAAAATATTTACCACAATGCTAAACAGGAATAGGCTAATGTGGAAACTTTAATTTTAACATTTTATAAAATATATAATTTCTCCCTGCTCCTTATAAAAGGTCTAATCCCTTCAAATAAAAGGATAAGAGAGGAAAATTATAATTATGACTTTTTTATATTTAGTTGAATAGTTCCTAATTTAATAGGAACATTGCATACACACCTGTGTTACAATGTAAATTTTATAAACGTTTAGTGTTCATACCATCTTTGATAGTACGAATTTGCTCTAAACCTTCTTTAGTTAGATGAGCTTTTAGTTTCATTAGTTCAGCAACTTTAATAAAATCTGCTAATTCTTTTCTCTTAGCTCCTTGTAAAGGATGTGCTAAGAAAAAGGGTATTACTTTATCTGTAATATTAGAGAAACCTGTAACCATAAAATCTATAACCTGTTTTAGATTGACTATAGAGACCACCACAACCTAATACTTTAACAATATTTTCTAATAGTTCTTCATTTCTTTTGTCCTGAGTGATTTTTAAAACCAACTTAACTCCCTCTCCTAATACAGTATCTTTTCTTTTGTATATGTTAATAGTAAAACAACCTTCACCATCTACAAAACCACTTAACCATTCGGGGCTATAGATTGCAGTATCTTTTATTACAGGTCTGTTTACAGGCACAGTATTAGGAAATGAAGCCTTTAAACTATCCGAGAGCTTTTCAAAATTCATTGAAGCCTTAATATTAACTATTTTTTGTAATCCTTCCTCGCTCAAATGTTCTTTTCTTGAAACAATCTCAACTATTTGTTTAAATAATTCAAAATCTGCACATTTTTCTGTAAGTAAGGGATACTTATTAAAATGATCAATAATCCTCATCAAATCTCTAATTTGAGAAACTTTGTAATAAAAGGCTCCATCTTTACGATCTATTACCTCACCAATACCAAAATAATCTTTTATTTGATGTAAAAGTGCTTTATCTTTTCTATGTAAAGAAATCTGAAATAACACTCTTACACTTTTTCCTAACTTTAAATCTGCTTTATTTACGATGGAAACGTGAAAACAACCCTCTGCATCTGTAAATCCTGATACAAAGGTTGGGTTTAATTTGTTATTTAAAATATTATTCATAGTGACGGTTTAATGTTAAAAAAATTTTTGTATGTCGACAGCTTAGTGTTTGTCTCATACCAAACGTGGGTCATAGCTAAATTAGCCAAGCTCACTTCTCGGATTACTAGAGTCTCCACTAGGTCCGGCCAAAAATCCTTCAATTGGCAAGCTGATTGACATCGCATCTTGCAATTTCTTAACCCTATTGACATCAACGTGGGTTTGGGGTGTCAGCCCTCCCTATGATTCCCCTTCGAAAGGTAGTCGCTTGTCGGTGTTAAGACTTCTACAAGAGTCGACTTTAGGGTGCAATCTTAAAAACCTATGAAAAAAATCCTAATTTTCTAAAAAAAAAATTTTGGTTTATAAAATGTTAAAAATTCAAAAAATAAAATGTTAAACCCCGGCTTTCACCGGCGACTAGAGTACACCTTACAATTATAACATAATCTTGTTATCCAGGATTGTGTATAAACTGAAGAACCGTCTACTCGTTGCTCTTTTACAGATGCTATCTGATTTAGATCCGCGATAACCCATTTCTATTACTAGAATCTTTAACGATGTTACTATACCCCCAGGCATTAATGGGGCCACGTTAGTTGTTTCCAACTAGGCTTAGTTGTTAAAGCTTTAGGGCTTCCCCGGAATTTGGTTCTTTATCACAAATATGTAGGAGCCTACTCTAAATTTATGATTGTTAGCTCAAACGCCTTCGTATTCTCTACTAGCTTACTTGTGTTAGTTTTTAGGTACGGTTATTACCATTACTACCATATAAAAAAAAAATCCGCATCTATAGAGTTTATAAGAATTTTTTTTTTTCTTCATTGGTAGTTTAGTCTTCATCTTTTTTAGTTTGTTAGACTACTTTTTTTAATTAATCGTATATTTCGTATTTCCAGAACATTTTACTCAAATGCTTTCTCTACAGTAAATTTATAATTTACATATTCAATATAGTCTTCATGTATTTTCTTTCCCTATAATAAAAAATATAAGAAAAGATCTAATACCATAACTTTTATTTAAATGGTTTCTAGTTTTAAATCTTTGTTACCTATCATATTAAACATATAATATTTACTGTAATAAAGCATCTACTTTATGTTATGCCATATACACCTCATCATTTTATCCTATAGGTTTAATTTAGAGACCGATTTAACAACTTAATTCCATAAGCTTAAGGCGAGAGGAATGTTCCTCTTTTTCGTTACTCGTGTCAGCATTCTCACTTGGGATATTTCACACAACCTCTTAATGGCTCCTGTTAATACTCCCGTATTAATGTTTTTTATCCATGTTGTTTATAATTAAAACTTAAAAAAATTTAATTATGTCTTAATGTACCCAATGTTCCGCTACCCCATAAATAATTCTTAAATCTTATTCAAGTATTTTTAAAATAGTGTTAAGTCTAACGTAAAAAAGTCTATACCTCTGCACTATAAGATGTAAAATTTTTTTAATGCAGAATAGCACACAAGTGCTGGCAAATAGTAAAAAATCATAAGGATTATGATCTGTAATTTCTTTTTTCACTCTAGCATTTAACCTCCTATAATAATTATGGACAAGGTGTCGGTGTTTTGTTTAGATCCGCTATATCTTCGGCGCTTTTAACTAATTAGGTTAATTAATAACTAACCTTTTGAACCAGTGCTCTGTTACGCGATCTTTAAAAAATGGCCGCTTCTAAGCCTATTTCCTGGTTGTATAGTTTAAATACTTCCTTACTTTCACTTAACAAAAACTTTGGAACCTTAAACACTTGTTCTGGGCTGTTTCCCTTTTGACATA
>Ga0247772_1000131_pt1 | contig 17099 bp, 15 predicted proteins | sample UWRJL151409C6_FD_179945 | JGI IMG/M metagenome (GOLD analysis project Ga0247772, IMG submission 179945) | Plant litter microbial communities from Arlington Agricultural Research Station in Wisconsin, United States - UWRJ-L151-409C-6 | ecosystem: Environmental > Terrestrial > Plant litter >...
CTCGAGCGCGCCAGGAGGCGGCAACCGTTGCGAAACGGCCTCGATCTGCACGTGACGAGGCGCCGGCAGCCGGCGAATCTGTTCGCGTACGTCCGGCCGCGGAAACCGCGCCGCGAGCAGTTGCTCGATTTGCCGCCGCGTCTTGCCTGTACAGGCCTCGAACAGCTCCGCCGCGTTCGTATCGTTCAAGAGTGGTGCGAGCGCGCATAACGCACACAGGTGCAGCTCGCCGCGAGCGACGCGCTCGAATGCTTCGGGGAATCGTCGACACACGCGCGCCGCCGCTACTCGCCGGCCAGCGCTACCTTCGCTCATGCCCAAAGCTTCGACGCAATAGGCAAACAGAGACGGAAAACCGAGTTCCAAATGCAGCGAGCGCAGCTCGAGCTCCACCAAGTGCGCAAGCACCCCTGCGCTCAGCGTGTTGCTCTGCCGAATCAACTCCGACAACCCCGCCAAGAGTTCTGAGTTCCCCAACTCTACCAATCGATGATGATTCCCCATCTCTCTCGTCTAACACGCGACATTTCAAGCCTCACATGGGCACCGCGATGCTCGTTTCAGCGGCAAAACGGCTGCGAGCTCGATCGCGCGCACGAAGCGCACGCCTGACGAGACTTCGTGCAAGCAAGAAGGCGAATTCAAGGCACACCCATCAGCGGTGCGAGTCGACGCCTGAAACCTGTCCACCAAAATCGTCACCTCAACCGTTGAATCCCAAGGGCGGACCGAACAAGTAATGCGCTCGTCTCCGTTCGCGTCGCTTCCAACCTCGTCCCACGCTTACACGAAGCGCCTGTGGGGGCCGCACCACGCGCTTCCTGATCCGGAGGGGCGCAAGGCGTCGACACGTTCCCCGTCGAGCAACATTCCCTCGGCGGCGCTCCACGAAGACCTCGTTGCCGCCGATCCTCGCGCAACTGCGTTCAGACTGCTCCACCTGGCGAACTACTCGGCTGTCGCGTCGTGCCCGTTCCAAACTGGAGAACCAGACCGATGGGCCCGCACGATCTGTAGATTCATCAGTGGCGTTTTGGCGGTTGACTCTCCCAGCGCCGGAGCGCGGCGCCGTCTACGCCGCTGCCAGCCGCGGTCGTACGCGTGGTGAAATCGCGATAAAATCGCTGCGCAGGGCTAAACCCCAAATTCCATTGGGTGCTTTGGTGTGGTGCGGTATCGCTCAGCCGAGCTCAGCTCTTGGCGATCTTGGCGGCCTTCGGGGAGCCGTCTCGAGGTGCGTCATCGGCATTGCCGTCGTCCGCTAATGGCGCGCTCGGTCGACAACATCGCGCTGGTGTGAGGTGCGCTGCTGGATCGCGAGCGCCCCCTCTCGAAACGCGCAGAGCCGAGTTCAGCCGCCTTCGTATTCGCAGCGGGCGTCGCAGGTTTCGTGGACGATCACGCGGGTGAGCTCGGGCAGGGTGGGCTTGATGCGGTGCCACAGCCAATGAGCGAGGATTTCGCTAGTGGGATTTTCTAGGCCCGGCACGTCGTTCAAATAGTTGTGATCGAGCTGGTTGTGCAACGGCTGCCAGAGGTCGTCGAGCCGGCTGTAGTCAATCAAGAAGCCGGTATCGGGGTTCACCTCGCCCTCCACGGCCAGCTCGATTTTGAAGCTGTGCCCGTGCAGGCGTGCGCACTTGTGCCCCTCGGGCACGCGCGGCAAACGGTGAGCGGCTTCGAAACGCAGTTCTTTGATCAGTCGGACTTTCACGGGCCGGACTTTAGCACGCAAAACGAGTTTGTTCAGCGTTCCGTCGCCGGGACCGTGGGCTACTGCGTCGGCGTGATCTCGCCGCAGATGCTGGCGAAGGGTCCTTCGGCCTTGTGATCGCGGAACTCCACACCACATTGCAGCGGATCGTCGAAGCTGTGCGCAAGGTCGATGGTCAGCGCGGCGTTCCACTCTCGCCCGCCATCGATGCGCGCGCGGATTGCGCCGCTGGGGTCGATGAACCAAGTCTCCGGGTAGAGCTTGGTGCCGAACGTGTCGCGCACGATCTTGAATTCGGGGTCGATCATCACCACGAAGGGAGGCTCGGCGCCGCCCAACACGGATTTCATGGTCTCGCGCGCGTCGTCCAGGCTTTCATCCGTCGAGACGGTGAGCAGTACGATGTCTGGATGGGGAGCGATCGCCTTGGCGAGTGAGGCGAGCGACGGCATCTCTTCCAGACAGGGGCGGCAGGTCTTGGTCCAGAAGTTCAAGATCACGGTCTTGCCGCGGTAGCTCGAGAGGCGCGCGGTGCCGCCGCCGAGTTTGGGCAGCTCGAAATCCGGCGCTTGGCGATTGCGCGCCGCGTAATCGGGACGCATCGCGCACAGTGGCGTGCAGGCGCGGCGCGTTTCTCCGTCACGGGCGGTGGAGACGAACGAGTACACGCCCAGCGCGGCCAGACCAATACAGGTAAACTGAGCAATTTTCGCGAACAACAAGGCGCGCGGAGCCTAGCACCACCGAAGGCAGGCGGGCACGCACAGGGCTTGCTCCAGCCAGAAATTCAGGCAAAGACTCGCCCGCGCTTCGCTGGGCCCTGCCTACGCTTAGCTCGTGCCTCGCTCACCCCCCCCAGACCCATGGATCGCCTCGAGAAACGGCTGCTCGCCGAAGTGGCTCGCGCCAGCCACGATTTTCGGCTGATCGAACCGGGCGATCGCATCATGGTCGCGGTCAGCGGCGGCAAAGATTCGCACGCGCTCTTGTACTTGCTGCGTCAGATCCAGCGCCGCGCGCCGTTCGAGTTCTCACTGTTCGCACTCAACGTGGACCAGGGGCACCCCGGCTTTCCGGATCGGACCTTGCCCGAATACTTCGAGCGCGAGGGCTACGAGTACAAGATCATCACCGAAGATACTTACTCGGTGGTCAAAGAGAAGATCCCCGAGGGTAAGACCTTCTGCTCGCTGTGTTCGCGTTTGCGACGCGGGATTTTGTACACCCAGGCCGTAGAGCTGGGCGCGACCAAGATCGCCCTCGGACATCACCGCGATGACGTGATCGAGACCCTGATGTTGAACTTGCTCTACTCGGGGCAACTGAAGGCGATGCCCGCGCGCTTGCGCTCGGATGACGGCCGCAACGTCGTGATTCGGCCGATGGTCTATCTGAGCGAAGAAGAGCTGACCGAGTTCGCGGCGCTCAAAGAATTTCCGATTATTCCCTGTGATTTGTGCGGCTCGCAGGAGAACCTGCAGCGCAAACAGATCAAGAATCTGCTCAACGATCTGAACGCCAAGAACCCGAAGGTGCGCGCCAACGTGTTCGCGGCCTTGGGCAACGTCCGCCCGTCGCACTTGTTCGACGTCGCGCTGCGCTCCGCCCTCGGTGTCGTCGAGGCCGACGAGACGCCGGAGGTCGGCGCGCCCTCGAATTCTGCGCGGGAGCCTGCGCCGGTCGTGCCGTTGTCGGCATTGTTTCGCACGCGCTAGCCGTTCGCACCCGGTTGCGCCACCGCGCGTGGTTTCGCTGCTGCCAAGGAGCGCGATTTCTCGTAAGCTGCGCATAGGGTTCAGAGCATGAAATTGCTGCGCGGCTTGGGCTGTATCGGGTTGGGGGTTGGGTTCTTGGGAGCGCCGTCGCTCGCTGCGGCAGAGCCCGCTGCGCGGCCGGCGGAGAAGACAACCGCGGACCTGCCGCCGCTCACCCTCGCGCCTCGAGCCACGCCGCCGCTCCATTGGCGCGTGGATCTGGCGCGCCTGGCACGGGATCTCGTGCGCGGCACGAACGTGACGTTCGACTCACTCGACGTCGTGGCCAGCACGACCAATGCCGGAATGACCGCGAACCTGCCGGTGGCTGCCGCGAGCAGCATCGATTTCACGCGCTACGCGATGATCTGGCGAACTCCGAACGCGGCGACCTTGAAGCGCGGCCCGGCGGCGGCGCCGCTGAACGCGCGCGGCTGGTTCAAACTCGACGGCATCGCCTGCGCCGTCAATGAGCGCAGCGCCGGGCCCGCGCTCGAGATCTGTGGCCCAGACGACTCGATCCTGGCCTATGCCGACACGCTCGCCGAGTCGACCGGACCGCTGCCGGCAGAGGATGTGTTGGAGCTCGATCTGAACCCGCGCATCGTCTGGCGCGAGTCACTCGAGGGCTTGCGTGGGAGCGTACCGGATCGCATCGATAGCTTCGTTCACTCCCCAGGCCTGACGGGGAGTCTCCCGCTTCGTCAGGGTTTGGCGGACCTCAGCTACGCGTTCATCGCGCGCCTGGTCGATGCGGTCGTCGACCTGAAGCGTATGCGGGTCAACGTGGCGATCGATGCCCAAGGAGGTCACTATCGTTCTACGCTTCAACCGAGCAAAGGAAGCCTACTCGAGAAGTCGCTAGTCGGTGCGCGGGCCAAGCCAGCGCCGCCGATCTTCTGGCAACTCTCCGACCGTCTCGAATCAGCCTGGTTTGGCAGCTCGACGCCCCTCGTGCCGCTCGCCACACCCAGCGAACGGAGCCTCGCGTTTTTGGCAGCGGTGCATCACTTGCCAGCCCAAGAGCCCGGCCCCGCCAGTAAGTTCGTGGACGCCGCCGGTACCGTGGCCAGCGCATGCCTCGTCCCGGATCGCACATTCTTGAGAGTGAGCGGCCTGGTGCAGTCGGCTTCCCCCAAAGCCGACCCCAAAGGCTCGAAGGGCGCGGCCGTGTTCGTGCCCCCGCCGCCCGCCAGCGAAGAGCGGCATTGGTCGGTCGCGCTCGAAGATCCGAAGGCAACCTGCTCGGCCAGCCTGGTTGCTTTCGCCAAGCTGTATGCAGGCTTGCCGACGGACGTGAGCTCGACGAGCACGTTCGAACTCGTGAAGCCTGGCAAAGGGGTGCCTCCAGCCTCCTTGATCGCTCGCATCGGCGCGGCCAAAGAGCAGCACTACCTCGCGCTCTCCAACCGATCCGGCTTCAGCTGGCTCACTTGGGCAGATACGTTGCCGGGGCTCGGCGCGGGTCTCCAGGCATTGAGCGCGCCGCCCACGCATCGCCTCACGCCCAGCGCGGAGCTCGCCGGGTTGGCAAAAACCCCCGTACTTTTTGGCGGTTTCGCGAGTCGCATCGGAATACCAGGGATCACCGAGGGCAGCGACGATGAGCTCTCACGCGCCTCGCTGTGGCTGGCCCAGGACGGCCCGAGTTGGACCATCGCCGGCACAGTCGACCCACGCACCATGCGCCAAACCGCGACCCAATTCTTGACCAATATGTGGGGCGTCCCCAATTGGTCGAAGCTCAGCGAAGAGCGCCGCAACGCGCTTTCGCGGTTCCTCGACTCCAACTGTCGGCTAGGAAACGGCAAAGCCTGCAACACGCTCGGCGTGCGCTACGCAGATGGCAACGACTTGCAGAAGGACCTCGACCGAGCTCACGAATATCTCAGGCTCGGCTGCGCGGCAGGTGAAGGCATCGCCTGCATCAACTCCGCGTTTTACGGGGCCTCGCCGACCGAGCAAATGTCGGTTGCTCGGCGGGGCTGCGAACTAAAATCGCCACTGAGCTGCGCCTGGTACGGGAAATGGTTGCTCGAGTCGCACTCGCTCGACGACCACCCCAAGGGCATCCAGAACCTCGAATTCGCCTGCGATGGGGGCAGCGGGCTGGGCTGCTGGCAACTCGGAGAAGCCTACGAAGAGGGGCTCGGCGTATCGAAGGACGAAGCAAAGGCGGTCGAGCTGCAGACGCGTTCGTGCACCTATCGCTTTGCCGCAGGTTGCATCGCGCTCGGCAATCACCTCGCGAACGGGGTGGGCCGCCCCGCGAACCCAAAGCTTGCGCTCAAGAGCTATGAGGTGGGCTGCAAGCTGGACGCAAAGTCCGGCTGCTACGCCTTGGGTTTCGCCTACGCGCGGGGCATCGGCGGCGAGAAGGACTTGAAGACCGCCCGCGTGCACTGGGCTCGCTCCTGCGACGCCGGCCACGCGGAAGCCTGTCGCATGTTGGCAGAAACGACGGAGACGCCATGATCAAAAATCTTTTTGGGCTGCTGCGCAGTACCAGCCGGCTCGGCGTGCTGTGCACATTGGTCGCGTGCCACGCGACGCCCACGAGCCAAACCGCCAAAGCCGCGACGAGCCCGGCGCCCCCTCGCAGCGAACTCTGCCGATATTGGGGCATGACGACGCATGGGCCAGTCTGCTTCCAATCAGTCACGGCCGATGCGCAGCTGCACAGCGACGCGATCCTACGCTTCGAGTACGACGGACCCAATGTCGCTCGGCGCGTGCAAATCAACGGCCGGGGCGCGCTCGAGCCAGATGACGACGATTGCACGGAGTATCGCTATCGCTATCAGCAGGGCGTGCTGTCCGAGAGCACCGGTTATCGGCAAGATGGCAGCGTGTGTGATCACACGCTGTTCTCCGACAATGCTGGTACCGCCACGTTGGTCGACGCTTGGGGGCGCCAGGTGGCGTCGAAAGAGCAGCTACACACCCAAGAGCGATTCAAGCGAAACTCCGCGGGCTTCTCCACCAATATTCGCTTCTTCGGGCGCGATGGCACGCCGGTAAAGGCGCCGATCGGCGCCCATGAGTTGCGGTCCGAGCGGGACGCTCGCGGACGCCAGACCGGTGTCTGCTATTTCGACGAGCGCGGTGAGGCGACGACCAGCAACGACCACGTGCACTGCGCGCGTTATCGGTTCGATGAACAGGGCAATACGATCGAAACCAAGTTCTTCGATCTGCGCGATCAGCCCGCCGAAACCAGCACCGGCACCCATCGAATCGCGTTCGAGTACGACGCTTTCGGCAACGTCACGGGTAAGCGTTTCTTGCGCGCGGATGGAACTCCGATTTCCACCGAAAATGGCCCGTGCGCCGGGTTTCGCTTCCAGTACGACGAGCGCGGCTTTAGGAACGGCGGTGATTGCCTCGACGGTGCGGGACGGCCGGCGCGCTGGCGCGAGGGCAATGCGAGCTGGCGCGCGAGCCCAGACGCTCACGGGCACCTCAGAGAATCTCGCGATTTCGATCCCGAAGGCAATCCGTTCACGCGCAGCGCGGGTTTCGCGCGCTACGAAGTCGATCGCGATGCCTCGGGCCACGTCACCGAATGGCGCTACTTTTTGGTCAACGGAAACCCCGGACAGAAGCGGGGAGCGGCCATCATTCGCGCCCAATGGAACGCGCAGAACTTGGAGGTTCGCCGCCGCTACTTCGATGCCTCGGGTGAGCCCTTCGCGTTCAGGGGCTGCGCGTCGCTCGAGAAGGAGTACAACGAGTTCCGTCAACTGACGCGTCAGACGTGCCGCGGCGCGGACTCGAAGCTGGCGGCGAGCACCGACGGCACCGCCGTGACCGAGTGGATCTACGACTCACGCGGTCTGTTCGTGGAAATGCGATTTTACAACGCCAAGAATCAGCCAGGCCGCTCCCAAGACGGCCTCGCCGTCGAGAAGCTGACCCTGAACGCCCTCGGGGTCGAAGCGGGTGCCGTGCTGCTGGCCGCGGACGGCCGCCAAATCCACTTGCCACGCTTCAGACGGCTGAGCGTGAACGTGGCTCAGCCCAATGAGTTTTGGCCGGCTCGCACACGCGAAGCGAGCCGCTCCTTGATCGAGACTGCACGCAGCAAGCTGCTCGCCGGGCTCGACTTCACGCGCGCTCTGTACGAGTACGGAGACGACACTGTCGACCGTATCCATCCGGGTGACATGGGTTATCAGGATATTTCGCGGTTCTACGGTGAAGCGCGCATGGCGGTCGAGCCATTGGCAGTTGGGCAATATTCGGACGTGGTCGAGCTGCCCTTCGGCTTCACCGTGTACCAACGGACCGAGTAGTAGCCGCGCTGCTTCCACTTACCTCAATCGGACTCCGAGTCGTCCTCCGACGCTTCGTCGGGATCGCCCGGCGTGTCTGGTGAATCCGGCGCGTTCGCGGCCGAGCAGGCCGGCTTGCTGCCCAGCCGGCAGGCCTTGGCGAACAGGGCGCGAGACTCGGGCGTCACGCGCCGCGCATCGAACGCCGTACGCTGCGCGGCCATGAAACAACCGAACGCGCTGTCGTGGTCGCAGGCGACCTGCAGCCAATGCTTGCCTTGGTCAATCTGATTGCCGCTCGTGGCGTCGTCGAGCAAGGCGTAGCCCAAGCCGGCGCAGGCCTCGAAAACGTCATGCTCGCAGGGACCGCGAAACCACTCGGCGGCTCGATCGGGGTTGGCGCGGGTGCCTTGGCCGCGAAGCACCATCCAGCCTACGTTCAAGCAGCCATCGGCATCGTTCAGCTTGCAGGCGTGCTCGTAGCTGCCTTTGGCTCGGATCCATTCTTGCGGATCGTCGTAGAGGGCGTCTCCCAAGTGCACACAGGCGTGGGCATTGGCGTCTTTGCAGGCTCCTTCCAAGAGCTGTAGCGCGCGGCTGTGCTCTTTTGCGTCGGGCAAGAGCAGCATGCCGAGGTTCGCACAGCCCTGGGTCAATTCCAGAGTGCACGCGCGTTCGAGCAACTCCCTTGCGCGCTTGGGTTCGTCCCAATGCCGAAGCGCCAAGTCATTGCAGCCGACGGCGGAGCCCAAATCACAGGCGCGCTGATACAGCGCCTCCTTGTCACGAGCCGCAGATGTGGGTACCGCGACAGCAACCGGCGCGCCCGAACCCGCACTGGTGGCCACGTTCCCCTGCGGTACGGTCGTTCCGCCCGGCGCGGGCGCGGGCGCTGCGGACGACAAGGGCACCGCAATGGGGGCTGCTGCTGCACAACCGACAACGCCACACAGTAGGCTCAACCAATACCGGCGCATTCGACTCCGGCCCCGAGATTATCACGGCGGCGCGCTAGTTCATCATCTGCTAGATCCTCGGTTTACGTTCCAAAGGCGAACTCGAATGCCGGTTGCGACCGTGGCCGCTACGCTCCCCGCGCCAACAACGCCGAACGCGACGAATTTTCGGTTCTTCCCCACTTCCGAACTGCTCGCGGATTTCATCGAGTACTACTACACGGCCGAGCTCGAGGGCGATTTCACGGCGCAGATCGAAGCCTCGCGCCTGCCCGAGGTAGAAGCCAAGTTGGTGTTCGCCATCGAAGAGGGGAACACCTTGCCGGGCGGCACGTGGTTGGGAGGTGGACTGCGAGCTTGCCTGTTCCTGCAGCCGGCGCACCTCCAGGTCATCCAGATTCCGAGCAGCATTCGCCAAGCGGTAGGTGCCTCCTTGAGACCCAACGGGCTGCGGCTGCTACTGCCGGGCGGCGCTGACGGCCTACCCGACGCACCGCTGCTGCCCCTCGACGAACTGTGGGGAGCGGAGGGGCGCGAGCTGCGGGATCGCCTAATACTCGAGGAAACCGCGACGGCGCGGCTCGCGCTCCTCGAACGGTACCTGCACTCCCGAGTTCAGCACCTGGCGCGTCCCAGCCGTTCAGTGCGGCGCGCGTTCGAGCTGATTGAAGCAGCGCACGGCGAAATTTCGACCGAGCAGCTAGCGCGAGCGTGCGGCTGCACCAGCCGAACTCTGCGCAGTTCGACGGTCGCAGAGGCTGGTCTCGCGCCCAAACACCTGGCGCGCATCGCGCGAATCCGATACGCACTCAATCTGCTGACCGGCGCGGGAATTCCGCTCAGCACCGCCGCCGCCACGAGCGCCTTCTCGGACTACGCGCACATGAGCCGAGAGTTCCGCGAGCTGCTCGGCGAGCCGCCAACCCGGTTGGGCCAGAAGATTCGCTCCTCGGTCCCCGCCTACGACGCGGAGCGCAATTTGCTCAGCACGGGGCTACTGGTGGTACCCAAGTTCACCGCGCCCTGACAATTTTCCGATTTGTTCAAGACGTGCGGGCCCGGCTCAGATTATTTGGGGGGGAACGCGAATCTCCGTTGATCGAGCTTCGCTCCAGCGCTTCGGACGTTCGAAGGGCGCCAGACGCTGCTACACTCGTCCGTGACATGCTGACGACGCGCAGGCCACGGCCTGCAAGCAACGCACGCCAAACGGCTCGTCTCGTGATCCTCTGCGTCGTCTGCTGCTACGCCTGCGCCGCGCGCATTGGGAGCAGCGGGAGCCCGGCGGGTGGCGCGTCCGGCGCGACGGCGGGGTCCGCGGGCGGAGATGGCGCGACCGCAGGCGCTTCGAACGTCGCGGGCGCTTCGAACAGCGCGGGCGCTTCGAACAGCGCGGGAAACGCGGGCGCTTCGAACAGCGCGGGCGCTTCGAACAGCGCGGGCGCTTCGAACAGCGCGGGCGCTTCGAGCTTCGCAGAATGCAGCCAGGACGAAGATTGCGAGATCGCCAAAGACTGCTGCGCGTGTCAGGCAGTGCCCAAGGGCTCGCCACTCCCGGTCTGTAACAGCGCGTGCAACGCCAGCAACTCCTGCGAAATGAAGGGAATCCCAGCCGTCGCTCAGTGCACGCTCGGCCGCTGTACCTTGGCCACGAGCTGCGACGAGCGGCGCGCAGTGTGCAAGAGTCTAGCTCCGAAATGCCCGCCGGGCGAAACGGTCAGCGTGACCGAGTTCGGTTGCTGGGGCCCGTGCGTCGCATCGACGGAGTGCAGTGAAGTCACGGACTGCGCGGCATGCGGCGAGGCGCTGTGCGTGAAGTTCCCGAACGTCGGCGGCACGACCATTCGCTGCGTCGCCCGACAAGCGCAGTGCGAAGCCGGCGGCTGGTGTGAGTGCCTGAAGCCTTGTGGCAGCTTCGGTTGCAACGAGCAAAAGGGCGAAATCAGCTGCTATTGTCCGACCTGCTGATTGCCGATAGCCGTATTCATGGAATTACGCAGGTGCTCGATGACGAGCTTTGCGAGTTCGCTGGCTTGGTAGTTGATCAGCAGGTGGCCACCCCGAATGATCTGGAATTGCGAACGGCCTCCTGCGCTCAGAATGCGCTCGTGGATGGGGCGGGCGCGGCGCGCCGGAACGAGCGCATCTTCGCGCCCGTGGACGAATAGCACCGGACAGCGAATCGCGGAGGCTGAACTCGAGAGTTGCCTACACGGACGACCGAGCGTGACGTGCACCATGCTCACGAGGATCTCCGGACGGGAAGACAACGAGCTCAGCTCGTGCTCGAGCTTCTCGCTGAGAACAGGCTCCGGCGAGGAGATGTCGGACATCACCGCCCGCAGGATGGCGCAGTTCAGTGGTCGCAGCAGCTCGAACCGAAACATCCGACCGACCGCACGCGCCACCGCGGCAGCGCCAGGCAGAGACAGCAAGCGATAGCTCGCGTGTGCAGACGCACCCAGCGTGCCAATCAGCACCAGGCCCGCAACCCTTCCCGGGTACTGCGCGGCCGCAGCTTGCGCGACACCGCCGCCGTGACTGTGACCGACGAGAAAAATTGGTTCGCGCCAACCGAGCGCATTTGCCGCGGCAATCGTGTACTCCGCGAGCCGATCGAGACTCATGAACTCGGGACCGGCGCCGGCACGGGGGCTCTTGCCGAACCCTGGTAAATCGATCAACGCGATGTCCGCCACACCGGCGAGTAAGGGCAAAAGTTGCTCCCAGTCCAGGAGGGACCCCGGATTTCCGTGGAGCAGCAGACATTTCGGCCGCCCCATCCCGTTCGCCGCAATGCGCACGAACGCTTCGACTTCGTTCCCCGATTCGAGCTTCAGGCGCACCGTGTCGGCGTACAGCCTCGTCATTTAGCTGGGCAGTTCAGCGAATTGCGGCAGAGCATCCGCGATGGTGTCCCAGGAAGCTTTGCTGGCCATGTGGATGTGCGCTTCGGGTCGCGACCCGGGGTCTGCATCGAACAGCGCAGCGGGAACCAACACGAATTGTACGTTGATTCGTTCGACGGGGGCTCCGCCGCCGCACCGCACACAAAACGACGTAGCGAAGCGCTGCGCGTCCGGCGGGTGATAGCTCCCCAAGTTCTCGCGTCCGCTGCGCCAGCTGAAGCGTGCCAATGAATAGAATGCGTTGCTGCCGTGGGCTGCGCTCCTGGCGCGCCGACAACGCGAACAATGGCACTGCATCCAGCGCTCGGGACCGCCCATTACGGCGAAGGTGACGACCCCGCACAGGCACGACCCTGAAATCTCCCCTTCGACTGCCGAAACCGGGGTTTGTTCCTCGTGCCAAGTCCAGTCCGGGGCAGGCCCTGAATATTGCGGCAAAGTGTCCGCGATCTCGTGCCAAGCGGGCTTGCCCGCGACGAACACATGGCGCCCCGTTGCCTGAGTCAGGCTGCCCGACAAGTTGCCCGCCGGGACCAAGAAGCGATCCCCCACCCAGGTCGGTGCAACGGCGCCGCAGCCCCGACAAGAGCGGCGCTCCCGCGAAGACGCAGGCGAGAAAGTCGTCAGTTGATCCTCACCCGAAAGCCAGCGCAGGGCGTGCTGCGATACTTCGACGAAGGACGCAAAGGGTGCGCCGTGGTGTTTGCGACACATCGAGCAGTGGCAGTGTGTGAGCTGGCTCGTCTCGGCATCGACCTCGTAGCGAAGTGCGCCGCACAAGCAGGTACCGGCATTCATGACTCCAGTATCGCACAGCTTGCGCGATCAGCGTCGAAGCGTCGGCGACGGACGCCAGTCAGTGGCTGGGCGAAGGGTGCAGCAGCTCTTGTTTGAGGAAGGGGTACAGGTACTCGGCATACAAGCCGTTCGCGTACGCGTTCGGATGCGGATCGGGCGGTGTGACCCAGAGCTTGTCGGAGCTCTCTTTGTTCACCGCGAGCAGCAGGTCGACGAAGGGCAGATGCTCCTGCTGGGCCACCGAGCGAATCGAGTTCGTGATCAGATCCAAACGATAGTTCGTGACGTCGTGCAACTCGGGCCAGTTCACGATCATCAGGCCCATCCCGCGCTCGCGGGTTTCGCGAGCGAGCCGAGCGATGGCGGCGCGTGCGCGCTCCCAACCCGGCGCCTTGTACAAACCGAGGTAGTAGTCTTCCCAACTCTTCCGCACGCCGCCCAGGCGCAGCGCGCCATCGAGACCACCCACCACGAACACCGCGGCCTCCGAATTTCTTGCCAAAAATCCTGCCGAACCGTAGCTTGGCACCGGCTCTGCGTCGTTCATCGTGTAGTTGAGCACGACCAGATCGGCATTGAAGACGGCATCGCGTTGGAAGAACGCTTCTACCTCCATCACGGTGTTGTAGTTGCCGACGCCGGTGTTCATCACCTCGACCGCAAGACCGTCTCGAGCGAACAGCCGCTCCAGCCGCTTGCAGATGGTGTCCTCGAAGGGCACTCCCCAGCCTTCGATGAACGAATCCCCGAGCATGGTGACGCGTCGGACACCGGGTTGTCTTGCGACGGGGATCTCGCGATCGCGATGACCGAGTGAGTTCGTCGCGACATCCACACCCATCAGAAATGAGTGCGCGTGAGCGCGGTGTTCGTGGCCAATCAGCGGATTGGAAGAGCGCTGCTTGACGTCGCGAGCATACTTCCACATCTCGATGTTGAAATTCATGCCATCGTCGATGAACGTGCGCACGCCAAGCTCGAGGCCGCCCGCCAACACCGCGACGGTGCCCAACATCACGAGCGGGCCGAGCCAACGCGGAGGTTTCTTGCTCATTGAGTAGTAGTCACGTTCTGCGGTGTTGGAGGGTGTGCATCCGTGGTTGCTTGCGACGCGACGGTCGACGCTGGATCGGGCGAAGCGCTCGCATCGACCAAGCTCTGCACGGCTTCGGTCAGTGCCGTTGCGACCAAGCGGTGTCCAGCCGCATCGAAGTGCCCATTGTCGAAGGTGATCCCCGCCGTGCGAAATTGCCTGCGTAGATTCAGGAACGGGACGTGAAGTTGCGCTAGCAAACGTTGGATCAACGGCTCGTATTCAGCGGCCGCGAACGCCAAATTGTCCGAATAGTGATCGACCACCTTGGCGAAATCGGCGTGATAGCGCCGTTCCACGAGCGCGGCGCGCTCGGGGTCGCGCGCATCCAGCGCGCTATTGTAGGCGTGAAAGGCAGGCAGGAACACGCCGGGCTGCTCTGCCTGGGCGCGCTCGAACGCGGCCGACGCGCGATCGAGCTGCCGCTCGCGCAAGGCAACCAAGCCCTCTTCGACCCAAGGCGAGTCGGTGCTCTCGCCAGTACTGACGAGGATTAGCTTTGCGCCCTGTCGCTTCGTTTCGGCGACTAGTTCCTGAATGACCCCCGAGTAGCTGGGCAAAGGCACTCGGCAAGGCGGCAATGGCCAAGACAGCGGGCGCGCGGACGACATGAGGGACGGCGCTGGATGCAGGCGCGACCAGTACAGGATGGGATAGCTGATGTAGTCCCCGAACTCGTAGTTGCGCGCCGCCGCATCCCGCGCGAAGGCGTACGGAGAATCCGGACGACCAATGAAGCAGCGATCGTTCGCGCTATTGACGCTCGCAACCACCACGTTGGCTCCCAAGCCGGAGAGCCGCTTCAGCGTGAGCAGGCTTTGGACGAGCGAGTAGCCTGGCGCAGCTGCGTTGATCACGCGCACGGCAGAGTGGCGCTGCTTGCCCAGCTCTTGCTGCAAAAGGGCAGGATAGGTCAGCTCATAGCGCGTCGAGACGCCGAACACGTTCGAATCACCGAGGGTGACGATGCGCAGTTCCCCCGCTTGCTTTGGCGGCACGCGCTCGACACCCGGAGCCGATCGCAGCCCTTGCTCATTGATGTAGACCTCCGTTCCACCAAAACGGTTCGCTACGTTCGCTCGCAGGCGGTAACCGAGTTCACGATCGGCGCGGGTCGTGTACGCCCACGAATCGAACCAGCCCTGACGTTGCAACGCGGCGCGAGTTCCGATGTGCAGTGACAGGTAAGCCAAGAGCGGCACCGCGACCGTCACCATCCACGGTCGTATACGCAGGCGGCCACCTCGTCCCTCACGTCCCATCGAGGGCTCTAATTAGCGCGTTCCCGGAGCGAAGCGAAGTCGGATCGGGCTTGACCCCATCCGCAAACCGTCACAACATTCATGGGCTGAAGGCGTGGGGCTCGAGCGAGTCGGTCACGGTGGCGCACCGTCTGTGGGGTTGGAATTCATGGCACAAAATAGCGACATCCTGAGCCAAGCATCACAACGTCGCACCTCGTTGGTACGTGAGGTATTTGCGTTTCTCGGGCAAACCAAGAAGTGGTGGCTCGCGCCGATCGTTGTCTGCCTGTTGGGGCTCGGCCTGCTGGTCTTCCTCGGCGGCACCGCGGCGGCACCGTTCATCTACACGCTGTTTTGATTCGACGCCCTGTGCCGACGCTGCGTCGGTGAGCCGCTTCACGACCTCAGGCTGATCAGACGGCCTCAGACTGATCAGAGCGGCTTCACCGTCGAGCCGTCGAACCACTTCAGCTCGATGCCGCCACACTTGCCGTCGATGTCGTCGAAGGCTTGCACGGCAATGAACAGCTCTTGCTTCGAGTTCCCCCAGATGCCCATGACGGAGACCGGACTGTCGCACGGGTAATCGAGAAGTAACCGGACTTCGCTGCCCTTCAGCATGCCAACGGAGTGATCGGTCGTGAAGAAGAGCACGCCATCACTACCCCACAGCGAGCGAATGCCAAGACACTCGCCACCGATCGCGGCAGCCATCGACCAGCTCTGGCCGTCGAAATGGACTAGCTGACCGAGGTTGTTTCCGGCCCAAATGTCGTCTGCGGCGAAGCCCCAAGTGGCGCGATAGTCGCCAGCTGGAATGCCGTCTTGTAGGCGCAGTTCTCCCTGCTCCTGGCGATAGATTCGGCCTTCGTCAGCAACGACCACGACCGTTTCGGGGGAAGCCCAGACGCCCCAAGCGTAGGTCGAAGGGGCCGCCAGCGGCGCCCCCCACTGCGTCCAAAACATCCCATCGTAGCGCAGCACGCGGTCTTGATAGACGGCGTAGCCCAGCTTGGCGTCGACGATTGACACGCTGGTTACTTGCGCGCTCGCAGCGCTGCAGGAAGTGGAATTGGCGTCGACGAGCGTGATCGCGCACGCCGAGCTTCCGTATTCGACCAAAGGACCGCCCACGAAGCCCGTCAGGGAGGGCAGCGATGGGCCCTTTTGCGATTGGCTAGTGAGCTTCCAACCCGCGCCGGAATTGAAATCGATTCTCGATTCAGTGGAGCCGGTCGAGGTGAGCATGTAAACGCCCCGCGCATCGCTCCAAATCGGATTTCGATTGAGCGCGGCACCTGGCCTTCCGCAATAGGGCTGCGTGCTCATCCGCCACAGCGGGACATTCGGCGTGCCAGCCGCGCCGCTGATGCCGGCCGAGCCGCTACCAGCGATGCCAGCGGTGCCGCCACTAGCGGTACCAGCCGAGCCGCTGCCAGCGATGCCAGCTAAGCCACCACCGCCGAGCCCAGCGCCCGCAATGCCGCTGCCGGAGGCACCGCCTGCGGCAGAGCCGGCCACACCGGTGCCGCCGCCCCGACCGGCAGCGGAGGGCAGCAGATCGGTTTCGTCACCGAGTGAAGTTCGACCGCCGCACGCCGCAAGCGCGGTGAACAGCGACAGCAACAGGCTTCCGTGCCGAGGGATGGGATTGAGGCCGCGGTGGCGCACCCCAGTAAACAGCTGACGTTTCACTTGCGACCTAGAACGGGTGCAGCGTCGTGCCGTCGAAGAACAGCATGAATTGGCCACCACACGCGTACTTGTTGAATTGCTTGTCGGTGACGGAGAGGAATACCTCTTTAGAGGACAGCCCCCAAAGACCCCCGGTGATGACGCGAGCGAGCGATGGATCGCCATCGGCCGGCAATTCGAGCAGTAGCTCGACCTTCTTGCCGTCGTAACGACCGAACTCGGTGTACGTGCGGAAAAACAGCTGGCCATCGCTGCTTCCCCAGACCTGCACGATGCCCGCGCCGCTGATGTCTTTGCTGCCCGTTTCGAACACGGTCCACTTGCTGCCGTCGTAGTGAACGAGCTGCCCGGCTTGATTGCCAACCCAGGTGTCGTTCGCCGCGAAACTCCAGACTGCCGTGTAGTCACCGGCGGGAACGCCGGGGATCGCAGCGAAATCAGCATCCGCGGTGTTTTTCTGGAACACGGCTTGGTTGCCTCCGACCAATAGCACCCGGTCTTCGTCAGCCCAGAGGCCTTGAGCCGGTGCGGGCAGGGTCAGGTACTCGGCCCACTTGTCGTCCGCGAAGCGATAGAACTTATCCAGGCTGAACGCATAGGCTGTATCCGCCCCGACCGTTACGGGCCGAGCAACCTCGAGCGGCGCATCGAACGCGACCTCA
>Ga0247772_1000132_pt1 | contig 17071 bp, 9 predicted proteins | sample UWRJL151409C6_FD_179945 | JGI IMG/M metagenome (GOLD analysis project Ga0247772, IMG submission 179945) | Plant litter microbial communities from Arlington Agricultural Research Station in Wisconsin, United States - UWRJ-L151-409C-6 | ecosystem: Environmental > Terrestrial > Plant litter >...
GACGCATCGGAGCGAGTCGGAGTTGGCAGCCTGCGGGTTTGTGGCCGTGAAGCTCGCTTGGTAAGGACACACGCCATTGCTGTCCACCACCTTCTGCATGTATGCGCGCCCCGCGGTCACCGCTTCCGTCCAGAACGCCGCGTTCTGGGTGTCGAAGCAGGCCCACACCTCGTAGAAGGCCGGCAGGACATAAGAAGGGTCAACGTTGTTCGAGTTCGAGACAAACTTGACCAGGTGGTATTGCGCGTTGAAGTACTTGGTCCGCACCACGTCGAGGACCCACTTGGCCTCGGTCGAGTAGGCGATCTTGGCGGGCCCGGTCGAGTCGCCCCATCGGTGCGAGGCGAAGATGAGGGCGGTCGCCATGTACTCCTCGCCGTCAGGCGCACCACCGCCGGCGCACCCCGAGCCCGAGGTCTTGCACGACCATCGGATCTCGCCCGTCCCATTCGCCATGTGGTTCTTGACCCAGGTCCAAAGGCGGTCGAACTCGGTCTGATGGTCCAGCTGAACCGCGGCCATCATGCCGTAGGACATGCCCTCGGAGCGGACATCGTTGTTATAGATGTCCTTGACGTACGATTCGTCTGCACCGGGCCCGTTGAAGTAGATCGTCCCCGAGCCGCTGGGGTTGAAGAGCGTGGACCAGGCCGTGGCGACCTTCTGGTCGCTCTCCGGCTGGGTTTTACCGGAGACGGTGACGAAGAGATTGGCGTAGCTCGTGGGTGGCGCGCATTCGCCGACCGCGCTGCCACCCGAGCCCGCGCTGGCGACGCCTCCCGAGCCACCCGTCTGCAACCTCCCCCCCGATCCCCCCTGGACCGACGACCTTCCACCGCTCCCGGCGATTGTGCCACCCGTCCCCGCGCTCACGCCACCGCTCCCGGCGACGGTGCCACCCGTCCCCGCGCTGGCGCCACCGGTCCCGACATTCGTGCCGCCGGATCCGCTAACGCCGGCCGTGCCGGAGGATGTCGCGCCTGCATGGGGCAATCCATTTCCACCCTGGCCTACTGATCCGCCTGCACCCATCTGGTCGCCACTAGTTGAACTGCAACCCACGAGAAGTGCGGCCAGCGAAAGAATGGACAGACGAGATGAAACGGTGCGCAAGGCGAACCTCTTACCCAATATGGCAGTTTCCTCGAACGTGAGCGGCTGGTTCATTTTTTCTGATATTTGTGCCCGCCTAGCAGGCTGTTGAAATCGCGGAGGAGGTCGGCCGATTTATGGACACAGGATGGGACGTACGTAGTGGGAGGCCGGGACTCGGTGCCGCCAGAGCGCCTGCTGAAGGCATCGCTGCGGATGGTGTTCCATACGGTTCTGAGCGAAGGCTCTCCTGCGAGCAATGTGCGACAACCTGCTTTTCCGTCTGACCACAGCACGTTCTGCCAAAAATCGGGCGCGGTTGATGCCGCACGACGTTCGCCTAGCTGTTCTTCGGCCAGGTGGTAGCGCGGGGCGCAGCAAGTTCGGGTGATGAGCTCGGAACACTTCAACGTGGACGGCACGCCCTTCGACGCTGGCGAACTAGTCCGGCTGGGTCGCCGCTTCGCGCTGGTCGGCGAGCGCGCGGTTCGGTGCGTGCAGAGGGCTCTGTCAGGTGGACGTCGACGCTCTCGCGGTGGCGCAAGACATAGGCGATTACGAACCCCGCTTGGGCAGCCGAGGATCTGAGTCCCCTCGCGCATGCGTGACGACGATGACTCGACACGCACTCGAGTGCATCGCTCGCGTCGCAGCCATCCTGGCGTGATCGCGGTGCACCAACGCTTGCCGATCGGCAGCGTGGTTGACGATCTCACGGTGCCGATCGAGGTGCGTGTGGCCTAGGGCGGTGCGATCTGCCGATTGCATCGCAGCAGGCCGAATCAAAGCGCCGCACGGTTACATCTGCCGCGTGCACCAGGACGGTACGATCTACGTTGCGCGCCTCGTTCGCGAGCCAAGGTCTCGGTCCGTCAAAGGTCTAACGCTAGTATGCTCCGACTGCGGCGCTGGCTGGCTCTTTGCATCTCAGTGCTGGTGCTCAGCGCGATTTACCAAGTGCTGGTGACGGCATTTCAGATCTTGGCAGTGCCGCGCTTCGAGATCCCTTACATCGAGCCGGGGGACAGGGGATCTTGTGGCTTCGGGTCTTACGAGCCGGATGAGTGGTTGGTGATCGCGATGATTGCGCTGGGGATGTGCTGGGCGCCGCTCGGTTGGGCCAGGGCGCGCCGCGCGTCGGTGGCCCGATGCTTTGCTGGTCTCGCGGTACTCACGGCCGCGCTGGGGCTGGTGTGGTTGTTCGTGGTGCGCAGTGGGGTTCGGGCGATCCTGGGCGCGGTGCGGGCGTGGCACTTGGGCGGTAGCATCAGCCATCCGGGGTTCGACTATTTCCGTTATCAGGCGTTGCTCGCCGCGGCCCAGCTTGGGCTTGGCATTGTGGCGCTCGCATTCTCTTTGCTATCGCTGTGCGCGCGGTTGCAGCAGGGGTGGCGGTTTCGCACTGAGGCGGTGACGGCAGCACGGGCGGGCTTGCTGTTGGTGCTCGGTGCCGCGCTTTCGGTTCGGTCCGCGTGGTTGAACGAGGCGGGATGTTTTCCGCTCTCTCCTGCGTTGAGGCGGGACGCTCCTGAGTCGTGGGATGGCTTGTGGACGACTTCGGTGGGCTTTTACGCGGGCTGTTTGTTGCTGGCGTTCGTCGGCTGGCCCGCGGCGCGGCGCTGGGCGTGGTTCGTTGTGCCGATCGCGTTCGGCGCGCTCTACGATTTTCAGCACGGGAGCTGGGGTCCACAGTGCACCTGTCAGGTGGTCGATGTGCCGGACGTGGCCGTGTCGACGATGACGATCAGTGGGTACCCGGCGGTTCGGGATTCGAGCTTCGGACCGAGTCAGACGGTGCAGCTAAGTGAGCGTGGTTTGACTTGGCAGCGGGAGCAGTTCGATAACGTTCCAGCTCTCTTCGACGCAGTCTCACGCGCGCAGCGACGGAGGTTGGAGCTCGCCAGCGTTCTAGGCCCCCCCGCGGAACCGCGCAGCCTGGTGCTGCGTTTCGCTCCTGGTACGTCGCTTGGGCTATTGAGCGATGTAGTAGCTGGCGCTAGAGCGGCCGGCCTCACGGGCGTCACGTTCGAGCTGGGCAGCGTTCCTTGGCACATCGATCTCCACTTGGGGATCCAGGTGCCGATGGTGAGCCTGCTCCGTGTCCCGGTGCGCATCGCGGATGGATGCCCTCGTCAGCTCGACTTCGGGCCAGAGCAATCCGCAGGCGCCTGGTTGCGGCGCGTGGAATCCAAGCTGACCCGAGGCGACTGCTGCGTCGGCGCTGCAGCCGAAGCCCCTGCTGCGCGCTAGGGGCCACTGGAATTCGATCCCGAAGTCTCGTCTTCACCAGAAAGCTATGCAATGGTCGCGCACTCAGCACGCTTCCGTAGCAGCGTGGGTAGCCCCCAATGGTGCACGCCAACCCGCTATCGCCGGTTTCGTCAGCTCCGTCAGCTCTCACACACTCCGCTCTCGCGCCGCGCGTGGCGGTGGTCGCGATTGAGATGGGCTACGGGCATCTGCGGCCCGCACGCTCGCTTGCGCGTGAATTGAACGTGGAGATCTTGCACACGGATCGGCCGCCCTTGGCTGACGCTGAGGAGCAACGGCGCTGGGCGGCGACGCGACGCTTTTATGAGTCGGTGAGTCGGGTTTCGGGCATTCCCTGGATTGGTCCGCCGCTGCGTGGGTTGCTCAATTCGATCACGGATATTCCAAACCTGTACCCATTTCGCGACCTTTCGGGGGCAACGCTGGGCGTGAAGGTGCTCGAGCGTTCGGCGCGTCAGGGGTTGGGGCGGTCGATCGTGAGCTATTTGCGGGAGCGTGATCTCGCTTTGTTGACGACGTTTTATTCGCCCGCGGTGCTGGCGGATTTTCACGGCTACGATCGTATTTTCTGTGTGGTGACGGATTCGGATGTGAATCGGGTGTGGGCGCCGATCCATCCCAAGACCAGCAAGATTCGGTATCTGGCACCGAGTGGGCGAGTCGTTCGGCGCTTGCAGGCGTATGGCGTGCCCGAGTCGCAGATCGAGCTGACTGGGTTTCCGTTGCCGCATTCGTTGGTGGGTGGGCCCGATGGCTCGATTCTGCGCAAGAACTTGCTCAGGCGGCTGGCGCGGCTCGATCCGACGCAGGCATTTCGCCAGGCGTTTGCTGCTGATCTCGAGCATGTGGGTCAATTGCCTGCGACCAATGAGCCGCCGCACTTGGTGTTTGCGGTGGGTGGTTCGGGCGCGCAGGCGGAGTTGAGCGCGTCGTTCTTGCCGAGCTTGCGTCCGCTGCTGGAGCGCCGCAGGTTGCGGTTGACTTTGGTGGCGGGCGTGCGGCCAGAAGTGAAGGCGCGCTTCGAAGATGAGCTTTCGCGCGCTCGGCTCACCGAGCAGCTGGGGCGGAGCGTCGAGATTTTGTTCGAGCCCGTACTCGAGGACTATTTCGATCGCTTCGATGCGCTGCTCGCGGATACGGATATCTTGTGGACCAAGCCGAGTGAGCTGGTGTTTTATGCCGCGCTCGGCATTCCCCTGTTGCTTGCTCCGCCGGTGGGCATTCACGAGAGTTACAATCTGCGTTGGGTGCGCGAAAACGGCGCCGGCTTCAAGCAGCGCGATGCGCGCGTGATCGGCGATCGGTTGCTCGAGCACTTGAACGACGGCAATCTGGCTTCTGCTGCTTGGTCTGGTTACCGCAGGCTCCCGAGCCGTGGGCTGTATCAGATCGCCGAACGTGTGCGGGGTTAGCGTCGCATTCCGCCAGACCTTGCGACCCCACAAAGGAGCGCGATCGCGACGCGTCGGTGACGAAAGCTCGCCTTCGCTCACCGCAAATCTGGACCTCAATAATGGCTTCAATACTCGCCGTTGAGCCACAATGTCACAACCTTGGCTTGTGGTTCGGTTGTTCCGAGGACGATGAGGTGGCATCTTCTCGCTGATGAAACCCAACACGATCGATTCTGCGCGACCGTGTAGCGTTGCAACTGGGGCTCACGCGCCAGCGCGCGCAGGTTGAATCGCTCCGAGCCCAGTCAGGTCGAGTCTCGCCTAGACGAAGACAAGTCGCTGTTTTCTGGGGGCGGCGAAGTTGGATTTTTGCTCAGTCGCATCGATTGGTCCAAGTCGCCGCTGGGCAGTGTTTCGGGTTGGTCCCCCGCGCTGAGAACGATGGTCGGGATGGTGCTGAAGAACCGCTCCCCGCTCGTTCTGTGGTGGGGCCCGGAGTTGGTGCAGTTCTACAATGACGCATTCAGGTCGATCCCCGCGACCAAGCACCCGTTAGCCGTCGCGCAGCCGGCGGCCGAGTGCTGGTCGGAGATCTGGAGCGTCGTTGGACCGATGATCGAGGCTCCCTTTCGCGGCCAACTCGCGACCGGCAGCGATGATCTGATGTTGTTGGTCAATCGCAAAGGCTTCCTGGAAGAGACGCACTTCAAGTTCGCCTACAGCCCGGTGCCCGACGAATCGCTGCCAGGGCTGGCCATCGGCGGAGTGCTCGGCACGGTCGCGGAGATCACCGAAGAGGTGTACGCCGCGAGGCAGCTCGCCACGCTGCGCGATCTCGCTCGCCCTGCGGACGATGCTGCGACGGGTGCCATGGCCTGCGCGCATGCCGCGCGCGTCCTTGCCGGTAACGATCGCGACATTCCCTGCTCTCTCCTGTATTTGCTCGACACCACGGGTGACCGCGCTGATCTTGCGGGCTCGTCAGGCTTCGATCAGGCGCTACGCGACGAATCTTTGCCCGCGACAATCACCTTCACGGACAGCACCGCCGCGGTCTGGCCCGTGGACCGCGCCATGCGTCAAGGGATCCGGAGCGCGCTCGAAAAACGCACTTCGTTCGTGGTCAGCGGGGTTGCTTGGATGGGTTTGCCGCAGGGGGCGTGGCCTCGGCCGCCCGATCAGGTGGTGATTCTGCCGCTTTTCTCCCCGGAGCAGCCGCAAGCCTATGGCGTGATGGTCGTGGCGGTGAGCCCGCACCGCGAGCTCGATGACCAGTATCGGACATTTCTCGATCTGGCTTCTGACCATGTGGCCACTTCGATTCGAAATGCGCGCGCGTATCAACAGGAGCGGCAGCGGGCGAAGCGGCTGGCAGAAGTCGACCGCGCCAAGACGGCATTCTTCAGCAACGTAAGCCACGAATTCCGCACGCCGCTCACGCTGCTCCTCGGACCGCTCGAGGACATGCGCGCGGACTCGATATCTGGCACTACGCAGCGTGGGCGGCTCGACGTGGTCCACCGCAATGCGTTGCGCTTGCTCAAGCTAGTGAACACGCTGCTCGACTTTTCTCGCATGGAAGCAGGCCGCGTCGAGGCTCACTACCAAGCCACCGATCTAGCGGCCTTGACGGTCGACCTCGCGACCAGCTTCCGCGCCACGATCGTGCGTGCCGGCCTGGACTTGGTCGTGGACTGTCCGACCCTAGCCGAGGCCGTCTATGTCGATCGGGACATGTGGGAAAAGATCGTCCTGAATTTACTGTCGAATGCCTTCAAATTTACGTTCGCGGGTTCAATCTGTGTGCGCTTGCGTGTGGAAGAAGAGTGCGTTTCGCTCCGCGTCGCCGACACCGGTGTTGGCATTGCAGAGCAGGATCTGCCTCGGTTGTTCGAGCGCTTTCATCGCGTCGAAGGAGTCCGCTCGCGCAGTCATGAAGGGTCGGGCATTGGCCTCGCGTTCGTGCGAGAGCTCACGCGCATGCACCGGGGTGAGGTTTCCGTCGAGAGCGTAGTGGGCGTCGGAACGACCTTCAGTATTCGCTTGCCGCGCGGCGCTGCGCACTTGCCCAAAGAACAGCTCACGTCGAGCGATGTGACCGATTCGGTGTCGCCGAATGCGCCGGCGTTCGTCGAAGAGGCGCGTAGCTGGGATACGGTTCGCCGTCCGTCCAGATCGAGCGTGCCCTCCGCGCCCCCGGGCGAGGTCGTAGTAGCGCCTCGGGAGCGCTTGCTGTTTGCCGACGACAACGCCGACATGCGCGAATACGTGACGCGTCTGTTGAGCAAACAGTGGCGAGTCGAGGCAGTAGAGGACGGCATTGCCGCGCTCGAGGCAATCGCGCGCGAGCGTCCGGCGCTCGTTCTGGCGGATGTGATGATGCCGCGCCTGGACGGTTTCGGCTTGCTCCGAACGCTGCGGGCGTCTCCTTCGAGCCAAAATTTGCCAGTAATTTTGCTGTCGGCGCGCGCCGGTGAAGAGTCCACGCTGCAGGCGCTGCAGGCTGGCGCGAATGACTACCTGATCAAGCCGTTCTCTGCGGGTGATTTGCTGGCGCGGGTTTCGTCGCAATTGAAGATCGCCACGCTGCGTGACCAAGTGGAGCACGAACGCGAAGCCGCGCGCCATTTGATGGAAGGTCTGTTCAACGCCGCACCCGCTGCCATTGCGCTGATCCGAGGGCAGGACTTGGTCGTGGTGTTTGCCAACCCTCGCTGTCTCGAGCTTTGGCAGCGAACGAAGCCGAGTGACGTGGTCGGCAAGCCGCTGCTATCCGCGATGCCGGAGCTTCGCGGGCAGGGTTTGGACGACGTTTTGCGTCGAGTGATGGCGTCCGGAGAGCCCGTGTCTGGCAGCGAGCTGCCGGCCACCGTGTTCCGAGCAGGCGTCGAGGTGCACCTCCGCCTGAACTACGTCTACGTGCCTACTCGAGATCTGGCAGGCGTCGTGGATGGGGTTTCGGTCTTCGCTTTCGATGTCACGCGAGAATTCGACGCGCGTCGCCGCGCAGAGCTCGGCGAACGGGTAGGACACGCGCTGGTTACGCAGGAGACCCTGTCCGACCAACTGAGCCAGTGCTGCGCGACATTGGTGACGATGGGTGCAGCTTTCGCGCGGATCTGGACCTACGACGCCACCCACGATTTGCTCGAACTGCGCGCGAGCGCGGGGCTGTATGAGCATACCTCCGGTCCGCAAGCTCGCGTCGCTCTCGGGTCGCTGAAAGCTGGCCTGATCGCCAAGAATCGCGAACCGATGCTGATTCAGAACGTGATCGGTGATTCCCAAGTGACCGACCAGCAGTGGGCCACGCGCGAGGGACTGGTGTCCTTTGCTGGCTATCCGCTGATCGTGGGTCAGCGCCTTGTGGGTGTGCTCTCACTGTACACCAAAGTCGAGCTGTCCGAGGACATGACGGCGAGCATCGGTACGATCGCAAGCCAAATTGCGATCGCGGTCGATCGCGACTCCAGCGAACGTTTCCGTGAGCTGTTCATCGGCATTCTCGGGCATGACTTGAGAAACCCACTCAACGCCGTGCTGATGGCGCAGCACCTGCTGTTGGAGACGGCGACGGACGGCGAAAAACGGCTACTGACGCGTCTCGGAGGCAGCGCCAAGCGCATGCAACGCATGATCACTCAGTTGCTCGACTTCACGCGCGCGCGATCCGGTGGCGGCATCGCGCTCTTGCGCGAACCGTCCGACTTGAGCGCGATCTGCGGGCAAGCGGTGGAGGAGCTGAAGACGGCGAATCCGGATCGACGAATCGAGATGACGGTCGCGGGGGACGCGGACGGGCTTTGGGATATCGATCGCATGGCTCAGGTGTTCTCGAATTTGATCGCCAATGCGGTGAGTTACGGCAGCCGGGAGCGCGCGGTAGAAATCAGCGTCGTGGCAACGCCGGCAGGGGTCATTTGCGCAGTGCACAACTTCGGTCCGGCGATCCCGGCGGATTTCTTGCCCTACTTGTTCGATCCGTTCCGGCGCGCCCGGCATGCCAAGGCCGCAGCCGCGCAGGGGCTCGGGCTCGGGCTGTTCATTTGCCAACAGATCGTCGCGGCTCACGGTGGCACGACGGTCGTGGAATCGAGCGAGGCAATTGGCACGACTTTCACCGTGAGCCTACCAAAGCACCCGGTGGGGCCGTGATCCCCGCAATCTCGAGGCTAGGTGCCGTGCTCGTGGTCGAGGACGACGAAGACACGCGTGAGTTGCTGAAAGTCGTGCTCGAGCGGCGAGGCTATCGCGTACTGACCGCGGCGGACGGCATCGATGGTTTGTCACTGCTGCGCACGACCGACGCGGTTTGCTTCGTTTTGCTCGACCTGTTCATGCCCCGCATGGATGGCTTCGGGTTACTGCGGGAGATGAGCGCTGACCTGCGACTCGCCGAGTTGCCCGTCTGCCTCTCGACGTCGGCTCCCGACGCGGCGCCGCTGGGGTTGGCCTGTTTGCCCAAGCCCATCGATCTGCCCGCCCTGTTCGCGATGATCGACTTGCATTGCGCGGCGAATGGCCCAGCGCCGACTAGTTGAATGGCACGCGCAAGCGGAGCTCGAAAGTGCCACGGAAATCATGAACCTCGAAGACTCGCACGATACTGATCAGAGCCAGGAAGCTGCGCCGTGCGCCGCCGACGCAGGGAGCGCGCGCTTTCCAATCGTCGGCATCGGCGCATCCGCTGGCGGTTTAGCGGCCTTCGAAGCCTTCTTCTCCGGGATGCCTGCATACGCTGAGAGCGGCATGGCCTTCGTCTTGGTCCAGCACTTGGCTCCCGACCACAAGAGCATCTTGGTCGAACTGGTCAAGCGTTACACGCGCATGCAGGTGTTCGAAGTCGAAGACGGCATGCGCGTGCTGCCGAATTGCGCGTACATCATTCCGCCCAATCGCGACATGGCCCTACTGAATGGCACACTGCAGCTGCTCGAGCCCGTCGCGCAGCGGGGTCAAAGGCTCTCGGTGGATTTCTTTTTCCGATCGTTGGCTCACGATCAACGCGAACGCGCGATGTGCGTCGTGCTCTCGGGCTCCGGCAGCGACGGCACCCAGGGAGTGCGCGCGATCAAGGCAGAGGGGGGCATGGCCATGGCCCAAAACCCCGACTCCACCGAGTATGACGGGATGCCACGCAGTGCGATCGGCACGGGCCTCGTCGACTACATCTTGCCGCCCGCGGAGATGCCGGCGCAGCTCATCGCCTATGCGGCGCATGCGCTGGGCAAGGTGGCCGTTCGAGGGCCAGAACCGGCCGCGAAGACGGAGGATGCGCTCAAGAAGATTTTCGTGCTGCTGCGCGCGCACACCGGCCACGATTTTTCGCAATACAAACAGAATACCGTGGCCCGACGAGTCGAGCGGCGCATGGCCGTGCACCAGATCGAGCAAGTCGAGCAGTATGCGCGATACCTGCAGGCGACTCCGCCGGAGATCGACGCGTTGTTTCGCGATTTGCTGATCGGTGTGACCCACTTTTTTCGGGATAGAGAAGCGTTCGAGGCGCTCCAGCAGCAACTCGGGCTGATGCTTTCGACCAAAGCTGCAGACTCTCCACTGCGGATCTGGACGACGGGCTGCTCGACGGGCGAAGAAGCCTATTCGCTGGCCATCCTGCTGCGCGAGCAGATGGACGCGCTGAAGAAGACTTTCAAGGTGCAAGTGTTCGCTACGGATATCGACGCGCGGGCGATCGATACCGCTCGTGCGGGTGTGTATCCGGCCAGCATCGCGACGGACGTTTCTCCAGAACGGCTGGCGCGCTTCTTCTCGGCGGAAGACGGCGGCTATCGCATTCACAAAAACATTCGCGATCTGCTGGTGTTTTCGGAGCACGACGTGATCAAGGATCCGCCGTTTTCCAAGCTCGATCTGGTCAGTTGCCGCAACTTGCTGATCTACATGGGTTCGGAACTGCAGCGCAAACTGATCCCGCTCTTTCACTACGCGCTGAATCCAGGCGGTTTGCTCTTGCTCGGCTCTTCCGAAACAGTTGGCGATTTCGCGGAGTTGTTCGTGCCCGTCGAGCGAAAGGCCAAGCTCTATCAGTGGCAGGGGGATAGCCGATCCATCAGGCAAGCGCCGTTTGGCAGATTCCTGCCGCGCGCGAGCGAGCCGACGGTTGGCTCGAGTCAAGCGCGGCCCTCATCCAGAGCAAGTGGCCCGTCCCTCCGTGACCTGACCGAGCGCGCGCTGCTCTCTCGCGCACCAGTTGGCGCACTCGTCAACGAGCAGGGGGATCTGCTCTATCTGCACGGTCTAGCGGGGAAGTTCCTCGAACCTCCGCCGGGCGAGGCGGTGCTGAGCATCCTCAAAATGGCGCGTCCCGGGTTGCGACAAGACCTGACCAGCGCCCTGCGCAGAGCAGCGGCGCAGAACGAGCGCATCACTTGCCCGGACGTGCGGGTCAAGACCAACGGCGACTCTACGACCATCAATCTCAGCGTCGAGCCGGTCTCTCTCGACACGCAGAATGCAGGTGGTGCAAAGCTGTTTCTGATCGCATTCGAAGAACTCTCGTCGCAGGTCTTTTCGCACAAGGACGGCGACGCAGCGACCGAGCCGATCAGCGACGCGGAGCGCCAGATCGCGCGGCTGACGCAAGAGCTGCGCGCTAAAGACGAGCACCTGCAGAGTACGCACGAACAGATGCAGACCTCGAACGAGGAGCTCAGGTCATCGAACGAGGAACTGCAATCCACCAACGAGGAATTACAGTCCACCAACGAAGAGCTCGAAACTTCGAAAGAGGAGCTGCAATCAGTCAACGAGGAGCTTGCGACCGTCAATTCGGAGCTGCAAGCCAAAGTCACCGACCTTTCGCGCGCCAACAACGACATGAACAATCTGCTGGCCGGCACCGGCGTCGGTACGGTGTTCGTCGACCATCAGCTGTGCATTCAGCGGTTTACACCGGCGGTCACGCAGCTGATCAACTTGATTCGTAGCGACATTGGGCGCCCATTGGCACACATCGTCAACAACCTTCAGGGTTACGACCGGCTGGTGTTGGACGTGCAAGACGTGCTCGACACGCTCACTCCCAAGGAGGTGGAGGTCCAAACTCACGCCGGCGCCTGGCACCTGCTGCGCATCCGGCCTTACCGAACGCTCGAGAACGTGATCGAGGGCGCGGTGATCACGTTCATGGAGGTGACCGAGCAGAAGCGGGCGCAGGCGGTGCTGCTCGAACACGAGTCACTGCGTCGCATGGCGGCCGTGATGCGAGACGCAGGCGATGCCATCACCGTGCAGGCTCTCGACGGCCGAATTCTGGCCTGGAATCAAACTGCGACCAGGCGCTACGGCTATTCGGAGTCGGAGGCCCTGGCCATCAACATTCAGCGCTTGTTCCCGGAGAACAAACGCGACGCCGCGCTGGCGGTGATCGCGCGTTTGATTCGAGCCGAAGTGCTCGAGCCGTACCACACCGAGCGTCTGACCAAGGACGGAACGGTGGTTCCGATTACGCTGACTGCAACCGCGCTCTTGAACGAGTCCGGACAGGTCTACGCCGTGTTCACGACGGAGCGGGAAACCAAGGGAGTAGCGGATGGCTGAGAAGCTGAGCGTGCCTGAAATTCAGCAGGAACCCACGGTGTTTGCCGATGCTCGATCCGAAGACTTGCGCCGACGGGCGCTGGAGGAGCGAGCCCAACGCCCGCCGATACCCGAAGACCTGGGCAGCCTGTCGATCGAAGATGCGCGCGCCCTGCTCCACGATTTGAGAGTGCACCGCATCGAACTCGAGCTGCAAAACGAAGAGCTGCGCTCTTCACAAGAGCAGTTGGAACGGGCGCGGGCGCGTTACTTCGAGCTCTATGACCTCGCCCCCATCGGCTACCTGACGATTGGGGAGGGCGGCGTGGTGCTCGAAGCGAACCTCACCGCGGCGGGCCTGCTCGGGGTGCCAAGGAGCGCAATCCTCAAGCAGCCGTGGACGCGCTTCGTGTTCCCGGCCGATCAAGACGTCTATTTCATCCACCGCCGCGAGCTCTTTGCCAGTGGTGTGCCGCGCGGCTGCGAATTGCGGTTGCTCAAGCCCGACGGCGAACCGTTCTGGGCACGGCTCGAGGCTCGGCTTGCGGAAGGTGACGACCACACGCGAACCTCTCGTACGGTGTTGAGCGACGTCTCCGAGCGCAAACGTGCGGAATTGGCGCTGCAAGCGAGCGAAGCCAGGCAGCGAATTCTGCTTCAAGATTCTCCGGACGCCTTCTTCACTTTGGAGCCGCCGGATTGGAGGTTTTCCTCCTGCAATGCGGCCAGCATCGCGATGTTCGGCGCCCGTGACGAGCTGGACTTGTTGTCGCGTTCGATCGGGCAGTGCTCGCGCGAGCGACAGCCGGATAACCGCCTCTCTCAGGAACGAGCGAACGCGCTCTTGGCAGCCGCGTTGCGCCACGGATCGGCCTCTTTCGACTGGACCTTTCAGCGCAGCGCCACCGAGGAGTTTGCTGCCACGGTAGTGGTGGCGCGCATGGAGTCTGGCGGCAAGTCCGTATTGCAGGTGACGGTCCGCGATCAGACCGAAGAGCGAAAGCGGCGCGCTGCCTCGGCCCAGACCGAACGCCTGGCGAGTATGGGCCTTTTGGCGGCCAGCATGGGTCACGAGATCAATAACCCCCTGGCTTACGTGCTCGCGAACGTGGAGGAACTCGCGCAAGTGCTGCCCAAAATCGCGGCGGTCGGTGCTCGCTGCAGTGCAGGGCTAAGGAGCGCGGTTGGCGAAGGGGCGTTCAACGCGATCGTCGGCGATGATTTCGAACTTCTCGAAGAGTCAGCACTTCGAGGCGCGAGCGACCGCGCACGCGACGCGCTCGATGGCGCCCGCCGGATCACGCGCATCTCGAAAGCCTTGAGCACCTTCGCCCACGTGGATACGTCCGATCTGTGCAAGCTCGATCTTCAGCGTGCGATTGAAAGCGCCGTCGCCATGTCTGCCAACGAGCTGCGTCGGTTAGCTACCCTGGCCCTAGAATTCCAGCCAATTCCGTTGGTTTGGGCATCCGAGGGCAAGCTCTCCCAGGTGTTCCTGAACTTGCTGATCAACGCTTCGCACGCGGTCGCCGACTGCGAAACCCGCGCGATCACCGTCCGTACCTGGACGGAGTCGGGCAGCGTTTGCGTCGCGATAGAAGATACCGGCGCCGGCATCAAGCCGGAGAACTTGGCTCGCATTTTCGAGCCGTTCTTCACCACCAAGCGCGTCGGCGCTGGTTCGGGCCTCGGACTCTCGATCTGTCGCAACATCATCGACGAGTTCGGCGGCGATATTCAGGTGCAGAGCGAGCTGGGCAAGGGCACGCGCTTCGTCGTTCGCCTGCCCGTTTGGACCGAGGCCGCGCAGTTGCGCTCGACGCAGCGGCCAGTCGAAGCTACGGCGGTCGCGAGTGTGCGTGGCCGGATCTTGATCATCGACGACGAAGCGCCGCTGCGCCTCGTCATGGAGCGCTTGCTGACCACTCACGAGGTAGTGAGCGCCTCGTCCGGGGCGGAGGCGCTGGTCATTTTACAGCACGATCGAGGGTTCGATCTGATCTTGTGCGACCTGATGATGCCAGACGTGAGCGGCATGGATGTTCATCATTGGTTGGTCTCGCACGACCCGGTGCTTGCTGCGCGGCTCGTCTTCATCACCGGTGGGGCGTTCGGCCCAGTTGCTGCTGAATACCTCAGTGACGCCGGTAGCCTCAAAATCGACAAGCCGTTCACCAGCAGTGAATTCAGAGCGGTGGTGTCCGACCGAATCCGCGCCTCGAGGAGTGAGCCTCCGACTCGTCGCGACATTCCGATCGGGAATCCAGGGAAAAGCTCTTGACCGCAGAAGGTGCAGCAGGATCTGCCGAACCGAGCCCGCACCCGCAGGACTACGTCTCTCCGCCGTTTCTGGTGGCTGCCGTCGGCGCATCCGCCGGAGGGCTCGAGGCCTTCTCTGCCTTGCTCGGTAGCATGCCGGGCACTTCGCCGCTCGCGGTGGTGCTCGTGCAACACTTGAGCCGCACTCACGAGAGTCAGCTACCAGAGATCCTGGCGACACGGACTGCGTTGCAGGTGCTGACGGCCGCGGACGGCATGCGTATCGAGTCGGGTCACGTGTACGTCATCTCGCCGGACACGCACATGACCGTGATCGACGGGCATCTCCGAGTACGCCCCCGCCCAAAGGGCTATTTCTCCGTTCAAATCGACGCATTGTTTCGCTCTCTCGCCGAATTTTACGGCGACAAGGCGGTGGGAGTCGTGCTTTCCGGCGCGCTATACGACGGGGCCGAGGGCTTCCGCGCGATTCGGGCAGCAGGCGGAGTGACGTTTGCTCAGCTTCCGGAAGAAGCGCAGACCGAAAGCATGCCGCGCGCTGCGATCGCGACCGGAGACGTCGACATGGTCTTGCCAGCCAAAGAGATCGGGGCGCAGCTGCTACTGCTCGCGGCCCATCCAAGATTCAAGAGCGTTCACCCGAGCAGGGGTGGCGCGTAGCCTCCGCGGGCTCAGCTCGGCGAGGGTTTTCGCAGCGCGCTCACGTCCAGCCCGGCGACTTTCAGCCAACGGTAGACTTGGGCGCGTGGCTTGCCGAGTTCGGCGGCGATTTTGCTCACGTTGCCCTGATGCGTTTCGAACAGCTGGAGAAGCTGCGCGCGCAGTGCAGCGCTCGGGTGCGGTTCGGGTGGGCCGCTCTCGCTTCGCCCAGCGCTATTGGTGCGGCGTTCGCGAATGCGTTCCGCAGCTGCCGGGATGCGCTCTGCTAGGTCGCTCAGGCGGACGGAGCCTTGGCGCTGGTTGAGCAATTGCTGTACCTCGAGCAGCGAGCGAAGTTCACGGATGTTGTGCGGCCAATGCCAGAGCAGCAGCGCCTCCGCCGCGTTGGTCGAGAAATGCAGGCTCGGCGCGAACTCTGCGGCGAGCGAGAGCACTTCATCACGCCGGTCGCGCAGCGGGGGCAATCTCAGAATGACGTGCGCCAGGCGCGCGTACAGATCAGCGCGGAAGCTGCGTGCTCGCGCAGCTTGCTCGAGATCCACGTGGGTAGCGGCGATCACGCGTACATCGACCGCGATCTCTTGGTCGGAGCCCACGGGGCGCACTTTGCGCTCCTCGAGCGCGCGCAGCAGCGCGGGTTGTAGGTCGAGCGGTAGATCGCCAATCTCGTCTAGGAACAGCGTGCCGCCTTCTGCGCTGCGGAACAGGCCCGGACGCGCGGCGTTGGCGCCGCTGAAGGCGCCGCGCGCGTGTCCGAACAACTCTGCGGCCAGCAGCTCGCGCGATAGGGTGGCGCAATTGAGCGGCACGAACGGACCGCTGCGCCCGCTTTGGGCATGAATTGCGCGGGCCAAGACTTCTTTGCCGGTGCCTGTCTCGCCTTGCAACAGGACCGGTATCGCAGTAGCCGCGATGCGACTCGCGCTGTCTGCGACATCGCGCGCTGGGTCTTTGAATGAGACGACGAACAGGGTATTGCCTGCACGGATCACACTGCCATGGACGAGTCGGGCGGTTTTACCGGTCCCACCATCGACGAAGGTTCCGTTCGTGCTGCCAACGTCCGCGCACTCGAAATCTGCACCCGGACAAACTACTAAGAAGTGCGACTTCGACATGCGTTCGTCGTTGATGGAGAGGCCCCCCGGCACTTCCCGTCCGACGAATAGGTTCCGCTTTCGGCTCAATTCTAGGCTGGTACCGAGTGCGGCGAGGTCCGGCGAGTACACCACGCGGAGCGCGCATACGCTGCGACGGCTACTGAGAGCGACGCTCTCGTCTGGGCCTTCGATGGTGTCTGTCACGCTCGTGGTCTCCTAGCATGCTCTCGTGTTACCTTGATCGGAAGGTCGATTTGGCGAACACTTTCTGGGCAGAGTCCGCGCGAGCACCGAGCCTGCTCATCCTTACCTTGCTTGCCACCTTGGGCTCGCAAGTGCTGGGCGCGTGCGCCGACAGCAATCAAGATCTCGCGGGCGCTGCGGGCCGTAGCGCCAGCAGCGCGGGCGGCCTCGCGGGTGCGGGAAGCAGCTCCGCCAGTGCGGGACACGGCGGTCGTGTAGCCAGCGCGGGCGCTGCAGGCGCCGCAAGTGGCGCGCCGACTTCTGATGCCGGCGAGGCCGGCGAGGCAGATGCAGGTGCAATCAACGCTTCCGGCGGGAGCGGCGGATCGTGGGGTGGAAGCGCGCCGGCAGGTGGCGCTGGCGCGTCGGCAGGTATCGGTGGCACGTCGGCAGGTGGCGCGGGCGGGTCGGGCAATGCCGGTACGGCTTCCGTGGGCGGTGAAGGCGGTGCTCCTGCCGTCGCGGGCGGGGGCGGCGCGGCGGGCGCAT
>Ga0247772_1000133_pt1 | contig 17060 bp, 9 predicted proteins | sample UWRJL151409C6_FD_179945 | JGI IMG/M metagenome (GOLD analysis project Ga0247772, IMG submission 179945) | Plant litter microbial communities from Arlington Agricultural Research Station in Wisconsin, United States - UWRJ-L151-409C-6 | ecosystem: Environmental > Terrestrial > Plant litter >...
CGACTGCGGCGGCCCGTGCAGCGCTTGCGTCCCAGCTCCGACGTGCACTGACGGGATCAAGAATCAGGGAGAGACGGGAGTCGACTGCGGCGGCCCGTGCAGCGCTTGCGTCCCAGCTCCAACGTGCATGGACGGCATTCAGAATCAAGGTGAAACCGGCATCGATTGCGGCGGCCCGTGCAGCTCGGTGTGCGGCAGCGTTTGCCAGTCCAACTTCTTGACCCGCACCGCAGCCGCCTCGTCGACCAATGAGAGTGGTGCATTCCCCGCCGCGGCAGCGATCGATGGCTCACTGACCACGCGCTGGGCCAGCGTCTACGCCGACCCGCAATGGATGTATGTCGACTTGGGTGCGATCCAGCGGGTGCGCCGCGTGGTGCTGCGCTGGGAGGCGGCGGCCAGCAAGGACTTCGACATTCAGGTCGCCAACGCGACGGCCGGTCCTTGGACCACGATCTACACCAAGTCCAACGGAACGGGTGGCGTCAACGACATCACTGGCTTGAACTCGAACGGTCGCTATGTGCGCATGTACTCGCGCTCGCGCGTCGTGCCGACCTACGGTGTCTCGCTATTCGAGTTCGAGGTCTACGGTGATTCCAACATCGCCTGCTCCGGAGGACCGTCGTGCGGCAACGGTGTCGTGGACTCCGGTGAACAGTGTGATGACGGGAACGCCGTCAACACCGACACCTGCAGCAACACTTGTGTTAGCGCCACTTGCGGCGACCTCGTGCAAAACGGGGGCGAGACCGGAGTCGATTGCGGCGGGTTGTGTACGGCCTGCCCACCCGCTCCCACGTGCACGGACGGCATCAAGAATCAGGGCGAGACCGCAGTTGATTGCGGCGGGCCGTGTGCGGCCTGCGCACCCACTCCAACGTGCAGTGACGGAATTCAAAATCAAGGCGAAACGGGGCTTGATTGCGGCGGTCCGTGTACGGCTTGCGTGGTCCCTGCAACGTGCACTGACGGAGTCCAGAATCAAGGCGAGACGGGGGTGGATTGCGGTGGCCCGTGCAGTGCCGTGTGCGGTAGCGTTTGCCAATCCAACTTCTTGACTCGCGCGGCAGCTGCCTCGTCCACCAATGAAAGCAGCGCATTGAACGCCGCGAAAGCGATCGATGGTTCGCTCACCACGCGCTGGGCAAGCGCCTACGCCGATCCGCAGTGGATCTACATCGACTTGGGTTCCATCCAGCGGGTGCGCCGTGCGGTACTGCGCTGGGAGGCGGCTGCCAGCAAAGACTTCGATATTCAGGTCGCCAACGCGACGGCCGGTCCTTGGACGACGATCTTCACCAAATCCAACGGAACGGGCGGCGTCAATGATATCACCGGCTTGAACTCGAACGGCCGCTATGTGCGCATGTACTCACGCTCGCGCGTCATGCCGGCCTACGGAGTGTCGCTGTTCGAGTTCGAGATCTACGGTGATTCCAACATCGCTTGCGGCGGTGGGCTGTAGCGCGGCGCGGCGGTCTCATACTCGGGCGAAGCAGTGCGCACGAGCTAGTCCGGGGCAAGCCCGGCTTCGCTTGCCCTGACCAACAGGGCAAGCGGGGTGAGCCGGCGCACCGCCAACGCCCCGGTCGATGCCCGACTCGACACGGGCCAGAAACGGTATGCGTCAGGGGACGGGCATCGAGAAGTGCACGCCGAAGTTGTAGTGGTTGTGATGGAAGGTCATGCGGGTCATTCCCGTCTCTCCGGTCCACGGTGAGGAGAGCGTGACTTGTGTGTTCGTGACCTTCATGGCGACGGTGTCGTCGGGCACGCCCGGACCTGAGACGATGTCGAAGGTGGCGCGGCGTACGAGCACGGTGTCTGGCGCGGTTACCGTGGCGGAGCCTTTCGTCGCCATCACGTCGATGTCTTCCTTGGCGTAGCCGGCGAAATCGTCCGAGTCGCGCAGCAAGCCGTGCATGCCGTTCGCGTAACCGCCGATCCAGCCGCTTCCGTCCTGCGTGATGGCGTAGGAGACGGTGAGGCCACTCGCAGGTGGTGAGGTCAGGGTCAAGATCACGTTGTTGCCTTTGATCTCGCTGGAGGCAATGGTCACCTCGGCGCCGGCAGAGTCTGTCACCTCGAAGCCGCGCCCCTCTGCCCAAGCCGTGTGCACGGTCTTGTGCGGCGCTACCAAATGGCTATCCCAAACCAGTGGTGGGTTCGGAACGTCGAAGGTCAAGGTGAGGACGTCGCCCGAGCGGACGACCTTGTTCGGGCCGACCGGCTTCCAAGGCGCGCCGCGGTTCACGACGTAGTCGTAGACCTCTGCGTACTTTTCACCCAGGCGTTCGTAGGCCGACGCGGTGGTAAAGTGCACGCCGTAGTCGCCGTAGGCGTACTTCGGACCGACGCACACGATCTTGCCTGGGTGGTCGTTGCCGGCGCGCCACAACTGGACATTGGCCGCGTTGTTGTCGGCGGGCAGGCTGCTCTGCTGCGAGCCGAGCAGCACGATGTCACGCGTTTGCCCGGTGACGGCCTTGAGGTCGGTGTTGTAGTCGCTCCACAACTGAAACAGCTGCTCTTCGTATTTGGGGTTGTACGGCTTGTTCTGTGAATCGCACTCGCCGTGGGTGAACAAGATGGCGGCGACGCCGTACGTCTTGCCCGCTTCGTCGGCAAACTTCTTGAAAACGCGGGCTTCGGAAATACCTGAGGCATAGGTCCGCCCGGTGCCCATGGAATCTAGCTTGTTGATTTGAGCCATACACGCGCCACCACGACCGGTGATGGAGTGCGCAGTGACGTAGTCGCCGTTGCCGCGATCCTTCCAAAGTGCCGATAGTGTGTTGGCAAACCCCGAGTGCGGCGTCTCTCCATACTTCCCGTCGGTGATGCACAGGTTGTTCGGGTACTGCGCGTCGTCGGCGTAGCCTGGGACGTGCAGGCGTCCGGCCTCGACCAACGGCACGAGAGACCATTTCGCGGTCGCCGCGCCATTGACCGGATATTGAGGATCCGGCCCGCTGTCGTGAAGCATCACGTTGCTGAAGGGCTGGGTGGTGCTCATTGCCGCCGACTGACAGCCGACGCCGAGGCTTTGCCCCGAGCCGATGATGCCGACCCACTCGAATGGGCCACCCTTCGTGCCCACGTCCGTCGGCCACTCGGAAATCGGCACGACCGGTGGTTCATCGGAGTTTCCTCCGCGTCCCGATGTAGCGACTGCAGTGTTTCCTCCACGTCCCGAAGTAGCAACGGAAGCAGTTCCTCCGCTCCCCGAGGTAGCGGGATCACCCATGGAAGTGTCCCCTCCTTGTTGGGAAGCATCGGGTTCCGACGTCGTGGCAGCGGATCCGCCAGCGTTCTCGCCGGCGTGCTTGTCAGGTTTGTCGCTAGTACCGCAGCTGAATACGATTGCCGCAGCCAGGACGACACAACCCGAAGCTTGCTTACTGTCTAACATCATCGTTCCGCTCCAATATCGTTTCCGTTCCAATCCGCTGGTACAACGGGTGGCGCCCCTCTCGTGATAAGCCCAAGGATAGGCGCCGCTAATCTCGCATGCAAGGAGCCCTACACTCTCGCAACGGTGTCGTCCTTCGCGCGTTGCCGAACGGCGCGGCTCGGAAATCCGAGAGCAAATAGCAATCGCCGTGTGCTCGAAATCGAAAGTGAAAATCGCTTGCTGAGTGATCCAAGGAGCGCCGAGCTTCGTAACAAAGCCGCGCTCTTTCATCGCGCTCGTCTGTACTGTGGCGCTCACCCTAGAGGGAGGTATCAAGCGCTGAACGTCGTACATCGGCACACCATATTCGGGCCCGTGCTTTGGCGGAGTGGCTGTAACTTTCTTGACGCCAGCCCGTTTTGTGAGAATGCCCCTGAGCCGGACTACGATCTGGTCGTACGTCAGGGCAGGAAGCGTCCTGGTCGAGGTGGTCCTCGGCCACAAGTCGTGTCAGTAGGGCCTGGGTCGGCTGGGCTCAGCGCAGCCAGGAGCAGCAAGTGATGTGGTCGAATCTATCGGTACTTTGTTTTGGTGTGGGGCTTGGGTTGGTCGCGTGCTCGTCATCGAATGACGGCACTAACCGTTCACAGACCGCCGCCAATGCAGGCGCAGCGGGAACGACCGATACGGGCAGTGCAGGAATTGACACCGGCAGTGCCGGAACGATCGGCGCTGGCGGCGCGGGCATGGTTGGCACCGGCAGCGCTGGCATGGTCGGAGCGGCAGGTGCCTCGAGCCTCACGCTCGTGGTGAGCCCCGCCGTCGCGCACGTGTCGCCGGGTGGCACCGCGCAATTTACGGCCAAGCTGGGCGGCTCGACGGAAGCGCCCGTGACTTGGTCGGTAAAAGAGGGCGCGTCCGGCGGTTCGATTTCCGCGAGCGGATTGTATACGGCGCCCGCCAGCCCTGGCAGCTTTCACGTCGTCGCGACGAGCCAAGCGGATGAACGGGTGACAGGCAGCGCGCTCGTGACCTCTGGCGTGATAGGGGACTGCACGAAGCTGCCCGCAGCCGGCACGTGGGAAATGATTTCACCGTTGGGGCCGACCGAGTCCGGGGGCAAGAACTACGCAGAGGCGGTGGTGGTCGATCCATTCGACCCGGCGACGGTCTGGTTCGGGACTGGGTTTGCCGGGATGTTCAAATCGACAGACTGCGGCGCGAGCTGGACAAAGGTGAACACCGGGCGGAACGCCAAGGAGATGGACAACGGTAGCCACATCAGCTTGGCGATCGACCCCGTGGACCGTGGCACCATGTACACGGTCTCGTTGTTCGGCGCATGGGGCCTGTGGAAGACCACGAATGGCGGCGTCGATTGGGACCAGCTGTTTGCAAGCGATAGTGAATTCGCGAAGTTGACCTCGAACGCGATCGACGCGGTGGTGATGGATCCGCTGGACCACCTTCACCTGATCCTGGGCATGCACTCGAATTGCGCCGCGCCTTACGCCCCGACGTGCACCGCGGAGACCACCGATGGTGGAGCGTCTTGGACGATAGTGAAGCTCCCGACTACGAACTGGGAAGAGGGCGCAGGTCCGTCTATATTGGATGCGAAGCGCTGGCTGTACGGAGGCAAGGATTTATGGCTGACGACTGACGGAGCGGCGACCTGGAAGAAGGTCACGCCAGAAGGGACTTGGAATTTTTCGGGAGGCGAGGTGAGCTCGCGCCCGATCATCCAAACGGCAGATGGCACGTACTTGCTGACCTCTAGCCAAGGCTTCGTCAGTAGCAAGGATGGGCTCACTTGGTCGTTAGTTCCGAAGTTCAACAAACGCGTGGTCGCCCTCACGCTGAACGGAGGCCGCCTGTTCGCGACAGATCAATGGAGCAAGGGGATCTACACCGCGCTCGAGTCTGATCACGGCACCTGGACGACCGTCACACCGATGGCAGATTTGCCCGATGATCAAGGCGCGCCGTTCGTGGACTACGACGCCGCACACAAGGTGCTATACACCGGACACTTCGCGGGTGGCCTGTGGCGGACGGTGGCGCCGTGAGCGGGCTCGAGCGAGCTCGTTTCGCGGGTGGGCTGCGGCTGTGTAGGCTCGAGCGGACCGCGCTGTTTGGTGCGCTGCTCGGCCTGAGCGCCATCGCGTGCTCGTCGACGGATGGCAGCACCCAGCGGAGCCTGACGACGAATGGCGGCGCGCCGAGCGCCGCGGGCACTGACCCCGTTGGGAGTGAAGCCGGGGGCGGGTCCGACGCCGCTCTTGGCGGAGCGGGCGGGGCGGGCGCTGGGGTAGCCGGGGCCGCCGGCAACAACCAAATGGGCGCCAAGGCCGTCAGCATCAGTCCAGGGGCTGTGCACGTTGCGCCCTCCGGCATGCAGCAGTTCAGTGCATCCATCAACGGCTCGAGCAATGTGACCTTCAGTTGGTCTGTCCAAGAAGGCGCGTCGGGCGGCAGCATCACCGACACTGGTCTGTACACGGCCCCCGCCGCCACGGGCACGTATCACGTCGTCGCGACGAACAAAGCCGACGCCTCGGCCAGCGCAAGCGCGACGGTGCTCGTGAACAAGGCGGGCGACTGCGCCAACCTGCCGGCGGTTGGTACCTGGGAGAACATCTCGCCCCTCGTTACTCCCGACGGCAACACCTCCGGTAAGAACTACTCCGAATCGATCGTCGTCGACCCGTTCGACTCGGCGACGGTTTATTGGGGCAGCGGCTATGGTGGGATCTTCAAGTCTACGGACTGCGGTTCGACTTGGGCGAAGATCAACCTGGGCCGCGGAGGCGCGGATCTCGACCGCAGCGCGGTTGGCAGTATGGCGCTCGACCCGCTGCACGCAGGTGTCATGTACGCGACGGCATTCGAAGGCGCGAACGGCCTTTTCAAATCGATCGACGGCGGCGCCAACTGGGACCAACTGATGGCGACCGACGGTGAAGTCGCGAAAGCGGTGCCCAGAACGCTGGTCAACAGCGTTGCGATGCAGGTCGACAAGCCCGAGCACTTGGTGGTCTCGATGCACGCAGGCTGCCAGTCGCCCTACGGGAAAGTGTGCGAGGCCGAGAGTTTGGACGCGGGCAAGACCTGGACGGTGACGACCGTTCCGATGGCCACGGACGACTACGCACCGGGTGCGGGCGCGTTCATCCTGAACGAGAGCTCTTGGCTATTCGGAGCGTATTCAGCCGGTCTGTGGCTGACGACCGATCACGGCGTGACGTGGCGGAACGTGACGCCCACCGGGAGCACGGGTTCGACCGCTGGCAAGACGCTCGTGTTGCCGTTCAGCCCGAACCCCGTCGACGGCAAATACTACTTACCGTCGATGGAGGGTGTGCTGCAGAGCACTGACGCAACGGGTACGGCTTGGTCGCTCATCCCCAAGAGTGGTGGTCGCACCGTGGGCTTGGTGATGGGGGAGGGCAACATGTACTCTTCCGACCAGTGGAGCCCGACCTATCACGTCGCAGCGCTGAACGCGCCCACGACCTGGACGACGCTTGCCCCGCCTGCCGGCTTGGCGCAGGACAAAGGCGCGCCCTACCTAGCGCTCGACGCGACGCACCACATTCTCTACTCGTCTAATTTCGCCGCAGGCTTGTGGCGCGTCGTCACGCAGTAGCACTCGCGAGCCAACCGAGGGCGTGGGCCGAGGCGCCCACGCTCAGCTCGAGGTCGAAGCTGGCGCGCGACCGCTGGCCGGGATGCGGACGCTGGATGGTGTGGGCTCCGCGGTCGCGGTTGGGGCAGGCACCTGCAAATAGCTGAGGCGCTTGATCTCGCGGCGGCCACGAGTGACCGTGTCGAGCACCAGCCCGCAGACTAGACTCAGAAACGCGAGCATCATCAACGTCGCTGACAAGATCGCCGTCGGGAAGCGCGGGACGAGTCCAGTCTCGATGAAGGTGAAGAACACTGGAATGGAGATCACGATCGACACCAGGGCCAGCAGAGCTCCGGCGATCCCGAAGAACGCGAGCGGGCGTTCGTTCTTGAACAGCCCCAGCATCATCATCAAAATGCGGAAGCCGTCTCGATAGGTGTTCAGCTTGCTGGTCGAGCCCGTGGGGCGCGAAAAGTAAGGGGTGTCGACCTCGGCGATCGGCATGTTCAAAGTCAGCGCGTGGACCGTGAGCTCGGTTTCGGTTTCGAAGCCCGCCGACAGAGCCGGGAACGACTTCACGAAGCGTCGCGAAAAGACCCGATACCCGGATAGGATGTCGGTAAAGCGTTGACCGAACAAATTGGCCAAGAAGCCTGTCAGCAAGCGATTCCCGAGTACGTGCCCTGCGCGATACGCTTCGGCTTCGGTGTGCACGCGCTTGCCGACCACCATGTCCAAGTTCTGCTCCACGACCATGTTGATCATGGTGCGGGCTGGCCGCGGGTCGTACGTCGCGTCACCGTCGGTCATGATGTAGACGTCGGCTTCGATGTCCGAAAACATTCGGCGTACGACGTTCCCCTTGCCCTGCAAGCGCTCGAGCCGCACGACTGCGCCGGCCTCGCGGGCACGGGCGCTGGTCTGGTCCTTCGAGTTGTTGTCGTAGACGTATACGATCGCCTCGGGCAGGGCCTCGCGAAAGCCTTTTACGGTGTCGGCGATCGCGACCTCCTCGTTATAGCAAGGGACCAGTACGGCGACACGAAGCGGACGTTCGTTCACGAGCGAACCTCGAACAAGGAGCAAGACGAAACGGACGAAACGGGATGTGCGCTTGGGAGCTGGGTGACACCGTCTCGGATGCGCATTGTCGCGGACGCTACAGCGGCGATCCCAAGTCGTCAACGAGGCGCTCGAACGAGGCCACGCGGGCGCGCTTTTCGGCGCCGCTAGCGTAGGGAGCTCGTATCTACGGCGTACAGCCCTTGGTCGTCCGCAGCGAGCAGAAGCCGGCTGTGCGCGCGCATGAGCTGGCCGATGCAGGCGTGCTCGCGTTCACGAACGAGCATCGAAACATTGCCGCCTTCCATTGCGGGTTTCGAGCCGGGTTCGGCCCAGAAGCGGGGCGCAATGATGTGCGTGATGCCGAGCCGATGCACATCGGCCACGAAGTTGTCCCAGGTATCGAAGCGCAGAGATTCCTGGGCGATGTCCGCGCAAAACGTGCTGCGGTCGAGATAAAAGCCGCCACAATACTGGGACATGACCACGCCCGAGGCGCTCGGCAGATCGCGGTTCGCAAGCTCATAGAGAGGAAACAGCGCCAAGTGTCGAGCAAGGTACGCCGTCTGTGCCTCGACGCCGAGGGCCGTCTTGACCAGCCCGCCCACGTCGTTGTCGACCGTTTTGAGGCCCTGTCGTGCCTGGAATAGCGAACCAAGGAAGGCTACCCCGACCAGCGCCGGGCGGACCCAGCGCGCCGCGAGCTGATTTGCGAACAACGCCAGAATCGGCAATTGAAAGATGGATAAGACTGGGATCCAGTAACGCTTGTACAGCCCGGCGGCGAGCATCTGCACGAGCAGAGTGCCCAGCACTACCCAGGCCGTGCTGCGGGTCATGAATGAGCGTTGCCGCCAGGCGATCAGAGCGCCCGTAAGGCCGAGGCCCGCCACCAAAGCGAAGAAAAATAGCTTCCGACGTTCCAATGTCCAAGCTTCACTCAGGTGGATCCCCCACACCATATAGCGATTGTAGCTGTCGAACTTGGCCGACATGGCGGGCGAGAGATCGCGTGAGGGAATCCATTGCGCGCCCATGGGAAACAGCGGGTTCCCCGTCTCGAGCGCGGAGCGAACCAGCCAGGGCAATACCGGCAGCGCGAGCAACGGGAGCAACGGCAGCACCGACGCGAATTTGGGTAGCACCGCCTGCTGCTGTTGCTTTGCTTCCTGCCATAGGGTGAGCAGCGTGAGGGCGCCGAGCGCAACCGGAAACAAACCAGCCGTGAGCTTGAAGGAGGTGCCGAGCCCGGCGAGAACCACGGCACCCCGTAACCAGCCGCGCTCGCGGGTTTGAAACCAGATCAACCAGCACAACCCAGAGCTGATCAGGGCGGCCGACGTTGCGCCCTCGAGGTAAGCCCAACCGAGTAGTGGCCCTACGCCGAACGGACCATACAAGAGCACCGTCGTGGCGAGCGCAGCCAGTGGCGGACCCGCCAAACGTTTGCCCGCCAGGTAAAGGCCCCAGGCGCCCAGTAAGCCAAGCGCGAAATGAATCAGTTTCGCCCCGGTGTCGCCGGCCACGGCGAGCCCATTCAGAAACAACATCTCCACGCCCATGGGCGTGTTCGAATACGGGTAGGTCGGTAAGTATCCGAGCCAGCCGCTGTGTAGCCAGCGTTTGGGTACGGTCAGGTGATAGCCGAGTCCGTCCGGATCCAGCGTTGGGGTGAGGGCCAACAGCAGCGCCACGAATAGCCCCGGCAGCAGCGCAATCAGCCACAGCAGCAGCCAACGAGGCGGGGCCTCACGTGTTCGCCAGGCAGCGCGGGCTTCGCTGATCGTGCTCCAAGCGTCAGGCACCGAGAGCAACGCGACCAGCGAAAGCGCGAGCCGTACCGAACCCACGCCCAACGCGCCGAACGCGCCCAGCGCGAATGGCACGAACTGCAGCGCGCCTGCTCCGAGCAGTGTGGCCACGACGATTCGCTCGGAAACCGACGCGCGCTCCGACAGTGCGAGCCAGCGTGAAAGGCGCCGCCCAATACCGGCACTCACGATCAGAAATGCGACTACGAAAACGGGCGCGTACAGAGCCGCGGCGCCCGTCGTCACGAGTGACGGCATAGTCCGCGCTTCTACCATGTCGCGTGGGCGCCCGGGCGGCCTATCTCGGAGCCGCCCGAGCTCGCAGATCGATCTGCACTCGCAGTCAGGGGATCGCGTGATTCTAGGGTGGACTGCAAATCCCCCTCACGATAGGGTCGTGACACTCATGAAAGCTCGCGTTTCCTCGGAGCGAACCCGCGATCCGTTCGTGGTGTTCGGCGTAGCATTGGCGGTCGCCTTGATCGTGATCTTCGCGGTTTTCAAGGCACAAGGTTTGGTCGCCAATCGGCCAGACCCGTACGAGTTCTCGGAGCTCGGCCGACGCATCGCGCACGGCGAGGGCTTTCGTGGTGAGATCATCGGTCGACGTGCGCCGCTATACCCGCTGATCATCGGCGTGATTTACTGGGTCTTCGGCGAGCACGAGGTGATGGTGCAGCTATTTCAGTCCCTGGCGTTCGCCGGCACGGCGTTGCTGGCCTGGGACATGGGGCGGCTGCTGTACAACAGGCGCACCGGGGTATTTGCCGGCTTCCTATGCGCGTTGCACCCGTCATTGCTCCGCTACGTGCCAGACTTTCACCTAGAATCGGTATTCGCTTTTCTGTTCACGCTCTGCGTGTGGTGCAGCGTTCGGCTCTACTTGCGGCCTAGTGTCTTGCGCGGCACGCTCTTCGGCGTCGCCGCTGGCCTCGCGTGCCTGACCAAAGCGGTGCTGTTGCTCTATCCGCCGCTGTTCATCGCCATCTTCTGGCTGACGCGTGCTCGCGCGCGCGCGGCGGATGCAGCGCTACCGCGCTTCACGTTGCCGACGGCCGCCGTGGTCTTGGTTGCCATGGCATTGACCATCTCGCCCTGGACGATCCGCAATTATCACGTGAGTGGGGTCGCGCTTCCGGTGAGCACTGGACTCAGTGACGCGTTCCTGCGCGGCTTCGTCTTTTCCCGATCAGAATTCGCGCTCCTCCAGAAGCCTCCCTATACCGATGCCGAGAACGAGGTAAACGCGCAATTCCGCCAAGAGTGCACGGCCCATGGCGCGGTGTGGGAGCAGGACCCGCTGCAAACCGACAAGATCCTGAGCGTGGCGGCGAAGGCGAAGCTTCGCGCCGATCCACTCGGGGTAATTCGCAAGTCCGTGGTCGGCGTGTTTACGTTTTGGTACGAGATGACTTCGCTCAAGACGTCGTTGGTAGCGGGCTTGCTCGCTCTGGCCGCCTGGCTCATGACGTTTGCGGGGGTATCGCGGGCGCATCGTGAGGGTAAGCCGCAGTGGTTGCTGCTCGCGCCGGTGCTGTATCTGAACGCGTTCCTAGCTGTGCTGCTGTCGCTTGGCCGCTATTCGGTTCCGGTCTTGCCGTGCCTCATGGTCACTGCCGCATTTGGCCTCGATACGCTCGCCGAGCGCTTTCACGTTGCTTGGCCGTTCGGGGTGAAAGCATCGTCGTCGGCCGCTGGGAGCGGTGGCGCGTGAGCGGTCGGGCCACGCCTTGAGCCGCAACACATTGTGCTAATCTCGGGCGCCGTTGCATGCCAATCCCCTTCGGGCTGATCCTCGCCCAGACCGTCGTATTCAGCGTCGGTGATCGCAGCGAGGTGCGCCTCGTGGCTGTGCCCGACCGGCATTTCGAAGCAGCGACTGGGCCCACGGTGGCAGCGCGCTCGGATTGGAAGCATCTGACGTTGAGCGCTGGCTACGGTGCTTCGCTCGTGCTGGTGCCGCTCGAGTCCGAGCCTCGGGCTTTCACCGTCTTCAACAACGTATTCGCTACCGGCAGCTACCGCTGGCAAACCACCACGCTGACCGTTGGGCAGACGCTCGGCTTCGGCAGCTTGAACTTCGCGACTCAGGCACTCTCCGACCCGGGGACCAATCAAACCGCAAATTCGGGTGTCGTCTTGCCACCCGGAACCGGCAGCGCTGCCAATGCGGGTGGCGGCGCTGCGGCGCCTGCTCCGATACCCATCGGCACGGTCGTCGGGCCCGGCGGTGCACCGGTGAACAACAGCACGCCGGGGGCTGTCGTGGGCGGTCAAAACCAACTGCGTGCAGTAAACACCGTCGTGCATTTTCGCTCGCTTTCGACGCGCGTGGGCGTCGTCCGCGAGCTGACGCCCGTGATGCGTGTCGGCGCCGACGTAGCGTACTTGAGGGCTGGTGGAACAGCCGAAGAAGACCGGAAGAACTACCCGCCGGTGCAAGGCTACCGCTTGGGCGCCCTCTTCGCGTATCGCTTCAGCGCGCGCGACGACGTGTCGTCGACAGCCTCGCTGCAATATTCATTGACCGACGTGGTACTGCTCACCGAGCCGTCCCCGGATTCCGCGAAGCCAAAACCCCTCACCAGCTGGGTTGCCTTTGCCGGCGAGTCTTGGGGCCATCGCTTCGATGCACGAACCACGGGTACTGTCGGCGCGGGTGTTTCGTACACGAGCACCCCCCTGGGCAACGGCGTAACTGCGAACTCGATCTATCCCACTGTTTCGTTAGGTATCAATTCTGTCAGGTTCGTGTCACGCGGCACACTCAATCTGAGTGCAGGTGCCGCCACGGCTCCTGCGCTCGACCCGATTGCGCAAGCAATCGACCCACGCTTGTCGCTGGGCGCCTCTGCCGGCTTTCAAAAGAACGACTACTTCGTGGGCGTCGCGGTCGCTAGTGCGCTGTCGCTTGCCGCTCAGGGCTCCGCAGGAGGCCTGACATCGGTGGGCGGATCGCTCGGTGTTGGTTACAGGTTTACGGCTGGATTGAGCGCCGACGCGGGCGTTCGCACCGCATATCAAAGCTACCAGGGCACGAATGTCATTCCTTTGACATATGGCGCTTTTGTCGGACTGACGATAGGCGCCGCCACGACCCTGAAATAACCGCCGGGCTGACCGTTCGAGAGGATTAAGCACTGTCTTTGTGACCTTGGCACGGCGCTTGACTAAAGTGCCTCAGCGACGAACGCTTGTCGCTTCCGGCGTTTAATGACTCACTCGACCCCCTCCTTCACCTGGTTGTTACTCGCGGCGTTGCCCGCCTGTAGCTCGGCTGCGTCGCCGCCTACGGAGAGCGATCCGACGCGGGCCGCATTGCTGGAGCTGACGCTACCGCCGACGCCAGTGCTTCCCACGGATGTGAGTAATCATTGGGCCGATGACTCCGGCGCGGCCGCGTTTGGGCAGCGGCTCTTCTTCGAGCCGGGCTTCAGCGGACAACTGCTGGATGGCGACAATGATGGCACACCGGAGGCGCTCGGTAGGCAAGGGGAGGTAGGCAAAGTGGCCTGCGCGGGCTGTCACTTGCCAGACCATGCATTCTCCGACTCGCGCAGCGTCCGTGGACAGATCTCGCTCGGTGCCGGCTGGGGACGTCGCCGCGCGCCGTCGCTCTTGGATGTCGCCCAGAGCAAGCTCTTGACGTGGGACGGTCGACACGACGCTCTGTATAACCAAGTGTTCGGGCCCATCGAATCCCCGGTGGAGATGAATGGTTCTCGGCTGTTCGCCGCCGAACAAGTGTTCGCGCTGCATCGAGCCGAGTACGAGCGCGTTTTTGGCGCCATGCCACCGCTCGACGACACGACGCGATTTCCAGCGCTTGCCGGTAAGGCCTTCGGCTGCGCGAACTTGGACGAGCAGGACCGCGTGTGCCGCGGGCAACCTCGCGGTGTACCGGGGGACGGCGCTGAGTACGACGGGATGTCGAGCGTCGATCAAGAAGCGGTCACGCGCGTGGTCGTCAACATGGGCAAAGCAATCGGCGCGTACGAGCGGCTGCTCACGTGCGGGCAGACTCCGTTCGACCGCTGGGTGACGGGCGCAGACCCGAACGCGCTGAGCGCGGCTCAAATCCGCGGCGCGAATTTGTTCGTCGGTAAAGGCAAGTGTTCCAGCTGCCATAGCGGCCCTTACCTCTCGGACGAGAAGTTTCACAACGTCGGGCTGCAACCGGCGATCGTTGCGACCGTGTTTCTGGACGACAATGACTCGGGCGCCAGTGTGGGCCTGCCGTCGATGATGGCCGACCCACTCAATGTGCAGGGCAAGTTCAGCGACGGCGATGACGGCCGTATCCCCACCACCTTGGACGATTCTTTGCTCGGCGCGTTCCGTACGCCCAAGCTGCGCTGCGTCGATCAGCGCCCATCATTCATGCACACTGGTCAAATGACCAACCTCGATGACGTGGTGTCGTTCTTCGACCATGGTGGAAATGAGTTCGGGTTTCCGGGTAAGAGTGAACTTACACCTTTGGGGTTAGTAGCCGCGGAACGCGCCGATCTAGTCGCGTTCCTGCGTTCGTTGACGGGGCCTGGTCCGAGTGCCGAGTTGCGCGCGGCGCGGTGACGCAGGTTTGCGCTCGAGCCAGCAAAGCGATTGAGCAAAGATAGAGGAGCAAAAATGATGTTCGCATTACGCGTGGAGGGCGGAGCCCGGCTGAGCCTGTTCGTTGGGGCATTGCTGCTGGCCGGTTGCGGCAGCAGTTCGAGCGACAAGGGCACGAACGCCAACGCGCAGGGTGGCGATGGTGCCAACACCAGCGGGAGCACCAGCAGTGGCGGCAATGGCAGCGGTGCCGATGGCAACAACGGTGGCAGGACCAGCAACGGCGGAACCAGTAGCGGCGCTGGTTCCGGCAACCACCCCATGCTCCCGACAGTCCCGGGCGAGGTCGACCCCAACGCGCCCGATGGAACAGCGCTCAAACCGTTGCCGCGAATGATCAACGTCGTCGCCAATGCTACTGGCGACTCGGTCGGTATCTCGTTCTCGCCTATCGACGGTGCGGTCGATTATCGCGTCTACGTGCTTCCGGACAACGGCGACGTCACCAATGGCGACGACGGAGAGCTGTCGATCAAGAACGCGATTTACCGCTGTGCCGGCAATCGTCAGGCCCCTGCCGCGACGATGGACGGCGCGGCTCAAGTCCAGAGCGGGGCGATCAAGACGCTCGTAGATGGGCAAAGCGTCGAGGGCTATAAGCGCACGCTCGCCGATGCGCAGCTCGGCTTCGTTTATCTCGAGCCGGGGGACGGTAGGGTTCCGGTGTACGCGCTCGGCGACAATGACGGAAAAGCGGACACCACCTGCTATTTCATGCGCTGGGGCGCGTCCCGCGTTAAGAAATACACCACATCGAAGGACGAGCGCGACAAGCTCGTGGCGCAAGGATTTCGCGACGACGGCATCGTGTTCTACGCGCCGGCGGACGGTGCTGACGGCACGGTGCAGATCTCGATGCAGGAACGCACCGGGACTTTCCCGCGCCTGTACTTCGTTGGTGGTAGCCCCGAGGCCGCAATGCGCAAGACTTCGACGCCTGCCTTCTCCGCGCTAGCGGCTGCTGCGGATGACACGGTGCCGTTGATGCGTGTCTTCTACCAGAATGCCTGCGGCATCTCGCATGACGAGCTCGTGGCCACGATGTCCATGTTCAACCGCGTGCGAACCCAGGGCGACCAGCAGCCGGTCTTCAATCTGCATTGGTCGGGCCTGACCGGTCCCACCACCCTGGTCGTGGAGGCGTTGGATCAGGGCTGCCCGTACTCCGGCGCGCTGGCCGCAAAATCTGCCGACGCTTATGTCGACAAAGAACAGACCATCACCGTCAATCACGAGGCGTGGCTCACTCTGGCCGACGCCCAGGCCGCTTCGGCCACCGGTGAAGTGTTCATCAACGGCCAATACGACACCAAGGTGGCGCCGCGCCCGATCGCGCGCTCTTTCGTGAAAATTTCGCCCGCGGCAGCGCCCGACCTCGACTGGTCTTATGGGTTCAAGGCCGATGATTCGCTGGGGACGTTTACCGATGCGCCGTGCGGTGACGAGAATTGCTTTCAGCAGTTCCGCCAACAATCGGCTTCGGCCGACGTCGTGTTCATGTACGTGGAGACTCAGCGCTGGGCGCAAGCCAGCACACTCGGCGAGCTCTGGATCAACTACGCCGACCTCGGCGCAGACGTAAACGGCAAGTTCCGACTCACGCCACCCGAAAAGGCGGACATGACCGCAGACTCTTTCCTATACGCGACGATGGAAGTCGACGACTTCACCACGCAACGCCGCTACCCGCAGATTATGATCTCGGATCAAGAGGCGCCTGTTCAGGCGCACCTCAAGACTGGCAATACCATGATCATACAGACCTTCGGCGATTGGCCGTCGACATACGAATTGCAGGTTTGCGATCACCGGTACTGGGACGTGAACAACCAGTGTCCACGCTTCGATTTCTATCACCAGCTGGACCCGAACGATCCGATGACGGTGACCGGGCTCGCGCCGGTGCCGGAGGTCGGGGAGTTGGTCGGAATGGATCGGTCGACGCGTTTCGAGGTCTACGCCTCAACCAAGCGCGTGTACCTAATGCTCGGCGGACAGCCGTACGGCTGCGCGGACTTGCCCACCTCCGGGATCCCCAAGGGCCCCGCAACCGTGACGTTCGCGGACGTGCTGTATCATTCCGATGCCGACAACACATTCGACTTCACGCACCGCAAATTGCAGTGGGAAACGCGGCGGCACATGGACAACCTGGGCTTCAAGAGCCACGTGGCCGCTCCTGCTTGGGACGAGAAGCGCTTCCCCTGCACGTCTCGCCTCAAGGACTGACCCCGAACCACTCCAGCGTCAGGCTGGACTGTCGCTCAGCAACTCCGCATAAACGCGCGCGACGTCGCGCGCGAGGCGGGCCGGATGGAAACGGGTTTCCGCCTGCTTCCGTCCGTAGGCCCCCATTTCGCGTCGCAGCTCGGGGCTGCGCATGAGCGTCGCGATATTTCGGGCGAGCGCGGAGACATCCCCCGCGGGCGAGAGCAGCCCGCTCTTGCCGTGGTCGACGACTTCGGGTGTGCCACCATCCTCGAAAGCGACCACGGGACGCTTCATTGCCATCGCCTCGGCGTAGACTAGTCCGAACGGCTCCTCC
>Ga0247772_1000136_pt1 | contig 16586 bp, 15 predicted proteins | sample UWRJL151409C6_FD_179945 | JGI IMG/M metagenome (GOLD analysis project Ga0247772, IMG submission 179945) | Plant litter microbial communities from Arlington Agricultural Research Station in Wisconsin, United States - UWRJ-L151-409C-6 | ecosystem: Environmental > Terrestrial > Plant litter >...
CGCCGATCTCGATCAGCCTGATCGATCCAGGATCGATCCAACCAAACTCAAGCCCGACCCCGCGTCGGAGCCGAGCCTGAGCTCGAACTGGAGGCGTCATTGTCCAGCTGCGGTGGCGCGCGCGGTTTTCTTACGAGACGGGAAGCAGTGTAGCTATGTATCGGCGGACGGGCGGCGGTGCAGCGCGCGGCGGTGCCTCGAGCTCGACCACGTCGAGCCTTGGTCGGTGGGCGGCGAGTGCACGATTGAAAATCTTCGGCTGCGCTGCCGAGCTCACAATCAACGGTATGCGCGGCAGTACTTTGGCAAGTCTCGGGTAGATGCCGCCGTGCAGAGCGCTCGGCGTCGCCGCGCAGCGACGCGGCGTTCGGATAAAGCTGACCCACCGTGAGCTGGCTATAGTGCGACCATTGGCCGCAGAAACGGCAGAGTCGTGAACAAAGCGTACCGCACTCGATATCGCGACCCCCATCCTTCTTGGTCTCTTCTTCTGGCGTTTTGGCGTTTTGTCGGTTCAACTCAGGGAGCCGTCAACGCGGGAGCACGACGCTCCGTGGGCTGCGATGCTGGATCGCGAGCGCCACTCTCTCGTGTGCTACGTGCGAGCGGGCAGCCGCCTCGCCGTTGCCTTTCGGGCCTCGGCAACGGATTTTCCATAGTATGGCGCGTGGGCTCCGAGGTGGAGTCGTTAGTGGGGGGACATCCGTTTCTCCCGTTGTCTTTCGGGCACGGGCACGGGCGCGATGAGGGGGGGTAGATCAGCGCGACGGGCCCGGCGCGAGTAAGGGCGCGTTGCGCGCGGCCGCCACATAGCTCGGGTTGATCGGCTCTCGAGCGGTTTGCGCGGAGGGGGTTGGATGCGGCGAGTGTCGTCCGACCAGCACGAACAACACTGCGCAGCCGAGCACCAAGCCCAACGCGCCCACCGAGCGATCCCAACGCGAGCCCGCTCGCTGGAACGCAGAGACGCAAATCACGAGCAGTAGGCCGACCGCGACCCCAGCGAGACAAATTGTCAGCCCGGCGGATACCTGAGCACTGCTGAGTTGGGCGTGTTGCCCCGCGGCCCGAATCAAGATCTGGCAGCAGACAATGGTAAATACTGCGGCGACGAAGCCAATCAACGCTGTCTCTTTGGTATTCATGCCGTTCCGTTGGTCGAGCTGGGCGGGCGAAGCTTGAATTGCCCGTGTCACAGCAGAGCAACTTGCGTGCCACGTTTCTGTGATGTGGGTGGATCTGCTCAACTGCTGACGCGGCAGAACCTGCTGCGCATCAACGACATCGTGCAACGGGCGAAAGCACTACTCGATGTGATGGCAAATCTTCACCGGTGTCCCGCGGCGATTCACGGTCGCTTCTCCACCGCACAGCGTACGGAGCTGCGTCGTCGGATCGACATTGCCGGCCGTGCCGGCGCACGGCAGAGCCGGTTCGCAATCGCTGCCGCCCGTGCCGCCATCCGCGTCACCGTTGTCAGAGGTAGCCGCTTCAGTGTCATCGCTTGCACCCGTGCGGCCTCCACAATGCACGAGTGACAAGCCGCACGCGGCTACCGCTAGGCACGCCCACGTCCACTCACGATCGCTCGACCTTTGCATCTCTCTGGCGCCCCTCGAGACCAGAGCCTAGCACGCGCCGTGGGCACGAATCCGAGCTCGGAGGTGCGCGGCTGGATCGCGATCGCCCCTCTCTTCTTGCTTTGCCATCTTCGGCCCGAAAAAACGAACGGCCCCGACGTCTGACGACGAGGGGGCCGAGCTTTTGGCGGCGCTGTTGGTAGACGGGTTAGGCGAGCACGAGCGGCAGTACGGTGTCCTTGGTGTAGCGCCAAATCAGCGAGGAGTCGTGGGTTTGGAAGGCGGCACCGCTGTAGTAGGTGCGGTTGCGACCCTGCAGATTGTTCAGCGCTCCGTAGAAGCCTTGCGCGATTTCATCGCCGCGCACGTTCAGCTCGAAGGGCGTGTGCGCGCTGTACGCCAGGAACTCTTTCACACGCGGGCGGCTGGGGAAGTACGTGGGATCGCTCAGCCGGCGGATCTGGGCGACGATCGTGGCCTTTACCTCGAAGTCACTGAGCGGCACGGTGCTGCCGAACTTCACGTTCCAAACCCCGGGCATGAGCGTTGGATTGAGCCCGTAGAAGCCGGGCAGCTGCGGCAGGTTGTACGCGGTGTGCGCGTTGCTGTTCGTGACCGACAGCCCCGCGGGCACGCCTTCCAGCTTCAGCAGGCCCGTGTAGTAGTAGTTGTTGTCGAAGCGGCGGATGACCGACTCTTCTGTGCGATCGAGATCGAACGCGCAAAAGTTTTCGCGCGTGGGCGGGGCCGTAACCACCAGCTTCTTGGCTTTGATGACGTAGCGCCCCTGCGGGGTGTCGACCTGCACGGTCACGCCATTCTTGTCGCGGTCGACATGCAAGATGTCCGCGCCGAACACGACGTCGTCTCCCAACACCGACGTGGCGTTCTCGTACAGCGTGCTATTGCCGGTCGGGCAAACCATGAAGCCGCCGGTGATGCCGAAGATCGAACCCACGACCTGCGAGCTGAAATTCTTGAGCACGTAGACCGCGGGCATGTTGAGGATATCGCCCACCCCCTGCCCGAATTGGAAGGCGGTACGAACCATCGCGCCGAAGCCGTACTTGGTCACGAAGTCGCGAAACTTCATGGTCAGATCCAGGGGTACGGGGTTGGGCAGATCGAAGCTCGAATCCAGATCGAAGTAGGTCGCTTTGAGCTGCTGCAGGTAACCGTAGTAGCCCTGTAGCGCGGCCCCCGTCTCGGCGGCCGTGGGCTCGGTGAAGTTCTGAATTTGCCCGGTCCGAAAGTCGAAGTTCACGTTGTTGCTCGCGAACGCGCCCGCGGGCAGCGCGATGATCGGCGTGCCCAAACGCGTGAAGTAGTCGGTCACCACCGGCGTGTTGTTGAACACGACCACGCCGATATCCGTTGGAATATGGCTGACCGGATCGACATAAGTCTCGGTGTGACCGCCGAGCCGTTGTTTGCGTTCCAGCACGACCACGCTGCGCCCGGCGTCCTTCACGGCGACGGCGGCATAAGTTCCGCCGGAGCCGCCACCGATCACGCACACGTCGCGCACGATGGTCTTCGTCTTCGCGAAGGCCGTGCGCGAGGACAGCCCCGCTGCGGCAAAACCGGCAGCAGAGTACGACAAAAGCTTCAGCACATTTCTTCGGCGAAGACGCATCATGGTTCAAACTCCGTTCGTTGGTGCGCGTACGAGGACCGGCCCCCGCGACGGCCTTTAGCAACCCTTGAGGTAGACTATAAGCTGATTCAATCGAGGGCTAGTCTGAACATACGAGTCAGCGCGTTGGCCGGGGCCCTGCAAAAACAGCGACGAATGCCGCCACCGTGCTTCTGCTACATCAATGGGGTTATCCCACATCTTCGCTCGTACTCACCCTGTCCCTTCCGACAGGTTCCACATGCTCACGCGCAAGCCTACGTCTAGGTATTCGTCCAATTGCGGGCGGCCCGCGGGGCGGAGTGTCGCTGTGCGCAAAGAATGACGACTACGACGCTGCCGCTCGCGCCGCGTTCACTCGCTGCCTGGCATGACCGGTTGGCGCGCGGGCGGCGGAGGTGGCGGCGCTTCCTTCAACAGAACCGTGGTCTCCGCCTTGCCCAACCCCGTGCTCACGGCCTGAAGTGAAGGGCTAAACTCGACATGAATCGGACACGCGCCCGCCGCTGAGCTGTCGAACGAAAGTTCGAGGTTCCACGGTGGCCCCGGTAAACGTGCTCCATCCGTAGCGTCGGGTACCGCGAGCCAGCGAAAGGCGACGAGCGACGGCCTGCGATCGACGAGCAGCGCGAACTGCAGCTCGCCGTCGGTCGGTTCGAGATAACGCAACTGTTGCCGAGGGCCATGCACGAACGCCGAAGCGAACACGACGTTGGCCCCCGCTACGCATGGCCCCGGCTCGAAGGCGAGACCCAAGGAGCGGGTTGGTGTCGCGGCCAGCGCGGGCTCGGGAGGCGCCGACGCCGAGCAAGCGCCGAGTGCAATCAGGCAAACGAGAACGAGCGGGCGGCTGATCATGCGAATCCGGAAGCTATACGGTTTCCAGTTCGCAAATCTACCGCCCGCGACTCGAAACTCGAGGCTACTTCACGAGCTGGAGCGGTCGCATCATCTCGTTGTCTTCGTGCTCGAGCATGTGACAATGCCAGAGGTAGCCAAAGTCTTTCGTGGCATCGAACTTGTCGAACAGGTTGTCGTGAGCCTTCGTGCTCGCCGGAGCTTCTTGCGGCGCCCAGCGCACGCGGATGCGCGTGACGAAGCCGCCCGGCGCGACGATCGTGTCCTTCCAGCCGCTCTCGGGCGCCAGGATTTTCGCGGTCTCCTTGGCGTAGTCGTCCATCTCGGATTCGTCCACCAGATATGCGTCCGCGTCCGGGTTCACGGTCGCGTGCATCAGGGGCAGAGCGCCACCATCATTTTCGGTGTTCCAAGCTTGCAAGTAGCCATCGACTTTGAGCTGTCGACGCTGCTTGATCCTGAATTGGACGAGATGCAGGTGAATCGGGTGAGGCTCGCCCGAAAGATTGACGATGTCCCAATCCTCCGTGGAGCCGAGCACGGGTAGCTCACTGACCTTGCTGTCGTACATTTGCCCGTTCAGGAGGAACCCGCCATCCGTCGCAGCATTGAGCGTGACCGTTCGCTTGGCTACGTCGGGTTTGAGCTCGACCATCGCGGTGTCCAGCGCCTTAGGTAGTGGAGGGGGCGTGACCACGAGCGGATTGGCCGTGAACCGCACGACATCCTCCCCCTCGTTGCTCAGGATGACGGACTGTCCGACGTCGAGATCGCTGAAGTCGATTAGAACATCGGCGCGTTCACCGGGCGCCAGCTTCACGAACCCGACCTCGGCGGGCGCAGAGAGATAGCCGCCATCCGAGCCGATCACCGTGAGTTTCGGCAGTGCGGGCGCGGCAGCCTCGACGCCTTGCGCAGGCGGGGCCTGGAGCGCGAGCGTGAAGGTGCGGTTGTTGGCTCCGTTCAAGATCCGGAAACGGTAGCGCGTGCGATCGACGTTCATGCTCGGCCAGACTTTGCCGTTCACGACGAAAGTATCGCCGCCGAATGACATGCTCCAGTAAGGGTGCTGCGGGGAATTTTGGTCCGGATAGACGAGCGATCCGTCGGCCTTGAAGATCTTGTCTTGAATCACGAGCGGCATCTCGTGCGCTCGATCGGGCAGCGCTGGCAGCTTCTCGATTTCGCTATTGGGGTCGCGGATGACGTACATGCCCGCGAGGCCGGCGTATACGTTGAGGCGCGTGATGCCGAGAACGTGATCGTGATACCAGAGCGTGGTCGCTGGTTGCGAGTTCGGATAGTTGGAAAACTCGCTCAGAAACTGCGGTCCCTTCTTGCCGGTCGCGGTGAACCACGCTTCGGGCGTGCCGTCGGATGCCGAGCTCACCTCGAGCCCGTGCACGTGCGTGACCACCGGGACGGGGGATTGCGCGTCCGCGATGGTCGGATAATTGGCTTCGAACGGGCCATCTGGCGCGGGAACGCCGTTCGGATTCGCCCAATGCAGCGTGGGATCCACAGAAAACAAATGCGGGATCCCGATCTTGTTCAGCCATTTCACGCGCGCCGAAACACCACGTGTCATCTCGAAAGTCGCCCCTGGGCTGCTCCAGGTTTCGGCGTCGTTTTCGAGCGTGCGCCCGCCGTACGCAAACACCTGCGTCGTCGGACAACCATCCGGGAGCATCTGCACGTCGGCTTCCTTGACCGTGACTTCGTACTCTTGATGGGTCACGACGCCCTGCGGGTCCTTTTCTTCGCTGATGGGCTTGAAGACGGGCGGCTTCTGGAGCGTGTTCAGCCACTTGATTTTTTTCGGATCGAGGCCCCCCGCGCACGGGTTGTCGAGCTGCTGACTGCGATCCGCTCGATTCGGATCCGTTTCGGAGCCGACCGCGTCGGAGTCGACTCGCTCGTTTTGCGGCCCAGATTTGCCGGTTCCAACTGGGTCGCTCGCGCTGCAGGCAACTAGCTGTAGCAGCAGGATCCCCGTAGAGCCCAAGATCGGAATACGTGTGAACGTCATGATGCCTCCGGTTTTCGTGGCCGGCGCAGGCTGCGACCGACTCGAGCACCGTGTTCGGTCCGCGAAGATTGGGTGATGGTCTGCGCTGGCGAAGGCACGCGCGCCCGAAAAGCAACGAGCGCTCGACCCGTTCTCGCCGCAAAGCACACGAGGCAGGCAGAGGTGACACCATGCAAAGTCGTGCGAAGGTCTGGCTCATTTCCGTCGCGCTCGGTTTCTCCGGTTGCGCGAAGGGGGCACTCGACGAACCCGAGCGCAACCGTGGCCCGCAAGCCCCCGCAACGGAGGATGACGATCCCGATCCCTATGGCGTCACCCCACCTGGTTCCCGCGCAGGCTCGGCCGGGCAGTCTGGGAAAGGAGGCGCATCCTCCTTCGGCGGCAGCGGCGGCCGCGCAGGCAGTGCGGGAGCGAGCATGGTCAGCGGTGCGGGTGGCGCGGGAGCAGCGGGCGCAGGCGGGACCGGCGCCAGCGCGGGGCTCGCGGGCACAAACAGCCACGCCGCGGCAGGGACGGCAGGCGCGACAGACGATTGTCCCGCGCTCACGCACGTTCGACTGAAAAGTGGCGCGTGCGTCGACCGCATCAAGGAGTTCTCCGTCGCGACGAACCCCACGAGCATCGTGACGGGCTCGGACGGGCAGGTGTGGTTCGACGACGACGGCATCAATCAACTCGTGCAGCTCGATAGCGAGGGTCGAGTCTTGAAGCGAGTCGAATGCGACGAGGGTTCATCCCCACGCGCGCTCGTGGGCGGCCGCGACGAAGCGCTCGTCTGGTACACCGACGCGCGAGCCAAGACGCTCAACCGAGTGACGCAAGTCTCGCAACTGGCCTTCGAACTCAAGTTCACCGCTACGGCGGTGGTACTGGGCGAAGGTGACCTGCTCTGGCTGACCGAAGCCGGGCAAGCTCTGTATCAATTCCGCCCGTACGTGTCGTCCACGCCCTACGCGGTCACGCCCAGCCATGCGCTCGCCATCGGTCCCGACAAGAACGTGTGGTTTCCGACCGGTGGGGCGATCGCACGGCAAATTCCCGGTGAAGAAGCTCAATACTTTTCGACCGGCGCAAACCTCGCGGATGAACTGTGCACAGGACCGGACAGCGCACTCTGGTTCACCGACGGCAGGCGGCATCAAATTGGACGCATGGATATGAGCGGCAAGTCACAGGCCTTCGACCTACCGTTTGGGAGCACCCCGACTCGAATCATCGCCGGGCCAGACGGCGCGCTTTGGTTCATCGCGGAAGGCGGTGACAAAATTGGCCGAATCACCGTCGGCGGAGTGGTCACTCAATACCCCATCCCGACCAGCGGTGGTTTGCCCTACGCGCTCACGGTCGGTGCCGATCGCAATATCTGGTTCACGGAGCGGCTTTCGGGCAAAATTGGGCGTCTCATCCCGGATCCGCTCGGATGATGCGCATCGGGTCGCGCTTGCTTTGCTCGGTGCTCGGTGCGCTGCTCTCGTGCCAAACTCTGGCCGCTTGCGCGCCCGAGAGTACGACCTCCGAAGGCGATTTGCAGTCCCGATGCGAGCGCAGCAAGCGGCTTCAAGACGTCGAGCTGTACGACGGCAGCTTCGGCGTTCCGACGGCGTTCGTCAGTCGTCACCGACTGGCGGTGGGCCTACTGCGCTGGAGGAACGATCTGCGCGACCGCTACCGCGACGAGGCGGGCAACGTCAATGATCAAGGTTGGTGCACCGGCACGCTGATCGACGACGACCTATTCCTCACGGCAGGTCACTGCTTGGACCCGAGCAACACCGGAACCTGGAAGCTGCCCCACGAAAAGGGCGGCATCGAACTGCGACCCGCGGAGTTGGCGCGCGAGTTCGTGGTTCAGTTTCGCTACGAGGTCCCGGCGCAGCCCGACACCCCCAGCCCCCAGAGCAGCGAAAGCGTGCTGCGCTTGGAAGAGTACCGATTGGAGGGCCTCGACTACGCCATCTTGCGGTTGAGTAACCATCCCGGTTTGGACAATGGCACCACCCGCATCTCGCCGCGCGATTTGCCGCCTGGCTCGCGAATCGCGATCTTGCAGCATCCCACTGCGGCGCCGATGAAAGTCGGTGCGGGCACGATCGCGCGCCTGCAAGGGTCGATGCTGGCTTACGACACGATCGACACCTTGGGCGGCTCCTCGGGAGCGGGCATTCTCGATGCGGAAACGGGAAAGTTGGTCGGGGTGCACACCAACGGCGGCTGCACCGAGAGTGCGGGCGGCGAAAACTCCGGCGTGACGATCCGAGCGCTCACCGCTGCTTCGCCAACACTGCAGCGCTTGCTCGATCGTTCAAAGGATTTCTTGGTCGGTGACTGGGACAACGACGGGCTGGGCGATCTGGCGGTGTTCCACGACGGCTGCGTGTATCCCGACGCGAACCATGACGGAGCGCCCGATCAGGGCGCGAAGATCTGCCCGACGGAGCCAAAAGCAGATCAGTATTTCGTCGGCCGTTGGCAGCAGGGCGGCCCGAGTCGGCTGGGCTGGCGGCGCAACGGCTGCGTGTACCTCGATACGAATCCCAAACAACCACTGTGCTTTGGCGATGCGCCCTTCGAAGTCATGATCCTGGACTGGGATGGCGATGGTAGGAGCGATTTGGGCATCCGGAGAGGACGCTGCATCGATTTCGACATCGACTTGGACGGCGTACTCGATGACCAGGGTTATTGCTTCGGCGCTGGGGCCGCGTCCGACGAATATCTAGCCGGCAACTGGGATGGCGGCTCACACGCCAGCATCGCGATCCGAAGCGGCAGCTCGATCTCCTTCGACGTCGATAGAGACGGCATCACCGATGGTCCGCCGCGCGTCTATGGCCTCGGTGGCAACGAAGACCAATACCTGGTCGGCGATTGGGACGGCGATCGGCGTTCGGATCTCGCGGTGCGCAGAGGCACGCTGTGCCTGATGAATCACGACGCGACGGCGGTGGTCGCAGAAGAACGACGCGTGTACCGCGATTTTTGGTCCGAGCCATAGCTCACGGCGGACACGCTCACCCGTTTGTCCCTCGCCACACACGGTACTCGGTGAACTCTGGGTTTGCGAACACCGTAATGAAAGCGAGACACACCATGAACACTGCAACGATGAAGATCTTGTATCTGGCTTCCGCCATTGGCACTTTGGTTCTGCTCGGTTGCTCGGCCAGTGACGGCACCGAAGAGCAACCAAGCCAAGCCGGCAAAGCCGGCAGCGCGGGCAGCAAAGGCCTGTTCAGCGGGCTCGCAGGCGCCGCAAGCGTAGGCGGCGGAGCGGGGCGCGGCGGAGCGGGCGCGGGCGGCGCGGGCGGCGCGGGCGGCACAGGAGGCACGGGCGCCGGTGCAGGCGGAGTCGCGGCGGGTGGAACTTCGGCAGCCGGCGCACTCCCGAGCCTCGCGGGAGCAGCGAATGGCGGCGATGGCTTCGTCTTTGGCTCCGGAGGCCTCGCAGGCTTAGGAGGCGCCAGCACGGTGATCCGAGTGGAGGTCGGGAGCGGTGGCTACGGCGCAGTGGGCGGCTTCGAGATACCGCCGCACTTCGGAGGCTTTGGAGGCAGCGGGTTTTGGATCTCGAATTGACGGATGCGAGACCGAGCGAGAGGAGCCGTGCTGCGATAGCCGTGCAGCTCCTCTCGCAGTCAATTGAATGTAGATGTGCAGATCCGCGCTTCGGGCGAGACGTTGGTGAAGGTCATGCAGACGACGCCCTCGGTGCATTGAGTCGATGGCACGCAATCCAAGGAGAACCAGGAAGTGGTGGCTCCGGCTCCAGTGTCGCCCGCGAGACACGGACAAGCGTGCCAGCAGTCTACCGACGGCGGCAGACAAGTGCCTCCGTCGCTGCATTCGATCGGGTAAGTGACGCCGTCGCTACCGCAAAACTGAGGCTTCGGCTGGCCCAGGCAGGAGCACCGGAGTTCTGACGTAGTGCCACCCTCCCCGGCTTGGCTGAGGAGTACGCCGTCTTGGGTCGAGCCCCCTGCAGCAATCGAGACTCTGCCCGCTTCGCCTTCAGGCTCAGCCCCAGCGGCCGCGAAGACGCCTCCGTTGCCCGCACTCCCGCTCGTGCCCGCCGAGCCTGCGCTGCCGGCGCTGCCCGCAAGCGAATCGGCCATACCGGCTGAAGGCGTGCCCGCATCGTCGAGCGCGGCGACGGTAATGTGGTCGATGGAGCAGGCCGTGACGACCAGGATTCCGAGCAAGAACGCGGCATTTCGCATCTGACTATCACCTCAGCGCAGGGTCGAAGCCGATGCCGACCTCGAGACTTCCACCAGGACAGAGCGAGGGGCTGGTGCTGGCCCCGGCCTGTCCATCGACTTCGTACGAGGTCGTTTGCAGGGGCACCCGCAAGTCGGCGCCCGCGGCAATCCAGGCGGGCCCGAGTGGCCACTCGAAACCCGCCGCCGCCAGCGCGTAGCTGCGCTCGAAGCCTTGCGCGGCGAGCGCGTGAGCTTTCGGTTGGTCGTCGACTATTTCTGCCTGGGCGCGCCCCAGCAAGACGCCGAGGCCCGCTTCGATCCGAATTCGCATGCGCGTCGCATCACCAGAGAGATAACCGGCTCGAAGCTCGCCGGACGCGCCTTTCAAATGCACCCGCGCGGGTGACAAATCGAAATCGCTGGGGACCAGGTAGCGCACCGCCGTGCGCAATGAAAAGCGTCCGCGGAATTCGAAGCTGAGGAACGCGCCCACTTCGGTGAGCCAGCCTTCGGTGCCCGAGCTGTGCGTCGTGCCGCTGGCGCCGACCCCGAGGCGGAGCGGGCGAGCCTCGCGCCGGCCGTTTGCAGAAGGTGGCACCGACTCCGGTGAATCACGTACCGAAGTCGGTGCCGGCGCGACGGGCGCGGCAACGACCGCAGGCGAAGCGGCGCGCGCAGGTTCTACTTCCCGCTCCAGGGCGGCGACCAGTGCCTGGCGCGACGATTGCTGTTCGCGCAGCCACAACGCTCGCGCGGACGAGTGCGCCACTTCCGCGAGTGTCTCGCCGCCCACTTCATCCAGCCCCGACTCGAGCTTGATCTCGCGGAACAAGTAGCGCGTCGGCCCCGCTTGCTCGGTGAGCGCCAAGTACACTCGCGCTTGCGTCCGTTCGGTCACGACAATCCAAATGTAGACGGTGTCCGCGTGCTGCGGCAGCAGCACGGTGCGCTGATCGAGCTGCTGGTCGTCACGCAGTACGACCGCCGTCTGCGGCGGAAAGAGGCTGCGAATGCGCTCGAACAACACCGGATCTCGCTGCACGTCGCCGAGCATCGCGACTTCGACTTGAGCAAGCTGCTGGGTCTGTTGCGATTCGCTGGGGGCGGCGTGCGCGGTACGCGCCACGCCGCACAGAGCGCCCGAACCGCCCAGACAGAACACAGCCACGGGCCACGCTTTAGCGCGAGCCATGCAATGCTCGCGTCCGTGCGACCTCCGCGTACGGTGAATCGGGGAATTCGCGCAGCAAATCCGCGAGCGCTTGCTCCGAAACCGAGCGATCACCCAAAGCGGTCGCGACTTCCGAGATCCCCCACAGCGCTTCTGCGCGCAGCGCGCCGCCGCCGCCCGCTATCGCCCGATAGTGCAGCAGCGCGCGTTCGGGCTGCTTGGCTTGGAGATGCTTTCCCAAAGCCAAACGCGTGGGACCGACTTCACGTGAGCTCGGATAGAGATCGAGCAGCAGCTCGTACAACACCGCGGCCTCACCGGAGCGCCCCTGGCGCCGCAGCAAGTTTGCCCGCGCGAAGAGCTCGCTGGCGGAGGCCGCCGCGACCGCCTTCGACGCGGGCACCACGCGCCCGGACACCGAGGCACTGGGAGCAGCGCTCGGGGTATCCGGTATGACTGACGGTACGGCCGACGGTGTGACCGAAGGACTGGCGGGCAGGTTCGGCAGAAAGTTCGCGGCTGGCTTGGGCTTCGCCACCGGCTTTGGCTTCACTAGCGAAGGCGGCGGAGACGCCGTGACCCGCCGCAAGCGCACGCCTCCGATCCAAGCCGCCGCCAAGCCAGCAACGAGTAGCACCGCGGCCGCCGCCAGCAGCATGCTCAGCCTACGCCGATGGGCAGGAACTCGTTGCGAAATGCGGGACGGGCCGAGCTCGCCCAGCACACGCGCATTGATGCGCGCGAGGAGCAGCTCGTCCCCCGGGCGGACGCGGCTCTCCCGCTCGAGTTCGGGCAGGATCTGACTCATCAGCTTGACCTCGAGCGAGTACGCGAGGCTCTCGTTCAGCCGGCGCTGCTCGTCGAGGGTCAGCTCTTCGCGCCGGCTGCGGCACAGCAAATCCGTGAGTTCGGGCTGGCTCATGCCATTTCCTCCACCAAGTCACGAAGTCTTGGATCGGCCAGCGCGTGCGCGACCAACGCCGCCTTCGCGGTCCGCAGCCGGCTGCGCACGGTCTCGAGCGGAGCGCCGCAAATGGCGGCGACCTCGCTCATCGTGTAACCGAGCACGCAATGCAGGGCAAGCGCCTCGGCCTGTGCGGGTGGCAACGCGTCGCACAGCTCGCGCGCCAATTGTACACTGGCGCGCGATGCCGCGAGAGCATCCGGCGCCGCGCCGTCACCCGCTGTTTCGTCTGCGTCTCGTTCATCCGGCAAGCCGTGATTGCGCTTCGCTGCGCGCTGACGCCGTCGCGCGTTCATCGCGGTGCGCAACGCGACGCGTGCCGCGAAATGCCGAATCGAGGATTCGCCGCGAAAACGTCGCAAAGCGCTGACGAATTCGACTGCGCATTCTTGCGCGACGTCTTCCACGTCCGGGTGCGAGCCGCCGATCACTCGTCGTACGACACGCAAAATGTTCGGCGTCACTGTCGTCAGCAAGGTGCGCAGCGCAGCCATGTCCCCGTCGATCGCGGCGTGCGCGAGCGGCAATAGCTCATCTTCCGCCCTAGGGCCGGATTGAGGCGGAGCTGTGCGTAGGGGCAATGCGCGTAACATCCGGTGGATCAGTGTTAGCTCCACCAAAAACGGGTGTGCATCGCGATACGATTTCGAGAGTCGCTCGTTTCGCTCGACCGTCAGCGTTGGTGTCTGTCACGCGTTGGAAACAACGCGCGCCACCCAAGAGCGCGTGATTGGTACGCACGTGCAGGAGGCGCTCCGTGACGTGCCCTGCTACCTGTCGGAATGCGCCACCCGCGATACGACACGGCTCATGCCCGTAGCACCGATCGCGAGCACCCGCGCAGGAATGCGAGCTGCGCTGTGCGCCTCGCGATCGCCCCCCCAAAAAAAAGAGCTGCGAGCGCTGGCGTCGATAGCCAGCGCGCGCAGCTCGCTCTACTCAAGCTCGCGTTTGCTCAGTACAGAATGCGCGTGCGCACGTTGGTCGGCAGCTCACCGATGGCCTGGCGCACTTCGTTGGAAACGTCCTGATTCAAGTCCATGATCAGGTAGCCAGTTTCCGGATCGGTCGCTAGCACCTGGCTGTGGATGTTGGCCTTCAGCCGGCTCACGATGCCGTTGATTTCGCCGAGCACGCCGGGAACGTTGCGGTGCACGTTGAGGATGCGATGCGTCCCGGGTTGAGCAGGCAGCTCGATCTGCGGAAAATTCACGGCGCCCGTGGTTGCCCCGCCGTTGACGAATCGGATCAGCGCGCTTCCCACCTCGCGCCCGATCGACTCCTGCGCTTCACTGGTCGAGCCGCCGACGTGCGGCGTCAGGATCACGTTCTTCAGGCCTTGCAGCTCGCTCTTGAACGGGTCGTCGTTCGACTCCGGTTCTTGCGGAAACACGTCGATCGCCGCGCCGCCCAAGTGCCCGCTCTGGATCGCCTGAGCCAGGGCCGGAATATCGACCACGGTGCCGCGGCTCGCGTTCAGCAGGTACGTGCCTTTGCGCATCACGGACAGCTCACGAGCGCCGATCATGTTCTTGGTTTGGGCGGTGGCCGGAACGTGCAGAGAAACGAAGTCGGCCTGGGCGAGCAATTCGTCGAGTGTCGCCACCGTGTGGTTGTTGCCCATCGGCAGCTTGGCGGTGATGTCGAAGAAGATCACCTTTAGGCCCATGGCCTCTGCGAGCACGCCGAGCTGGCGGCCGATGTGACCATAGCCGATGATGCCGAGCGTCTTGTTTCGGACCTCGTTGCAGTCGACCGATGCTTTGTTCCAAATTCCGGCGTGCACTTCACGCGAGCGCTCGGTCGTCTTGCGAGCCAGATCGATGATCTCGCTGATGATCAACTCCGCGACGCTGCGGGTATTGGAAAATGGTGCGTTGAAAACCGGCACGCCCTGACGATTCGCCGCGACCAAGTCGACCTGATTGGTGCCGATGCAGAAGCAACCCACGCCGAGCAAGCGCTTGCCCGCCGCCAAGACCTTCTCCGTCACGTGCGTTTTGCTGCGAATGCCGACCAGGTGCACGTCGCTGATCTTCTGAATCAGTTCCTCTTCTTTGAGGGCGTGCTTGAGTGCTTCCACCTGGAAGTGTTCCGCAGCGAACAGCGCCTGCGCGCTCGCGTGGATGTTCTCGAGCAAGAGAACTTTGATTTGGTCTTTGGGAAACGAAGTAGCTTTGGGCTCAGCACCGGTAGTCATCGGCGAACACCTAATCCTCTCCAGCCCCGAGCTCAAATGCCAACTCGGCGGGCTATCCGTTAGCACTGCAATTTCGACTGACCTGCAAAATTTATTGGGTCGCGGGCGGCGGATTGCCAGTGATCGCACAGCCTTCGGCGTCAGCGTGCGGCGTACGCAGCAGACTTCGAGCTGCGCTGCCGGATCGCGAGCGCGTCAACTCGCTTCAGCTGCTGGTGCGGCGCACTAGGCGAACCCGAGCGGGGGGGATCCGTAAAATTGGCCGCTTTTCTCCATCTCTCGAGCCGCTTGCGAGCCGATGCTTGCGGCTGGCCATTCCCTGCGTAGAATATTCCTTGGAATGAATGTGTAGCGGATGTCTGCAACGCCCAAGAGAGTCCGGCTCGCAGAGTTTCTTGGGAGACTTGCGGCGTTACCCCCCGCGTCGAGTCACGACGAGGCACGTCAACGAATCGAGCAGACATTGAACCGCGTTGAGGACCAGTTTTCGGGCGTGCCTTTGACCCGACAACTGGAGAACGGACGGCCGCATGTACCCTCCTCAAGACGACAGCGCGGCAGACGTGGAGGGCCTGCCGAACGTTACGTCGTACCGAAGCCGAGGGCATGAAACGTACATAGCTGCAAACGGAGCAATCGAGATTCGCGACGCACACACCAACGAGATTGTGTTCCGAAAGAGCGGCTCGGATGGCCATGGAGTTTCGCAATGAACGCTATCGAAGCATTGGAACAGAACGTCCGTGAGGCGGTACCGAAGGCGTGGACCCGGCTCCGCCGTCCTCGAAATCCTCAAGGTCAATGGTGGCTCGATACGAAGATGGCTGGCCATGTCGTGACGATCGCTTGGTCGCCTCGACGAGGCTTCGGGATCAGCTCCAGTTCGTTCGGTGACGGGTACGGCGAAGGCGCGGAGGAAACCTATGAGGAACGCCAACAGGCAACGGCTCGTGTGATCGAGCTCCTCGCATCGCAGCAACACACAGTGCCGCCAGATGCTGTCTTGCTTCAGGAATTGCGCGGCCTAGTTGGCCTAACCCAAGGGCAGGTCGCCGAAAAGTTGGGTGTGCAGCAAGCCGCCGTTTCACGTTTCGAGCGACGCGAAGACATTACGCTGAGCGCTCTGCGGCGATATGTCGCAGCAATTGGCGCAGAATTGGAGATCAATGTTCGCATGGCCAATGGCGAGCAGATGCGACTGGCTGGCGTGAATGATGAAAAGCGGAGCCGCGTAGCCTGCAATCACGTCGAGGGAGGCGTTCCGCTGGTGAAAAGTTCGTTTACGCAAGTCGTGCGGGGTCTCAAGAAATGGCGCGCGTGGCTGGGTGAGTATAGCGCTGTGGTTGGCGAGGAATGGGGGCCGCCTCCCCAGGTGTCCGTGAAATTGAGCCGATCCGTTTGGGAGCCACTCGCTTCAATCGAAGGCGACGGCCTGCTCCGACTAAACGAGGCTAAGGTTCGTGGGTTGGCTGAGGAATTTCAAAAGACCAAGGACTTTCGTTGCGCCTCTGCTGAAGCGGCTTGGTACTCGGTCAGCAGGTACCTGCTCGCTCATGAGTTTGGTCACCTTTTGGATACGAAGCGTTCGCCATTAGGGTTGAGTGATCGCATTCTAGACGACGTCGAGTGTCATGCAGACGCGGTAGCTGGTTGGATTGGTGGGCGATTGGGAGATGACGCGGCCCTCGGTTCGTCCATTGCATCGCGCCTGGGATGTTCGTCCATAGGCTGCAGACATCCGACAATGAGCCAGCGCTCCTACGCGTATCTACTTGGTCATTCAGCCGGAAGCCGGGTTGCTGCGCGACGCCCCAGTATTCATTTGATGGTCATCCGGACATCCAATCTGGGTAAGACTTCGCCCTAGCCCGTCTTGGCGCCGGGTTTTAGGCAGACTACCCGCGCCTGCTAAGCGAGTTGATGGGGCAAGAGCACCGGCTCGCCACGTA
>Ga0247772_1000138_pt1 | contig 15944 bp, 13 predicted proteins | sample UWRJL151409C6_FD_179945 | JGI IMG/M metagenome (GOLD analysis project Ga0247772, IMG submission 179945) | Plant litter microbial communities from Arlington Agricultural Research Station in Wisconsin, United States - UWRJ-L151-409C-6 | ecosystem: Environmental > Terrestrial > Plant litter >...
TTATTTTTTTTTTTTTTTTTTTTTTATTTTTTTATTTAGTATTATTTTTTTTTTTTTTTTTATTTTTTTTGTGTTTTTTTTTTTTTTGGTTTTTTTTTTTACCTAGCCATATTTATTGCTTATTACTAAATTGATAGTGGTTATTTATGTTAAAACTATTATTATATATTTTATTAAATATATAGAAATTTTATAATAAATATAGAAATTTTATAATAAATATAATAATTTTTCATAGTAAATTAAACACAACATCTACAATATAGGTGTTAAAATAAAAATTATACAAGTTATTTTAATATTGGATAAATTTAAATTTTATACAATGTTTATAAATGCAAATTTATAATAAAGGTATGTTACAAGGCATTATTTCAAAACTATATAAAATACAAGGGACTAGTATAATAAATGCAATAACTATTGGTAATAGAACAGTTCAACAATAAGACATTAGTTGGTCGTAACGTATACGCGGGAATGAGGCTCTCGCTCATATGAATATAAATATCATAATACAAGCTTTAAGTCCTATAACTACACCACCTATTGCTGTCCCTATTATTGTACTGTAATTATCCAAATCAATTACATTAAAATTAGATTCATTATCTGTTAAATACATATAACTATTTCCTTCAATGAATTGTAATAAATAAAAATAAGGATATAAATAATAATTGAAATCAAACAGATAACCACCTAAAAATAAAATACTATTCAAAATACAAATAAGTATAATGCTAGCATATTCAGCTAAAAAGAAAAATACAAATATAACTGCAGAATGTTCTGTCATAAATCCACTAACTAATTCTGATTCCATAAATAAACATAAAAATTTTACACTAATCTTGTATCGGTTTAAAACGAAAAGTTTTATTATATACAAGACCCGAGTTTAAATACTTACCTACCGTAACCTTAGAAATATTAAAGAATTTAGCCAATTCAACGTTATTCTTAAATTTATAAATCAAATTATCCTCTAAATAACGGCTGGTTTTATACTTGCCAGAGGCAGGCTGATCTCCTCCTATAGCTTTTGGAGACAGGGAGATGACTAGAACAATCTTTTTTTATTCATACCTTCTTTTAAGTCTAAAAGTTTGTTTAAACCATCTGATGTTAAATGACCTTTGGCTTTAATAATTTCAGCCGCTTTACAAAAATCCGCGAAATCATCTGCCTTGGCACCTTTAATTTCATATTTTTGAAAGAACGGTAGAATTTTATCATAAATATCTGAGAAGGTTGTTACTAAAAAGTCACCATAGTCTTTATTTGAACGCAAAGCATAACGACCACATTCGAAAAAAGAAATAAGCCTTTTCATTAGTTCAATATCACGAGAATGTTGAGTTACTTGGAAGACTAATGTGACTGCGAATCCTAACTTTGTGGTTGCTTTATAAATATTAATAAAAAAACATCCTTCCCCTGTGATAAAACCAGCTAATCAGTAAGGAGATATATTTGTAGGTAGTTCAGATAAAGGTCTTTGAACAGGAATAATATTAGGTAACGCTCCTTTTAATTTATCGGATAATCCTCCTTTATTCATGGATGCTTTTAAGCTTAGTATTTTTTTCAAACCTTCAATACTTAAATGCTCTTTCCGATTTACTATTTGAAAAGCTTGTCTGAAAAGTTGATAGTCGGATCATTTTTGGCTAATTAAGGGGTACTGATCAAAATGAGCAATTATAATTGCTAAATCATTAATAGATCTAACTTGATATCTAATTAGATTATTATTAACTTTTTTAACAATACCTACTCCTGAAAAAAAGTTTCTAATTGCTTCTAGTAAAATTTCCTCTTTTTCATGTAAAACAATAGTAAACTCAAGAGCAACAATTCAACCTGTTTTTCGTTTATCATCCTTATATGATCCGATCAAAAAACTTGATTCAGCATCTGAAAAGCCAGTAATAAAGTATGGATTTAACTTATCTCTATATTTATTTCCACTTTCAATTTCGCTATCTGTTGTATTAACAATAGTGTTATTAAGATAAGATTTCAATATTTATTGTAACAATAAAAATCGTGTTTTTTATATAAAATCTGCACCTTAGGGTTGTTAGTATGTCGACTCGGTACCTACACCTAAAGTATATTTATTCTTCTTATCACTCATAATAGCCTTAGCTGATTCACTATGTTTTTTTCCAAACATAGGATTTAACTCACCTGGCTTACTGATTAAAGCAAGTGCTTCTTTATTATGAGTTTTACCAAACATAGGATGATTACTTTTATCTTTATAAAACTCTACCATCTTTAGTCTAGCTTCTTCAGTATGTTTATAACCCAAAGAGCTAGTAGCAGTAACCTTAAAATTATAAAGAGTATTAAATTTGAATTTAGAAATATAACTGGTCTCTAAGTCCGTTAAAGCTTTGGAGCTAATAATTTTACTTTCATATGTGAAATACTCATATATACAAAATTTAAACTTATCTAAACCATATTTAGTAAATGCACTTTGTAAAGCAACATTAGACTTTTTATTTCCTAAATGTTCATTTAGTCTTAAATAAAAGTCTTTGGCACTTCCAATATATTGATTACCATTTTCTAAGTTGATAAAGGAATAAAAGAATACTACTATAAACTTTAGGATTAAACATACATTTTATTTTCTACCTCTATTCATATTAGACTTGATTTCACGAATTTGTTCTAATCCTGACTCTGTAAGGTGAGTCTTGCTATTCATCATGCTAACTACCTTACAAAAATCTTCGTATTCAAGTCTTTTTGCACCATATAGAGGATATTTATTAAAAAATGGTATAATTTTTTCCATTATATCTTTTAACGAAGAAACTCTAAATTCAATTATAGAATTATTCTTCGATATCACAATATTACCACACTTAAATATTCGGGTTAAACTACTAATTAATTTCTCATCCTTAAAATGTTGATTTACACTAAATCTTAGTTTTAAAGAATACCCTGTTTTAATTGACTCACTTTTAAAAATTCCGACGTAAAAGCATCCTTCACCTTCTACGAAACCAGCTAATCAATGAGGATCAAGGTTTTCTAAGTTTAGATAAAAAGATGTTTCTATTTGTAAGTCCATAGGTCTAGCAGGGTAAATTTTAAGAATTTCTTCATTTAGTTTTTTATTGTTAGAAACTAAGATACTGTTAATTTTAATTAGACCTTTATCCGTCAAATGTTCTTTTTTAACTATAATTTTAACAATTGATTTAAATATTAGGAAGTCTCTTAATTTTTTAGTTTGTAAAGGGTATTTATTAAAGTGGGGGATTATTACATTGACCATATCTTTAATAGATTGCACCTGATATGTGGCGACATTACCTGGTTTAGATATGACAATGTTACCAACACCAAAAAAATCCCGAATATTAGTCAATAAATCTAAATCTTTAATATGTAAACCTATAGAAAAAGCCATAGTAACAGTTCAACCAATTTTATGATTTTTACTTTTAATAACATATATTCCAAAGGTTGATTCAGCATCGCTAAAACCAGTTACATAGTTAGGGTTAAATTTTATGAGACTAGATTTATTTTTATTATTTAGAGGGGGGGATACCAGTGAAAGGGACATGTTATGGAGAGGGGTGGTTCGAAGTTTATTGCAGGTTGAATAATATCTAAGCTTATAACCATAATCAGTGATACCTCCTTTATCTTTTAATAACCTTCTATAAGATTTAATACAATCTTTATTATTTAAATTACTAATAGTTAAAACGGGTAAAGGTAAATTACATGCTCCTGAGTCTGCTGAATGTGAAGTAGAATAATTTCTACGACTAAACACCGAACGAACATTTTGTTTAGATATACCATTATGAAAACGGGAATAGATTAAACAACTTACATCTAAAGTACTAACAGATTTCATATTTAAACACGATTTAAAATGTTTTAATTCTTGGGCTTATGCTCAAGTTTGGACTATACCTTATTTAATAAAAATAAATATTAAATGATCACGTCTAGTCTCTGAAGGTTCTTCCTTCTTAATTATTTACCACTCTCCACTTTTGCTGGAGGAGTGGTACGGTTTCACCAGCACGGTGGCCTAAAGTAAAAAAGAAAGCTTCCCTGCTGATTTTCCTATATGATTATTACATATCAAAGGACTTTCCAGCAATTAGTGATCTTTTATGAGACCAAATCTTATTAGTTAATAGCCTCAGCTAAATCAACACACACATATACTAACTAAGCACTCACCAAAGGTTTACAACTTACGTAAACAAAGATATAAATAAAACTGTTAATGCGATAGACAAGATTGTTAATAATAGAATATGAACAATCCCTTATTTGAATTTTTAGGGAGGCGCGCGCAAGCTCGAACATATTTACTTGTCTTACTTTACTTCATCTTTGTTTTCGACTAAATTGTCTTTGGTGTATTTATTCATAATACTTTGAATATTTGTAATTTTTTTAAAATTCTCTGCAGTCCATTGCCGGGAAGGTTTGCTTTTAATAATACTAGCTGCTTCAATAAAAGATTGGAAATCTATATTTTTAGCACTCTGTAGAGGATATTTTTGGAAAAAAGGTATAATTATATTATTCAACAACTCGAATTTATTTAACTTGAAATCAACAGCTTCGGTATTTCTTTTTTTTACACTACCGCAACCTAAATAAGTTACTATTCTTTCCATTAGCAAAGTATCTCGGTTATGCTGAGTTATTTGAAAATGTAATCATACCTTATAACTAATAGATAATGTAGAGGCCGCATTGGACTTTTTCTCTACAGTAATAACATTAAAACTACCTTCCCCGTCTACGAATCCTACTAACCATTCAGGATGTATAACCCCCTCGGGTACTTCTAGTCTCAGTGCGGGTTCAAGATTAGGGTATAATACCTTCAATTCTTCAGATATCCCTTTATTCAAGTTATATCTAAAATTAAGAACCTTAATGAACCCTTGTTCACTTAAAGGGGATTCCTCTTTTAGAATTAAAATAATTTGTCTAAATAATTCGAAATCAGCGTATTTTTTAGTTAATAAAGGATATGATTCGAAATGAGGTATTACCTTCTCTAGCTCATTAAGTTTAAAAATATTAAGCTTAGCAAAATTTTTCTCGAACCCTATTGTCCCTGCACCTCCAAAATAGTCCTTAATACGGTATAAAATGTCTAAATCACGCACATTCAATTTAATTTGAAAAAAGGGCTGTATTCTTCAACCTAATGCGTACCCTTTGGATTTATAAATCTTAACACCGAAGCACCCCTCACCGTCTGTGAAACCTGTTATTCACTGAGGATGAAGTAAAAGCTTATTATTAGAATTTGTAGAACTATGTCTAATTGTTGCTTTAAAATTTTTCTGATCTACATTTAGTATTCCCGTAGACTGCAATCCGTATGAGAAACGAATTAAATTTAAAATAAAATAAATATTAGAGATATAATTAATAAATTTAGCTGTAATATAGTTACTAGCCAAGACCGTGGAATTTGGGTTATTAGCCTCAGCGAGGTCGAAGGGAGCTCTGTTGGTTTCTGCAATTGATCCTATAAAAAAAATAATAAATATTGGAAATAAAGGTACTATGTATCAAGTAGCTCTTTGAGCTTCTATGATAACAGTTATATCTAAACTACCTGCCAAAAAAACTACTAATAATATGGCAGAGCTCAAAATTAATTCATAACTAATTAATTGAGCTGTGCTTCTTAATGAACCTAAAAAGGCATATTTAGAATTAGCTGATCCAGTGTTGTTAACGTAAAAGCTCTTTATCTTTTACTTCCATCTCTTACAAGATGGCTCAGACTATATCATAGTCTTGTTTATAAACATATTTTCATAATTAAGCAAGGAGATTATGTTATAAGCCTCCTATGCCAAATATACAAAAAAGAATGGAACTGTGACAAAGTTTTTACGTTTAATATATATAGTTCATCTATTCAAGTTTATCCTCAGAATTTTGTGGAGAACTGAAGATAAGAAATCCTTTGTATATTTCAGAAGAATCCAAATATTTATTCAATACAGTAATGTGAATCTTGAGAGCACGAATAGCTTCCCGTTTAGTTAAACCCATCCCTAAAAAAATAAAAAAATTATTTATGAATCATTTTTTTTTTTTTATTTTTTCTATTAAATAACGAGTTTTATATAGAAAACTATTTGTTCCTTTTCCTAAACGTTTAGAAAAATATTGTATACTAACTCCAAACATTTTTGATAACTCACTCATTTTAGAAAAAGTATAAATCTTATTTGTTTCTTTATCAAAAACCTTTACGGGTTGACCTCTGTTAGTATTTATACGAGATAAAGCTGAAGTTTTCATTTTAGCTTTGGTTTTTTCTGATAAGGTTCTTCCTATTAATTTTGCAAGAGCTTTATTGGAAAGAGGTTTTCCTTTACGAGCTTCACTTAATTTAGCTCGAGTCTCTTCAGAGTGTTTTCTTTCTTTCATTTTTTTAAGAGTTTCTTCTGAATGTTTAAAACCTAAGCTCGAACCAGCTAATTTCGTGTCCAAATGCCTAGTAATGGTACGATAATTAACTTTGAAATGATTAGCAGCTGAAAGTAAACTAGAAAATGGTGAATTATTAACTAATTCCAGTGTTTTAGCATTATATGCTCAAACTTTTATTTTATTACCCAGTTCTAGTGTATGTGAAGATTCAATAAGATTTTCCACTTCTTTAGCTTCAAGTGGTCTACTAAATAAATAAGTACCTTTCACTCCTTCTGCTTTCCAAGTATCTATAAAATAGGTTATAACATTACGACTAATACCTACAGAAACGGATGCTTGGGTTTTAGAAGGGAAGGGGCTACCTTTTATTAATTCTAGGGTTTTGGCATTGTAAACTCAAACCTGTTTAGCTATATTACTATTAAGATTTAGACCACTAGATGCAGTCTTAAATAAATTAAATGTTAATTCAAAATTTATAATAGGTTTCGAGTAGTATAGTTTATTTCTAAACGGTACATTAGTATCTCTAAACATTCCTAAAGTACCTCTAGCAATCTTTTCACTACGGCTAGCTTCCGTAATACTACTATATTTAACACATATTTTATCTATATATGTTTCATATACCTCATACATATAAACAGGAATAGGTTGACCAGAAATATAAGAATCAGGAGTAGATTTGAGAGCGGCTAATTTACTAGATAAACTGGAATAAATAGCAGATTCGGTAAATTTTGAAGAAAAAGTCGTATTCAATAAAGGTAAGTATTTCTGAAGGTAGTAATTCTCTCTTGCTCCCTGTTCTTCAGAAGAACAAACCTCTAAAATAGAAATGTTGAAATGTTCCCAACCAACTAACTTCAAAAAGACATGTAGTTTGCTATTAGAATCAGCTAAAAGATGATTACTAAATCTTCTTTTAAACATAGTTGTTCTACCTATGTAATAAATAAAAGGGTTATACTTATATTCTATGATATAAATACAGCCTTTATATCCTCACTCTTTTAAGAACTCAGATTTTTTATTCTTGTCTAAACAATGGTGACAAGTAGCTAAAATTAAATCACGATCAAAAGGTATTACTGGAGCCTCTCTATCTTTGTATAGTTCTCTTATGTATATTGAGTGTAAAGCTTGTAAATCTTCGGTAATGTCATTCTGAGTTACAAGAGTAGAATAATATTTTCTTATATCTAATTTAGTTCGTATTTGAAAAGACATGCAAACACTACTGCTATAAATATATTCACAATCAGGAGTAATTCCCGCTATATAAAAAAAAAGTAAAAAACAAAGTCAGGCCATAAACAATTGTAAGGTTTTATTTAAAAATAAAAGTTTTGATAATAAAATCAAAAATAAAGCAAGACTTCGGGCGCTCGTGGTAGAATTATTGTATTTCTTATAAACTCATCTACTAGTCGTTGAACGTACATGTTTAAAATAAGAGGACTTTGTTATAAAGTACACTCTTATGCACCATTTTCCCACTCCAAGGAGGAAAAATATAACCCTAAGGTATGCTAAGAAAATAAATACATGTTTCGCTTCGAGTTGACTTAAAGTAAGTCTTTCTCGAAATTCACCCGATTTGCAACAACACCCTCACGGGAGTGTGGGACTAATTATTAATTTATTTTGTGAGGGTAACACTATAAATATATTAATATATTTATAGTACTTATGCGCGAAGTATGGGTATTAGTCTTAATATGATTTACTTTTATATTACTTTAAGTTTATAATTTTAATTTGAAGATTGGCGTTTATATTACATATTATAATACTATGTATGACAAGGATAAGTATAGAAAAGCATATCTCTGTAAACTTGGTAAGTATCTAGGTATTTATTTAGCACAGTTACATGAATACCTATTTCTCTAATGACCTCTCGTTTAGTTCTAAAAGGTTTATTAGAAATTAAAGATAATTTACCTTCGGTATCCACTTTGTACACCCAGATTTCGGTACGCATATACCTGGCTACACCTAGTTCATCTTTTTTAAGGTCAGCGATTAGTTTTAAGTCTACCTCCTTTTTAAATAAATAAACTAGTAATTTATTTTGAGTTGTAGCTAATTTAGTGTCTAAATGTCTAGTGATAGTTCTATAATTTACATTAAAATAATTAGCCGCATCCTTTACACTAGGAAAAGGTGAATTATTTATTAACTCAAAAGTTTTAGCTTTATATGCCCAAACTTGGATTTTAATACCAAGTTGTAAATTTTCAGATGCTAGTAGAAGATTTTTAATTTCTTCCTCTGTAAGAGGTATAGAATATAAATATCTTCCTGTAACCCCTTCTGGTTTCCCTGTATCTAAAAAATAATCTATAACCCCTCTTCCGATACCTAAGGATTTAGATGCCTGAGTTTTTGAAAAGAAAGGGCTACCTTTTTCCAACTCTAAAGTTTTTGCATCTGATGATAACATCAAAGTTTAGTAGGTACAACTCTATTTACTAAACCTTTAGGTGTGTTTTTTTTAGATAGTTCAAATGCTTGGTTAAAATTTTTTATAGGATCAGTATAAAACAATCTACCTCTATATGGTACTGAAGTATTTCTATATTGATTTATACTAGCCATATTTATACCCAGTGTAGTACTAGTCTCTTTCATACTATTAAACAGGACAAATTCCTTACTTATACCTTTATCATCTATAAAAGGCTATTAAGCACAACACTCTTGTTTTTAGAATTTTTATTATAGTCCAATTTACCTCCGTCATCGCCTGTATGGCGGAACTTCTTGGAGTAAAAAAATACTTAGCTACGAAGTATCTTTACTAAGTAATACTTCTTAAATAACTTAACTACGCCTTTCTCTTTTTGCACCCTTTCGTTATACTTTAGTGCTTTAATGTCACTATTTAAAGCTTCAGCTGCACTACTTATTGATGAATAGGTTACGGTAGTGTTTGTTCTTTCGTCTGTAACCTCTACTTTAATACCCTTATTTATATTTAAGGCTAGCATACGTTCTCTAGCTGCTGTTCTCTGTTCTTCACGTGCATTAAGAATTTTTAAATGATTTAAAAGCTTAACTTTTCGTTCAGCGCTCCAACTTTGCCTCATTTTAGCCTTAGTTTCTTCTGAACGTTTAGTACCTAGAGGTGACCCAGCTTTATTTAATATATTATACTCCGGTTTACATAAGTCAATAAAATATTGCTCCATTTTTATTGCTTCAGAGGGTTCACAATACTTAAGAATTTCAACTGAAAAGTTCGAATAACCATTTTTAATTAAGGAGAAGTAAATCCTACTCTTACTTCTTTTTATCGTATTTTCTAATCATTTAAAGCTAAAATAGGATCTAAATCTATAATCAAGCTTTACACTACTTCCTATATAACTCTTACCATTGATTAGATTTTTTCAACGATAAACACCGCATTTACCTTTATTTTCTCTAATAATTAATAGCTTATCCAAATCAGCATTTTTATATATTCTTACCGGGACAACTTCAAGGCTAGGGCGGGAAATAGAAGAAAACGACCTTTTTCCTAAAACTTTTACACTCCCGCCGTCCACCGCCATCCCCGATCCAGATGGACATGATTCTTCTGCGGAGTCCCGGGTTTTAAAGGCCGGACGTGCAGGGTTGGGTTTGAAATTAGCCATGGAATTCGTTAATTTACTAATATCTACACCTTCCGGTATCACATTGTTTATTACATGTTTTGCTTCCTCTGGTTTTAAATGTCTAATTTTATTTCCTATATTTTTAGTTGAAGGTAAACAATGGTTGCTACTCAGATCCTCTAACTTTTTTTTTAAGGTAACATTAATAGCAACCTCTGTTATAGATGAAGAAAAGACAGAGTTTAATAGAGGTAAATATTTTTGCAAGTAATAATTCTCTCTTAAACCTTGCTTATCCGGTGTACATTCCTCTATAATAGAAATATAAAAATGCTCTCAACCTACCAAATTCAAAAATAAATGTAACTTACTTCCAGATTCGGCTTTAAGGTGATTATGAAATCTTCTTTTAAATAGAGTAGTTCTACCTATGTAATACACAAGAGGATCATATTTGTATTCAATTAGATAAATACAAGGTTTGGTCCCTCACCTTTTTAAGAATTCAGATTTTATGCTTTTATCTAAGCAATTATAACAAGTGTCTAATATAAATTCCCTATCAAAAGGTTTTACAGATGCATTCCTATCTTTATAAAGCTCTTTAATAAATGAAGAGTGTAAAGATTTAATAGAATCTAAACCTTCAGTGCCCTTTATAGAACATAAAGACTTTGTATTGTGAATGTTACGTAATTGAGGGTTTTTTACATAAATATTAGCTTTTACTTTATGAAATATAATTACGCAAAGTAAAGATTCATAGCAATAAATATCTATACTTCCAAGCTCAAAATATAAATCTTTCGCAAAAAAATTAAAACTTGATAAAAAAAATAAAAGAACGTATAGTAAAACAACACATCTAATAACTAAGATATATAAGTAAAAATACTTATATATATTTGCATAATTAGATATCCTCACAGTTTTATTATATATATTAATAGAACTGTATCCAGCCAGCAAAATTCCATAAGTAGCTAATGAAGACATAGCTAAAAGATATAATATACCCAGATTATAATCCAGCAACATTAAACCAGGACCATACATATAAGAAAAACTTTTCACACTATAAAATTTACTTACTTCTCCCCCTATTCATTCCCGATTGAATCTCTCTAATTTTAATAGCACCTTCTAACTTATGTTCTCTTTTTTTTACTATTTCCGAAACTAAACATCAATCGTTAAAATCTAAAGATTTAACGCCTAATATCGGATTATCAATAAAGAAAGGTATAATTATTTCATTAACTTCAGAAAATTTTGTAGTTTTAAAATCTATTATATTTTCTTGTTTTCTTAAATAACAATATCCACAATTAAAATATTCTTTAATTGCAGTTAATAATACCTCATCTATTTTATGCTGAGTAATTTTAAATAATAGAGATTTAAAGACACCTTTATCTAAGGAAACCGAAAAATTACCTTCTAAGATTTTTACACCTTTTTGAGGTTACGTCCTCTCATTGTTAACTATACCTACTTTATAATACATACTAGGTATAATATACGGTAAAACTATATCTACTACTTTACGAACTGAGCTTCTAGAAATATAGATTCTGTAACCTTTTCCGTTACTTGCTTTATGAAGAGTACATTTTAATTCATAACGTATAATTAACACATTCATTAACCGTACTACATCCTGAATAGTATATGAGTCGGTACAAAGATAAATTCCCTTACTTTTAAACCCTCCATCTCCTAGAGTAAGGTGGGCAAAAGCTACAGGTGTTAACAGTTCATAAATATTATTCGGAATTACTTTAACTCCGTTTATATAAAAAATATCATATAACTCAGTAAAACAAGGCAATGAACGAGTTACAAATTCTAAACCATGAAACTCTTTTCCTGCTCTTATACCTTTCTTTAATTGAGGAGTATTATTACAATAATGAGATAAAAAAGAAAATACCAAAAAAATATAGTCAGAATGGGCTAATGACTGTTTAAAACCTATAAGGGCACTCTTACTTGTTTTAGACGGGAATCTTAGTCAACCATCAGATAGAATTAATCCAACCATAACGCTTTTTTGAAAGGCAGGTAATTTAATCATATCACGCACTTGCTTTGTAAATCTACCTATACCTACTGTAGATGTTAAATTAGTACCTCAAACTACCAACGAAGTAGCCTGCTTTATTTCATTAGCGGCTAAACTTAGATTATTATTGGTACTTTTAGAGCTAAAGTGTTTAATGCTTGTTTTTTTTAATAAAGCATACGTATTAATTCTAAATGCGTGACTAAGTGTGCCAAATGGAGGGATGCATAACTCTCCTCTTTTAAAGGAGAAACTACGATTTACCGTAAAATTATTCCTAAATCCCGCTATTCATTGTGAATGTGGGATTTTAATGGTTTCTACTAAAAAACGGGGAACTGGTATAGTTTTAGGGAACATTAATTGTAATTCTTTTGATAAACCAAAATTTAAGGTTGCTTTTGTGTTTATAATCTTTTGTAAACCTTCTAAAGTCAAATGTTCTTTCAATTCCATAATAGATACAATTTGTTTAAATAATAAATAATCTCCTCTTTTTCTAGAAATTAAAGGATATTTATCCCAAAATTTAACTAATTCTACTACCTCCTTAAATTTTCTGACTCTAAAGGCACAAGTAGATTGGTTACTACTTACAGTCCCTATTCCACCTAAACTATGTTGAATTCCTAACAAAAGGGGAAAATCTTTAACATGTAGTTTAATTTGAAAATTTAGTTGAACTTCTCAACCTAATTTATAAGAGGAACTTTTTAATACACTACAAGAAAAACAACCTTCTCTTTTTAATATTCCTCTGAAAACCCAGTACTTATTTAAAGTTTGAGTTTATAAACCATACTAGCACACATATGAGGCTTTACAATTTGTCTTATAAAAGGCACAGATCTTTCTCGTATGTAGATACGATATTGATTTTCTTTAGGAACTCGTATTGTACATTCTACTCTATATCTTATTATAAGTACATTCATTAATCGTACTACATCTTCTAGGGAGTAACAATCAGTACATATAATTAAACCATGACGCTGAGCAGAACCATCTCCCATTATTAGTGCGCTAATGCAATAGGAGTTAATAATTCATAAATATTATGAGGTATTACTTTTATACCGTTAGGGTAAAATAAAGTATGTAATTCTGTGAGACATGGCATTAATCGAGTCTTAAAATCTAAACCAACATTTAATTTATTTAAATAAGTTCTGTTTCTAATTATTGGTCATGAAGAACAATAGTGAGCTAAAGAGAAAAATACAAATCAAAAATAGTCAGAATTAGCGACAGACTGAGCAAACCCTAATCTAGCATTAGTACTGTTAGAAATAATAAGTCATCCATCCGAAAGTATTAATCCAACTATTATACTGTTAGTATAAGGAGTAAGCCTAACCATTGCTAATGCCTTACGAGAAAATCGTTCTCCTATTGTAGATTGTAAATTAGCCCCTCAGACAACTAAAGCTGTACTTTCTTTTCCTGTGGTAGGAACTATTGGCTGTACAGCTTTTGTTCTGTATTGCCTTTTAGCTGCTGTATGGAAAACCCTCCCTAGTCTAAGAAAAATCGGGTATTTTTTAGGAGATTCACGTAAACCCTGTGATAAATCAAGGGTCAATTTGTAAATTATCAATCGTACGTTTACTATTACTTAATGTAACATAATAACGACGAGTATTAACATTTAAAGAATTTAAACCATTTAATGGTGAATCGTAGAAATTTCTAGTATACAATTTTTTTTACTATAGCTTATTTCTAAGCTCATTAGAGTACATCTTAAATATATTACAAAAATTTTGTAAATATCTACAGCCGTTTACTCGTTGCTCTTTTACGATTGCAAAATAATATCTTACTACTGATTTAGATCCGCGATTATCCATTACTCTTTAGAGTATCTTATTTATTATTACCATACATAAATAGTTAGTTCATCCACTCATATACGAAAGTATATGGTTTGGTAAAATAAGCTTTAGAACTTCCCCGGAATTTGACTGTATTACCCTATAGTCTTTAAGGTACAACGGCGTAACCTAATAATGAAAAAATTAAAGTTATGATAGGACCAAGGAAAAATAAAAATATATTGGCTTGTGTAGGAGAAACATACTCTTTTAATAAAAGTTTAAGGGCATCTGCAAATGCTTGAAGAAGACCAAATCAACCTACTGCATTAGGACCCAATCTTCTTTGCATACTAGCCATGGTTTTTCTCTCCGCTATGGTTATAAAAGCCACAGTTAATAAAACAGGAACAGTGACAGCTAATACTTCCAGGATAGACATAATTGTTGGTAAATATAACATATTTTAATAAATATAATAATTATAAAATTACGTATAAATATAGTGTATTTTAAGTAGTTATTTTAATTATATTGTGTACTATGCATATATTATATATTTTTGAGTTTTAGGTACATGATTTCTTTTTTTTTTTGTAAATTTAATGTATATGACTATATAGTCTACATAAAATGTATTAACATGTTTTTTTTGCTTTAATATTGTGAGTATAACATTGCAAAGAACTAAAAATATTAAAGGAAAATTTAGACATCCACACATATGACTGACTAACAATTCACAAGAATATCACCCTTATCTATACTTTAATTTCATTTAAATAGCTAGAGGTTCTCAATAACATTACCCTCTTCAATTTGCATTGTCCATTTATATAGAAAAAAAGGTAATATCATAATTCCTGTTTGAGTAGGCTCGCCATTATTAGTATGTAATACAAGATGCATAGGTAGAACTTCTCTCCTGTAATTATTTAAGCCCATATGCGTTATCACATCATAACGGTAACACAAAAGATTGTATTGAGACATATTAGGTCCTGGAAACATAGTTTCTATAACAGTTTCATATAAATCTATATCATCATTATTTACAAAATTTGAATATAAATAATCAATTACTCGTGGAGTGAGAAAGTCAGCCGCGAAATGAGGGGGACCACAAAAAAAAGATATAAGATACTCATTCAATATGAGGAAGGCGCACGGCGCACGGCGCACGGCGCACGGCGCACGGCGCACGGCGCACGGCGCACGGCGCACGGCGCACGGCGCACCTCCTTCAATTATCATCATTTTAAGTCTGTGAATCAGGAAACTTCTTACCTGTCTTTAGACAATTAGCCAAAGGAATTGAGGATCCTACATAACAATTTCCATCTTCTTTGTCAGTAAAAATTTATACCCCAGCAATACCTCTTGCACCCTTACATACATATTTACCTACAGCATCTATAAATTCAGAATTATCTTTAACGGGTAAATCAAATTTAATAGCCTTTATTTTAATTAAAATATCGAACGGTTAATTCAAAATTATGTAAAGACTTTCTAGTAATTGAATTAATAAGGTTTAAATTTATTTTACCTCTAACTAATTCCTTAGAAGGGTACTTTTTATAAAGTTATTTACGATAATAAAAGGATTATCTACGTTTTTTTTTTTCATCTAATGATTTCGCTTTTCTCCAAAAGTCATTAGAATTATTAGTAGAATAAAATCTCATATGTCTAGAATGTGTTAAAGAATAATTTAAAAATTTTCCACTGATTTTCGTATGTAAAACCAGGGTTTATTCCTGTTATCTTTAAGTGTATCTGCTTTAGATCATTCTGCTTCAAGAAAATGAAGTATGCTTTTAAATATCATATTTAATAAATTATTAAGGGGTATCGCGCTTTTTGTTAAATACCAGTAAATACATAAATATTAGATTTATTTTTACTACTAAATAGAGATGTTTGCTTACTATCTATACTTAGTGCGTTTTTACCTAGTTCAAATATAAATCCCAATGTTAACAG
>Ga0247772_1000139_pt1 | contig 15906 bp, 8 predicted proteins | sample UWRJL151409C6_FD_179945 | JGI IMG/M metagenome (GOLD analysis project Ga0247772, IMG submission 179945) | Plant litter microbial communities from Arlington Agricultural Research Station in Wisconsin, United States - UWRJ-L151-409C-6 | ecosystem: Environmental > Terrestrial > Plant litter >...
CAGGGGAGCGAAAAACTTCATTTGATTGACCATCCTTCAGTGAGCGTCAGTGAGTTCGATGAGGCGTATTGCAGCTGCCGTGCCGAGCGCCATTTTCTTGTCGCCTACTTGTAGGTGATGCGGCGCTGACTCGACGCCCAAGCGCGTCCGATGCGCCACATGGCGAGAATCGCCGCAATTCGGCCATAAACCGCGAGTTCCCGACGGTGACGCACATCGAACTACAACGGCGAACGAGGCGCGATGTGGTGAGTGAAGGCAGGTGCACAACACGACGCGCGAGTTGCACAACTCGGCTGATCGAGTTGTGCACCTACCCCGGCGCCTCGAACTTCTGCGACGATTGAGACTCGCGCTCGCTGCGGCTTTTTTCAACGACGTGCGTGCTCGAGCCGGTGGTTCTCACGTGTCTCACGCTTCGTATCGAAGCGAGATCACGATCGGACACAATCCGAGTTGCGCAGATTGGCATTCACGCGCCTACACGAGCCCCCATCATTGAACCATAACGTGGGAACAATCTTGCCAGCCTCGAAGGGGCCGCATAGGCTTCCTCAAATCATGCGTTATAAATTCTTCTATTTTGCTGTTGCTCTAGGCCTAACCGCATTCCCCCTCGCGTGCGGTAGTGACGACGACACGACGGGATCTACGGGTGGGGCGGGTGGTACGAGCGGCTCGGCCGGCAAGGCCGGAAGCGCCGGCAAGGGCGGGAGTGCTGGCAAGGGCGGCTCAGGCCCTGGCGCGGCGGGCGAAGCTGGCACGGGCGACACCGGCAATGTCGGGGGTGAGCCTGGGAGTGCCGGAACGGCTGGTGACACATCAGCGGGCGGCTCTGGCGGCGATACGGGTCCGAGCGCTGGTGCCGGCGGCGAGGGCGGGCAAGGCGTCGTCGATCCGCGATTGGCTCAGTGTCAGGCAATCTGTAAGTACCCGGCGCAACCGGATGGTCCGGGCGGCTCGAAGCCCCGCATGGCATGCCTGGGCGACGCCGCGAAGTGTGCCACCGATCTTTGCGACATTACGGGCTGGAGCGCGGCCTGTGTCCAGACATTCGATGATCTCCTCGCCTGTCTGCCGACGGCGGACCCAAGCCTGTACTACTGCAGTGCGAATGACGGCAGTGGAGATACTCTCGAAGGCACGGTGGCGGTCGACTTTGCAGCTAGCACCACGTGTGAAGCCGTCTACAACGCCTGGACTGCTTGCATCGTTGCGAACTAGGGTGATGGGCAACGACGCCGGGCGAAGCATCGCTCCGGCGTCGTTCGCATACTCACTGTCCGGATCGCTCTCATAACGCAACACCGCGCACCGCGTCTTGACGACTCGTTGCGCGGTGTTGTTTCAGGCGTCCGAGATCTCGCCTGGGAGCGGCTTAGAACGAGCCGCGCAGGCGCAGACCGTTGGGCGCGATACCCAGCGCAACGCCCGTGGACGGCTTCTCACTCGGGCGGCTCAGCGTGAGATAAAGAGCCACGCCGCCCGTGACGACCGCCAAACCCGCGGTCACGTCGGCAATCACGAGCATGGTTTTCGCGCTACTTTGCGCACTATCGAGCTCGCTTCGCGTCACGCCATACTGCCCGCGTAGCGACTCGAGCTCATTGGCCTTCGAGATACCATACGCACCGAACACGCCGGCCGTGACCGCGAGCGCGCCCGTGGCTCCCCAGGTGGCCCACATCGCCGTGTTCGAGTGCTTGGCAGGGGCGGGCGGTGGCCGACCGTCGTTGGTCTTGGTTTGGGTGGCCACGGGGATCGGCTTCAACTCGACCGTGAGCTCGACTGTATCGTGGCCCGCCAAGGTGACCGATTGCGCCGAGTCGTAAAAGCCAGACTTGTGCAGCACGAGATTGTGCTCGCCCGCATCGACGATCAGCGGTGCGGTCAGCGGCGAAGTGCCAATCACCTTGCCGTCGAGCGAGATGTCTGCCCCATCCTCACGGGTCACGATGTTCAAGCTCGCGGTGCGCTCGGCGAGCGTGGCCAAGTCCTTGTTCACGGCCTGGGTGCGCTCGGCGCTGAGGTTCGAACCGCCCGCCTTCAGGTAATCTTCGAGCGCCTCTTTGGCTTTGGCGTAGCGACCGAGCTGAATACGAACTTGGCCGATATTGTACAAAACCTTGTAGTTATTCGACAATTGATAGGCGCGCTCGAACTCTACCAAGGCCAGCAAGAACTCCCCGTCCCCGTACAGCGAGAGACCGCGCGCGTAGCGCTCGCCGGCTTCTTTCAAGACCTCGGCGGAAGGCGGTGCGGCCGCTGCAGCGCTCGGCGAGGCCGCGGGTGCAGGAGCAGGAGCAGGAGCTTCCGGCTGAGCCCAAGCGCTCTCACTGCGCGCAAGCACCATGCACAACCCAACACCCAAGCCAGCGACGCGAGCGAACTTCAAGTTCATGATTTGATCACCAAGTCTGCCCGGTTGGCGCGCCCCAATCAAGTGCTCACATGGGCTTTAGTGATGGGCGCCAATGGCCGTTCAGTATTTTCGACGCGAGTGAAGAATGACCTGGCTCGGAGCACGGACGTGCAAGACGACAATGTAGGGACACGTCCGTCCCGCGCCGCGTCTGGCTCGTCTGGCGCGTCGGGCTCGTCTGCACCGCCGGGCGCGTCTCGGTCTTCGGGCGCACCGGGTGGGCCTGTCACGATGCCCGCGCCCGCGCCGGCGAAGTGTGAAGCCTTGTTCGAGCTGTTCCGCGGTGGTGCGGGCTCGGTGCATCTGGGGCGCATGCTCGACGGGAACAACCCGACGAAGCTCGTGGCGCTGCGGCGGCTCGCGAATCTGCCGACGCGCGAGCTCGAGTCCGCGATGGCGCGTGCTGCGCACGTCGCTCACCCGCGCCTGACCAAGCTGCTCGGGACCTTTCAGCACGAAGATGCCTGGTACATCGCGAGCGAATACGCTTCCGGAGTCACGCTCTTCGAGCTCGGTCAAGCCGCTGTGCGCCAGCGAACTCCGGTATCTGCGCCGGTCGCAGTACGGATCGTGCTCGATGCACTGACCGTGACCGCGGAAGCCGAACAGATGCTCGGTGACAGCGCAGGCGGCGCGCGCACCCTCTACCCAGAGAGCGTTTGGATCTCCGACTCGGGCAGGCTGTTCATGTCCGAGATCTTGGTCGCCCCGGTGCTTGCGCGCACCACGACGGGCGCATCTTATGTCGCCGTTACGGCCGGCATGAGCGCACCCGCGTCGGACGTGCGCGCAGCCGCGGTCGAGCTCGCTCGGTTGGCGTGCGCTCGCTTGATGAACGGTAACCCCGCCTCGTGGCAGACGCGCGAGCTGCCGAATGAGCTCAGCGAGCTCTTGGCGCGAGCCATCACGGGCGGGCCAGGCACCGAAACGCCGGCAGCATTCGCGAGCGCCCTGGCCGCACTACCCGCGCATTTGATCGCCGATCGGGAGGCCGTTCAACAAGAGCTCGAACGGCTGATGGGGGCCGAGCGCCTGCGTCGCCGCGAGCAACTCGAAACGCTCAAAGAAAAAACCATCGACTCGGATACCACCCGCGTCTTCCGCGCGCCTACGGCGCCGGGCGTGCCGGACATTGCCAATTCACCGACTACCATGCGGCCCCCCGATCTCGGCGCCGCCCGTGCGCGCCGCACGACCGCGCCGCCCCCCAAGCCCGCACCCGCCATCACGCAAATCGCGAATCCGACCCCGACCATCCCAAGACCGCCGCTGACGCCCGGGCCAGCGGTGGACCCCTCGGATTCGCCGATCAGCGGTGTTTGGCGGGAGGCTCACGCACTCATGGGCGTGCCCGGCCGCAGGCGCAGGCGAGCAACCACGGGCGAGCACGATGCAATGACGCCCGGGGGCACGTTGACCCCTGCCCCTGCCATCGTCGCGCCAGTACCGGTAGCAGTGGTCATCGAGCCACCCAAGGCGCGTCAGGGTGCTAAGCGTATCGCGACCGCAATGTTGGTCGTGCTCGCCGTAAGTGCGCTTCTCGGCGCGGCTTGGTTGGTCAGAGGCAACGGCGCAGGCAGCAAGCCAGCCGCGGCCCAGCACGCGCCTTGAGCCAGCTCACTACCTGACTCTGAACGCGACCAGTTCACTGCGCTGCCCCTCCGGCGTCGCCACTCTTACGCGGTGCACACCCGCTTCTAAGCGCCAAGGCAAACGGAATGGCGCACGGAGCGTACCCAGTTGCCGGTCATCGACGAAGAACGTGAGCCGCTCGCTTGCACTGCGCGCCTCGAGCATGATTTCTTGGTCACTCCGCGCACCAGAATCGAGCAGGAATTCGGCCTCCGCGCTCGGGAATAGCAATTCAGGGGCGCCGCTCGAGGCCGCGCCGCCGGATCCGGGGCAGCGCGCAGAGTACTCGCGCGGCGCGAGCGGGCGCCCGGCTTGGCGAGCGAAGTTCTCGTACTCGTGCGGGTAGCGTTCGAACACGCGCTCTACGCGGTCGCGACAGGCTGCGCCCGCGCGCAGTGAGGTCGAGGCATCGATGGCCACGACTTCGTGCATCTCGCAGCTCACGCTCGGCTCGCTTCCGGGCCTGAACCATTCCTGACGCCGATGGGGACAGTAGCTAGCCGCGCGCTCGCCGCTCAGCTCACACACCTGGACGTTGCTGAGCCCCGTATGATCGAGCAATGGCGCAGCAGTGCGGCCGCGCATCGCGGCCAGCATCACCTCGTGGAACAAGGGACCGGCACCAGTGACCCCCGTGGAGCCCGTCATCGGTGTGCCGTCGAAATTGCCGGCCCACACCGCCACCGTCACTTCGCGCGTGAAGCCCACCGTCCAGTTGTCGCGAAAGCCCTTGGAAGTACCGGTCTTTGCCGCCACTTGAAACGGGAACGCGAGCGGTCCGCCTCGACCAAACTCCGGCGCGCGCGCCAAGTCATCGGCCAAGATGTCGACCAGAATGCGCGCGATGCGCGGCTCGATCACCGGGCTCGGGCGAGACGTCGTACGAGATAGCTCGGCTCCGCTCGCGAGCTCTGCACGGCGATAGAAGCGGAGCGGTAAGAACGCGCCGTCGCGCGCGAGCATCGAGTACGCTTGCGCCAGCTCGGTCAGCTTCACTTCACCATCGCCGAGTGCCAATGCGGCGCCGTAGTGTTCCGCGCTCTCGGACAAAGAACTGAACCCCGAGCGATGCAATAAGTCGAGCACCTGACCCGGGCCTACGCGCGAGGCGGTGTACACGGCCGGCACGTTCAAGGAGTTGGCCAGCGCGTCGCGTACGAGGACGGGGCCGTGAAAACGGCCGTCGTAGTTGCGCGGGGAGTACACTCCTTCCGAGGTCGGCAAGCGGAGCTCGAGATCCGGCAAGCGAGTGGCGGCGGTCATGCCCAAGCGCGTCATGGCGGCCGCGTAAACGAACGGCTTGAGCGCCGAACCGGGTTGCCTCAGGGCACGCGCACCGTCGTTCTGGCCGAGCGACTTTTCGGCGTGAAAATCCGGGGAGCCGACGTAGGCCAGAACCTCGGCGGTGGCGTTTTCGACGACCACTACCGAGACCGAGCTGAGGCCGACCTCGGCGCCGTAGCGCGCTGCGCGCCGAGACAGCTCGGCTACCTCGCGTTGCAGCCCAGAGTCGATGGCGCTGTCCAAGCGTTGCACGCGCTCGCCGCGCAGCTCGGGAGCCAGGGCGCCCGAGAGCAAACCTTGCAGCAAATGCTCGGTGCCCCCCTGCGCGAGGCCCCGCGTCAGCCGCAGCGGCTCCGCCTGCGCCAAGCGCACTGCGCCTTCGCTCGCCAAGCCCTGGACGACCATGCGCTCGAGGACGCGATCGCGACGGCGCAGCAGCGCGCGCGTGCCGCGCGTCGGATCATACAGGGTGGGACCGCGTGGAATCGAGACCAGCGCGGCGGCCTCTGCCAAATCGAGCTGCGCGGCGGGTTTGTCGAAGTAGCGCCGGCTTGCCGCGTCGATCCCGCGCAGATTTGGGCCGAATTCGACGCGATTGAGGTACTCCTCCAAGATCTGCGCCTTGCTCAGGCTGCGCTCGATGCGCAGCGCAATCGCAAGCTCGCGCCACTTACCGAGCAAGGTCCGTGGCCGCGGCACGACCGCGCGCGCTAGCTGCTGGGTCAATGTGCTCGCACCGGAGACCAACTTGCGCTGCACGAGCGCTTGGCAAAACGCTCGCACCATCGCCAGCGGATCGACGCCCGGGTGACGGTAGAAACGCGCATCTTCCGCCGCGAGCAGCGCCGGGACGACTAGTGAAGAGAGCTCGGACAGCTTGACCCGAGACGAGAGCTTGCCATCTTTGGAACGCACCTCGCGAATCGCTTGCCCGTCGCGGTCCACGATCAGCGTGCTGACCCCCGCGCCCGGATCCGACAGCGCGCTGGGCAAATCTTCACGAGCAGCGCACAGCATCAGAGCCAGCAGCGGCACTAAGCCGAGCAGCATGAACCCGCAAATGAGGCGATTTTTGCGACTCATTCGATGCTCACCAGGCCGGCTCCGTTGCGCCCGAAGGTTTCCGGTGTGTACATCTCTTCCACGCGCGTCGAGGGCATGACGAACTTACCGAGCGTCGTCGCGCGAGCGAGATACCGGTAGTGGTACATGCCGGCCGCCATATGATCGACGAAGAACAGCACGCGGTCGTCGCGTAGCTCGCGCTGCGAGTAGTCTTCGAAGAACGTGTGACCAGCGGCCAAGTCATCGCGCGCCTGTTCCGGGTCGCATTCGGCGCACGAGCCGTAACCGTTGGACTCCCCGGCCCCGAGCGCGCTCGAGGTCGTCGATAGGTGGCTATCGACCGCTTCGAAGCCAGCCGGCAACGGGTCGTCGACGACCACGAAATCGCGCGGGCTGGGCGTCACGATCACCAGATCGGCGATCACCAAATCGCCGCCTTTGAAGCGCGGCGCGCTACTATCGGCGATGCTGGCGAGCGCCTGAGGCAGCCCCTCCGGCGTGACCGAGCGCAGGCCTTTCTGCACGAAAAACCCTTGATCCAAGGTATCGGTGGGCAAGGTGCGGCGCGCGTAGCGGAGCCGCGCTTGGTAGAACAAAGTGCCCGAGCCGCGCTTCTCGAACACCAAAGAAGCGCTCTTGGTTCCGGCAAGCTTAGCCATGCCGATTCGCGCTTGTTGCGCGCTCAGGCTGCGCTCACGGAATTCCGCATCCAGCACCGATTGCTGACCGAGCAACGCCTTCACTTGGAAATCGGGCACTGCTTTCTCTTGAGCCTTGCGGTAGGCATCGAGCGCGAGCAGCGCATACGCCGTCTCTTGGGTACTGCGCCAGGTGCCGTCGATACGCTGAATCAAAAGCCCCCGCGCGAGCTCGGCCGCCAGCGGATGGTCCGGTTTGACAGCGAGCAGTGCTCGCAACACGAGTGCCGAGGTGCGGGCCTGCGAGTCCATCAGCACCGCGTACTCGTCACCCGTGTTCTCGCCTACGAACGCCGCATCATTTTCGATGCGGAGCGAATTCTGGAGCTCGGGCAGGAGCGCGTCGGCCAGCTTTTTCTGACCTTTGCTGACCGCGATGGCATGAAGCAGCAGCGCCTTGGCAAACAGCGGCAGCTCCTTGCGTCGTTCGAACAGCTTTTGCTGATAGCCGGCGTCCGGAGAGCCCATGTCCGCGAGCACGTCCAACACGAAAGCCACCGTGGGCAATCGGTACTGGTCCTCCGCGGTTTCGGCCAAGTAGCGACGCAGATGATCTTTGCCGCGGTCGAAGACGTCTTGGGGTACCGCCACGCCATGCAACTTTGCCTGGCTCAAGACGAACAGTGCGTAAGCGCCCACCCAGGGATAGCTCTCGGTCGAGTTCGGCCACAAACCAAAGCCGCCGTCGCCATGCTGTCGCGAGACGATCTCCGCGACCGTGCGTGGCACGACCTTGTTCAAGTCGAGCGGCAGCGGGATCTTGAAGTCCTTCGCCAGATCGCGCAGCGGCACGAGCGGGATCAGCATGCTCGAGAGCTGCTCGGTGCACCCGTACGGGTACTGCACCAACTGGTCGACGCCCGCGCCGAGGCCGACCAGGGCGGTGGACGCGACACTGATGTCGAGCTGACCAACGTCCGGCCGAATCGTGCTCAGATCACCCAGCGCTTCCGCCACGGAATCTTCGGATTTTCCGTACAATGCGACCGCTTCGAGCGTCGCCGGCGAATCGATCCGCCGCTCGACCTGCACGGCGTCTTTCTCCGCGCCTGCACTGACGTCGAAGCGCAGCTCGGCTTTGCCGGCGCTCTCCGCGCGGAACGGGAAGCGCACTTCGAGTGACTGGTCACGGCTCAGGGTGACCGTCCGCGACGCATCACCCACTAGGATGATGCCAGAAGCACGTGCCTGCACCGTGACCTGCCCCGGCTCGAAGTTCTTGGCTGAGACCACGACTCCGGCCTCGAGGCGGTCGCCCGCACGTAGGAAGCGCGGCAAAGCGGGGCGCGCCATCAGTCGCTTGCTGGTCGTGACCGAGGCCGCACCAAAGCCGTAGTTATCGCCGTCTCCCACGACCACGGCCATGATCCGATACGTGGTCAGGCTCTCGGGCAGCTTGAAGCGAACGTGAGCCTTGCCCGTCGCGTCCGTCAGCACGCTCGGGTTGAAATAGGCCGTTTGACGAAAATCCCGGCGCGCGGGGCTGAGCCCGCCGCCACCGCCGTCGCGCCCCTTGTCAGCGCCCATTGCGCCATCGAGCGCTTCGAGGCCGATGCGCGCCAAGCCGTCGCGTGCCTCGAGCGTGGCCACGCTGAGCCGACGCGGCGCGGTGAAGACCGGGATCGGATCGGGCACCTTGTAGCCGATCAGGGACAGCACCCCTTCATCCACCGCGTACAGGGTTACTTCGCCCGCGTGCGGCTTGCCCGCGCGATCTTTGACGGCAATGTCTACGTTGACCTCGGCGCCCGGTGCAAAGTCGGCTTTGTCCGATCGCACGCTGACGGCGAGACGCCTCGCTTCGGGGTCGACACGCAGCTCGGTGTAACCCACGCGAAACGGCGCGCCGAGGCTGGCCTTCTCGTTTACCTTCCGGGCCCGCACCAAGTGCACGGCCACGAAGGCGTTGGGGCGCAAATCTTCGCTGATCGGCACGTCGATCGTCGGCGTCGGGCCGTGCAAATGCACGCGCTGCGAGCGATACACCCCTGCCCGCTCGATGGTGACCAGCGCATCCGCGTCGGGGAACGGCGATTTGATCAGCACCCGCGCCGTCTCACCGATCTGATAGGTGAGCTTGTTGCTCTTGAGCTCCACGCTCAAGCGGTCGCTGTCACCAAACGCGGTGCCCTGCTCACCGATGCCATACACGCTGAGCGCAGATTCGGCGCCATTGCCGCGCGCATCCTTCGCGGTCGCGTGCAGCACGTGGTAGCCCGCCTCCTTCAGCTCCACCGAACAGGGCACGGGCGTCAGCGCAGTCGTCACCGCGCACGACCCGACCACGCGATCGACCACCTTGCTCACTAGCTGCGAGTCATTGTCGCCCTGTTTTTGGCGCGCATACGTCCAACGGCGCGAGATCAGCTCGACCTTCACCGATTTGCCGGCAAGGCGCTCACCCTTGGGCGACAAGGCCATGACCGCGGTGGCGAACTTTCCCGGTGCCGCCGCGAAGTAGTCCTCGGGCTCCTTCAGCGCCACGTAAAATTCGGCCGGGTGAACGATCGCAGACGTGCTGCCCGCGATGCTTTGCCGTGAAACGTCGCTCACTTCGAGCTCCGCGCTGATCAGCTCAGCACCGCGCTGCGCGGGCAGATCGAGCTTTTGGGAGAAGGCCAGCGCGCCGTGCTCGTCCAACTTGCCGCTCTCCGCTTTCAGCTGACTCGTATTGAGTCCCTGATCTTCCAGATCTGCATGAAACGCGGCCGCGCTCGTGGAAAACCCAGCAGAATTTGGCACCTCGAAGGAGCTGGGGGCGCGTGAAACCGTGTAGCGCGCGCCCGCCTTGGTCATCGGCGCGCCGAATAGGTAGTCACCATGGCCCGTCCAGCGCGCGGTGTCCCCGCGGATGTAGCTCGGACTCTCACTCTCCACTCCGACCTTGAACTCTGCCGGGCGATACTCCGAGACGTCGAAGGACTCGTAGATCACGTCCTCGCCCAGCTCGGCTTTGATCTGCCAAGCGCCGAGGTGTCCCGTCTCCGGAACTTTGAGCGTGACCGCGAACGTGCCGAACTGGTTCAGCTTCACGGTTTGCGAGTGCGTGCGTTCCGAATCGGGTGAAAAGAGCTCCAGCGTCAGCTCTTCACCGGTAGGCGTGGCATTGCCGCTGGTCTGCTCGCGGCGCACGATGCCCTTCACTTGCACCTCGTCGCCCGGCCGATAGATGCCACGCTCCGTAAAAATCATGCCGTAATTGCGCTGTTTACCCGACCAATCGAAGGGCACCGAAAAGCGCCAAGGCGACAAGAAATCCCGCGCCCGCTCGAACGCCCAATCGTCACCGCTCTCGGCGACCAAGATCGCCGAAGCATCACCGCTCGACTCGTCGAGCCTCGGCGAAAAGTCCGTCGCGCTAATCTTGGCGATGCCCTGCGCGTCGGTTTCGTAGCGGTGTTCGCCGGAGGCGCCGCCCAAGAGCCGCACCGTGGCCTTGGCGACCGGCGCGCCCGAAGAGACGCGCGTCACCCAAACCAGCGAACCCTCCGGAGAGAGCTTGCCGGTGATGGCGAGATCGGTGAGCTGCACGATCTTGAATTTGTCGAGCGAACGGTAGTCCTTCGGATGGCGCTCGTATTCGACCCCAATCGCCAGCGGACCGTGCGCTGTTGGCCCGAGCAGGGTCGCTAACGGCAAGCTCTCTTTGCTCACTCGATTCAGCCCCGCACTCGAGTTGATCGAGCGCACGCGGGTTTGGCGTAAGCCGCGAAACAATTGAAAGCGTTTGTCTGGCTCGTCCTCGTTGGACAAGAGCAATGCGTCTTCGGCCGTGAGCGCCGCCGTGCTCAGCCCGTAGCTCTTCACGTTGAGCGACCCGACGGGGATCGTCGTTGCCCTTTGCGGATCGAGTAAATGTCCCTGCACGCCGATCTCGACGGCTGGAAAATAGTCGTCGATGGTCTGCTCGGTGCCGAAAGCTCGGCCCAAGCTCTGGCCATGGACATCGCGCAAATCGGCGGCAACGCGCAGCGTGTACTTGGTGCCCGCGCGAAATGGCGCACTGATGCTCAAGTACGTCACGGGCGTGGATTCATCGGTCCAGTTCTCGAAGCGCAGCGGCAGCGCAGGTGTGATCGATAGTGCACGCTTCAGATCCTTGAGCGGCACGGCGTTGCTGAGCTCGAGCGACCAAGAGCCGCCGGGCGCGCATTGCCCATGGGGCGTCTCACGGTCGCAATTGACGCTATCGACCGTGAGCGGCCCGTACGTTTCGACGGGGATCTCGAAGGCCGCCGCCAGCGGCAACGGCCCTTCGAGACCGGTCAGCGATTCTGCGACGGCCAGTTTGATCTCGGAATGAATCGGCAGCGGGCGCGTCGGCCTCAGCTCCAGACGCTTGGGTTGGTTTGGATCGGGTCGCGCCACCGTGAACGCGAGAGCCTCCGTCTTGCCTGCGTGGGTCGCGCTCAGCTTCGTCAGCGCCCGGAACTTCTCCGGATCCACCGCCTGGTTGAAATGGAGCGTGAATTTCGTGTTTGGCTCCAGACCGCGGCTGCCGGATCCGGGTTCCGAATCGACCAGCTTCAAGCGCGGCGTGCTGAACTCGAGCTGGTAGGGGCTGCCCAGGGTCGAGCCGTCCAACGCGCGCAGCTCCCCCGGTACCGTCACCGTGTACTGCGTGGAGCCGGGCAAATGCGGCGTTTCCGGCACGAAGTGCAGGGCGTGGGTGCCCACCCACAACCAACGCCCGGCAATCGGCGGCGAAATCGCGATTGCCGGCGTTGCCGCGCCGGCCAGCTCGAGCTTGCGGAGCGGACGGCTGAACACCAAACTGAGCTCGCTGACTTCGTTCGCCTCACCCTCCGGCCCCGCGTACACCACGCGAAATGCGCCGTCCTGGTTCTTCCCGTTGCGGGCAGACGCTCCCGGCGCGAGCGCTCCGTTGGCAGACTTCACCGGGTTCTTCGCGCCCTCCATGCACGCCGCGCCAACGAGTAGCGGGACACCGAGCAGCAGGGACCAGCGCCAGAGCCGTGGGCGAGCGAGCTTCGCAGGAAGATTCATAGGATTTGCGCCCCAGTCAGCAACAGGCGTGCCGCGGCCGCAATCCGGGATTTGGGCCGAATTTCAGCGGCGGATGTGGCCACGGGGACGCACGCTTCGCGGCTCCTTGCCCACAGCGCGGCTGGCGCTGACCACGCTGTTTCTGCTGTTCGTGGCCAGCATCCCGCGACCGGCCCACGCGCAGGCTGCAACCGGCAACGCCGAGAGCTGGTCGCGCCGGCTCGCGAATAGTCACTACCAGCGCGCCAGCGAGCTCGAGCGGCGCGGTGACATCGCGCAAGCGCTGCGCGAGTACAGCGAGACCATCGCCATCGACAGCACCCTGGGCGCTGCGTACCTGCGTTTGGGCGCCCTGCGCGAACGCATGGGCGACGCGCGCGAAGCCGAACTGATCTACTCCGAAGCCATCCGCCTGGGCGATTCACGCGCAAAGGCGCTCGTGCAACGTTCGCATTTGCATCGCGCCGCCGGCCGGAGCGCCGATGCCATCGCTGATTTGCAAGCCGCCGTCGAGCTCGAGCCCGAGCGCGAAGCGCTGCAAGAGCTGGCGCAGCACTACGTCGAGGCGCATGCGTGGCCCGCAGCTTTGGCGACGTTTCGTCGCATCGCGAGCAGCGCGCAACAAAGCGCCGACTCAGCCGCCGCCGAAAACGCGCGTCTCGAAGTCCGCGCGCTGCGCGTACTCGCCGCCGAAGTCGACTCCTGCACCGAGCCTGTCAAGAAGCACGACTGGGTCGGCCACGCGCTGGCGCACATTGCTCGCCGTTAGCCAAGCGGCGAATCTGCTCTCGAACGTCCGGCGAACGTACCGCCGTTCAGCTGCGGCCGCATCAGCCAACGATGAGGTGTCCCGTAGCGAAGGGCGAGCCGTGGTCGCCGGTTCGCGAGCTCATCGATCGAGTCGTGACCTGGTTGTGAGAAGCTTCCAGTCTAGTAACGCCGCGCGAAACTCATCGAGAGAGAGCGCGGCTGCTCTGCGCGGCTCAGCGTAGTCATTCTCAATGCAGACGCCGCCCTGATCGATGACGATGTTGTGAGCGTTCCCACCGGAATCGTAGCGCGACCGCGTCGCAACCTTCGTTTCGTCAACGATCGCAATGAGTTCTTCGCAGCGCGAAACGCTCTGCACGTCCTGTTCAAGAAACCAGCCAACAACTTCGTGCGGGGGGTCGAAGTCGGCGCGAGGCATGCCCCGCTCGTCCCGGTAGTACCTTCCCCGATGGCGCGCGCCGGCAGCACTGCGTTCGTTCATCCCGCCCAGTCATAATGGAACGACCGGCTCGAGTCACCAAGTCGTGGGGTTACGCTCCTAGCTGCAAGGCAAGAAGAGCAGAGCCACATGGTGAAAGGAGCCGGTCTATGGCCAAGAGTACACGATTTGTAGGGCTGGACTTGATGGGTCGTTCCATATCAACGCAGAGACCCAACTAGTCGACAAGGGGACGAGCCATCTCAAGAATCGTGATGTCGGAGCCTGAACGCAGAGGCGACCTCGCGCCGGTGCGCTGGAAGCCGAGATCCTCGTAGAACTTAAACACACCGGCGTGACTCTCCGTGACCCAGAGGGAAACGCGCTGCTGGCCCGCGGAGCGCAGGAATGCGAGCGCCCGTGCGACAAGAGAATGGCCGACGCCTCGCCGCCGGAAGTCTGGGTGAACCCACATCGCCGCCAGGAACGGGGAGTCGTTGTGGTCTTTGTGACCCGCGAGGACCATCCCGATGGGAAGATCACCAACGCACGCCAGATACGCGACGCCATCAGGAGGATCCGAAAGAAACAGGCGAGCCGTTCTCGATTGCCAATCGCAATCGCGCGCCCCGTCGATCGTCTCCACGTATGCGTCGGGCGAATCCTCGAGCGCATGCATCCGCACTGTGCGGAAGAGCTCGACATCACTCGGAAGAAGTGCCCGAATAACCACGTCCTCAGCTTGGCGTTGAGTTTCTCGGGTCATTGCGCGTCTGCACAACGTACCGGTGTTCAGCGGCGAAGGCCAGAGGGGGCGCGAAGACCGGCGGCTTCGTCCGTTGCAACACTTTGTTAGCCATGCGGACGACGAGCGGCGGCGACTGCCTCGAGCTTTGCAATGTCGGCAAGATCCTTTGGCCGACCCGACGCCTGCTTGTTCTCGATGAGGGACGGCCAGCCGAGGAAGCAGACCGGTAAGCCGTCGAGTTCCGCGTGCACGCGCGACGACCAAGCATCCTCGAACTCAGCGCCTGAGATTGACGTCAACAAGTCGATACTCAACTCTGTGAGAGTTCCGTAACGTGACAAACTCTCTCGAGTCTTGCTGAAGCTTCACCGGTCGATTCCCGATAGGCAGCAACTCAGATATGTTCGTTGATGATCTCAAAAGCAGAGCAGGCTGAAGCTTACGCCGCCACACTTTCGCCTGGTGAAGTCGCTCGGACCTCCCGCGCTCATCGCCCGAGCAAGGACCACAACACCGAGCGCTCCGAGGTGCGCGGCTGGATCGCGATCGCCCACTCTGGGAAATCGCTTCACGGCGTGCGGAAGCTGGCGCCGTGATCGTCCGAGACGAGTACGCTGTAGGACTGCGACGAGCGATTGCCGCCGCCGTACAGGAACACGCGGCCATCGACGGTCAGAAGCCGTGACGGGGTACGCACGTCGGCGCGCACTTCGGGGTGCTCGGCGTTGTCGAATGCGACGTAAAATGGGGTCCAAGTGCGCCCCTCGTCACGGCTGGACGTGACCCGCACGATGTCGCGATTGGTGACCGCGAGCACGGTGGTGCCATGCACCCGCGCCACATCCAAGGTCTGCTCGAACAGCCCGGGGGAAGCTTCCGGACGCGGCCCCGGCATGACCGTGCAACGCCCGGCGAACGGACAATTGTACAGCTCGCTCTGCTTGGCCCCCTGCGCACGGACGAGCAGCACCAACGCGCGCTCGTCGCAAGCGAGCGCGTATACGGTGCTGCTCTCGGGCGCGAGTTGCGTGGCGTGCGCGGTGTTGTCTTGCTCGATCGAATGCACTTCGAGCACGTCGTGATCGGCGCTGGTTGTTACTTCGTAGGCACGGCCATCTCCGGTCACGCAGCGCTCGGCGAAGTCGTTCGAAGCGGCCAGGGTGCCCGGGCGCCAAGTGAGCCCGTTGTCGGTGCTCTTGAGCAGCGAGAGATGCGCTCCTTTGCCGAAAGCGAGCCAGAGCGCGTCGGGCGTGCGCTTGACCGAGCGATACACGCCGCGCCAGGCCGGGATGCCGCGCCCGACTCCGGGCCGTGGCAGGCCAACCGGATGGATGGCTTCGAACGCTCCGAGGGATGGTTTCACCAGCGCCGTGTAACCGCGCACGAACGGCCAAGCCGAATGCGCCGCAGCGACCAACGGCTCGCTAGTGACCAACGAGCCGAACGTGTTCTCGACGCCCGTCAGGCCGAAATCACTGAAGCTTGCGGCGTTGAGCGCATGCTTGCGAGCGATCTCGGCCGAGCCGGTGATCGCCAGCGCGTGCTTCGCGCACTTCTCGAAAGGTCGCTCGGTCGACCCCGCAGCCACGATCCGACGATGCACGAGGCGCGCGAATTCGGCTGGATTGTCGCGGAACAATGCCGGGCCAGTCGGGCCTGCCATGCACACCGCGTAGTCGGCCACGCTGGTCGCCAGCGTGTGCACGCGGTAGCCGGCGAGGGCTCGCGGCACCAACGAGAAAAGGCACCAGGCAACGAGGCCAAGTGCCAAGACGCTACGGATACGGATCGGGGGTCGGGGAAAGGCTACCGTCGATGCAGCCGGCGCGAGAGCCATGCTGCCCAGACTCAACAATTTCCG
>Ga0247772_1000140_pt1 | contig 15735 bp, 10 predicted proteins | sample UWRJL151409C6_FD_179945 | JGI IMG/M metagenome (GOLD analysis project Ga0247772, IMG submission 179945) | Plant litter microbial communities from Arlington Agricultural Research Station in Wisconsin, United States - UWRJ-L151-409C-6 | ecosystem: Environmental > Terrestrial > Plant litter >...
GCAATAGCGGCGCGGGCGGTGGCGGCGGCAGCGGGAATAGCAACGGAGGGGTGAAGTACGGCCCGATCGGCAAGTTGCCGTTACCCGGGCAGCCGACGCCACTCGATGTCTCGGACTGCGTCCCAGAGGATGGCGGAACTTCCCCGCTCCCCGAAGAGGGCCACTACGACGACCTGCTGGACCAGTACCGAAAGACGGACGCTGGTGTGTTCGAAGGAGCCGCCACGAATCCGCCGCTGGACGGCACGCACTGCGCAGCCAGTGGACAAGCGGAGAATTGCCCGTTGACGGCGGTCCAACCGATGCCGTGCGACGACCCCACTACGTCCACGATTCATGAGTGCGATTGCGCGGGCGAGAACGCGGTTCGCGATCCGAATGGGCCGGACGTTTGCGCTGAACTGTTTGGTGCGGATTACGTGTGCCGGCTCGCGAAGGTCGACCCGGCTTGCCCGTCCACCGATGGCGGGGTGAATTGCGAGATGCTCCCCCAGTGCGGAAGGTTGGACTGCTCCAAGACCGCACCCAAATATACGAATCGATGCGGTGACATCACGATCTGCCCCGTCCCCGGCGATACGTTCAACACCCCGGGTCTGGATACCGGTCACACGCTGACCCCGGCCACGATTACCCCGGATCAGTTCTTCGACACCCCGCCGGTCACCACTCCGAGCTCTTCCTACATGGATGAGCCGGATCCGGCGCACACGGGTAAGGATCACGTCTGGTGTCACCTCAACCCGCAGGATCCCAGCAAGGTCAAGCCCGCCGATCAGGCGATGAACAAGGCTGGCGAAAGCACGGCCACGCCCATCAAGCTGAAGTTCGAGCCGGATGTGACGTTCGAGGCGCAGGCGAATCCGGTCGCATTTGGGGAGACCCGCCTTCACCTCAATGCTCACGCAATCTTGAGAGCGACGGTCCACGTCGACGGTTTCCTCGGTCAAAAGTTCGACGCAAATATCTTCGATGCGGGTGTCGGCATCAGCGCCGAGCGTTGCGGCGTCAGCACTAAAGACACCCACCTCGAGGTTCTCGGACAGGGCATCGACATCTCGGCCTACGTCCCCAAGATCGACACTGACTCTGCCGGCGGCCCACTCCAGGACGCTGCTCAGAAATGCAACCAGACTCTGGGCGAGTTCCTGCTCAAAGCCGACCGCTTGAAGAAGGCGTTCCGCGACGCGCAACAGCTGCTGGTCCAGTACAACGCGCTGAAGGCGGGCAACAAGGTGATGCCCCCCAATTTGTGCTGGCAACTCGGGATCGACAAGATGGTCTCGAACAGCTTCCCCAAGGCTGGCATCTGTCCGGCGGGCGAGCTTCCGGAAGACACCATCAACCGGATGATCAAGTTCTACCAGGATGGTGACGTCGGTGAGGCCGCGCGGTTGGTCCAATCGATGTCGAGCCTCGGCGGGGCATCAGGCGTGCTGCGCCGAGCCATCGCGAGCAAACTCGGCATCGACGGCAATGGTCTCGAGCTCAAGATCCCGTTCGTCGATTTCAAGCGCTCTGAGTCGCATACTCTCGTCAAAGCCCCTTTCGCGATTGGCCCCGTGCCGATGCTGCTCGAGATCGGCATCGTTGCGGCCTACGGTATTCGCGGCTCGTTCGACGCCAATTTGAGCTTTCCTTCCGGTCTCTACGACACTCGTGGCGATCTGAACAATCCGAGTGCGCCAGTGGCGCCCGACATCGCTTCGGTGAGCGCATCCGTGGAGCCCTGGGCTTCCGCCGGCATGTCCATGTTCGTCGGCGCGAACTTCGGCATCGGTAGCATCGGCGTCGAAGGCGCCATCACCTTGGCCAAGATCAGCGTGCCGGCCAATGCGGGCGTTGGTCTTGCCATGGCCACCACGGAGGACAAGCGCGACGCGCCAACCGACATCTCATCCGTTGCTCAGCTCGGAAGCGACGGGAAGCCCTTGCCGTTGTTCGGTACTCAGAAAGCGTACCAGTTCTTCCTCACCTACAATTACGGCGCGGCAGTGGTCGTCAGCGACGTACTCTCGGGTGAGGTGAATGGGCGTCTGACGATCGACTTCTGGCTGTTCAGTCGCACCTGGCGGAAGCGCATCGTAAAGTTCAACGGCTTCCCCCTGACTCGCTTCGATCTCATCCAGAAGACTGGAAGCACCGCACTCGTCACCATCCCCGGCGGTGCTCAAACGCGGGCGGCCGAGGGCCTGTTTGGCATGGGTCGCTCCGAATCCCCGTTGCCCTTCACGTTCCTCAACTTCCTCACTCCGCCAACCGCGACTGGTTCGCGCAGCGAGGCAGATGAGCTGTCCGGTGGAGGCGGCGGGAGCGGTGGGGGCGGTGGGCGAGCCGGAGCAGGCGGGACTGGCGGCAGAGCCGGAAACGGCGGGGGCGGAGCTGGTGGCGCGAGCTACGGCACGCTCAGCAAGGCAAAGACGGAGGAGTTCTCCTACGACACACTCTGCTGCTCCAGGGAAGGTGAAGCCTGCTCGCTTGCGGGTACACCGAGCTGCTGCGATCCGCTGGGCTGCGTCGGCGCCACTGCGGACACCCAGGGCACGTGCCAGCCAAAACCTGGGCCGGCGTGCGCCGCGGGCGGCAATGCTTGCGGATACGACGCGACGACAGGCCTTACTACCACCTGTTGCTCGGGTGAAGCGTGCCCCGCGAACGGGTATTGCCCGGCGTCCTGCGCAATGGCGAACGAGGCATGCAGCCCCGATAGTGAGCCCTCGAACATTCCACATTGCTGCGGCGACTACAGCCTGACTTGCGCATGCCCTAGTGGCAGCAGCAGTCTGTCGGTTTGTACGCGGGTGTGTATCTACACCGGCGGCGGCTGAGCCCGGAGAGGTCGGAAGATGGGTCGCATCGTCATGACTTGCTTGCTCGTGCTCGGATTGAGCAGCACGGCGTGCAGCAAGCAATCCAGCGAACCGGGGCGCTCTACCGCGAGCGCCTCGGCGAGCCCGAGTGCTTCAGCGGCTGAGCCGGCGATTCGAACCGTCGAGCGCGGTCCCGTTTGGGAACCGGGTAGGCACTATCGTTACCAGCTCAAGACGAGCAGCCAAGTCTGGCTGAATAAAACGTCACTCTACGATTTTGATTTGACTGGGACGCTGGAAGTCGTGCTGACCAAGCACGAAGAGTCGACCGACACGCTGTTTTTGGCGCTCAACGGTGCACAGCTGAAGAGCCGAGTCCCCGGCAGCCAACCAGAATTCGACAAGTTGCTCGGCACGTTGAAAAACCCGTTCTTCGTCGAGCTGAGAACCGGTCTCATCTCCGCTAGCTACCTGCCGAAGGATCTGCACCCGCTCGCCGCTTCGGTATTCCGCGCGCTCGCCGCTTCTGTGCAGGTCGCACCCGGTCTCGAAGATGGCAAAGCCACCTTCACCGCGCAGGAGTACGACACGACGGGTCAGTACCAGGCGGAGTATGTGCCGACGGCTGACGGGTCAGGCTGGAGCAAGCGAAAGCAACGCTATCTCGGTATTCTACTCGCCGACAATCATCCGAAGGAAGCCGAGCGCGTGATTCCGCGCGTCGAAAAGTCCGAAGGGCTGATTCGCGTGGGGCCTTCGCGAACCTTGACGAGCGTCGAGCAACTCGATGAGTTGTCGTTCAGTGACGCACAGACGCCCATGCGCTCGCGTGTGCAGCTGTCACTCTCGTTGTTGGGCAACCAGGAACCGACGGGGCCTGACCCGCTCTGGGCGGAGCTAATGGGAGCGACGACACGGCTCGAAGCGCGTCTACCGTATCAATCCGAACTCGGTGAAGCCAACCTAGACACCGCAAAAATTCGAGGCCTGAGCTTCGATGTGATCTTGAAGCAATTCGAGACGCTTGCCGTCAAACCCAAGTCGAATACGGCTCCCTCGAGCGATTCCTCTGCCGCGCCAGACGCTCAGGCTCAGGAGCAGAATCGACTATTCGTGGCGCTCGGCGCTGTGTTGCGCACTCAGCCGCAAAGCGTCGATCGCGCTGTGAGCAGCGTGCGCGCAAAGTCGCCAGCGAGCGATACGCTGATCGATGCCCTGGGCAACGCCGGTAGCCCAAGCGCGCAGGCGGCATTGGTAAAGTTCACTCGAGGTAAGGATTACCCCGACACCTTGCGAAATCGCGCGGCGATCTCGCTCAGCCGTACGGAGCACCCCGAGGTTGAATCGGTCAACGCTTTGCTCGGCCTCGTGGATGACGAAATCGTCGGTACTCAGGCGCTGTACGGGTTGGGCAGCTACTGCAAAGTTTACATCGATTCAGGCCGAAACGAGCAGGCATCCAAGCTCGGCGAATTCTTGATCAAGCGCTTGGCCGCCGCCCGTTCCGAGCTGCGCATGATCGAGGCGCTGCGCGCGATCGCCAATTCCGCTTATCTACCCGCGCTCAAGTCCATCAAACCCTTGTTGCTCGATCCCCGTAAGCAAGTGCGGGTGGATGCGGTGCGGAGTCTGCAGTTGATGCCGTCAGCCTTGGTCGACGACTTGCTCGCGGAGCGGCTCGCTTCGGACTCGGAACGAAGCGTGAAACTGGCTGCGATCGAGGCCATCGATGATCGGGCGCCAACCGACACTTTGGTATCCGCGCTACGTCGCTCCGCGACTGCGGATGACCCGCACGTCCGGTACCGTTCGGTCGAAACGATGATTCGCTGGCTGCCGAAGCGCAATGAACTGCGTGAGACGATCCAAGCCGTCGCCAAAAACGAGCAAGAGCCAAAAATTCGCAGCTTGGCCGAGGCCGCCCTATGAGCGCCCTGCGAACCGCCATGCTGGCGGGCTTACTTTGGGGCTGTGCTCGCTCGCAGCCAGAGCGCTTGCAGCGAGAACCGGTCGCGGCCGCAACCGGGAGTGTCAGCGCGGCCGCTGCTCCCGCGGACCGCGCCGCAGATTCGACTGCGCAGCGCAGCGCAGCGGCCGCCCCCCCGCGTAGCGGCGCGGGCTCGAGTGCACCTCCGTTGGGTATCGAGGACTGCGCTCGAATCTGTGCCGCTGCCACGCAGCTCAAGTGCACGAAGTCCGCGTCTTGCGTTCCTAGTTGTGTGGCGATGGCGGCCTCTGCACCGGCGTGCACTGCACAGCTGAGCTCATTTTTTCACTGCCTAGGTTCGCAAGCTGCGGATCATTGGGAGTGCCTTGAAGACGGAACCGGCGCGATCCGCGAAGGGTTCTGTGAAGTCGAGCAGGCGGCGTTTGCGGCGTGTTTGGAGAGAAATCAACACTGATTGGTTCAGCTAGTGCTGAGTCGTCAAAGTGACGGGGTGTACATATGAAAAACATCAGCAAGCCTCAATATCGCCGCTTCGTTCCCCCCGCCTGGTTAGCGATCACGTTGACCGTGCTGGGCTGTGGCAGCGTTCCCGATGGTCAAGGTGCTGGCGACGATTCGGGCGCCAACAGACCCTTGCGCATCGAGCGCAACGTGGGGCCGATCCCCGAAAATGGCTACTGCGGCAGCGTTTCCCTCGGCACCGACGACCGTGGGCGTGAGTTCGCCGAAGGTGAATACTACGCTGCTGACGCGATCAACGAAACCCTCGCAAACGACCCGGACCTCCGCGCCTTCACCGGTTTGACACGCGTCGAGACATGCGAGGACGCCCGCGCCTTCGGAACTGCACAACAGGCGTATCGCGCGCTAGGTCGGGGGGCGCCAGCCACTCCCAAGCCCTGGCCAAAGGATCTTCCTATCCAACCCGTGGACGAGGAAGAGCTCAACCGCAAGCTTGAGGCGATAAAAGCGGAGGAGGAAGTTCCAAAGATCTTGAACGGTGCGCCAGCCACCAAGACAGAAACCGTTCAGATTCTCTATTTGATGGATGAGATGATCCGCGCGGATAGCCCAACGCTGTACAAGAAGTGGGCGTCGTGCACGGCGGTACGAATTGCGGGTCCTCTATTCTTGACTGCGGCGCACTGCATCAACCCCTACTTCATGAAGGATGGCAGTACGCTGCGGCCGCTCTACGAGCCGACGTACCACCTCGACAAAATCGAGATCAGCTACAAGTTCGGCGGGTCCGACGTCAAGACCTTCTCCGGTCGATGCAATGACAAGGGTACGGACTGCTATATCCTGAAAGCCGACGCCTACATTCACCCCAAATATACCGGCTTTGGCACCGATAGCGATTCGGATTTGGCAGTCATCTACGTGACTGCTCAAGACTCGCTGCGCGCGTTCGAACCGGGCTGGACTACCTATAGCTCATTTCTGTCATCGCAACTTCCAACCGCGAATGAGCCCTTGACTGTCTATGGTTGGGGACCGGTCAGCAACACGGATACTAAACAGGGCTCTTATCAAGAGCGTACGGTTCCGGGTTTCACCACGCCAATCAGCCTCGGACCCTTCAATTGGCGTGGCGATCGAGTCGTTTCCGAGGGAGGCCACAACGTCAACTTTACGTTCGACTATGGATCCTTTGCGATCACTACGACCGCGACGAAACAGTTTTGCAAGGGTGACTCTGGGGCGCCTGCTTACGCCGATCAAGTGCGCGTCGCGGGGATTCTGCACGGCCTCAATGATAATACCCCGTCGCCAACACTGTGCGTCGGCGCCAGCAAGGACGTCTACTTTTCCCGCACGGATCTCGTGCTCGACTGGCTGCCGCGTGCGGTGAAGACGCTGCAGAGTGGCGCAGGGCCCGCTCTAGCAAACACCTGCGGCTGCGTTTACAACGGCGACCCGACGAACCCGAACGATCCCTTGTCATATATCGACTGCAGCGTCGGCTGCCGAGATCCCAAGGCTCTGCCCCCGTTCTAGACAATCTTCGCGGGCATTTGCCTTGCCGGCCGAGATCGCCCAAGCTATGTCTTCCGCATGATTCGGGCTTGTGCAGTCTTGGGCTTGTCGCTCACGTTGGCGGCGTGTAGCAGCAGCGAGAGTTCGGGCAGCGGCGGCGCGAGTTCGGGCGGGAGTGGCAGCGTGCCCGCCGCGGGCAACACCGGCGACTCTGGGGGGTCGCCAGCTGCCGCGGGTGAAGGAGGCTCGCCGGTTGCCATGGGCGGCGCGGGCAAGGGCAGCGCCGATGGCGGCCATTCCAACGCTGGTCACGCTGGCGCGAGCAACACGGGCGGACACACCAGCACGGGCGGCGGCGGTGCGACCAACACCGCAGGCGCAGGCGGCAAAGCCGTGGAGCCAGGCAACGCCTGCACCAGCGATTGCCCCACCGGACAAGTAACCATGTGTGCCGGCGATGGCTGTCCCTACGGCGAGTGTGACAATAGCCACTTTGTCGTCTTCACCGTTTGCGGCGGCGGGTATCCCAACCCCGTCAACGCTAGCTCGGTTTTCTGCGCGGCGGGCTCGAACGCCGGCTATTGCATGCTGACCACGGATAACGATCTCAATTACTGGGTGGTCAACTGCGTTGACGGCACTCCGCACGTTACGCCGTGTTCGGCTAGCTGTTCCTTGAACGCAGAAGGCGTCGCCTCCTGCTGAGCTATCGGCCGGGCCCGCTCGTCGCTCGCAGTTACCAGCAGCTGTAGTCGAACTCGAGCTTGGTGCCGTCCGTGCTGGTACGCGCGATCAGGTGCCCGGCATCATCATAGGCGTAGTCGGCAGTTTGCAGCGGGTCTGGCTTGCCATCGCTATAAACGACCTCTTTGTGTGTCAGTCGACAATCAGCGTATCGATAGATCGTAGACCGACGCCGCTCGCCGAGATCAGGATCGGTGACCCAAAGCTCAGTCGGATAGCCCGACTCGTTCAGCATATATTCGCGGACGGTCTCGCCGGTACCGGTGAGGGTTTCAGTTACTGACGTCGCGGACCAAACGTAAGTGATGACGCTGTCTGGCTTGGAAGGGGCCGTGTAGGTAACGCGCGACAGGGCGTCGTCTTGATAGCTGTAGCTGCGTAGCGAGGTCGGAAAAGTAACGTTCAGGACCCGGCCCGCGTCGTCGAACGCGTAAGTGCCCACCGTTTGCGATGAACTCATGATGCTAGTCTCGGTGCACGGACCAGGGTCGGGGCCGTAGAACAAGGGCCCGATTGTCGGCATCAGCCGATCTCGCGGCCAGGGCGGGCAGTCACCGACGTCTGGTGAACCGCCGGAGCCCGCATCATCCCGTGCGCCAGCGTCCGCGCTTTGGCCCGCGGTGCCGCCCGTCACGGTGCTGCCCGCGGTCGAGCCGCCTTGACCGGAGCCGCCTTGACCGGAGCCGCCGTGGCCCGAACCGCCTGCAGCTTCGCCCGCGCTCCCACCGGGAGCAGGCATGTCCGAGTTGGTTGCGGGATCACCACAGCCGGCACTGAGCAACAGTAAGCAACCCGCCAGCCGCGCATATCCCATGACGTCACGGTGCAGCTACCACGCGCTTCTGACTCGTGCAACGCTCGCTGCGGGTGGCAAGCATGGCCGGTGTGCACACGCGAAGCGGGATGAGCTGGCTGGTGCTCTGTGCGGCTCGAGTGAGCGCGCGGCTCGCTGGGGCTGCACTGCTCGGCTCGTTAGCAACGCTTGCTTGCAGCGGTAGCGATCCGAGCGAAGCGACGGCTTGCGTGGGCAATAAGGGCGTGATTGCTCAGGCGATCATCAACGGTGCCGAGCGCGAACAGTTCCTCGGCCTGGGAGACGAGCAAGCGGCGGCGATCGTGGCAATCGATGACGTCCCTTGGCCCAATGGTTCGTTGTGCACGGGGGTATTGCTGCGACGCAATTGGGTTCTCACGGCCGCGCACTGTCTCGTCATCGATAATCCGTTGGTGCACATTCGGCAGACTCCGGCGCGCGTAACGACTTCGCGTGTCTCGCGCGAGATCGCACATCCCGATCTCGATGTGGCGCTGCTCGAAGTCGATCCACCGGCCGATGGTGTGCAGTTCCCGTCGATCCCCGGCCAGCTCAGCGACCGTGATTGGCTCGGTCGGCAGGTGGAAGTCGCTGGTTACGGGCTGACGGAAGCCAATGCGCCCAAGGGTCTGCGCTTCGCGGTCGAGCCAATCGTCGAGCTGACCGATAGCAAGTTGCGCATCGACGGCTCCGGTCGCAGCGGCGCGTGCGAAGGTGATTCCGGCGGGCCGTTGCTCGCTCGGGGGAGTGATGGAAGCGTGCTCGTGCTCGGCACTCTGTCCGCCGGTCAGGCCACCTGTGTGGGGCGTGACAGCTTCGTGCGCGCGGATTCATTGGGGGACTGGCTGGCGGCCAATTTGCCATCCGCCGATCCAGCGGGGGGCGTTCCGTGCGGGCAGATCAGCGCGAGTGGCAGCTGTTCGTATGGATCAGCGCTGCACTGTGTCGATGGCGCCTTGCAGGTTGAGGCTTGCGCCAGCGATCAACGGTGTGGCTGGGACATGGGCGCCAATCGTTTCGGATGTGTCGCGGCAGACGCTGACCCTTGCCAAGGCGCGGGATCGCTGGGCGTTTGCGACGGAGATCAGGCGGTCACTTGTGTGCGCGGCAATCGTGTCACTACCGATTGTGCCACGTGCGGAACGTGTCAGTACGCAACGGGCACGGGTGCGCCTCAATGTGTTGCGCACGCCCCGTGAGGCGTGTGCGTCACTAATGCTTCTTGCGAAGCACGAAGGGGCACGATACCCACGTAGTCATGAGCTCGAACCGACTCGTGCTTGGTGCTGCGCTCTGTTCCCTCGGGCTGAGCATGGGCTGCTCGGCCGCACCCGCCGATCTCGATTCGTCGGACCTCGGCGAAACCAGCCAGGCTCTGACGAATACAGAGACCCTGGTCGCCTTTCGCACTGTCGATGGCTCGCACTACCTGACCGCGGAGGGCGATGGCGGCAGCACGATCTCTGCCGATCGCACGCGCATTCAGGCCTGGGAACGGTTCATCATTTCTGACCTCGATGGCGGCCCGTTGCTGAGTGGCGACCGGATCCAGATCCGCCATGTCAGCGCAACCGGTGAAAGCTTTTGGCTCACGGCGGACAGCAACGGCGGTGGCCCAGGTAGCGTCTTGCGTGCGAATCGTTCGCTGCCGCAGGGGTGGGAAACATTCATCGTTACGCAGGCGGGCGGAGGTGTCGTGACGGGTGGTAGCCGAGTGAGCCTGCGGGCCGTAACACGGCCGTTCTATGTCAGCGCCGAGCGAGGCGGTGGGCTCGCGGGCGACGGCGCGGTGACCGTGAATCGCACGGTCGCCCGCGACTGGGAAATGTTCACACTGCTCTTCGTAACGCCCGCTGAGTTGTGCCCTTACAGCGATACACTGTGCTTGTTCGAGAAGGCGAACTTCGGTGGTGCACGCTTCAACGTGCGAGCACTGGATCCGAGCACGGGCACGTGCGCGGATCTTTCCGACCACGCCGTGCGGGCGCGCTCGGCGGTCAATACGAATTCCCGTACCGCGACGTTGTTCCCGAACGCCGACTGCACGGGTCACGGTATCGGCATCAGCGGACTCGAGCCGACTTTGCCTCTGTCGCCGAACGGCGCATTCGTTTTCTAGAACACCTCGGGCTTCGGCTGTGACGGCGCTGGCCGTCGTTCGTCAGCAGGTCCGTTTCCTGCGATGCGCGACAAGTACAGTCGACGAGTACAGTTAAGAGGCTTTTGTATCGCCTCAGCAAAAGTGAGTTCGGTGCGCGGCTAGCGCGTTGATTTCGACTGACGTACGGTTGGGCCATGCCCCTGGCCGCTCACTTGTCTCACCCGTTGCTTTCAATTTGCGCCGCTGCCTTCTGCGCGCTGTCCCTGTCAGCGTGCAGCGGTACCGACGGCGAAAGCCAGGGCACGGCGGGCGGCGCTACCTCCGGTGGAAGCACGAGTAGTGGCGGCAGCGGTACACCGAGCGGAGGAAACGCCGGAAGTGGCGGTTCCGGCACCATCGCCGGTTCGACGAGCAGCGGGGGCAATACGTCAGTGGGTGGTACGCCTAGTGCGGGTGGTGCGTCGAGCACGGCTGGTAGTGGCGGAGTGCCGGGCACGGGCGGAACTCCGGGCACCGGCGGAACTCCGAGCACCGGTGGCGCTCCGAGCACCGGCGGCTCGAGCGGCGGAGTCTGCCGGCCCAAATTCGCGAGCGGCGTGAACGTGGCTTGGTTCAAGTTCGCGTCGGACATTCCGAGCCCGCAGATCGACAAATTCACCGCGCTGTTCAAGAACGTCAAAGCGGCAGGCGGCAGCGCCGTTCGCTGGTGGTTCCACACCAACGGCATGGTCACGCCCGGCTACGATGCGAGCGGCAAGGCGAAGCCGATCTCCGCCGAGAACATCGCTGATCTGAAGAAGATCCTCGACGCGGCAAAGGCGGAAGGGGTCGGCCTCGTGATCAGCATCTGGTCTTTCGGGATGCTGGATTCAGGCCAAACCAGCGATGCCACGGTGCTCGCCAACAACAAGCTGCTCTTGGAAAATGACGTCAATCGCCAGGCGTACATCGACAACGTGCTCACGCCGATGGTGACCGCGCTCAAAGGCTACCCCGGGCTATACGCGTGGGAGATCTTCAACGAGCCAGAAGGCATGTCGAGCGACAACGGCGGTTGGACGAACCCCGCGGGCAGCCGTACCCCCACCGTGAATCTTCAAAAGACCGCCAACTGGTTTACCAGCGCGATTCATACCGCCGACCCGGCCGCGCTCGTCACGAGCAGCGCCAACAACTTCGCGACGCTCTCGCCGTCACACGGCAAGAATCTGTGGTCGGACTCCGCGCTGACCACCGCTGGCGGCAAGGCCAACGGCACGCTCGATCTCTATCAGGTCCACTATTACAACACCTACTCTGGCGCGAGCGCGAACAGTCCCTTCTTGCACCCGGCAAGCTATTGGGGCCTCGACAAAAAGGTCGTGATCGGTGAGTTCTGGACCGATCTGACCGATGGCGTCGCGAGCGCAGATTTGTACACCACACTTCACACCAATGAGTACGCGGGCGCTTGGGCCTGGCAGTACGTGAGCGTGGACAATCCGCCCCCTTCGTCCGGCGCTTCGACGATCTGGCCGGCAATGCAGGCGCCGATGAACAAGCTCAAAGCGGCGAGTCCTGCGGACCTCACGTGTCCCTAGTGTCCGGCGCGCGGGTGAGTGAATGAACTCACCGCTGCGGGCGGCGCTCTTGCTTGCTGCGGTTCTCGGCATCGCCACGGTGGTCATTCTCTCGGCACGAAAGCCGTTGAAACCGGCGGCGACGACGGGAGAGCGTGCGCTCTCGGCTCCAGAGGTCGCGCCGGTGGCGCCCGTGCTCAGCAAGCTCGCGGTTCCCGAAGCAGTGCTATCCCCGCCGCAAGCGGTCGCGTCAGCCGCAGCGGAGATCCCGACGGAAGATTCGTTGGCCGCCGCGATGCATGCGCTGGAGGACTCAGCGCCCGAGCGCGCGCTCGAGTTGGCTCGGCGTGGCCAAGCGCTTTGGCCCGCGGGCGCTCGCGTCCCGGAATTCGCCGCGACTGAAGTGAAGTGCCTGTACCGGTTGGGCAAACCAAGCGAGGGGCGTGGCGCGGCCGAGGCAATGGTCAACAAATATCCGACGTCACCTTGGGCACTCGAAGTGGAGCGGCAAACCGGCGCGCATCCCTATGTGAATCACTGACGAGTCGTGACCGACCTTTGGTCGCAGTGCCGTCCCTTGTCACTGCTGTTCGCTGAGTCGGGAGTGGGCGATCGCGATCCAGCATCGCACCTCACAGGGCGCACTATGACGCCGAAGGCTGGGCCGGTGCGCGTTGGCCTCGTGACCATCAACCCAACATCAACCTTGGGAGTGATGTTACTTCGCGCGGCTGGAGAACGCATCGCGAACGCTGAATGGACGCGATTGTCGGTGCCGGTTGCGTTGTCGGCGTCGCGGCGGCGGCCCCACAAATAGGCAGCGCTGAGCGTCAAACCCGAGACCGGCGATCAACCGCCCCTGCATGCGGCGAGGCTACTCCGGTCGCGGGCCGGCTCGCAAATACGCTCGCGGCAGTGCCACGGACTTACGGCAGGAGCCACGCAAAAGGCTGGCGATTTTTCACTGTTTAGAGTGTATATACGTTAAGTGGCAATTGCGTATTTACGGCTAGTGGCTACAGTTCGTACGAATGCTGGTCGAGATCGCGGAACACTTGGAGACCTTCGTCGTGACGCGCAACCTGGAAGCGCGCCGCGAAGGGCTGCTTCTACTGCGCCCGTGTGTGATCAAGCTGCTCGGCCAGACTGCGCTACTCGAGGCCAAGGTCTCGTTGACCCTGGCCCTTACGAATGACGTCGACGTGTATGCCGACTACGAATTCGCCGTCGAACAGGAATTTCGGCGACTCTTGGCGACCAAGGGGCGCGAGCTCGATTCGCTCGGTGGTGAGGTCTGGATGCCCGTAGAGACGACCTATGAACCGCTGTTCGTGGGTCAGTACGTCAGGCTGCTCGTGGCCGATGCGGAATCGGTCCTGCTTTCCAAGGCGCTCAAGGCCGCACGCAAGAACCGGCAGCTTTTGACCGAGTACCTGGCGGGCGGCCCGAGCGCGCGCTTCTTGAAACTGGCCCAGAAATACCGACTCGACTTGGAGCAGTTCGTATGACCCGCCAAGTTGGCGCGCTCGTCGAGCGCGCACAGGCCCGTCACGCAAAGATCCAACGCCTCCGACGAGATCCACGCTATCGGCGCGTGCTGGGTCGCTTCGTGGCTGCGGGTCTACTCGCTACCAACGACCAAGCGCTGCCGCACCGCAGCGCGATCCGCGTGGCAGATGCCCTTTGGGCGGGCGAAATCGAACCCAGGATCCTCGAACTTTTGCCGGCGTTGCTGCTCAAGAAGCCATCGCTTTTCGTGGACCGTACGGAGCTGCCGGATGACTTGGCGCAGGTCGTGCGATCTCTTCGCCGCGCGGAGGTGCCTAGCGACTTTCGCGGTATCCCTGGCGCTGATTTGGCGCGTTGGCTGCCGCGGCTCGGTCGCTCGGGAACCGTGCCGAGTCGCCTACGTTGCTTCCGCTTCAGCGCGGAAGAATCGCGCTTGTTGTCACAGCTGAGTCGCGAGCTAAAAACGACCGAAGTGGCGGTTCTGCGTCGCGCATTGCGCGAGTTGGGCGCAGCCGTGCTGAAGAATCGCGTCGAGCTCTAGCCGTCCTTCAGGCACTTGGCGAGCTCGCTCAGCATGCGGTCGGCGAGCACCAGGCCGTCGCTGATGGCTTCTTGTTCGCCCGCGCGGCGCGTGAGCCGACCGTCGGGGCTGAGGCGATAGAGCGATTTCTTGCCCGCGACCAGCGCGCCGATCTTGACGGGATCGAGCGGCGTGTCCTGGAGCAGGTGCAAAGTGGCGGATTTTGCGCTGGCTTCGCAGCCCACCGCGCGCAGGCGCCGAAGCTCGGTTTTGACCCGCATCAGTTCGACGAGGCGTCGCGCGGCGACGGGAGGCGGCCCAAAGCGATCTTCCATTTCGCGCGCTAGGTCGTTCACTTCGGCTTCGTCGGCCGCGCTCGATAGACGCTTGTACAGGGACAAACGCACTCCGACCTCGGCGATGTAGTCCTCGGGGAGTAGAGCTTCGACATCGAAGTTGAGATCGGGATCGACTTCGTGCACCACGGTTTCGCCGCGCAGCTCGTGCGTTGCGTCTTCCAGCATCTTGCAGAACAAGTCGAAGCCGACGCTCTCCACGAAGCCGCTCTGATCGGCGCCGAGCAAATCGCCGCCACCGCGCAGCTCCATGTCGAGCGTCGCAATGTGGAAGCCGGAGCCGAGCTCAGTGTAACGTTCCAGGGCTTCGATGCGCGAGCGCGCTTCCTCGCTCAGCTGGCTCGCGGGCGGCACGAGCAGGTACGCATAGGCCCGTTCATTGGCGCGGCCGACGCGCCCGCGCAGCTGATAAAGCTGCGACAATCCGAATAGATCCGCGCGATCGACGATGATCGTATTGGCGCGCGGGATGTCGAGCCCGCTCTCGATGATAGCAGTTGCGACAAGCACGTCGTACTCGCCTTGCACGAAGTCGAGCATGGTTTGCTCGAGTGCGCTCTCGCTCATTTGGCCGTGGCCAACTGCGACTCGCGCGGTCGGCAGCAACTCTTTGATGCGCTCGGCGCGCTCGTAGATGCCGTCGACACGGTTGTACACGTAGAAGACTTGGCCGCCGCGATCGAGCTCGCGGCTGATCGCCTCTTTGATCATGCCCGGGTCGAACTGTGAGACGACCGTGCGAATCGCGCGTCGATCCACGGGAGCGGTGGTGATGATCGACATGTCGCGCATGCCGCCGATCGCCAGCTGCAGCGTACGCGGGATGGGCGTCGCGCTCAGCGTCAGCACATCCACGCTCATGCGCATTTGCTTGATGCGCTCTTTGTGGGTGACACCGAAGCGTTGCTCTTCGTCGACCACGAGTAGACCGAGCCGCTTGAAATGCACGTCCTTCGAGAGCAACCGGTGGGTGCCGATCACGACGTCGACCGAGCCTTCTTTTAGGCCCTTGAGCGTGTCTTGGTGCTCGGCTTTGGACTCGAAGCGGCTCATCGCCCGCACCGTCAACGGGTAGCCCGCAAAGCGCGCGGCGAAGGTGTTGAAGTGCTGTTGCGCGAGCACCGTGGTCGGACAGAGCAGCGCCACTTGCCGGCCGCCCATGGCGTTGAAGAACGCGGCGCGCAGCGCGACCTCGGTCTTGCCGAAGCCGACATCGCCGCACACCAGCCGATCCATCACCCGGTCGCTCTGAATGTCTTTGAGAACTTCGGAGATCGCGGCGGCTTGGTCGCGGGTCTCTTCGAACGGGAAGCTGGCTTCGAAGGCGCGGTACTCGTCGTCCGGCGGGGTGAGCGGGTCCTTCTTCAGCGCGGCGCGTTCGGCGTACAGCTTGA
>Ga0247772_1000141_pt1 | contig 15191 bp, 13 predicted proteins | sample UWRJL151409C6_FD_179945 | JGI IMG/M metagenome (GOLD analysis project Ga0247772, IMG submission 179945) | Plant litter microbial communities from Arlington Agricultural Research Station in Wisconsin, United States - UWRJ-L151-409C-6 | ecosystem: Environmental > Terrestrial > Plant litter >...
ACTTTTAGTCTTTAAACAAGTATAAAAAGTAAATAAATAACAGATACGCCTAAGGCCTTATCCCTGAATAGTTTAAACTATCCATTTAATGGAAATAATAAATATTTCCTACACTCTTTCGAGTGGGGCTTGACTATATCTTAAGCTAATAAAAAAAAAAGCCAACCAACATCTAGTCGATGAACTGCATACCTAAGATGATAGGTACTTGGCTGCGGATTACCCATTTATCATATATTATGATAATCTGTGTCGATTTTACCGTACCACGAGTCATTACCTGTGCCATAAGATATGTTACCATTCTTATTTGGTTGAAACAGCTTTAGGGACTTCCCGACAATTTGATGGTTTGTAGCCAGAGGTTCACTCTGACAGTAACTAAAGTCAACGCTACTTAATTACGTAATTTTCTGAATCACCTAGCACATTGGGCATAAAGAATACAAATAATGATAATCCGAAAATAAATATAAAGATTGTAATTAAATCTTTAAATAGGTAGTAAGGTGCAAAAGGAATTCTTTCATAATTACCTGATATACCTAAAGGATTTCCGGCGTAATTTTCGACTATACATTAAGCATAAAACACTAATTTTACGCCCATCAGCGACCTAGTCAGTAGCGACCATATTTAGCCAGACCTAGGCTTAATACAACCGACGGTCTTATTTTAAGTTTAAAATTTAACCGTTTTCGCTAATATTGCCAAACCATAACACCCCATTAAGAGTAGTTATAATTTAAATCTCCCGTCGGAAATTTAGAAATTAACTATTTAATTTCACGACTACTTATATATATATTATCCTAATTTGTAAATCATACTAGGTTCCATATAAGGGATTATTAATTTTCTTAATAAAGGCATAGATTCTACTTTAATACACAGGTAATTACCCTTAGTTGTACTTGCAAGGTGTGTAGGGGCAAAACCCGTACATTCCCAGGACAAAGTACTTTTTATATTAAATTTAGTTTCTAAAGCTAATGATAATAACCTTACATCTTGTTTTGAAAAACTTTGGATATGTATTCGAAGACTAGGGCAGTGGAAATAACCTTTGTCGCAAATCCAAACGGCTAAACTTAAAGGTGTTAATAAATCCACTATATTTATAGGTACTCTCTTTTGTTTCTTATGGTTATAAAATAATTTATATAGCCAGATTAAATTTGTATAACTATACGTAACAAACCGAATACACACTAATTGGTTACTAGTTCCATCATGTTTGCAAACAACAGGTAAGTGATTGGTACAATAACCCCTTTTATTAAAAAACTCGTATAACCAAAATATATAATCCTTATCTGCTTTACTTTTTTGAAATATAAATCTAACCCCTCCGCTTTTAGCTCGCTCTGCGTGACTATCACCTAATAATGAACCTACCAATAAAGAGATAATATCTTCGTTATGTGGACCTATTCTTTTACCGGCACTAAAATTAGGCAATATAAATGCTAGCTTTGCTTTGTTATGGGGTTCTCTTTTAGTTCTAATCGTAGATAGTCCTATATGACTTCCGCTACAATAGGTACGACGAGCGAAAAGTTGACGTATACTCCAAAAAGATGAAGATTTTATATACATGAATTTGGGGCCAGGAAATTCTAAGTTTTTACTCATTACTATCTTGCTTCAGCCTTTTATATACAAATAATTCTTTATTATCTACTACTACGGGCATACTTTTCTGTAATCTGGTTGTAACTGTACCTGGTGCTAGATCTAAAAATTTGGCACACTCAGATATTGAACCAAATGTATAAACAATTAAACCGTTTTTGTCTTGGAGTTCTACTTTAACACTACCACTTCCTGTGTAATATTTATTTAAAGACTTTATTAATATTCTTCCGTCTTTTTCTACCTCCAGATTAGATGGTCCAGTTAATAATTTAACAATATCACGTTGAAGGGAATCCAATTGGATTTGGCTCATTTTAGCTGTATTAGTAGATAATCGGTTAAGATTCATTTGACTTAGTATAAGATTTATAACTGTTACACCTTGTTCAGTATAGTGTAGACCTAATTTTTTAAGTTCTAATACAGTTTTTCAATCATTATAGTCTTTTTCTTTCTTACTACTTCAGGTCAAACCGTCAAAGAAAGGGATTAGCACATTAGTTATATAATCTACACTGCTGACATGTAGACTAGTTATATCACCTTTGTTACCTATTCTATTATCCCATGAAACTCTTATAGCATTTTGCTTATTAAGTCCATTATGGCTAATAGCTAAAGATTGAAAAAATTCTTGTAAAGCCTTCATTAAATATGTATTTTTCTTCTGGGTTAATGAAAAAGTTAGAGAGAAGGGAAATACTTTTTGAACTGAAAAGGAACCTTCCACTTCTATAAATCCTAATACTCAATGAGGAGTTATACGTAATTTATGAAAATCTGGCATGGTTAAATCAGTTCTAAGTTTATTCATCCTACACTTTAGTTTATTAATTTCTTGTTTGGTTAAGGCTGACTTAGATGAATTATAAAGCTCTAAGGCTTTTTTGAAATCTAAGTAGTTTAGGTATTTTGTAGAATTAAGAGGAAATTTTTCAAACATCTCTATTAAAAATCAAAGCTCACTCTGTTTATTAACACGGAAAGATGCCATACCAGAAGAAGTATCTACTTTACCTATTCCTAGCTTTTCTTGTATAAAAAGTAAAACCGATAAGTCATCTAGGTGTAATGATATCTTAAACTCGAATTCAATTGCTCTAGCTCGTATTCTAAAAAAGAAACAAGATTCCGCATCAGCTAATCCACAGAACCAATCGTAGAAATCATTTAAACTAGGCTGTATCTGTGATTTTATAGGCAATGTTGGCCTCATTGTGGTCGTAGAATAACTATGTTTGCGAACACTTAAAGGATTAAGAGGTTTTATATTATGTACGAAAAGATAACTTTGAGCATTATATATTTCGCTAAAATTCTCTGATATATCCATAACCCAGAAGACAAATATGCTTAATGAAATAATAAACATAGTAGTAGTAATTAAATATATTACTTGATAGTAAGTACTAAAGTATCTGTCGAGGTAATAATTTATATTACCTAGGATAGTTGAGTAAAAGTCGGCTACTCACCCCGCAGTGTCATGTAACACTATTAAATGCATTAATGCTAAAGCAGCTAAGACAAAAGGTAAAACAAAGTGTAGTGAGAAAAATCTATTTAATGTGGCATTGTTAACAGAGCATATCTGTTGGTAATTTCATTTGAAACAAACTATCATTACACTCAATGAATCTCTTCATTGATCGGACTATATCATGATCTTTATTTAGTATTTTGAAGGTATTTTAATATTAGCTGAATACCTAGGTATTGTACGTAATTGTTTTATTCATAACAAATATTGTAGTTTCTTATTACCCAATAATTTTACAGGAGCCTTTTGTAAAAAGTTAATAACATTTTCTACAGATCTTACACCTGTAACTTTTAATTTGGAACAATTCGTTTTGTCTATGTATATAGTATTAGTGAAAGATAAATATTCACGAATAGCAGATATTAACACCTCTCCATTTCTTTGAGAAATATCGAAACTAGCCACTAAATAATCTTTATCTTTTTGTAATTTATAAATACTAAAACAACCTTCAGCTTCTATAAATCCTACTAATCAAGCGGGAAAATAAGAAACACTTGTAATAGATTCTACAGTATTTATAGGTTTGCTATCCCTTGTATATTCAGGTAAATCTTTTGAATAAACAATTCCTGATAATAGTGCGTTTTTAAACCTTAGATAATCAAGTTGTTTATTGGAAAGCATAGGGTATTTATCAAAAATAGGTATAATAAATTCTTTTAAATGATCTTTTTTTCTAATTCTTAAAGATACCATCTCAATTTCATTTCTTGTTCTGAAACTTACTACACCTATACCTAAAAGATTTTTAATTTTATATATCAATTGAACATCTTTAATTGACAATTCAATACCTAGTTCATATGCTAAATATTTACCTTTTTTTGTAATAGTAAAAAAACCATCACCTTCGAATAAACCTACTAAATATGCATAGACCAAAAAAGAACTATTGTCCACATTTACGTCTTTAAAAAATGTATTTCTAATCTTATATAATTTATTCATGTATTCTTCTAAGATTCATGTTCCTCTTAATCAATTTTATATCTTGTAAACCTTCCTCTGTTTTATGTGCATTACTCTTAACTATCTCTTGTATTTTAATAAAGTCTTTTAAATCTAAACTTTTACAACCAAAAAGACCGCCTTTTTCTTGAAATAAAGAAATAAGAATATCCAAATCTCCTCTTTTTGTTACAGTAAGTTGAGTAATAGAACGAGTTGCCGCACTACTTACTATACCAAAACCTAAGTATTCTTTGATTCTAAGCATCAAATCTAAATCCCGAGTATCTTGAGTTAAAACAAAAGATAGAGTAACTTGATATTTTATTAAATGTGTTAAGTTTGGTCTAATTAAACAGAAAAAGGATCCCTCAGCTTCAATAAATCCACACAACCATTCTCAATTAACAGTCATACTATGACACTCAAATGCTGGTCTTTTTACAGGTTTAATATGAGGATATAGTTGACAAAGTTCTGGACTTAAACCTTTATTCATAGAAGCTTTTATGCTCAAAATATTATCTATACCTTGCGGGGATAAATGACTCCCTTTAACCATTAGATTAACTACCATTTTAAATAAAAAGTAATCTGCTCTTTTCTTAGTTAATAAAGGATATTTGTCAAAATGGGGGATAATTACATTACTAATATCTTTTAAAGATTGTATAGAGAATATGGCAGATTTCGCTTCTTTTTTAATAATGATCGATCCAACCCCGCCAAAAAAAGATTGTAATTTAGTTAATAACTCCAAATCTTTACTATGTAATTGAATTGTATATTTAGCTTGGATTTGGAAGCCGGATCTATAATTTTTATTTTTCAATATAGAAACATGAAAAGAAGATTCCCCATCCGAAATCCCTGTTACATAATAAGGCGGTAATGTATTTTTTGAGTTATTACTGGGAGTTGAAAGGTAAGAATAGAACATTTTTGACATAACATTAAGATTAATACCCTTAGATAATAAACACTTATTTTTTAAAGACTTAAAAATGTAATTTTTGCTGTTCGAGCTAAGATCTTCTGCGTGTAGTCTCTGAGAGGCTACTGAAGTATGTAAACTTCTCACCCCGGCTGATTGTCTCCGTGTCAATGCAATTTTCACGCTAATAATTGTGGTTAACATCAAGAATATTCCGTATGCATATCCTAGATTGGGGGATGTTCCAGCATTAAGCAAAATTTTTAACATTACGTTTCCGTAATGTGGTTCAACTGTATCTAAACCACCTCAAATGACGAAATAAACGAATAATCGTTTGAATAGGGTATTTAATCCCTATTTTCACCAATTTTATATATATATTTGATGTTTAGACTATGTCTTCAACTAAATATTATTAGTTGTGGGGTACTCGTGTTGAGCTTATTGTTGGTATTACTCACTCATTAGCCGTTGAACGTTCTTGATCCACCTCTTATACCGAATCAAGCTCCGCTGCAAGTAATCTATAAATTGGTGGTTGTAATATAAAGACGTTCTTGCAATTCTCCCCATTTGCCTCTATAATGTTACCATTATAAGGAGCCCGTATATACAGATAAAGAAAATATAAATGTGATTGAATATATAAATGTGATTGAATATATTTATTTGTTTGGAGGATAATTAAGATTACCATAACGGTCACTACTTTTTAAATCGTTTAATCATTTTAGATAAGAAATACCTTTTAGTCCTATCAAAGGATGTAACCCGGAAAAAGAAAAGAAATTTATGACAGTTTGTATATCAGCTTTGGAACTAACAGAAAATTGATTGTACATATTATTTTCAATATCTATCTTCCTATTTGTATTGAATACTAGTTTAAATGATTCAAATAAACTAGTATGTATTCTTTGTTTCAATTGAAAACAACCGTCATTATTACTTTTTATAAAAAATGATCCTTCTGCCATTGTGAAACCAACTATTCAATTTTTAAAGAAACTTAATTTAGCATAATCTGCTGCTTTTACCAAACCGAGCGGTTTGGGTATATTACTTTTACTTGGTATATTATCGAACATTTTTATGTCTTGTTCTAGTATTACCATAGCAGTATTAAATTGGTTATTTCTTGTTTCAGTTAAAAAAAATATGTTGTGGTGTAGCAACAATGGAAATAAAACTTCTTGTAGATCGGTTTTGTTAATAATTAACTTACAAGTTGGACTCCTATTATCTTTGTATATAGTAATTTTACCTATATTAAGAATAGAACGTATATACTCTAAACTTGAGATATCTTTCAAATGAATAGATATAACAAGTTTAATAGCTATGAATCCTTTAGTTGTTTTTGTTATTTGTATGTAACCGTCTCCATCAATAAATCCTACTAAAAAAGAAAGAAAAGAAGGAGGTATAGATAAATATTCTTCTTTATTCAATCTCACATTTTTATTTCCTTTTTTTAATGCGTTGGTATTAACAGTACCTATCGTAGGTAATAGACTAGATAAGGAATAAACTGTTATACAACGATCTGCAAAATTATTTGACTCAACTATGTCAGTTCCAACTCAAGGGATGGCGCTCATTAGATTAGTAATAACTGTAGCACCTCATAATGACATTTGCCCATAAGGTAATACATACAAACTTACTTATTCTATTAAGAATAAGTTAGAATAATTTTGGATTCATGTATTCTATTAGTTAATTATCTTTTAACTAAAAGTTCCGACTGTGCATTAAGCAGCATTTCAGCCACCCATCAGTGACCCAGTCTGTCGCGATCCTTTATAGAACCGACGATCTCTACTTCTTATATTTTATATATACTAACTAATATACATATTCTTTTTCACATAAATAAACCATACCTAGATAAAAACCATCTACTTATCAAAGACACTATAACAACGAGCGCGTTGTAATCCAGATGGCAAATTAGTGGAAGGTAATAGCCTCGGTACGAACAAATAAAAATAGACTAGTTCTCTTTATACAATTGATATGACGTATCCTCATTCCGTATCGCATATACACTCTAATATGACCCTTAGGTGAGGCATCCTACTTCTCAAATGAATCCTCCAACTTATCAGATGGCGATAAGGTGGTAATCAGATAGAATCTGCCCTAGATAAAAATTAGCTAATCGGACTTTGTAACCTTATCTATAGCGTCTGACTGACGTCTTATCGGTCCATTTTACACTTATGCCTGCTTGGCGTCTGCCTGCTTGGCGTCTGCCTGCTTGGCGTCTGCCTAGTCTTGGCCGATGGCTGCCTAATCACATAACCCTATCTTTCTTACAAATAAAGATCACCTGAAAAATTGATTGGTCTCATGATGGCGGTTACATGTTAAGGTAACATGTGAAGGTAACATGTGAAGGTAACATGTGAAAAGCCGAGGCCTAAAATTTAAACATAAATACTGACTCTTTGCTCCCTCTTGCTACTTCACAACATCATCCGTTCATCAAATCATTGATTCATCTTTGCATTCAATTGTCATCTGACAGACCTCGCTTTTTGTGCTCATCCACCTTTACCTACTCACTCTACCTACCATTTAACAACAAAATGGAAGTTCCAAACTATTGCGGCCAGACATCCCTCCTTTTTTGCAAGGAGCGCATCAAGAATCCTCCTTCTGTCGCCACCAAAAAGGGCTATGTCCCTAAAGCTTTCGAACACCATGTCGGCTCTTGGGCTCTCACCATGTTGAAATCGGTTTTCCAAGGAGATCAATGGATAATAACTCCTGAAAAGACGGACCAACACTCGAATAAAAGGCCCGACCTAGTGGTCGAGAAAGTGACCTCGGACACGGATTCCAAACATCATTTGTTCATGGAGTTGAAGGCCAAACCCCCTGTAGGTGATCGTATTGAAGAAGCTCTTGCGCAGGTCGTCCATGAGATAGAGGAAACGTTAGAGTATACGATCGAAGCGTACGTCGTTGTCCAGCGTGGAACGAAGATCGCATTCTTTGAATACCACAATGATGTCTCCAACTTGGATGAGGAAGACATTCCTCACTATAAAGGATGCGTCTCTCTCACTCAGACGTACATACTGAATGGGGTGAATTCTGTGGTAATGAACAATCTACCGGACGACTTGGATTTACTCTATCACGAATTCGACCATCTGAGGAAGGAGACAGATAATCGCGAGGAAGCTTCAGCGTACTCTGTACCTTGTGTTTTTGATCTGGACAAACATGAAAGAGAGATCAACTTCCTCTTTCATTACATGGCCAATAATGAACCCAGGTCTTCTGTCTGAGTGTAGGGAGGATAGTTGGTACTGCCAGGAGAAAGGGCTGAAGGGTTGTCTGGAGTGTAGGAGAGGTTGTTTGTTTTGATCTTGAGATTTCTTGAAAGTTAGATTTACCTTTATATTGAAATTTGTCTTTGTTTTGATATTTGTCTTTAGTTTGAGCTTTGTTAGTGAAAGGTTTTACGTATTTAGATAATTTAGTTAGTAACAATACAAAAAATCTTTGATCGTTTTCACTGATATCGCCAAATAAATTGTAAATTTATTCTATAACTCCGTCGAGTCATACCATTTTAATCTTTTTTTTTTATAAAAATTGCAAAAAGATTTATACTAATGGGACTATGATTAATATGAATAATAAAGTACAATAGCTAAGTATTATTAAGGAAATAAAATCTATTTATACGATAGATCTTTTACTACTCACTGTTTCTTAACTAATTTTTTTTCTGTTTGCAGTGCTCTTCTTATTGTTTTTTCATTACAATTTATAGCATTAGCTGCTTCTAAAATAGTAAGATATTTACCGTAAATAGTTCTATCCAAGTTGTATAATATAATAGGTCTTGTATTAGTAATACATTTCTTTTTAGTTTCATCAGACATAGGGGATCTAGCTAAAGCTTTTTCTCTCATTTTCTCTATAGTTTCAGTAGAAAACTTTTTACCTTTGTTTAAACTACGTATTTGTTCCCGTCTAGTATTACTATATATATCTTTCATCTTTTTACGATCAATTTCAGTATGTTTGTAACCAAAACTAGAACCTGCTTCTGTTAAAATATTGTAATTAGGTACTAATAATTTTAAATATTTATCTTCTAAATCCAATAATTCCTTGTTATTTTCTTTGGTAACAACATTAGGATATAAATCTAATATTATAAAAGCAAAATTTTGCAAATCGTACTTTTTAATTGCTAATTTAACTATTTTGCTACCTCTAAAATAAACAACATGATTACAAAATCTAGCATAAAATCTATTGGTTGACGCAGAACCTACATAATAATCTTTGGTTGTTTTATTAATTATCATATATATACCACTTAAACCTCTTGTATTAGTTAATATTTGTTTTCTAGTATCTTCTAGATTTAGGTTTTCATATACATATATATAGTTTAAACCTAATTCATTAAGAATCCTTTGTAGTCTTTCAGATACTGAAATACTATTTGAAGAACTATTTGTACAATAACCTCTTTGTATTATACTTTTAAACTTGTTTGTTTTATAATTTATACTATTTCCTTTATAATTTCTATTTTCTTTATTACTCATATAAAATCATTTTGGGCTATGTTGGTAACCCAAGAAAGCTGTCCAAATTTCCGCTAATTATCCTTCTATTTTACCTGAATAACGCGCCTGTACTCTATCAAAACATTAGTCCCGAGACGTGCTAAATCTCTTTATAATCTTTCTCATTTAAAGCCTTGTGTATAACAAATTTGTTATAGAAATTCCCGACTGTACATTAGATATCATTTCAGATACCCGCAGGTGACCCAGTCTGTAGCGATCCTGTATAGAACCGACGGTCTTGACTCAGGTATCAAGTCTTTAACCGTTTTCACCCACATAGCCAGATAACAAATAGTTATCCTATACCCCTGTCAGGGTATACTGTCTCATAGTAATATATATTATTACTAGTATATTTCTATATACATATTGCATATACTTTTGTTAGAAACGGACTTTGATTTTTAATTTCATATTAAATGTATCCAATAAATTTATATTTCATTTCATCTATAATATAAGGTTTAACTATTGCAACTAAATCTGCCATGCTTTCTTTTCAAATACTTATTCTTCATTGATCTGGGAACCCTGATTTTATTACTGTACATTTAAGATTATATTTATCTTTTAGTATCTTACATAAAAAAGTACATTCTTGAAAGGAAAAATTATGAGTTGCAATGTATATACCTTGTTTTGCTTGTCTAGAACCATCCTGCATTATTCAGTGAGCTAATCCTATAGGAGTTATATACTCTCCTATTCAACTAGGTAATACTTTTATTTTGTTTCCATTAACGTCTTTATAAAAAGAACGATAAATTCACAATAATGAAGTAAAAGTATAAAGAGTTAATCTGTAATTAAACCTATCTTCCAACTCTATTGAACTACCTATATCAGATTTTTTCACAAGACGGGGAGTGATGTTAGAACAATAACCTAATTTATTAAAATATAAGGTAAGACTATGTATGTAAGCGACATTTTTAATTCCTTGCTCAACACTAAATCTTACACTTGGTGAAATTTGACCTTTAATCTCGTCTGCTCACCAGTCACCTAGCATACCACATATTATTACAGATAGAACTTCCTTATTATGTGGCCCTATTCTATATAACGCTTTAGTTCTAGATTTACTGAAATAAGATGATGGGTTTTCTTGGATAAATTTCTTACGAGTACTTAACATTCAATTTGGCCACTTATCTTTAGCCATCATTAAGATAAAGATAACAGTACCAATAGTTCATACTAGAGTTCTTGGTGCTCTATATGATCCATAGTACATTCCTCTTCCTATGTGCAAGTAAACTAAGAAGAAAAAGAATGAAGCAGTATTAGAGTGTAAATAACGTATTAATCATCCGTTGTTAACATCTCTCATAATATGCTCTACACTGTTAAATGCTTCTGTTACACTAGGGTTGTAATGCCATATTCTAGTATAATAAAGCCTATTACTTTTTTTTATTTCTATTTTAAATTAGATAACTCTTTTATTAATTTTTCTAACTCTGCGTCTCTTTGATCTGTTCTTACCCGATCATTTAAAAGATAAACTATTTTAAATCAAACTGAACACTGTCAAGCTTTATAACCGGCTAAAGGATAATTATTCAAGTGAGGGATTAATGTACTAATAATTTGATCTTTAGTACGTAATCTATATCTGCTTATACCACTAGTATCAGTATAAACATTACCTACTTTAAAATAATTAGCTATTAAATTTAATATGTGTAAATCTTGTGTTCTCTGACTTATTTCAAACACAAGAGAATAATCCTTAACTGTTTTACCTGCAGAATTAACACGAGTTTTTGTAAAATACGTAAAAGAACCTTCACCTGTGGCAAACCCAGATATTCAAAAAGGATTTAAGACTTGTTCAATATTTGAAACACTTAAGTTGAAAGTTTCAAACTCTACTTTAGGTAAAGGACCTATTTGTGCTAATTTATCTAAAAGTGATTGAGATAACGGTTTGTTCATTTTATTTAGCATATTGTTAGTTAAAAAATTTTATACTTATCTAAATATAATTTATGAGTTTTTTTATAATTACGAACGGTAGTAGAACTAACACCCAAAGCTTTAGCTGCATCATTACATGAACAATACTTTATAGTTATACCCGTTGTTATATCTGTAACAGTTGTAGGTATTTCTTTTACAGCTTTCATTTTTGCTCTTACTTCTATTGGAATAGCTTTTCCTAATCTAGCTGCCGACATTCTTGTTCTATGTTCTAATGTTTTTTTATATTTTTTAATTTTTTCTATAGTTTCTTTTGAATGGGTTTTTCCTAATCTAGATCCGGCTATTTTTAATAAATTATATTCAGGTTGTAATAAATCAATATAATGTTGTTCTCTTTCTAACAAAATATAAGGGTCACAATATTCAATTATCTCTAAACTAAATTTCGAAAATCCATACTTTAAAAGAGCTTTATAAATCAAACTAGATTTAGAATGTTTGGCTAAAAATATTATATTATAATACTGTAAAAATCTTTGGTTAAGGTTTTTACTGCTACCTATATAACTTTTATTAGAACTTAAATTAATAAATCTGTATATCCCGGATTTTTTTCTATTTTCTTTTAGAATATTTAATTTTTCCGCATCAACATTCTTATAAATTACAGCTGCAGTGTGCGTATGTACAGTATAGTTTTTTGTTTCTTTGTTATAAAGAAAGTAATGGCTATTTATTAAAGAAGCTAATTTTAAAAACCCAGAAATATTAGTATGAACTCTTTTATTGATATTATCAAGTATTTCACAGAAATATGCAAAATTTAGAGCTTTAGTTGTTTGTAAAGGATACTTATGAAAGTGAGCAATAATTATATTAAGCTCTGATCTTGATCTAACTCTAAACCGAGCATCTTTACCCACTATTGACACTGAACCTACAGAAAAGAAATTTTTAATTAAATCCAACAGCTCTAAATCTCTCACATGTAAAGTAATAATAAAACAAGGTTCTATAGTTCAACCTATAGCAGCAGTTTTTGATTTAAATATAGACATTGTAAAAGAACCCTCTGCATCCACAAAACCAGTGACCCACCAAGGATTTAAATACTTAGATGTATTCTTATCATTAGTACTATAACATCTAACTTGTTTAACTTGATTTTTCTTTTTAATAAACGAGTGGTTTCTAGAATGATAATTTGATAATTTAGAGTTAGAACTAGCATATATAAATAAAAAAGCTAGCGTCAGAAAAATAGAAATAAATCCAGAATGGCTAACCCCTTATTTTTTTAATAAGGACGGACTATATCTTCACATATTATACGTATATTTATAAAATATGTGTCTTATGTTTAGTCTCTGAGGACCCTATTAACATTAAAATATTGATAGGTTTCCTGCTGATTGCCCTAAATAAAATTTAATAGTTAAAAAAAATAAAAGGAAGAATTAAATATTGAGGGTGTTCCAGCATATAGTAAGATTTTATAGCAACCCATTAATCGCTAAAGTTACACCTGTAATAATCTGTATAACTAAACAAAAGGCTAATAAAGAACCAAAATTTCATAAGTAACTTAAGTTTATAGGTTGTGGTGAGTCCACAAGATAAGAATTAGCTAATCTTAAAAGGGGATGACTTTTTAACAGTCTCATTAATTTGTATATTTATTGTATTATCTATTTTAGTTTAATCTCATTTTATTTGTATTTTTATAATATTATCTATTTTAATTTAATACCTGTTAGCAAATAGCAGTTATAATACTAATATAACATTATTTTTAATTCTATTGCTATAATTTTTATATAAAAAGCAACTAACAAATTTAAACCTATAGGATATTATATTTTAGCCATTACTACAATATAAATAGCATAGGTTAGATTTAATATAATTTCAAAGCTAAGTTGACTTAATATAGTGAACAGCAAAAATACTATTTATAAAAAAAATTTGGGGTTTTTTTCTTTTACATCTTTAATGTATAGGCATATAATCATATATTTTCCATACATTCCTACATATTAATAGATTATTTTCGTCATATACAGCCAATTATAAATCGATAAATTATTATAATAAATTTATTATAATAATGATTATACACCGAATTTAGATGAGAGAGTAGTGGGGATCCTTTTTTTCCTTCCAGTCTGGATCCTTTTTCTTCCAGTCTGTCTCCTCCTTTTTTCCCGATCGTGGGTCCTAAACATGGACCTATTCATGTGTTGAAATCAGGTTAGTTAGCCTAAAATCTAGTCCAGGCAAGTAAACAAATTTCGGTTTTGGGGTGCTTTAGAAATATAAAGCGAATTTTAAAATTTTAAAATCCAGTCTTTATATCTCTGTAGTACCACTATTACTTCTAATATTGGTTCCACTACTCTCTCACCGAATTTAGATGCTCCTTTTGATATAGAATCAATTATCATAGTTTTATGTTAGAAATCTTCTAAAGAACTATCAGATAGACCATCCTGAACAGTATCCAAAGTTTTCACCAAATCAGTCACGTATTTCTCTTCCAAGTCAACAATTTCTTTTTCTTCAGAAACATTGACCTCTTCCACATCAGTCAATAAATTTTTCTCTCTAACCGTTTCAAGTAATTCTTCTTTATTAATAACATCAGTCGCCGGGAGCGGTAATAATTCTATTTTACAATTACCTTGTTTACTTTTTGAATGGCTAGGTTTAGCAGAAATACTATAAAAACGTTTAATTTCACTTACATGAAGACCAGGTACATAATTTTTTTTTAATTGAACAGAGTAATATTCTTCATCACTTACATATTCACTTGTTTTAGTTATTACAAGCAGAGTATCTTTATTCATATCAATTACATTTTTTAAACTTTCATTTTTTAGAATATCTCTTAAACGTTCAAGTAATAAAATAAATATAAAATCATTAACGAATCTATTTTCCATAAATCCATTTAAATTCTCACTAAAATGAACGAAAGAGGTATAACCATAACTTCCCATGACAAAGTTAAAAGAGTCTTTAGCAAAAGGATCATTAATATAAACCGGTGAAATAACATTAACATTTTGCGGATAAGAGATATAGTAATAAAAATCCAAAATATAAAACCCTTGTTTTAAATTATAAAAAACAATTTTTTTTTTTTTTTATAAAAAAAAATGGATGAGTAAAAATTTTCAAATTCTAAAAGATAATCTTTTAAATCAGTATTGTTCCCATCTTCCAATTCTTGTAAAAACTTTTTCCAATCAAAATGGGAAATATTTCCAGCTTTAAATTCTTGTAAAAACTTATCCAAACCATACTTAGAAATTTCCTCCTCTTTTATCCTATTTTTAAAAAAAGGTTTCCAAGGCGGTAACATTAATACAGCTTTACCATTTTCAAAAACAATCTTTTCGGGACTCGAATTAATAACCAATTTATTATTTGTATAATTTGCCCCATTCGTAGAAAAAGATCTCTTTTGTTTGGTAAAAATATTAGATTTATCAGTATCCATTTTTTTTTTTTCAAAAAAAAATTGGTAAGATACTTTTATTATTTTCTTTAGTATATTTATTTTCTTTATCGACCGAAATAT
>Ga0247772_1000144_pt1 | contig 14697 bp, 10 predicted proteins | sample UWRJL151409C6_FD_179945 | JGI IMG/M metagenome (GOLD analysis project Ga0247772, IMG submission 179945) | Plant litter microbial communities from Arlington Agricultural Research Station in Wisconsin, United States - UWRJ-L151-409C-6 | ecosystem: Environmental > Terrestrial > Plant litter >...
AACTTCTACAACGTCGAGCGCCGCCACTCTTACCTCGGCTACCTCAACCCCATCGAGTTCGAATTACGATCCCAAATTCAACAGCAAGTGGCATAGTCATGCTGTCCACGGGAACGGGGGAGCTTCAACTCGCGACCGTAGGCGTCCGTGGGCCGGTGGGCTTCGTTTGTGTCTCGTGCGTATCGGCAGGCTCGCTGTGGCTCGCGCGTGGGCGCACGAAGTGAGCGCGGGTTTGGCAGCTCGCGCGAGTTTTTGAGAGGTAGCGATGGGTCCAGGTCATTTGAAGGCAACGAAGCTTGCGCCGGCGCTGGCAGTTTTGCTCGCTGCACTGTGTTTTTCCGACAACGCGATCGCGCTGGAGAGTCGTGCCGACTGGGACGCGCGCTACGAGCGAGCGCGACATCTGCTGGTCTCGGGTCGCGAAGCCGAAGCCGCACCCGAGTTCGACCAGCTCAGCCTCTCCGCTCCAACCGAGGAAGACGCGCACCGAGCGAGTGAGCTCGCCACGATCTGCCGGGCAAAGCTGAATGCGCAAGCGGATGCGGCCTATCTGCGCAGCACCGGTGAATTGACCTTTTTGTACTCGACCGCATTCGTCTACGGACTCGGCACCAGCGCTTGGGTGGCGTTGATGACGCAGCCCAAGAATTTGGGTGGTGCCGTCCTGCCGTTTGCGGTGCTGACCACCGCCGCGGTTGGGGGCGTTTCGTTGGCAGACAACTATCGTCCCTTTCGAAGAGGAGTGCCGCAGGCGATTGCCAGCGGCGCCTACTTGGGCTTCGGCGAAGGGATTTGGCTAGTCGGCATTCAGCACGCCGGTGCAACTCGACGTGGTGACAACTCGGCCTGGGACGGCAAGCGCGTAGCTTCCGCGCTTTGGGGCGGCGCAACGCTCGGCGCGATCGGCGGTGGCGTGATCGGGGCGTTCCGTCAGCCGACTCCTGGTCGCGTTTCGTTCACGCTTTCGACCAGCCTCTGGGGTGGGCTCGTGACGAGCTTTGCCGCGGCTGCGCTCAGCAACGACGAGAGTCGCCGCACCGAGCAGGCGTTCACGCTCGGGATGGTTGGTTACAACGTCGGCCTTGCCGGCGGCTTGATTTTCGCACCGAGCGTCGCGCCGAGCGTCGCGCGAGTGCGCTTCGTCGACCTCGGAGGAATCGGCGGCGGGCTGATCGGTGCAGGGGTGTACACGCTAGCAGCAGGCGGTGGCGAGTCACGGGCCAGCCTCGGAGCCGCGAGCATCGGCACGGTGGCCGGCCTCGCCTTGACTTGGTGGGCCACGTCCGAGATGCCGGGCGACCCGCCCAAGCAAGGGCGCTCGCTCGCCTTGCTGCCCAGTCTAGTTCGCACGCGCGACGGTTGGCTGGCGATGGTCTCCGGGGAGCTGTAAGTTGTCGCCTCGGCTCCGGTCTCTGCAACGCGCACCGGCCGCGCGTCGAATCCTGCTCCTAGGCGTTCTTGCCTTTGGCGGCCTGTGTACGATAGCTCGCCCATGCCGCGCGGACGACTCGATCGAATCCGAGCCTCCTTTGCTGAGGTACCGTGCTCCGCAGCAGGCGCACTACTTCCGCGTTGCGCTCGAGGAGGTCGCACTGCTGGGCTTGGGCCTGGGCCAATATTGGTACAATCGCGACGAGAACTCCCGAGATTGGCAATTGAACTATGACTGGCCGTCCCTCCGCGCGCGCCTCGACGGCGAAGCCTACGCTTTCGACACCAACGGCTTCGATACCAATTTTTTGTTTCACCCGGTGGCGGGCACGTTCTACTACTTGGCCGCGCGTTCCAATCGGTTGACTCCTTTGGAGTCGCTGGCCGTCGCCTTCAGCGCCTCGGCCATTTGGGAATTCTTCGGCGAGTTCCAGGAGAAAATCAGCGTCAACGACGTGGTTGTAACGCCCATGGCGGGCATGGCTTGGGGGGAAACCCTGACTCAGTTGGGCGCGTATTTTTTGCGCCAATGTCCGTCGATGTCAAACCGGGCTTTGGGTACGGCGTTGGCCCCGTTCACTGTGCTCCACGACGCAGCGGACGGTGCCAAGCGTTTGACCGAGTGCGATGGAGAGCTTCCCTCGTCGCACCGTTTCCGTTTCTACGTTCAGGGCGGCGAGACCTGGAGCGAAGGACACTCGCCCTACGCGCTGCTGCGCGTGGGGCTGGAGACGGAAGTCATCCATCTGCCGCGCTTTGCCCAGCTCGGAACCGAGTCGTCGACGTTTACTGACGGAAACGTGTCTCGTCTACGGTTCAGTACCAGCTTTTCCAACGTGGACTCCGTCGACGTGGCGGACTTGGCGTTCCTGACGCAAACTGTCGTTGCCGGGCTGCACCATCGGAGAAACACCTTCGAGCACGGGCACATGCGCCGACGTGAGACGTTGTTCGGGGTCATGGTGGGCGCGGAATACACCCGGCATCGCTATGATCCTCGTGCTGAGCCGGATCGTGTCTTCTTGCTCGATCTACCCGCCCTCACGGCTCGCTACTACGGTGGCACGAAGGATTTGGGTTGGGAGCTTTCGCTCGATGCCGGCGGAGCGTTTGGCGCCGCCGACTCGCTGGTATTGTCGCAGGCGCAAAGCGTAGCCGATACGCCCGACCTCACCTCCGTTGCAGCCGCCGAGGGCTACAACCATGTCGTTGGAGTGACCCTTGGCCCTCGTGCGCAGTTCGATCTCGGTGTCGCGGAGGTAGGCGTCGAGTTTCGGGGTGAGCGTTTGATTGGCTGGCGGGCGTTGGATCGGGCTGGCCGGGTCGCGACCGCATCCATTGGTGAGGTCCGTCGACGCTCCGTGGCCTGGATCTCGCTCGGTGCCCCGCGCCTCCAACGTTTCCTGCTTTCGATCGGCTGGACCGAGCGCGCGAGCTCGCTCGGCGAGCTGAGCGCGAAACGCAACGAGTTCTCCGCAAACTTGGGGCTCGAGCTCGCGCCGTAATCGTTCGCGAAATGTCAGACTCGGCGTGACAGCGCGTTCGGCGCAAGCGCACGTCCGGTCCGTCTCGCGATGGCGAACCACACGACGCTCAGAATTCCCGCGCTGGAACACAACGCCAGGTCGAGTAACCCGAGCGGTGCGAATCGAAATAGCCGAGTGAGCACCGGCAAATAGATGATGAGCGCCAAGAACGACAAGGCAACGCCTGTCACTGACCACAGGGTCGCATCGTCGAGCGAAGACGAGCGGACGCCTCGAGACCAAGACCGGTTGTTGAAGATCAACCCGATATTTGCGACGAAGAAGGTTGCAAATGTGAGCGTGCGCGTTTCTGCCTCGGCCATCCCCCGGTGAATCCCGAGGAAATTCACACCCAGGACGACGACCAGCACTGTGAAGCCCTGAGCAAGACTCCAGATGATCACCTGCCGACCGAACATCGGGGCTTCGGGCGCGCGGGGCGGTCTTCGCATCACGTCCGGCTCCTCCGGCTGGCCCTCGAAGACAACCGAGCACGCGGGGTCGATCACGAGATGCAGAAAGGCCACGTGGATGGGCAACAGCACGAGCGGCCAGCCCAAGGCGATTGGCACGAGAGTCAGTCCCACGATTGGCAGGTGCACGGCAAGAATGTAGGCGAGGGCTTTCCTGAGATTGTCGTCGATGCGACGGCCAGTACGGATACCGTGAACGAGCGCCGCAAAGTCATCGTCCAACAAAACGACGGCGGCGGCCTCTCGCGCGACATCTGTGCCGCGAGCACCCATCGCAACCCCCACGTGGGCCGCCTTCAGGGCCGGCGCATCATTCACTCCGTCGCCGGTCATGGCGACGACCTCACCGTTGGCTGCCAGCGAGCGAACCAGGGTGAGCTTCTGTTCGGGAAGCATCCGCGCAAATACGCTGGAAGTGGCGATCCGCTGCGAGAGCTCGATTTCGCTCATCAACGCAAGCTCAGAGCCGGTGATAACGGTGGTGGCGTCGATCCCTGCCTGATCCGCGATGGCGCGTGCGGTCGAAGGGTAGTCGCCCGTGATCATCATCACGCGAATGCCCGCGTGGCGACACTCTTCGACCGCAGCGACGACACCTTCCCGCAACGGATCCTCGAGTCCGACGAGTCCGACGAAGGAGAAGTCGAACCCGGAAGGATCCGGCAAGAGACGTTCCTCGACTACTTTCGCGCGCGCCACCGCCAGGACGCGCAGCCCGTCGCGTGCGAGTGCCCCGCTGTCTTCCTCCAATCTAGCCCGCGCCCGGATGTCCAAGGCACAGAGCGTCGCTATTGCTTCTGGTGCTCCCTTTGCCGCAGCGAAAAGTTCGTTGCCATGGGGGCTGCGCCAGACTTGAACGACTGCGAGTCGCTGGCGCGTGAGTGGGTACTCGCGCACGAGCTGCCAATCGTCGTGCAAGTGTTCCGTCCCGAAGAGTTGCACGGTGCCGAGCTCCTTGAATGCGCGCTCCATCGGGTCGAATGGGTCTCTCCGGCTAGCAAGAATGCCGTACTCGACGGTCTCGTGCATCGATTCGGGTAGCGGCACCGAGCACGGAGACTCGAGATCGAAGCGTTCGCCGTTCGCGGCGATGCGCCTGACCGTCATGTGGTTGGTCGTCAGGGTTCCTGTCTTGTCAACGCACAACACGGTGACCGCGCCGAGCGATTCCACCACCGGTATCCGGCGCACGAGTACCTTACGGCGCGATAAGCGCCAAGCACCGAGCGCCAAGAACATCGCCACGACGACCGGAAACTCGTTGGGTAGGACCGCCATCGCCAGAGTCAACCCTGCCAACAGCCCGCCGAGCGCGTCGCGGTGGATGACGCCGTAGGTGACCGCGGCAACGAGCGAGAAGGCCGCACCAACCCAACCGAGCCTGACGACGAGGCGGCGTGCTTCGGATTGGAGTGACGTCTCTTGCGGCTTTTCTGGCGTTTGCATACTCGCGCCGATGCGGCCCACTTCCGTTCGGAGGCCGGTTGCATGAACCTTTGCCAGGCCCATGCCGCCCGTGACGAGTGTCCCTGCGTAGACGAACGGTAGGTCCTCGCCGCCGGGTCGGGCGAAGCCGACTTCATTGCTCCAAACGGCCTTCCGAACGGGTATCGATTCCCCGCTGACGAGTGACTCATCGACCGTGACCTGGCTTGCCTGTAGGAGCACCGCGTCAGCAGGGACCCGGTCCCCCTCTGCAAGTACGATCAGATCGTCTCGGACCAACTCTCGGCCGGCCAAGCGAATACGCTGCCCGTCGCGAATGACGAGGGCGCGTGGGCTGGCCAAATCGCGCAAAGTTTCAAGGGCGCGGCTGGTCTTTCGCTCCTGAAATAAGCTCAACATCATGATGAATAGAACGAACCCAAGGAGCATGACCGCCTCTTGCCGGTCGCCGACGATTGCGTAAATCCCTCCGCAAAGAAGCAAAAGCAACGACATTGGCTCGCGAAGCAAAGTGAAGATGTCGGTCAGCACGCCGCGCCGGTACGGACTTGGAAGCTCGTTGAATCCGTCTTGCGCGCGACGTTCCACGACATCTGTCGCACTCAGCCCGCGAAGGGTCCGCGTCGTATCACTGAGCGCTCGCTGGTCGAACTCGGGCACCATGTTCGACTTCAGCAAGATTCAAGCCGGAACGGCGCGATGCCAACTGCTTGACTGTTGGGTGCACTGAGGAAGACGCCCGCTTGAATCCGATCGAAGCGTTGCGGTCCGGAGTGAACCCTTCGTGTTGGTCGGCGCACGATTTGCGCCCGAGCCCCCCCGAACGCGCAAGCGTTGCACAGCCACACGGGGGAGAGCGGGGACAGTGCCCTGCCGGTGCTTGGCCTGGCGCTTGCTCAGTCTCAGCATCATGACTACTTTCAAACGCATTCTCGTCGCGACTGATTTCGGTGCGGCATCGGAACGCGCGCTCGAACTCGCGCTCGAACTTGCGGCGCGCTTCGATTCGGAGCTAACGCTCATTCACGTCTGGGAATTTCCGACCTTCGAGTACTTGGACGGCGTGCCGATGCCTAGCGACTACGCCGATCGAATCGGCGAAGCGGCGAGGGCGCGCATGGAGCAGCTCGTCAGAATCATCAAACCTCGCTGCACGAGCGTGAAATCGATCGTCAAGATGGGCATCGTTTGGACGGAAGTGCTGCGCGCCGTCGAAGAATCCAAGCCCGACCTGTTGGTACTCGGTACTCATGGCCGGCGCGGCTTCAAGCGAGCCATTCTCGGTAGCGTGGCAGAAAAGCTGGTTCGGTCTTCGCCAGTTCCGGTGTTGACCGCTCACACCACCGAAGAACCAAAGTGAAGCGCGTGCCGCGCGGCGCGCGGGCTTGGCTCGATTCATGATCTCCCTTCGATATGTGCGACTGACATGTCCTGAACGTCGGCGAAGGTCGAACGCAAAGCCTGCGCCTCGGCCCCAAATAGGTCTTCTTCGGGGCCCAATGCCTGCCCAATTCACAGGGAACACCAATTGCAACGTCGAGCAAAGTCCGATTGGAGGCTGCCATGAGAATCGAAGACTTGATGACGCATCCCGTACACACGTGCTTTGCCGACGAGACCTTGGAGCAAGCTGCCCACGAGATGTGGGACTGCGACACCGGTTGCTTGGTCGTGATCGACAGTTACCGCCGTCCGATCGGCATGATCACGGATCGGGACATTGCAATGGCTGCGTACACTCAGGGCGCTCTGCTGCGAGACTTACGGGTAGGTCGAGCCATGTCGACCGACGTCCTAACGTGCTATCCCGGGACAACCGAGCATGAGCTGGAGGTCAAGATGCAAGAGGCACAAGTTCGGCGAGTGCCGGTGATCGACACTGCGGGAATTCTCGTCGGCATCGTAACGATCGCGGACCTCGCGCACGCTGCGCAGTTGAGTAAGACCCCGCTGAACGAGCTCCCCGCAGTCGCTCTCACGCTCGCAAAGATCACGCATCCGCGCGGGCAGCTGGCGAGTCCCCACGGATAGTGTCGGAGACGTATTTGTTCGACTGCGCGCTCGGAGCCCCGCCCGCCGCAAGTCACGAAGAATCCGGCCTCGGGCAACATTTCGCCATACTGATAGAGGTAAGTGCGAACAGGGCTCGGTGCACACCAATAGTGCCGACTATGCGCAAGCATTGCGCTTCCCGGCGCAGCAATTGCGTTGCGAGGCCGGTGCTGGGGCATGACACATGCGGCATCGGGGCCTTGGAACGAAGATTGCTCCGGCGTTGGTCATGCGAAAGTCAGTCCTGACTGCGAAGAACGCCAAATTCGAGCGGCGGCACGGACTCAGCAACGAGAGCAGGTCCTGGTGCGGTTTTGGCAACGAAACGGAGACAGGGAAGTCGTGCGGCCATGGCTGAACAATCCTCGCTGACGGTCGCCGGCTCTGACGTACTCACGGAAGCGCGCGCGGTCTCCGGCTGCGCTCTCGTTCGGTCCACGACGGCCGGCGCTTTCCACTCGGAGCCCATTACGCTGACGCGAAGATCGACTTCGGTACAAGCTTTGGCCTCGATCGCGACTTCCTGCGTACGGCAGATTGCCCTGAATCAGCGGGGAGTGCTGAGCGGTTCCAGCGAGGCGGTGCACCAAATGCGCGTCGGGCTGCGGCGCTTACGCGCGGCGCTCTCGATCTTCAAGAGTGTGTTTCGAGTCGGCCAGTTCGACGACTTGAAGCGTGAGCTGGTTTGGCTCACCAAACAATTGGCCGCAGCGCGCGACTACGACGTACTCATCGCTTCGACCCGAAATTTGGAAGACTTCACACGTTCGGCGTTCGGGGGCCTAACCGAGCTCAGCGACGAGTTGGCCCGTCGCCATCGGGAGGCGTTCGCGGTGGCGGCCCAAGGCGTCGCAAGCGCGCGATTCGAACGCCTCATCGTCTCGGCGGCCCTCGGTTCGATCGTGCGGGCCGACGAAGATGGCGCTGAAGAGCGAGCCGTTCACGACTTGGCGCGGAAAGCCCTAGAGTGCCGCACTCGGCGCGTACTTCGTCGCCTCGGGCGCTTTTCTCGGCTCGGTGAGCGCGAGCGTCACGAATTTCGGATCCAAGTGAAGAAATTGCGTTATGCGACCGAGTTCTTTGCGTCGTTGTATTCGAGTTCGCATCGGGCTCAGAAGCGCTTCTGTCGAGAGTTGGAAGCGTTGCAAGATGCGCTGGGTCAGATGAACGATATCATCGTGCATCGACGGATCGCGCTAGACGTGGCAGACGACAGCACGAAGGAAGCGAGCGCCGGTCGACGTATCGCCTTTGCAATGGGTGCGTTGACTGGCCGCGAGCAATCCATGCTACGCGAATTGCTGGCAGGCGTGCCGAAGCTGCACGCGCGGCTCGCGGCAGCGCCTCACTTTTGGCGCTGAGTGTCGCGAAGCAACGAGGCAGGCTCGTGATGCTTCGCGGTACGCAGCTTGCTTAGGGTGGGGCCAATACTCATGAACGCTCACTTCCCGCTGCATGCGTTGCCGCTCCGGCTAGTCGCCGCTCATATCGGGCGCAATACGCAGCGCAATCTTTGCGCTGCGTGGGCGCCCAAGTGAAACGGCCCCTTCGCGGTCTGAGCAGCGGCGACGCTGAACAGCGATTGCAGGAACTCGGACCCAACGCTTTGGGACCACCCCAACGCGCTCCGTGGTGGAAACGACTCTTCAATCAGTTCAAGAGCGCATTGATCTACCTCTTGCTGTTCGCGCTGATTGTCGATCTAATCACGTGGGTGCGCGCAGGGGCCACGCGGCTACCTATCGAAGCACTGGCGGTTACGGCGATTTTGCTGCTCAACGCCGGCCTCGGGCTGTTGCAAGAGTACCGCTCCGAACGCGCGCTCGAAGAATTGGCACGGCTCAGCGCACCGAAGGCCTGGGTACTGCGGGACGGCGTGCTTTCGCACTTGGACGTGTCGGTCTTGGTGATCGGAGACGTTGTCCGCTTGGAGGCGGGCGACCGAGTGCCAGCCGACGGGTTGGCGCAGAACGCGACGTTCATGCGCGTGGACGAGTCGCTCTTGACGGGTGAATCCGTCCCCTTGGACAAGGCCGAAGGCGACGAGCTGTTCAGCGGAACACTGTTGCTGCAAGGCGGCAGCGAGCTGCTCGTGACTCGCACCGGGCCGGCAAGCGCGATGGGCCGACTCGCCGGTGCCTTGTCGGCGATCGAAACCGGGAAAACGCCGCTCGAACGCAGCATGGATGACTTTGGGTCTCGGATCGCTCGCTATGTGGGCGCGCTGAGCCTCGTGATGGTGGTCGGTGGCCTGCTCATCGATGGTATCGGTCACTTCGATCAGGTGTTGATGTTCGCCGTCGCGTTTGCGGTAGCCATCGTTCCGGAGGGAATGCCCGCCGTGGTCACGTTGGTGCTGTCATTCGGCGTGCAACGGATGGCTCGTCGAAACGCGGTAGTGCGGCGGCTGTCCGCGGTCGAAGCACTGGGCGCTGTCACGGTCATTGCCTCGGACAAGACCGGAACGCTGACCCTCAATCGGATGGCCGTGGGGGAGCTGAATGCCCCGGACGAAGACGAGGCACTACGCGCGCTGGCACTGGCGAACGACGCCGATCATGCCAGCTCCGCCGGTGATCCGCTCGAGCGAGGCCTGTGTGAATTCGTGCAAGCGCGTGGCTCGGACCTGGCGGCGATTCGCAGCGCTCATCCCCGAATTTCGAGTCGCCCGTTCGATCCGCGTTGGAAGTACATGCGGGCGACCGTGGTGATGCCTACCGGGGAGCTCAAGAGCTACCTGAAGGGCGCACTGGAGGTCATACTCGAGCTGACGACGCTCACTGAGACTGACCGCGCACGCTGGCTGCAGAGTGGTCACGAGGCGGCCGAGCGGGGCTTCAAGGTGATAGGCCTTGGGTGCGCGGACGGCGATCGCGAAACCAGCCTGCAATTCTTGGGCTTCGTGACGTTGTGGGATCCACCTCGTCCAGCCGCACTAGGGGCAGTGCGCGACGCGCGCGCTGCCGGAATCACGGTGATGATGCTTACCGGGGACCATCCGGCGACCGCGTTGGCGATTGCAGCAAGCGTGGGGATCGCCTCACCGCGGGCGCTGACAGGCGCCGAGGTGGAACGAATGGCGGACGACGAGCTCGCGTCATCGCTGCGAGAAGTGCGGGTGTTCTCGCGCTTGTTGCCGGAGCACAAGCTCCGTATCATCGCGGCGCTGCAAGCGACGGGCGAAGTCGTCGCGATGACCGGGGACGGCCTGAACGACGCGCTGGCCCTGAAACAGGCCGATGTGGCGGTTGCGATGGGGGAACGGGGCAGCGAGGTGGCTCGCGAGGTTTCGGATTTGGTGCTGCTGGACGATGACTTTGCAACCATCGTCGCGGCAGTCGAAGAAGGCCGCATCATCTACGAGAATCTGTTGAGCTTCGTGCGCTTCACGTTCTCTAGCAACGTGGCGCTGGCTTTGCTCGTATTGGGAGGCGCGGTTGGATCACTGATCTTGGGCTTGCGTGGCGCGCATGGCTCGTTGCTGTTGCCTCTGACCGCGCTGCAAATCTTGTGGATCAACTTTTTGGGCGATGGCCCGACCGCGCTCGCGCTCGCCATGGATCGCTGCCGCGGCACGATGCTGAACCCTCCTCGCACTCGCGATCGGTCTCTACTCGACGCCAAGACAATTCGTTTCGTGTCGGTCGATGGCTTCATGAAGGGAGCGGTCGGCCTCGGTCTGCTGGTGCTCATGCCGCGCTTGGGCAGCAGCCTGGCGGCGACCGGCACCAGCCTGTTCTTGTATGAGTCGGTCGCCAAGCTCCTGAGTGCGTACCCGGCGCGGAAGCTGGGTGCACGGCCAGCTCAGAACCCGTGGTTGCACGGTTCGGTGTTGATCGGTGTAGTGCTCGGATTGATGTGCGTCTGGTTTGCTCCGATGCGCGATGTCCTCGGCCTAGTGCCGCTTTCTGTGCACGAGCTACTGCTGGTGTTCGCGCTTCTGACGGTCACTTGGGGCTCTGGAGAGCTGGCGGCCAGCGTTGCTCGCCGCGTTCAACCAGAACCCGCGCACACGGGTGACGTGAGGCACGCTCAGGGCTGAACGGATGAACGCTCAGCCCGAGCATCACAAGGTCATCGTGAGCTCGTGTAGTCCAGACTCGAAGCTGTCGACAATCGGCAAACCGCTGGCCCGGAAAAGCTTGAGCATGCGCCCGTTGGTCGCCAAAACCTGCGCAGTGAAGCCCCGAACGCCCTGTGCGCGTGCCAAACCAATGAGCCGAACGAACAGGGCCGTGCCGATCCCGCGACCTTGCCATTCGTCCCGCACTACCAACGCGACTTCAGCCAGGCCAGTTGCTGGCTCGACATCATAACGGGCCATTGCCAGCAGTTCTTCGACGTCTTGGTTGCTCGTCGCCACCAGCGCCGCGTTCCGCGTATCGTCGAAGTCTGCGAGCATCGCGATTTCTTCACGCGGGTGGCAGTTCTTGTGCCCCATGAATCTCTCGTAAACGCTGTCTTTGGAGAGTCGATAGAACAGATCCTGCAGCAGCCGTTCGTCCGTGACGCGCAGCGGACGGATGTGGACCACGTCCCCGTGACGCAAGCTGACGGTCTCGGAGCGAGCGCGAGAGAAGAATTGCGGTTCGCGCTGGTCTTGAAAGACGTACTTCTTGAGTTTGGCTTGGCTCAAGAGTTCGCTGCGATGATCGGGGTGGGCGATGTCGATCAAGGACATGGCGCGTTCACGGACACTCTTGCCCCACAGATCAGCCACGCCGTATTCGGTGACCACGTAGTGAACGTCGCCCCGGCTGGTGACGACTCCGGCGCCCGCTTCGAACGTGGCTTGAATTCGGCTCACCTGACCATCCCGCGCAGTCGAAGGCAGAGCGATCACTGGCTTGCCGCCTGGGCTTCGCGCGGCGCCGCGGATGAAGTCGACCTGACCTCCGATCCCGGAGAAGAATTGGCCACCGATCGTATCGGCAGCCACTTGCCCAGTCAGGTCCACGGCCAACGCCGAGTTGATGGCGATCATTCGCTCGTTGCGGGCGATGATCAACGGGTCATTGGTGAAGTCACTCGGCCGGAGTTCGAGCACCGGGTTGTCGTCGACCCAATCGTAAAGATGGCGCGTACCCATGACGAACGAGGTGACGATCTTGCCCGGCAGGAGCGTCTTCTTTTTTCCGGTGACGACGCCGCGTTCCACCAAGTCGATCACCGCGTCGGACAGCATCTCGGTGTGAATTCCGAGATCATGATGATTGACGAGCGCCGACAAGACGGCGGACGGGATCTGACCGATGCCCGTCTGGAGAGTTGCACCATTCGGAATCAGGCCAGCGACGTGCTGACCGATAGCGAGCGCAACCGCGTTTGGTACGGCCAGCGGCAACTCGAGCACCGGCAAGTCGACAGGGACGAGTAGCCCGATGTCGTTCACGGACAGGAAGGAATCCCCGTGCGTGCGGGGCATGCGCGGGTTTACTTCGGCGATGACCAAGCTGGCCGAAGCGACTGCGGCGCGAACGATATCGACCGACACTCCGAGGCTCACATAGCCGCGAGAGTCCGGAGGAGAGACCTGGATCAACGCGACGTCGATCGGCACTCGCCTCGTTTGAATCAGTCTTGGCAACTCCGACAGAAAGACGGGCATGAAGTCGGCGCGACCCGCTTGAACCGCTTCTCGAACATTGGCCCCAATGAAGAACGCGAGGTGGCGGAAGCGCGCTGCGAATTCCGCTCGCACATAGGGCGCGGGTCCGAGCGTGAGTAAGTGAACGAGCTCGTTGTCCGCCAGGTGATCGCCATGTTCGACCAGTGCCGAGACCAAGCTCGTGGGCTCGGCGGCTCCGGAACCAATCAAGATCCGCCTTCCCGGTCGGATCGCGCGGATGGCCGAAGCTGGCGTGCTGACTTTTGCCCGATAGCGATGTAGCCACGTGCTCGCGGCCGGCGCAGCCAGTTCAGTTTGCGAGGGCACGCAATCAGTCATCCGCTGTCACGGTTGCATGCGGCTCGCGCCGCTCGAACATCGCCCGCAAGCCACGCTGGGCAGCAACGCTTTCGTCGAGCCATTGGTAGAGGGACTGGTCCTCTTGAAGCGCGTGCCGTTGTAAGTAGACGATGAGCTCGTCCGCGGACGCTTTCCGCAGGGTATGGAGGTCGACGGCCAAGCCGAGCTCGCTCAGCGCGCGGCGAATGTGTTGGTGTTGGGCCCTAAGCTCCTCGATGTCGTTTCTATGCGCCGCCGCGACGAGTGGGAACAGACAACGTTCTTCCGTGTCGAGGTGGTCACGAAGGTTTTGCTCGAACCGAGTCCATTGTTCACACAATGCCGGTGGATTGGCTCCTTCGATCGCACCCGTCAGCTGCGCCAGGAGCTCCTCGAGCGCGCGATGATCGCCGAGAAGACGCGCTTTGACCTCGGTTGTCCTCATGGAGCTCGAGGCCGATGCTTGTGGGTCGGGCATGTTCTTTGTCTTGCAACGACCGTTCCCATGCCTCGAACGGCCATTCTGCACGGCCGAGAACAATCGATTGCCTCCACGGCGCAAGGATTGCGCGTTGGCGCAAAACCTGCGCAAGCCGGTATCATTCGCCGTCAGCTTGCAATCCGCGCAGCTGGCGCACGAGGGCCAGGCCGCAGGCGGTGGCTACCGCGAGCATCGCCGTAGCCACGACTTGGTTCGTCTCCAACCCGCGCTGCTTCATCACCCACATCATGCCGGCGATGGACAGCGCCATCAGCACATCGAACCCGAGCAAAATGGGACCGAGCACGAAACCCAGGTGGCGACGTTTGAGCAGTGAAATGCCGGCAATCAAGTGCGCGGGCAGCACAATCGAGAGGTCGATCACGTAGACCGCGTTGGTCGGGGTCCCTGCCTCGACTACAGATGGCGGGGTCGTACCGTTGATCAGGGCAGGGACGATCTCCGCCAGCCAGATCAGCGCGAACGATACGCCCACTGCGAAAAGCATCGTGGCGGCAAATCGAACTGGTGCAGCACGCGAGTCCCAGCCACGAACGTCCGCGCGGGCGTGGAGGACCGCAATTCGGGCCAGCGCAAAGAAGCATATCCCCAGCACTGCGCAGTAGGGCAGGAACAGCGAATTGAAATGCAGTTCGAGGCCGTAGATGACGAACTCGTAGAATGTGTAGAGCAGGCCACTTGCCAGCATCAAAGACCCGCGCCACGAGCCCCGCCATGCAAGCGTGCCCGTCGTCGCCAACCATGGCACGGCGATCAGTAAGTCCGCCCAGTCTTGCCCGACGGCCTGGCCTTTCCAGTTCGCCGTCTCTAGCGCGTAGACATTGTTGCCGAAGATGCCGACCAGGGACACCAACGCTACCAGGAAAGCCAATAGAATCGCGGTCAGCGCCGAGAGGGACGAGTTTATGCGAGGCAGTCGCGCCGAGCCTATGCCTCCAGAAAGATTCGGTGCCGTGGTCAAGGTCTCCCCCGGACGGACAGATGAAGCCTTCGACGTTCTTCCAGGTGGTCCACGCGTTGTAGCTCCCGCGCGATATCGGCAGCCCAGGCATTGACGTCTCGCCAATCGCGCTGGTCACCTGGTGTTCGGCCGCAGACCTTGAAGAACAAGTCTCGCAGCAAACTCCAATTTCTACGCTCGAATGTGCCAGCGAAGTGGCGATGAGCTAGAAGGTGAGTACTGTCGCTCGCCACGCTCGCCACGCTCGCCACGCTCGCCACGCTCGCCACGCTCGCCACGCTCGCCACGCTCGCCACGCTCGCCACGCTCGCCACGCTCGCCACGCTCGCCACGCTCGCCACGCTCGCCACGCTCGCCAC
>Ga0247772_1000146_pt1 | contig 13846 bp, 7 predicted proteins | sample UWRJL151409C6_FD_179945 | JGI IMG/M metagenome (GOLD analysis project Ga0247772, IMG submission 179945) | Plant litter microbial communities from Arlington Agricultural Research Station in Wisconsin, United States - UWRJ-L151-409C-6 | ecosystem: Environmental > Terrestrial > Plant litter >...
ATATACCTACTATAGGTATTAATAATAAACAAGATAATAACATTATCTTATTAAAAAAAAATATTATTCCTAAAGGGTGAAAAAAAAATTAACATCAATAAAAAATTTTATGATATATATATATATCTATTTATTTATAATAAATATATATTAATAGGTAAAATATTAAAATTATATATAATACAAGGTATTAATATAATAAAAGCAAATACAATAGGTAACAATATAGTTCAACAAAAAGCCATTAACTGATCAAATCGTATTCTAGGAAAAGAAGCTCTAGCTCAAATAAATATAAATATCATTATTGAACTTTTCAAACCTAAACATAATGCATAATATATTCCTTCTATAATATAATTATAATATATATTTTCTAAATAAGATTGTAATAAATAAATTGAATCTATAAAAAATAAATTGAAAAGAATTTGATCAAGAATAGTAAAGATTTGTGTGTAATCTATGAATAAATAACCTCCTATAAACAAAATACTTGTTAATATACACATTAAAACTATACTAGCATATTCTGCTAAAAAAAAGAATACGAATATAACAGCAGCATGTTCAGTCATAAATCCACTAACTAATTCTGATTCAGCTTCTGCTAAATCAAAAGGAGCTCTATTTGTTTCAGCTACAGATCCTATGAAAAATATTATAAATATAGGAAATAAAGGTAATATAAATCAAATAGTTCTTTGAGATTCAATATTAACAGTTAAATTTAAATTTCCTGTTAAAAAAATTACTAATAAAATAGCTGAACTTAATACAAGTTCATAACTGATTAATTGAGCTGTACTTCTAAGAGATCCTAAAAATGCATACTTGCTATTGGCACTTCATCCTGCTAATAGTATACCATAAGTTGCTATAGAAGATACGGCTAAAGTATATAATATACCTAAATTAAAATCACTAATTGAAAATCCAGGTGCATAAGGTACTACTCCATAACCTAATAAAGCAAAAATTAATGTAATGACTGGCCCTAGAAAAAATAAAATTAAATTAGCTTGTGTTGGAGCTACATACTCTTTCAAGATTAATTTTAATGCATCAGCGAATGCTTGTAAAAGTCCATAATATCCCACACTATTAGGCCCTAATCTTCTTTGCATACTGGCCATTGTTTTTCTTTCTGCCACTGTTACGTATGCTACTCCTAATAAAACTGGAACAAGTACTAACACTACTTCTACTATAGAGATTATTGTTGATATATGTGTCATTTTAAATTATTAATAAATGAAAAAGAGTTATAAATTTTCGATAAAATATAAATTTGTTTTTATTGTAAATTACGATAAGTTATTATATAATATATGGGTATATACTACTATTTTATTAATGTTTATATGAATCATTCAATTTTTTAAATTCCTCTATTTTTTCTAATAATTGTGAAGTATAATTAGAATTTTCGATTTTGATATGTTTTTCTGTTTCTAATCCTTTTTGAAATAAATCATTTAGTTCTTGACCTCGTGTAGTTATTAAACGATCAATTATACCTAATCGAGTACTAATCTTAGTTGCCTCCTTATCAGGCATATTACTAGGTACGTCTATGCTTAAATTGCCAGCTGAATCTGTTATTACATTAATGTTTGATTGAGATACTAAATTATGAAATTGATTTATAAAATCTGATAGTTGAGGTAACAATGTATTTATTTCTATTATAATCTGAGATATATCTATAGTAGAGTTATATATTTCTGTACTAAATTTATGAGGCTTTGGTGGACTTATATTAAATATAATAATGTTTGATATATTTTTTTTGTAATTCATGTTTTAAAGTTAATATATATTAATTAATTAGATAGGTAAATATGTTTAAAAATCAAAAGAAAAATTCTTTTATTCTAGATTCTTATTTTAGATTCGAACTAAAATCAGGATATTAGAAGTATCCGGCTTTACCTTTAAGCTAATAAGAAATAAAAATAATTATAGTATATACTATAATTATTTATTATAATTAGTTATTATTTAATCTTTATGGATTTCTTTATCTTTTATTTTAAAATTACCCTTTTTTATTATTATAAACTTTATTTTTAGTTAAATTAAAGTTATCTAATAAATTTTCTGATTTATTTGAAGTGGCGGGTAGGTAATTTAATAAATTCTTAATCCAAAGCAGTTAATATAAAATACTTAATAATTAAACCCAATTAAGGCATAATTAATAAAATGCTTAATGTATCATTTTAAATATAAGTAAAATAAAAATTTTTGTTTATTAAATTTAGTTAAAAAACAAACTTTGCAATGGTAAACTTGTAAATGCATGAGGTTTAGGTGGACTGTTTAAACCTCATTCTATGCTAGGATAACTTCTATTTAAATTAGCTTGTAAAGCATCAGTATAAAATTGAGGAGTTAGTCAAGGATATTTTCCTGCAGGTTTTCCTTCAATTAATTGTTTATAAACAATTTGTAGAAATAATACTGTAGCTATTACACTAATAATAGATCCAAAACTACTAATTAAATTTCAACCTGTATATGCATCAGGATAATCGCTGATTCTACGAGGCATTCCTTGTAAACCTAGAAAATGTTGAGGAAAAAATGTAAGATTAACACCTATGAAAAGTATTCAGAATTGTACTGTTGATAATCCTAAATTATAATTTAAACCTAATATTTTAGGTACTCAATAATATCATCCACTAAATAAGGCAAACACAGCACCCATACTTAATACGTAGTGAAAATGAGCAACTACGTAATAAGTATCATGGAATGCAATATCTAGTGATGCGTTAGCTAAAACAACACCACTTAAACCTCCAATCGTAAACATAAATACAAAACCTAATGCAAATAACATTGAAGGTGTTAATTTTAAAGAACCTCCATAACATGTAGCTAATCATGAAAATATTTTAATACCAGTAGGTACAGCTATAATTAATGTAGCTGCTGTAAAATAAGCTCTTGTATCAACATCTAAACCAACTGTATACATATGGTGACTTCAAACAATAAATCCTAATATTCCAATAGACATCATAGCATATACCATACCAATATAACCGAAAATACTCTTATTAGAGTTTGCAGCTATTGTTGTACTAATTATACCAAAACCTGGTACAATTAATATATATACTTCTGGATGACCAAAGAATCAAAATAAATGTTGAAATAATATAGGATCACCTCCTCCTGCTGTTTCAAAGAATGAAGTATTAAAATTTCTATCTGTTAATACCATTGTTATTCCTCCTGCTAATACAGGTAAAGATAATAATAATAATACAGCTGTAATTAATACAGCTCATCCAAATAAAGTCAAACCGTGTAATTTAATACCAGGAGCTCTCATATTTATCAGAGTACTAATAAAGTTTATAGCACCTAATAAACTACTTACTCCGGATAAATGTAAAGCAAAAATAGCTAAATCTACACTAGGCCCACTATGACTTTGTATTCCAGATAATGGAGGATATATAGTTCAACCTGTACCAGCACCTCCTTCTATACAAGAAGAAAATACTAATAGCAATAAACTAACAGGTAATAATCAAAAACTTATGTTATTAAGTCTTGGATAAGCCATATCCGGTCCACCTACCATTAAAGGTAATAGAAAATTACCAAAACCTCCTATTAATGCAGGCATAACCATAAAAAATATCATAAATAAAGCATGAGCTGTTATAATACTGTTATATAATTGATTATCTGCAATATATTGAACTCCCGGTCCACTTAATTCCATTCTTATTAATACAGAAAACGCTGTACCTATTAATCCAGAAAAAAGTGCAAATATTAAATATAGTGTACCAATATCTTTTGCGTTAGTAGAAAACATTCATCTTTCTTTATACATAGATATAGATGAATTTAAATTAGACGAATATTCAAGATTTTTATTATACTTCATACAGACGTGAACTTCTTTTTTATTTGAATTTTTTTTTATTTCAGAAATCTCTTCTTCGTCTATATTAATAATATAATTATTCTACTAGAGAAACATACTTATTCAGGTATAGCAAATAGTATTATATTGAAAACTTAACAATAAATACTTATAGAATTATGGAGGAATTGAACCTCAGACTTATGATTTGCAATCAAAGTGTAAACCTTTTACATCATAATCCTTTCATAAAAAAAATTTTTTTCTGAAAATTAATATTTTTTATATAGGAATTGACTCAATTAACGTGGTCATATAAATTTATATATTTTTAGTACTTGAATTTAAATAAGGTAAAGTATTTCCAATAAATCCTAATAATATAAATATTAAAAAAGATATAAAAAATAGAGCTGTAGATATTTGTCCTACCACTACAAAAGGATCTTCTACGTGAGCAGACCCTAATTTCATTAAAGCTAAAAAGTCTATAACAAATATATAAAAAGCTATTTTACTAAAAGGTCTAAATTGAAATCCTCTTAATTTACTAAAGTATAGTGCTGGTAATGTTAGTATACTAACTAACGCGCAAAACATTGCAATAACTCCTAATAATTTATTAGGTATAGATCTTAATATTGCATAAAAAGGTAAAAGATATCACTCGGGAACAATAGCAGCGGGAGTTTGCATAGGATTTGCCATTATATAATTTTCGCTATCTCCTAACATATTAGGCATAAAGAAAACAAATGTGCTTAAACCTATAATAAAAATAAAAATTGTAATTAAATCCTTAAATAAATAATAAGGAGCAAAAGGTATTCTATCATAAGTACCTGATATACCTACAGGATTACCTGATCCAGCTGTTTCATGAAGAGCAATTAAATGCATTAAAACTAATGCAATTAAAATAAAGGGTAAAACAAAATGTAAAGCAAAAAATCTATTTAAAGTTGCATTATTTACTGAAAAACCTCCTCAAATGAATTCAACAATATCTTGTCCAATTCACGGTATAGCACTTATAAGATTAGTAATAACAGTTGCACCTCATAAAGACATTTGTCCATATGGTAAAACATATCCTAGAAAACCTGTACCCATCATAGCTATAAGTATTACTGTACCGATAATTCAAACTAAAGTTCTAGGAGATCTATAAGATCCATAATATATACCTCTTCCAATATGTAAATATACCAAGAAAAAAAATGCTGATGCTGTATTACTATGTAAATAACGTATTAATCATCCATTATTTACATCTCTCATAATATGTTCTATTGAATTAAATGCTTCCATAATATTTGGACTGTAATGCATAGCTAAAGTAACACCTGTTATAACTTGTATAACTAAACAAACTAATAATAAAGAACCAAAATTTCATAAGTAACTTATATTACTTGGTTGTGATGTATCAACTATATAAGAATTAACTAATTTTAACAAAGAATTACTTTTTAATATTCTCATTTTTTTTTTTATCTAAATATGTTAAATTTGATAGAATTCATTTATAAACTAAATTTTTCTATATTTATTTTTACCATTGTTATTCTAGTTAGTATTATTACTACTACTATTATTTTCTAAAAAATTGATAACATTAAAAAATGTATAATTAATATTATATAAGTAACATGTAATACCATAATATTAGTTTATTTTATAATAAAAATTATAGAAAACAATAAAAAAATAGTATCGGACCCAAGTATGTATAAGATTCGAACTTATGTTATAATAACCGTAGTATTATATTTTACCATTAAATTAACATACATTAGCCAATAAGAACTATTTTTTTTATTTCTATTGGTCTATTTCTTTTCCTTTTCCTTTTCTGTCCTTGTTATTATTAGTATCTACTTCCTTTCCTTTAGACTCTGAATCTGTAGTACTGAAGTTTTCTGATATTTGTTTTGCAACTAAATCTTCTTTAGTATTTAAAATATCTATTTGTGTTTTAGCACTGGGAACCTTACTATTATAATATTCAGTTCTCATAATATCTATAGTATTGATAGTTTCAACTAATTCTTCATTAGTTAGATGTTTTAAGGTTTTCTCAAATTCTGGTAAATTACTATTAACTAATTTGCTAACATCTTCTTCATTATCTTCTCTGTCAGATTGATAAGAATCAGAAGGGACTTTTTTGGTTGAGGAATCCGATTCAGATTCATAATCTGAATCGGTAATAACACGACCTGTACTTTTGGACGATTCACCTACTTTTGAAGCTTCTCCCGTTTTCAATGATTCTCCTGTATTAGTAGATCCTCCTTTTGAGGATTCTCCCATTTTTGAAGATTCTCCTCGTTCCATATAATTAATATTAGATATATTTGTTTTTTCTAATAAATTGATATCTTTAATTATATAATCATACATATCATGACATGATAGACTAATTATAAGCGATATAACACTAGATAAAACATGTAATGTTAATAAATCATCTATAAAATGATGGAATATACTATGAATATAAGGTTTAAGATAATATACAATTATTGATATAAGGATAACTTTAATCACACCTTTTAAAGTTATAGATTTAAATGGGATAATACTACTTTCAAGTACAATCTTTTTATCCGAAATAGAAGTGGAACTTTGAGAAATATTACTTATATGAGATATATTTAATGTATTAATTTTCTCTATATTATTACTATTTTGTCTTGAATCTATTTTTAAGGCACCTTTACCTAATTCAAATATAAATCCTATAGTTACAATAATAATGAAAATTAAAGCTATTAATAAACCATATGCATTATTAATATATGTACTTAATGCAAATGGAAATATTAATAATATTTCTAAATCTAAAAGAAGATATATAAGAGCATAAATAAAAAATTTAACACCAAACTGTGTTCTATTTTGACCTAAAAAACTATGAAATCCACATTCAAATATAGAATATTTTTCTTGATAAGGATTATGAGGAGCAAATACCAAATTAATTATTAAAAATAATATTGCTATTATACATATAAGTAAAATAAATATTGTCATACTACTCATTTAATAGTTAAATAAAATTTGTACCAATATGGTACCCATACTTAATCATTCTTTGTTTATAAAAATAAATAATAGAATTATTAAAGTCAATATAGATATTATTATAGCCATTATACTATTTATAGTTAAGTCTTTATATTGATATTTAATAGTTTTAATTAATTTATTTTGTTTATTATAAAAGCTTCCTTTAAAATCTAAATCTTTTAATAAAGGATTTATTTTGTATTGAGGTAAATAAAAATAAATTTCTTTTATTATATTTAAATAATATGCTGCACCTATTACACTAGTAAGTATAGCTATTATAGATAAAAAAAAATAACCTTTATCTAAAGCAGCACTTAAAACCATCTGTTTAGCAAAAAATCCTATTAACGGAGGTATACCTACAAATGAAAATATTGTTATGATTAAACTTAATGATAATATAGGATTTATATAGAAATAACCTCTTAATTGACTAATCAATTGTATAGGAGAATTATTTTTATCTAATAAATCTTTATATTCTTTATTATCATTAATGTAATAATACATAGAAAATCCTATAGCAATTAAAATTATAAATGCATTTAAATTACTAATTGAATATTGTAATAAATAAAATATAAATGCTTGAATTGATTCTATACTAGAAATACTTAAAGCTAATAATATAAACCCTACATGAGAAATAGTACTATAAGCAAATAATCTTTTAATTCTAAATTGAGTTAAACCAACAATAGTTCCTACTATTAATGAAAAAAAAGAACTAATTAATAAACTAAAAGTTCAATTCAAATCATGAAAATAATTACTAGTATAATAAACTAATTCCAATAAAAATATAAAAATAGATATTTTAGCTATGATTGCTACAAAAGTAGTAACAATTGTAGGTATTGCATCATAAACATCAGGAGATCAAAAATGGAATGGAGCAGCACTTACTTTAAATAAAAATCCTATACTAAATATAAGTAAAGAAAAACTAATATAATAAGTTTTATATAAAATTTCAGTATTATGAATATCACCTATACTAGTTATTATATAAAACCCATCTATATTAGTAGTACCTGAATTTGCATATAATAAAGCAGTACCTAATAAAATAAAACAAGAACTTAAACCTCCTAGTAAAAAATAAATTAATCCCCCTGTAGTAGATAACTCAGAGTTTCTGTAAATAGTACTTAATAAATATAAACCATAACTTTGTAATTCTATAGAAAGAAATATAGAAATCAAATCATTAGTAGATATTAAAAAAACAGCTCCAGTTATTATAAATAATAAAATCAAAGGATATTCTATAATTTTTAAATGTTCTCCCATTTTATTAATAAACTTTGTTCTATAATAAATAAAATTATTAAATAATATATTATTTAAGGAAGAACAATCAGATACTCATATTTTCCTAGGATAAAAACTAGTTAATTGTAATATCAAGATACTAATTAAAAAAATAAAAATATGAAAAATTTGTGTAATATTAGTTATGTAAAGCAATCCTCCATGTATACCTATTCCTTTACTTAATATAAATAAGTTAGTAATATCATGTAAAATAGAAAAAGTTAAAGCTATAATAGTAATCCTATTAAAAAGAATGGACATATCTCGTCTTAAAGTGACGGCATTAGAAATTAATAATGATAATATAGAAATTAATATCATTAAAAAGATTGTGACTGTAAAAAGCCTGAAGAGAAAATCGAATTCTCATCTTTAATATATGAAATTAAGGTTTTACCTTTAAACTATTCGGGCTAAAAAGGGAGGATACTCTGATTTGAACAGAGAACTTACTGTGCCACATACAATCGCTCTACCTATTGAACTATATCCACCTAAATAACTTTTATGCTGGAGTGATTCGAACACTCAATAGTAAATATCAAAAATTTATGACTTACCCATTAGTCTACAACATATTATAAGGTAAATCCGATTCGAACGGATAAGATCTATTAAATCAAATGGACCTAAACCATTCATGTATACCAATTTCATCACTACCCTTTGCTTAAAATAAGATTTGAACTTACAACCTAAACATTTTCAGTGTTCCGCTCAACCATTGAGCTTTTCAAGCGTTGGAGATATCAGGGAACGATCCTGAGATTGTGATATGCAAAACCACTATTTTACCAATTAAATTATACCCCCTTATCCGAAAAACGACTCGAACGTTCATGGTATAAAACCAACAAAATTTAAGTTTGCACTGTCTACCAATTTCAGCATTCGGACTAGGCGGACAAAGGATTTGCACCTTTATATATTGGTTATGAATCAATTATGTTAACTATTACATTAATCCGCATTTAAGGCTAAAGTGACTTGAACACTTATATTTACTGTTATGAGCAGTATACTTTACCAATTAAGTTATAACCTCTAGTATATAAATTAGACTAGACGGGATTCGAACCCGTGATGATAACATTGAAAAGGTTATGTCTTACCGCTTGACTACTAATCCTAAGCCCAATGCAAGTATTGCACTTGCTTCTATTGATTACAAAACAATTGCATTACTTTTATGCTAATCAGGCTAAAGATATGTTTCTTTTTAAGTTTTTGTTATTTATAAAATTAGTATTTAGTATCTAAAATTTAAAAATCTTACAAACTAAACCTATTTATGTAATATTATATTACATATATTTAAGAAATATTTTAAAGTAAATTTCGTACTTATATGCTTTCAGTACTTAATTTTAACTAACTTAGCTTTCCTGCCGTGCCTATACTATATACTTACCTTAGTGAAAGTAATATCCCTATACAATATAAAATTGTATTTAAATTAATATCTGGGCATATAAACAACAGGTAAACCATAGATTAATAAAACTGTATATCTCCCTTCGGAAATACCAATGATTCCCAGGTTCCTTTCGTACAAGGATGTTCTTTATTATATTCTAATTCCCTCTAGTAGATAGAAACCATACTGTCTCACGACGTATTTAACCCAGCTCGTGTAACTTTTTAATCGACGAACAGTCGTACCCTACATAGGTCCTGCATCCATGAGGATAAGTTAAGCCGACATCGAGGTGCCAAACCACGCACTCATTTTGCACACTCTTGCGTAAATTAGCCTGTTCAACTTGTTATTTTTTCCATTTCTCATAAAATGGTTCAGACTATTTCTTCTTTTTATTATATATATATATATTAATTATTTATTTACCATTAATTCAACCTTTTATAGCAAAAGATCCTATACGACGTTTTCCTTTTTTAATAGAATATTCCATACTTGAATTAGAATAACCTCTAAAATTTACAGTAGATAAACCTTTATAACAAGAATCAATATTTCTTAATCCTCCTTTTATTTTTACTTTATAAACTGCTCTATCTGCTCTATAACGTTTAGTTAATCTACCTTTAATTTCTAATTTTATACCTCCAATTTTTTTATATTTAATTAGATTAAATATAGTATTTTTTTGTACTTTTTTGTAAAAATCATTTAATATTTCATTTAAACTTTTTTCATTTACTATCGAATTTAAATTAATATTTTTATATTTATTTTCTAATAGATTAAAATCTATATTTTTAGGTAAACGAGCTCTTTCTATTATTGAATTAATATTAGGTAATTGTACTTTATCTACTATAAAATTCATTCTTTTTAAAACATTACGTCTTTTTTTTCTTAATTTTAATCTTAAGTATTCTGTAAATATATCAGAATTAAGTCTAATAGATTTTAAGTTAATTATATTAAATTCTATATTTTTATTATAAAATTTAGCAATTAAAGTACCTAATTTAGATAAAAATATATCCTTAAATTTATATTGATTAAGATTAAGTTTATATTTATTTCTTCTAATATAATTTAATTTTTTAAGAATCTTTAATTTCAAAATATTTTTAAAAATAAAAAAATATTTAAAAAAATTGTTCTTATTTCTAAAAATAGTTTTATTAATAAAAATTGTTTCTAACTTTATTATTACTTTTTTAATAATATTTAATATTTTTATTATATTTTTTTTTACATTATTTTCTATATTTTTTGAAAGGGAAAAATATTCTCTATTATAGGTATATATTGTAATAATTGCTTTAGAATTTGTATGTTTTATTTCAGGTCTACTAATATATATCTTATTTAAAGATGAACGATGCATTTTATGAGATATATAATTTTTAGTTATAAGTCTTTGTTTTAAAAACATGTCAAAATACTTTTTTATTAATATATATATATTCATATCATATATTAATAAATTTTTAATGTAATTGTTATTATTATATAAATAAATTTTATTTTTCCATTCTTTAGAATCAGCAGGAAAATATTTAATATTTCCTACATAATTTACTTTTACATTAAATGGTACTAATCTATTTTTAGTATTAATGTTTTTTATTAAGATATTTTTTTGAGAGATAATATCTTTTTTATACGTATTATTCAAGTTGTAATGATATAGTTATATATTATATATTTATAATAAAAAGTTGGGATTTAATAAAGGATTATTGTTAACATTTCTCACCTTATAGTCGTTGAACGATTTTATCTATTAAAATGTTAAGATAAATTTCGCTTCAAATTCACTTATATATTAAGTAATTTTTGAAATTAACCCAATAATATTTTTAGTATAATTTTATATACTAAAGGACAAACATCCCTAGCGTAGCTTTTCCTATAATCCAAGACCTTTCCTTTTTGTATCTCGTGATCGTATGCCCCGCTTACGCGACTGTAAGATTTGTTGGTAATCAAACAGTAAAGCAAGATTTAGCCGTTAAGCTTTTATAGTCTTTTTATCATTATTATAATTTATAAATTAAATTATAACTATTAATAATATTAGAGCTAAGTATAAATTTTATTTTTTATAATTTCATAATATTTTTATTGATCACCAATATTTTCCCTATATTGAAAATCCTACTTTGTATTTTACTCTAATATTGTGAGTATTTTTTATTATATTCTAATTTAGAATCCTATATATTTTTTTTTATAAATTATAAAAAAAAACAAGAATGTATTCTTCTAATAGACACTCCCCTCTACTTTTTAGGGGGTCGGAGCCCCACATAAACTGTCTCCTAGCAACTGTCCTTTTTCAGTAAATAATATAATAAACAAATAAAGGTTTTACATTTTTATTTTATCGATTACCTTATTACTAATATTTGCCTTAATTATATTTAATAAGTAGTAACAGTAAAGCTGCATAGGGTCTTCTCGTCTAACTAGAGGTAAACTGTATCTGCACAGTTATTATAATTTCACTGAGTCAATCATAGAGACAGCTGTCGTATCGTTACATCATTCATGCAAGACCGCATTTAACGGCCAAGGTATTCCGCTACCTTAGGACCCTCACGTTAAGGCCGCCATTGCTCGGGGGTTCCGTAAAAACCAAACTTTATACAATTTAGTTAATTCTGTTAACCAGCCGAGATCGGGCAGAGATCACACTCAATACATAGATTTATCATCTTAGCAAAGTGCTTTGTTTTAATTAAACAGTCGTACAACATTATTCTATGCTTCTTCTCATTTACTTGGTATTAATCAAGACTATGAGCCCTCCTTATCCCTAAGTTACGGTAGTCAATTTGCCGAGTTCCTTTATGATTGTTATCTCATTAACGCCTTCGTATTCTATACTAGCTTACATGTCGTAGTTCCTAGGTACGGTCAATTACATTAATATTTAATGTTCTTACTAAATTTTTCCAGCACGTTTTACACTTTAAACGTTGTCTTAAATAATAAGGAGATTTTCTCATCGTTTTAACCTTCAGGTTAAAAACTTAGAGGCCGTTACTTAATTTATATCCATAAGCTTAAGGCGAGAACCTGCATTATATTAAATAAGGACTTACCTACATTTAAACTATAATGAAATTCTTTTTTTGTTACTCATGCCACCATTATCACTTGAGTTATACTTTTCTATTTTTTTACTAAAAAAATATCTTTATTTACTCAACGTTCTGCTACCCCACTAATTGTAATAAAAAATTATTGTAAAAAGTGGACAAAGTTTCGGTATATTATTTAGATCCGTTAAATTTTAGATGCTTTTAATACTTAATAAGTGCTCTGGTACGAGATCTTTAAATACTGGCTGCCCCTAGGCCCATTTCCTTATTGACTTACATAAAAACCTTCTTAATTTCACTTAATAATAATTTTGGAACCTTAACTTTTGTTCTGGGCTGTTTCCCTTTTGACATACAACCTTATCATTCTATGTCCGATAATTCAAGATTCATCTTTGCCATTTTGAGTCTACAAGCTCGCCGATAAAACTTTAAAGGTCCCCCGATGTATACAAAATAAAATGTAATTATATTTTTAATATAATTATACATCTTGTCTGAGATGGAGTTCTATACCTGCTAAGATGTAACTTAAATTGCCTACTGTTATAGGTTTCGCAGAAAACCAGCTAACTTAATCAGTCTTGTCTTTCACTTACTTACCATAATTCTTCGGATATCTTTACAACGATAACCCGTTCGGACTTTTATAATCCTGATTATAGTAAGATCATTAAGCTTCGGGTCTAACTTTAGATATTTATCATTTTCTTTTTATGATTGGTTTAACTACGCTATTATAGCTCACATCCAATGTTAACTTGGTGACCCATTATGCAAAAGGTACGCTCTTGTTTTTTTTTACTTGAGCTACTTATAAAACTACTATTGTACAATTTTCCCTCACGGTACTTGCTCTATCGCTTATATATTATATTTAGTCTTTGAGGAAGGTTCCCCATAATATTCAAACAGTTTTATTACTAATTTACTTATTATATAGACTTCTCCATTTTTATTCACATTAATCATGGAATCTCTTTCGATTTCTTTTCCTGAAGTTAATAAGATATTTCAATTCACTTCGTTTAT
>Ga0247772_1000149_pt1 | contig 12680 bp, 9 predicted proteins | sample UWRJL151409C6_FD_179945 | JGI IMG/M metagenome (GOLD analysis project Ga0247772, IMG submission 179945) | Plant litter microbial communities from Arlington Agricultural Research Station in Wisconsin, United States - UWRJ-L151-409C-6 | ecosystem: Environmental > Terrestrial > Plant litter >...
AGCGGCAGAGGCGCCGCGTGGGGTCGGCGTTTCGGCAGAGGCTGCTAATTGGCGTCGCGTTCGTGGTGCCGTCGCTGGTCATCGCGGCGAGCTTGTATTTCATCGTCAAGGGGGGGGAGCAGGGGGGGCAGGTTCCGGCTGGTGCAATCAATGCGCGGCCAGCGCCGTCGTCGTCGCCCTCGCGGTTTCCGGGGGAGATTGAGGACGATGGGGTCGAGGTCGCTGAAGCGACGCCGAGTGATGGTGGACCTTCGCTCGAGCAGCCCAATCAGGTGGTGCCCGACGTCGCTGCGCCGGGGACCGCGCTGCCTCCTGGATTCGAGGACGAAACCGGTGACGAAGAGCCGCCCGCTCCGTCCAAGCCCGCACCGCCGAAGCATTTTGCGACCGTGCAAGACGCGGCCATGGGCAGCTGTTCGACGGAGAGCGTGGATGGCTTGAGCCGTCAGATCATCGATCAAGCGCGGTGCATGAAGCCGAACGAATTCGTGCCGTTGCCCAAGCGCGCCAATCTGGTGATGGCGCCCAACGTGTATCCGTATTTGGAGCTGGGTGCGCGCGATCATCTGCTGAAAGCGCTCGATTCCAAGAAGAGCCAAACGATGACGATCAACAGCGCGCTGCGTACCGTTGCGCAGCAGTATTTGGTCTCGCATTGGTCGCTGAGCAAGATCTGCGGCGTGCAAATGGCGACTCGTCCTGGTGAGAGCAATCACGAGATCGGCACCGCACTCGACATCAAAGAGGCGGGGACGTGGCGCCCCGCGCTCGAAGCCCAAGACTTCAAATGGCTCGGCGCATCCGATCGCGTGCATTTCGATTACAAGTCCGCATCACCCACGCGCATCGCCACTGACGTGCTCGCGTTCCAAAAGCTTTGGAATCGAAATCACAAAGAGGACGCGATCAACGAGAGCGGTCGCTTCGACTCAGCGACCGAGCAGCGCTTGAAGAAGTCTCCCCCGAGTGGTTTCGCTCTGGGGGCGAGCTGCGCCAAGGCTCGCCCGCGCTGACAGAGAGCATTAGTTGCAGGGTCCGTTGTCCTGGACGACGGCCATCGGCGCACCGGTGCGCTGGACGAATGCCAAGGCGTCGCAGTTCGAAAGGTTGACGTTGCGCTCGATATTCGCGCTCTCGCCGACGCTCTGCACGCCATTGAGCGGCGTTAGGCTGGTCAGCACGGAGTCCGCGACCGTGAGGGTATCGAGCGTTTCGACGCCCTCGAGCCCAGCTAGGCTCTCGAGCTTCGGGTTCGAGGTGAGCGTCAATATGCCGATCGATTGCAGTGCGCTCAGTCCCGAAAGATCGTCGAGTTTGGCGTTGTCACGGAACTGAGCGGCCTGCAGCTGATGGTTGTCCGGCGAAAGTCCGCTGACACTCAGCAATTCGTCGTTTTGCTCGAGGTTGAGGTAGCCGCCGCTCAAGTTCGCTTTGCCGAGCCCGGCCAGATCTTTGATCTTGATGTAGCTCAGGTTCAGGCTGCCGACTCGCTCCAGGTTCCTGAGTCCGTTCAGGGTGTTCACGCCGCTCTCGCTGAGGTCGATCCCATCGCTGACAATCGTGAGGTTGGTCAGACCTTCCACGTTCGTCACTTTTGGCGAACGGTTCAGCTGGAAGCTACGCAGTGACGTGAGAGAGCTACGCAATGCGTCGATGTTCTCGAGCGCGACGTTGTTGAGCAAGCGAATCGAGCGAGCGGTGGTCAGGCTCGAAAGCCCCGCCAGATCCGGCAACGCTTGGTTGTCGGAGATGGTCACATCGTTTGCCGATTTCACACCCAAGAGTCCGTCGAGGTTGACGAGCGAGTCATTGCCGGCGACGTTGATGTCCGAAACGTCGGTCAAGCCTTCGAGGCCGGCCAAGTCGCGTAAAGATGGGTTGTCGCTGATATCGAGTTTACTAGCTTTGCTGATCCGGTGCAGACCGGTGATGTCGCTGAGCGCGGCATTGCCGGAAATTTCGAGCTCTCCCCCGCGGCTCGTGAGGTTCGAAAGGGCGTCCAAGTTTTCGAGCTTCGGGTTATTGCGGATGTGCAGCTCGAACAGGTCGTCATTCAGGCCTTCGAGGCCGCTGAGCTCGACCAAGGCGTCGTTATCCTCGATGATCAGGGCCGTGCCTACGGAGGTGAGTGAGCTCAACGCCGACAAGTCGCGAATCTCGTGATTGCCGTGGATGGTCAGGTTGATGTGGACCGATTGCAAGCGGCTGAGCACGCTCAAATCACCGCTCTGTATGCGAACGTCCAGGTTATTGCCTACCGTCTCCAAGCAGCGGAGTTGCGGCAGCTCCGAGGTCGCGGCGTCAATCGTGACATCGCCCGTGACCTCGCTGACGAGTCGCGCCGTGTTGCTACCCGAGCTGACTTGGAGGTCGCCTTCGACTTTGACCGCCGACGAGCACTCGGGATCTTTCGGCGGGCTTCCACCCATGCCACCAAGGTTCGCTCCCGCGTCGCTCTCACTCGTCGAGCCTGCAACACCGTTCGTGCTGGCGCCCGATGCGCCACCCAGCGCGTTGCCTCCCCCGCTGGTTTGGGCCCCGTTATGCGATGAATCCTTGCCACTTCCGAGTGTCGACACTTTGCCGCACGCGCACAGCATGCAGGTCGCGAACAAAATGAGTATTGGGCGTTGAGTCATGTCGTGTTCCGAGTAATCCGTTGTCGAGCCACGTGAGATCAGGAAATCGACAGCGCTCGCCGCTTGCGGTTAGTGCCCCAATACTTCACGCGCTTGCGCAGCCTGTCGGCCAACGACGCCGAGCGCGAGCACGCGAGCCGCGAGCCCGCGCGCACGCTCGACATTTCCGAGACGGCTGAACGATTCCATCCTCAAAAATAAGACTTCAGTGAGCAATTGCTGGTGCGGGAAGAGCCCTTCATAGGGCGCGAGCTGCTCGATCGCTTCGGCGAAGGCAGCACGCTGAAGTGCGGCGCGACCCTGGTCGACGAAGCGCACTTCAGCGGCGAGCAGCGCGCTCTCGGCGCGTGCAGGCGCTTCGGATTTCGCCAGATCGCGGGGCGAGGGTTCCGAGCTCCGGGCTCGCTGAGGTTCGGTCGTGTTCGGTCGCGCAGGTTCCGGATCGACCGCAACCACGGGCTCCGGAGCAAGTTGCCTTGCTGCCGACGCCTGCCTACTCGGAATCGTAGCCCGAGCGTTCGCGCCTGGGGCAAGCACAGCCGGGGCGTGTTTCGTTTCTGGCTCCGCGATCAGCGCCTGCACCGAGGACAATGCGGCCGCTCCGCCCAGCGCACCAATCGCCATCCACTTGGCGACCGCGCCGAGCGCGGCGTGCTTCGCGCCCCAGGCTGCCGCTGCCGAGCCCGTGGTCGTCTTCGCGGCTGCCGCCGCGGCTACGGCTTCTGTGGTGCGGCTCAGCACTGCAGCCGACGGCCTTTCTTCGGCAGCGGCACGCAGCAAGAGCGTTGCAATGGAATTCGAAGGACTCTTCAACAAGCGTTCGGGATCGGTCATGCCACTGTGCCTCGGAAGCGGAGTCGGCTCTCGACGCGGCTCAAGCGTTTTGCGAACTCTTCGCGCGCGCGGCGTAGGCGCGAGGTCGCGGTGCCACGCGGGATGCCGAGCAGCGCGGCGATCTCGTGTGAGGTGAACTCTTCCAGTTCGAACAGCACGAATACGGTGCGAAGCTCGCTCGGCATAGCGTTCAAAATCAGGTCGAGCAGCTCGCGCGCCCGGTGACGATCGACCAATTCCTCGACGGACGGGACGTCGAGCTCGATGCAATCCAGCTCGCCGGTGGCCGTCGGTTGCACGGGCCTTTGCTGCGCTTGCCTCCACCTCGCAGCGAGCTTCAGCGCGCAACCGAAGAGAAAGGCGCGTTCGCTCCCAACCTGAATCGACTCGAACCTCCGAGAAGCGATGATGAACACTTGTTGGGTCGCGTCATCGGCATCGGCCTGGGGCAGGCCCAGGCGTCGCAGCAGGCGCCAGACGCCGTCGAAATGCTCGCGCAGCAGCGCCTGCACCGGATCAGGCGTCTCGCCCTCCTCGGGCTTCACTAAGCGAAGCGTCGGTTGCCGCATGGTTCGGAATCAAAGTCTCTGGATGTATCCGTCCAGGCGGCGCTCGGGATCACGGAAAGCGCACGCCCAGGCCGAGGCGCGCGGCAAATCCCAGGACCGGGATCTGAAAAATCCGCTCTGGCGGATCCTTGAACACGAATTCGTGATGCACCAGGGGCAGACCCAGGTCGCCCTGTCCTTCGACGAAGAAGTGCCGGCCGAAGTGCGCGCGGAGGCGGCCCGTGACCAGCGCGGTTGCTGAAAATACCGTGTCCGACGCGCCGTCGAGCAGCGCCGATGAGTCGCGACCACGCCCGCGCAGGGCACCCAGTTCGAGTCCCAGGCAGGCTTCGGCCGAGAGCACTTGCTGGAAGTAGCTGCGTGAGATCGGGCAGCCCTCGGCTCGTCCCCCCAAAAACCTAAAATCGGCGAGGCGGTCTCCGACGTACACCGAGCGGAACCCGTACAGTCCCGAGGCGCGCACGGACCAACTCGGGGCACCCTTGGGCGCCAAACGCACGAATAGATCCCCACCAAATCCTGCATTCGGAGCCGACCAAGAGTTCACCCAACCGCCCGCGCCGAGCTCGACGCCGAGCGGGCGCGAAAGCGCTGCCGCGGAGCTCGGATCGCGGTGAGCGGGATCGCGCGGCGAGGGCTGAACCGGCGCCGCGGGCGGAACTTGCTCAATCGCTGGAGCGGGCGTGACGGTCTTCGTGCTTTCCACCGGTTCGGCGGCTCGTGGCGTAGCGGTTCCCGCCTCGTTCGGCGGCTCTCGCGCAGCGCCAAACGCGAGCGCCGTGATCAGCGCCAAGCCAGAGACCAGCTCTTCGCACGAATCTCCTGCCACCACGCGCTCGACCGGTGCGGCGTTGGGCTCTGTGAGCAGCAGAGTGGCGCGGTGCTGCGCGGGCTCCAACCGAACCTCGACGCTGACGGCGCTCTCCTCGCCCTTGTTTTTGGCTGAATCGGTGGCACCCGGATCGCCGAGCAAGCGAGCGAGCACCAGCTCGCGGAACTGCTGCTCACCCGGACATTCGGGCGGAGCGATGTATTGCCAACGCACGCCCTCCAGCGCATGCGCTGAACTGCACAGCAGAAGACATGCCCACCAGATGCCGCACTTCATCGAGTTCGATGCGCGTTATCGACTAAAATGCGTGTCTCGTCCACGCCCCTGCGCGACCCTCCTTGCGCAGGCGCCCACGCCCATACGGAAAATTTCGCGTCGGTCGCGTCAGCCGGGATGGACTTGAGCTGGGGGTTGATGGTCACGTGACACGGCCCAACCGTCCCAGCCTTCGGCGTCGCGCTGCGATCCATGTGCAGTGTGCTCGATGCGAAGCGCTCCGCTCAGACCGCGCCTGGTCCCATTTGCGGTAGAGCCAGCCAGTGCTCGAACGTGGCGGCCTGGCCATGTCGTTGGCCCTGTTCGTCGAGAAGGTTCCAGACCACCGCTTGCTGGATGCGAAAACGCTTGCCAGACGCCGACACGCGCACACCCGCATAATCGTCGATGAAGCCGTGATCGCGCACGCGGGCGAGCAAAGCGTCGCGCTCTTCGCGTAGCAAAGGCTCAGCGGAATACCGGGAGGGGAGCCGTGTGAAGCTCGAAAAGTCCATTTCGAAGCAGCGGAGCGCCAGCTGATTGCCGTAGAAAAATACCGGATCAACCTCGGTGCCATGCGCAACGATCACGCGCGGCGCGTTCCAGCACGCTTGCCAGAGATGGGCTGGGTTCGGTTCGATCAAGTGTCGCCCCGTGAGGCGCTGATAGCTGCCCACGATCAAATCCAAACGCTGAAGCGCTTCGTTCGTGACCACCGGCATGTCCGTCATAGGCCGCCATAGATTACGGCCGGTGACGCGCTCATTCCAACCCCCGGAAGAATGACGCCCTCGCGGCGCTGGAGACCGCTCTTGCTGGGCGGCCTAGGCGCGCCCCTTCGGGTGTTTTGTCCTCACACGACAGGGGCGGCCCCCATCGAACGATCAGCTTTGGAGAAGTTCGCGGGCGCGCGCGAGCAATGCTTCGCGGTTGTTGAGGCTCGGCTCTTCGACGACTTCTTCCAAGAGGGCGCGCAAGATCCGGCCGATGTCGGGGCCCGGTTTGATGCCCAATTCCTTGATCAGCACTCCGCCATCGACGGCGAGATCTTTGACGCTGAAGGCAGCGCCTTGGGCGATCACCTTGGCCACGTGGGCTTTGAGCCGAGTGATGTGCTCGAGATCGACGGAAGCGTCTTTGCCTTTGGCGGTGACGTCGGCTTCGCTCAGCGCGTACAGGTCGTCGACCAATTCAGGCGAGACGCGGCGCACCCAGCGGCGCACCGCGGCGTCGCTCCAGGTCCCATCGTAGCAAATGAGGTGATGGCGAACGAGCGCGACGATGCGCGCGCGTTCGTCGTTCGAAAAACGCAGGCGTTCGAGCATTGGACCGGCCATCTCCGCGCCGATGCGTTCGTGCTCGTAGAACGTATAATCTTCGGTTTTGTCGCTGAATGCGCGCGTGCGCGGCTTGCCTACGTCGTGGAGCAGGCCCGCGATGCGCAAGACCGGATGCTTCGGGCAATTGTCCAAGCAGCGCATGGCATGGCCCCAGACGTCGTATGCATGGTAGCGATTTTGCTCGCAGCCCACCGATTCCATCAGCTCCGGAGCGGTGATCGCCAAGAGCCCGTGGTCTTTCATTACCTCGAAGGCGCGGCTCGGTTGTTTGGCTTTGGTCGCCTTCAGCCATTCATCGCGCACGCGCTCCGCGCTCACTTTGCGATAGCTGGCGAGCGAGGGCACGATCGCGCTTGCGGTCTTGGGGTCGAGCGTGACTTCGAGCGTGGCAACGAAGCGCGCCGCGCGCAGTACGCGCAAGCCGTCTTCGGCGAAGCGCACCGCTGGATCACCGACCGCACGCAGCACGCGCGCCCGCAGATCGTGAATGCCGTCGAAGGGATCGATCAATTGATCTTCGAGCGGGTCATAGGCGATGGCGTTGACCGTGAAATCGCGCCGCGCCAAATCGTCTTTGATGTCGTCGACGAAGTACACCGAGTCCGGACGACGACCGTCGGTGTACTCGGTTTCTCCGCGCAGGGTGGTGACCTCGTAGCCGGTCTGCTTCATCATTACGGTCACGGTCCCGTGTTGAATCCCCGTGGGAATCACGCGCCGAAATAGCTTCTGAACCTGCTCCGGGCGCGCCGAAGTCGCGATGTCCCAGTCCCCGCGAAAGTCCGCCTCGGACTTGCCTTCGAGCTGTGAAAGGAGCTCGTCTCGCACGCAGCCGCCGACGATCCACGAGCGAAACCCGCCCTCGCGCAAGCGCGCGCACAGCTCGCGTACTTCAGCGGGGATGTTTGCGTTGAGGCGTTGCGTGTCCGACACGCAAACCCATGTAGCCTAGTTGCCCCACGGATTCACGATTTCGCTGCCACCGATCGCAGACTTCGGCTTTTTTGCGCTCGGGCCCGACTCGGCCTTCTTGACCGTATTTGGAGGGCGAGACGCGGCGCCTGCACGCACGACCTTGTCGAGCTTCACCACCTCGCGAGTCTTGCTGCCATCGAGCGTGATCTTGTCGGTCTTGTAGCCCTCGCGCCGGATTTCGAGCTCGATCACATGACCGTCTTCGACGGCCACCATCACTGGGCTCTGCCCTAGGTCCTCGGTATTGCGGAACACGTGCGCGTCGATCGGCACCGCCGCGAGCAGGACTTGCTTACTCGCGACCGCAGGAGCGCTGGGCGCGGGCGATGCAGGAACGCCGGCCGCGTTGGGATCTACGGCTTTGCTGGGGGTGCCCTCGGCCGTGAGTGACGGCTGCCCTGTTTGCAGGGCAGCGCTGCTCTGGCTCTTGGCGAAGATCCCGACCACGATGCCAATCGCGGCCAGAACACCAGCCACACCCGCGTAGAGCGGCCAACGCCCGCGTCGAGCCCGCGGTGAGTGAGAGGGCGTCGCGGGCACGGGTTGGGGCATTTGCCCCTTCATGAAGTAGTCGACCGGCACGTTGAAGCCGCCCGAGCGCGACATCATTTCCGGAACGGCGTCCGGTACGCCGCCCGCGCTCATTTTGTCGAATTCGAGGATCAGTTCCTGCATCGACTGATAACGATGCTCGGGGCGCTTCGACAGGCATTTGAGGATGATTGCCTCGAGCCCCGGCGGCACGTCTTGCGGCACCGGCACCAGCGCGCGGATCGGTACCGGCGCTTTGTACATGTGCTGGGTCAGGATGCCCATGAAGTTGTCGGCATCGAAGGGCAGGCGACCGCTGGCGAGCTCGTAGAGAATCACGCCAAAAGAGTAAATGTCGCCGCGGTGATCGACGGGCTGCCCGGCTGCTTGCTCCGGCGACATGTAGTGCGGAGTACCAAACACCGCACCGGCGCGAGTCAGCTTCGAGCCTTCGGCAGAAGACGAGACTTTGGCGATGCCGAAGTCCAAAATCTTCACGAAATCCCGCTGCCCACCGCGGTCGACCAAGAAAATGTTGTCCGGCTTCAGATCGCGATGAACGATGTTCGCGGCGTGCGCGGCCGACAAGCCTTCGGCGATCTGCCGAGCGAGATGCAAGATGCGCTGCACCGCCAAGGGCTGTGAGCCCTCGACCAGCTTGGACATCGGCTGTCCATTCAAAAACTCCATCACGAAGTAAGCCGCGCCGTCCGGAAACTGGCCGAAGTCACTGATGTCGATGATGTGCGCGTTGCCAATCGAGGACGCGGCCTTGGCCTCATTCAGAAAACGCTCGGTCACCTCGGCGTCGCGCGCCAGATCGGAGCGCAGCACCTTCATCGCGACTTTCTTGCCGATGATGGTGTGGACGCAGCGGTAGACCACGCCCATCCCACCTTCACCGAGCAACGCCTCGACCTTGTAACGCCCGTCGATCGTCGCTCCCAGGTACGGATCCTGGCGCATGCGTGCGACCTGACTATTGGTCACCTCGGCGTCCGAATAGGAAATGCTGCCCGGCGCAATAGTCACCACTTTGAGGCCCACGAGCTCACCCGCGTTGGGCGCGCGCGTCGCCTCCAGCTGCTCGTCCTTGTCCTTGTCCTTGTCCTTGTCCTTGTTCCACGAGCCGCTGACCGGTTTGCGCGGCGGGGGCGGCGGGGGGCGCTTGTTGGTCGGCTCGGTCATCGCGGAGGGTTCATCGAGTGGAGGCGTCGCTAGTGCTCATTCAGTCTAGTGACTTAACCACACAATCCTAAGGCAAAGGTTTCACTCGCCCGGTTAGCCGACTCACGACTCTCCAGGGCGTGCCACACTGCTCAGGAGTTCAATCCTCCCGAAGCCGCGTCCTAGTCCTGCAATTCGCAGGCCGCTACTGCGCGCCCGTACCTCGCTCCGCACTCGGCCCCCAGTTCGACCGTCCCACCCCAGTTATCCTGGTGCCACCCCCCCTTATCCTGGGTGTGGCGAAGCTCATCCTGGGTAGGGGCTGGCTTGGCTGGGCGGCACCTTGCTGGGTGTAGTGAAAGCCGGGAAAGGACGGCGGTGCGCAAGGGTTGCGGGGTGGCGCAGGCGTTGTCGGGGGCGGTTTCGGTCGGACTGGACGCTTCCGGTGTCGTGGCGGGGTCCCGTCTGCTAAATGGCGGGCCGGATGGGATTTCCGCTCGAACTTGCGCTCCGTTACATGCGATCGAAGAAGCGAGCGTTCGTTTCGGTGGGAACGATGTTTGCGGTGCTTGGTGTGGCCCTCGGTGTCGGCGCGTTGGCGACCGTCATTAGCGTGACGGGCGGTTTTCGCGCGCAGTTCCGAGAGAAGGTGCTCGGGGTCAACGCGCACGTCCTGATCCTCAAATATTCCAGCGACTTTCGCGAGTACCGAAAGCTGATGGAGCAGATGAAGGGCGTACCCGGAGTCATCGGCATCGCGCCCTTCGTGATCAGCCCGATGATGATCACGCACGGCGAACATACCGCGACCGGCGTTTTGCTGAAGGGCGTGGATCCAAGCCGGGTGAAAGACGTCCTCGATCTGCCCCGGCACATCGTGCAGGGAAATATGGAAGGCCTGCGCCTGCCGGGAGCCAAACCACCCGAGCGGCGACGTGCGGGGTTGCTCGACGACTTCGACTCTGCTCGGGAAGGCGACCCGCTCGAGCCAATCGTTCCCTTGCCGACACGGAAGAAGGGCGTGCCCGGTACAGCGAGCGCGAGCGCGAGCGCGGTGCCCACGCCGAGTAGCTCTGCCGAGCTTCCCGATCACGGCAGTGTGCTGCGCGACATCGAAAAAATCGTGCGCGATGAAGCGCTCAGAGAGCCGGAACTACACAGCCACGCCAGCCCTTGGAGCGCCAGCGCGGCGGGCGCCCCCGCCGAAGAAGCCCCCGCAGAGGCGGCAATCGATCCGAAGGCGCCGGTCGGCAGTGTGGTGCCCGAGGGCGGCTACAAGAGCGAGCTACCCGAGGACGACTTGCTGCCGGCTGACCTCGATCCCGATCCGTGTCGCGACGCGGAGACGATCAAACGCCTGCCAGGCATTATCATCGGCATCACTCTGGAGAGGAACCTCGAGGTCAAACTCGGTGACTGCATTCAAGTCACCAGCCCGACCATCGGATTTACTTACAACCGCGGCGCGATGCGCGCGCCGGTCGCAAAACAGTTCCGTGTGACGGGTGTGTTCGACGCTGGCTTCGACCAATACGACTCGAAGCTCGTGTACACCGACCTGTACCAAGCGCAGCCATTTTACGATACCGGCGATAGCGTGACCGGCATCGAAATGAAGGTGAACGACATCGAAAAAGCGCGCGATATCGCGCGCGACATCGATTCTCGCCTTCAAAACGGCATCTACCACACGATGGACTGGGAAGAACTGAACCACGGCTTGTTCACCGCCCTGCGCATTCAGCAACTGCTCATGAGCCTGGTGCTCGCGCTGATCATCGTCGTCGCGGCCTTCACGGTGATTGCTACCTTGATTATGGTCGTGCTCGACAAGAAGAAAGAGATCGCCGTGCTCAAGGCAATGGGCGCGAGCAACAGCGCGTTGCTCCGCGCGTTCCTGTACCAAGGTGCGATCATCGGCATCATGGGCACCGCGATCGGTCTTGCGCTGGGCGTGTTGCTTTGCAAAGTGCTGCTCGTCCACGCGCTGCCGCTCGACCCCAAGGTCTACTTCATCTCGCATCTCCCGGTGCAGGTGCGACCGATGGAGTTCGTGATGGTCGGCCTGTTCGCGATCTTGGTCTGCCTCGCGGCCACCGTCTGGCCAGCGCTGCACGCCGCCCGTTTGCGACCCGCCGAAGCGTTCCGCGAGCAGCAGTAGCGCCATTGGCCCCATTGGCCCCCCGCAGCGCGGTCCATGGGACGGAGATCCCGACCCCGCGTCCATGGGACAGGGATCCCGACCCAGGATAAGGCCCTCCAAAGGCTCCGCCCCGACGGGGACCCGACCCAGGATAACCCCTGTACGGGAATCCAACCCAGTATAAGGTCTCTGCGCAACTGAAGCACCAGCGGTCCGACTGGTGTGCATGACCGCTCCTCGCGAAATTCTTTCGGGGCAATACTATCTGATTACGCGGCGTTGCACGCAGCGGCAATTTCTCCTGACGCCGTGTCGCCGCACGAATCAGATCGTCAGGTACGCGTTGGCATTGGCAGCCAGCGCTACGGGTGTCCAAATACATGCGGTCTGCTTCATGTCCAACCATTGGCACGGCGTGGTCAGTGATCCGATGGCCCGCCTTCCGCAGTTTCTGCAGGAGCTTCACAGACTGATCGCAAAGGCTCAGAACGCTTGGCTCCGTCGCCGCGAGAACTTCTGGGCGTCCGAAAGGACGAGCGTCGTTCGTCTTGCGACAGATGCGGATGTCCTAGAGAAGATGGCGTACACGATCGCGAACCCCACGTCCGCGATGCTCGTCCAGTCGCCAAACGATTGGCCTGGCGTGCTTTCGCATTGGTCGAGTGAGCGCAGCGACGTCGAGATGCCCGACGTTTTCTTCGATAAGGCCGGTGCTCTACCAAAGAAAATTTCGCTCGATCTCGTGCGCCCGAAGATCTTTGTGAATCTCACGGACGGGCAACTGTCGAGCGCGCTGGACCACGCAGTCGAGGCCCTAGTCAGTCGTGCCCGTGCGGCTGCTGTCGAAGCCGGATCGTCGTTTGTGGGTCCCAAGGCAGTACTCGCACAATCCTTCGAGTCGAAGCCGAGCACGGACGAGCCGTTGGGTGCTCTGGATCCTCGAATCGCGGCTAAATCGCGCGTCGCGCGCGTCCAGGCGATCAAAAAAATGCAGCACTTCGTGAAAGCGTACCGTGAAGCCTGGCTTCGATGGCGCGCGGGGATTCGCGACGTCCTCTTCCCCGCCGGCACCTACGCGCTCCGATTGCACTCGGGCGTTCTTTGCGCTCCCCACACCTAGCATCTGAGTGTGCACGACGACGCGACGACTCTCACCGCAACCCGGTTGGCGTTCACCCTCTGGCGAGGCGCTGACAGATGCATTGCACCCCTGGTTGAGTTTCCGCAGTCTGTTCGGTCTTTCGATCTCGAAGGCGCGACGGCCTGTTCGCTCTTCGAGATCGTAGGTCGGCTTTTTCCAAACCTGCTCAACACATTCGACCTTCGCCGCATGCTCAAGGCGGTACCCTTATCCTGGGAGGGGGCCTATCCTGGGAGGGGGCCTATCCTGGGAGG